>ERZ839823.61-NODE-61-length-171579-cov-8.527868_pt1 | contig 171579 bp, 149 predicted proteins | sample MGYA00519862_ERZ839823 | MGnify/ENA primary metagenome ERZ839823 (study PRJEB31850, sample SAMEA3708853) | human gut metagenome | biome: human gut; feature: human-associated habitat; material: faeces | place: China | collected 2014 ...
GCAGAATATCCTATTCCCATAAATATAGTTGCAATTACTAATGCTAATAATAATATGCCGTTTTTATTTATTTTCAAATTTTTGCACCTCTCTTATCTTTAGATTGTGTTCAAAATTATTTTATTATAAATAATTTTAAAAATCAATATAATCAAAATATTTTACACAAAAAAACAGAACAAAAAGTTCTGCTTTTATTTATGCTCTTGGATGAGCTTTTTTATATACATTTTTTAATGATTCATCTTGGAATTGCATATATATTTGAGTTGATAATATATCTGAATGTCCAAGCATTGTTTGAATTGATTTTAGGTCAGCTCCGTTTTGTAATAAATGTGTAGCAAATGAATGTCTTAAAACATGTGGTGTTATGTCTTTATCTATATGTGCTTGTTCTTTGTAGTATTTTATAATTTTCCAAAATCCTTGTCTTGTTAAACGTTGTCCATTTACATTTACAAATAAAGCTTGTTCATTGTCATCTTTTATCATTGTATGTCTTGCATTAAGCATGTAGTCTTTTAATGCTTTTAATGACATTTCTCCAATTGGCACTGTTCTTTCCTTTTTTCCATTTCTACATGTTGCATATCCTGTTTCTAAATTTATATCTTCTACATTTAATGATATTATTTCTGTTACTCTCATTCCTGTAGCATAAGCAAATTCTAACATTGCTTTATCTCTTGTTCCTTTTAAGTCTACATTTTTAGGTTGTTCTAACAATAATGCTACTTCACTTGATGTTAGTACACTTGGTACTCTTTTTTCTATTTTAGGTGATTGAATTCCTTCTGTTGGGTCTTTTTCTACTTGTTTATTCTTTGTCTCATATTGATAAAATGACCTAATTGCAGCTAATCCTCTTGATATTGTTGATGTCTTTTTTCCTTGTTCTTGCATATATTTTATATAATCTTTTATTCCGTCATTTGTTAGCTCATTGTATTTTCCTTCAATTGTTCCTAAATAATTTTCAAATTGTTTTAAATCTCTTTTATATGATTGAAGTGTGTTTAATGACACTTTCTTTTCATTCTCTAAAAATCCAAAAAATAAGTTTAATTGTTCTTCCATTTCTTCCCCCACCTATGTTAATTTTTATTGTCCTTCGCAAACAATTTTACATAACTGATTGCTATTATGTTATATCAAATTTTCACTCAAAAGTAAAGAGGTTTTATAGATATTTTTAAAATTTTATTAAGCAATTATAAAGTATCTAACTAAATGTACTATTAGCCTGTAAGAAATTTCCACTTTTATTATTGAACTTATTATTAGTGTCAGCATAATACCTATTGAAATAATTATATGTTTCAATATGGAAAGCTTTATATTCTCTTTTCGTCTATCTTTTATTATTGATTGATATAATTTTATGCTACTAACACCTAATATCATTAAAGCTGGAATAAAGATAATGTTTTGCAAAAATATTGTTGTTAGTATAAACAAAATGCCTTTTATTTTTCCTAATGTAAATACACATGCTGAAATTGTATATCCTAAGCAAAACCCTCGTACTAAAATTATCCCAAGTACTATTGGTATTCCTATTATAGTTGTCCCTGCAAACCATAATAAAAACACAAGAATAATATTATTTTTTATATCTTTTTGTAATTCACTAATGTAATCTCCATTTTTGAGCTGATTAGTTTCATCTATATAAGTGTTTATATATTTTTGTATATCACTTTTATCTTGTTTTTGATTTATGAACATTACACCTAAAAATATTCCAACAGCAAATATAATTAATACAATGAAATACGCTTTAGTATTATTTAATATATCTTCTCTAATCGCTAAAAATATTTGATTTTTTCTCTTTCGCATAACATTCTCCTTAATAAATAAATTTATTAATGTCTATTCATTTAGTTATAAAAAAAGAACATGAATTTAATCATGTTCTTTAACTTTTCCGTAGTTTCCTCCACCACCAGATTCAACTTTCATATTTCCTTCTCTTGCTTTTACAATGTTTTTTGCGATTTTTTCTCCAACAATTGCTTCAATATCATCTTCTGATAGTTTATGCAAAATATTCATTTCTGTTTCAAAATTATATAATAATTTTTCTATAGTTTTTCCTCCAACTCCTGGAATAAAACTTAATGGTATTTGATATATGTATGGTGGCCTGTTTTCAGGGCTTTTAGTTGTTTCTTTATCTTTTATTAATTCTATTCTATCAAAAACACCAAAAGTAACTTTATCACTTCCACATTTAGGACAAATTTCTACTGGCTCTTTAGTTTCAATTGTACTATCACAATTATCACAATGTGTTCTATGATATTTTCCAAGTTTAGGGTCAAGTCCATAATTTGCTAATATTTTTCTTCCATCCTCATTTTTTAAAGCTTTTACTACTTCTTTAAAACTAATATCATTAACAAGCATTTTATTATATTCTCTTGCAATTTTAGGCAATGAATGTGCATCTGAATTTGTAACAAATGTCTTATTTTCTAGTTCTGATATCATATCTGCTAAATATGTATCTGAACTTAATCCTAACTCGACTGCGAAAATTTTATCATATTTTTCTTTAAATATGTCTTTTAGTCTATCTGTACAATTTCCATAATAACTTTTAAATGGAGTAAATATATGAGCAGGAATCAAAATTCCATTGTATTTTTCAACTATGTCTATCAGTTCATAACCAGATATATTTGACCTTTGAGTGCTTAATGTTATGTTTTTTATATGTGTACTCATTTCTTGTGAAAATCCCTTTATATCTTTCAAATGTGGAAAGAAGCAAACATTATGTGCTGCACCACATTTTCCATTTCTGCCTTTTTCTGATGTTTCTACTTCACTTCCTAACAAGATACATACTTTGTCTTTGTATATAATACCTCCATCTTTTAATTCATATGCATCTCCTGTTTTTAGGAATTTTTCTATATCTTCAATTACATATGGTGATGCACAATCTATTATCCCTACTATGTTGATTCCTTTTCTTTCTGCACATTCTTTTGCAATATTAGCAAAATTCAAACTTCTTGCAGCTGTTATTTTTATAGGTTTACCATTTTCACTTCTTCCAATGTGTACATGTAAATCTGCAAATACTTCGTACATTGCTGTTCCTCCTCATAATTATTTATCATCCATCTTAGCATGATTTAATATCTTTTCTTCTATTTCTGTTGTAAACATTGCTCTATTTGTGGTCTTCTTAGCTTCTTTTGCAGTTGTTTTCAATTCTTCTAGTTTTTGGTCTACACATATTGAATAATCTGTTGCGATACTTTTTACTAATTCAGGAACTCCTTTTGAATCCCTCATAAGTTTTTGTAATCTCGCAAAAACAGTAGTATCTACATTTCCATGTATCACTATTTTTTCCATTGCTTCGACAAACTCTCTAAAACTTTGTAAATATCTATTATATTCTGTTTTTAGGTTTCTATGTTCTAACAAGACCATTGCTTCATCAGGATTAAACGCAATTCTTTCAGGTCTGTCTATTAACATTCCGCCAAATTGGTCTGTTAATTCCAATATATCACTTTCGGGTTCTCTTGGATTTCCACTATACCTATTTACACCTTCACATATTTTACAAAATCTTTTGTCAAACCCTAATTGTTCCAAGTACTCGGCTCCTTCTTTTGCATATGTTTTCAATTTTCCTATTTTTTGAGAATCGTCAACCTTTTTACAATTGCATAATAAGCACGCAGTTAAAACCAAATTATTATCTACTTTTAAATTAGTGTATTTCAAGAACATTCTTGCTATTTCAGTTTTGAATACAACAGATTTGTCAAAATTTATTTTCAACTTTGGTGCTAAAAAGAATATTATCTCCATCTTTGATATTAAATCTTCTTCATTTAAAATATATTCAGCAAATTCACCCATTTTTCTTATGTTCCCCTTTCTTTGCACATTTTATCTCGTAAATAATCTGCTCAATTATGCAAAAAACTTATTGAATTCTTCTTCGTTAATCTTTTCCTTAGTGATAAGCACTTTTGCTATTGCATGAAGTGTTTCTATATTTTGTCTTAAAATTTCTTGTGCATCTTTATATGCTGTATCAATTAATCTTTTAACTTCTTTTCCTATTGCATCTTGCATTTCTTCTCCAAACATTTGATAATTAATTTGTCCGTCACTATCTTTGAAAGAAATTGTTCCTATTGAGTCACTCATACCATAAACAGTAATCATATCTCTAGCGATTTGTGTAGCCACTTCTAAGTCATTGCTTGCTCCTGTTGAAATATCATCTAATATTAATTTTTCTGCTGCTCTTCCACCTAATAGTGCAATAAGTTTTTCTTGCATTTCTGTTTTTGATATATAGTATTTATCTTCATCAGATTTATACATAGTATAACCTCCAGCCATTCCTCTTGGTATTATAGAAACTTCTTTTACTGCTGTTTGTGTTGGTAAGAATTGACTTACTATTGCATGTCCAGCTTCATGATATGCTGTTAGTTTTTTATCTTTATCTGATATTTTTCTGCTTGTTTTTTCTAGTCCTACTGTTACTTTTTTAACTGCTTCATCTAAATCTGCATTTGTTATCGCTGTATGGTCTTTTTTGGTTGCTATTATTGCAGCTTCATTTAAGATATTTGCAAGTTCTGCTCCTGTAAAACCAGCAGTGTCTTCTGCAATACTATATAATGATACATCATCAGCCAATTTTTTGTCTTTAGCATGAATTTTTAATATTGCTTCTCTTCCTACTAAATCTGGTGCTGGAACTGTTACTTGTCTATCAAATCTACCTGGTCTTAATAATGCTTTATCTAACATTTCTGGTCTGTTTGTAGCTGCTAAAACAATTATTGTTTCTTCTGAAGAGAATCCATCCATTTCAACTAATAGTTGGTTTAATGTTTGATTATTTTCTGATTCTGCTCCACTATTACTTGCTCTTCTTGATCCTATCGCATCAATTTCATCTATAAATACAATACATGGTGCTAATTTTCTTGCTTTATCAAATAATTTTCTTACTCTTGACGCACCAAGTCCTGCAAACATTTCTATAAATTCTGAACCACTCATTGAAATAAATGGAACATCTGCTTCTCCTGCAATTGCTTTTGCTATTAATGTTTTTCCTGTTCCTGGCTTTCCATATAATAAAACACCTTTTGGGATTTTTGCACCCATTTCTGTAAATTTCTTTGGTTTTTTCAAAAACTCTACTATTTCTTTTAATTCCTCTTTTTCTTCATCCAAACCTGCAATATTATCAAATGTAATTTTGGTTTTTCTTTCTGTGTCATCATATACTTCACCTTTGTCTCCAAGACCTTGCATTTTGAATATCATTATAAATAGTGCAACCATTATTATAGTTGGTAAAATTGAAAATATATATGATGGAATTTGAGATAATATACTTGGTGTTTTAGTCTCTAATTCAATATTATTTTCTTCTAACACTTTTTGTTGTACTAGTTCTGAAAAAACTTGAACACTAGGAATTATTGTTGTTTTTTCTTTTTCTACATCTTTCATTTTTACTTTTAAAGACATACTGCCTGTAGTCATCTCTATTTTCTCAACATTTCCTGCTTGAATCTCTTTTACTAAATCTGTATATGCTAATTTGTTTTCATCAGAATTTTTATCTTTATTATATTGATATGCTAAAAATCCTATAAGAACTATGATAGCTATTGTAAATATTGTAATTAATGTATTTAATAACACTTCTGATTTTTTCTTTGATTTATCCTTATCTTTATTCATTATTTGACCTCTTTTCTATTTTTATGCTTCTGAACCCTCTGGTGTATCTGTATCTTTATCCCCATTTTCGTCTTTACCTTCATCTTTGTCGTCGTCTTTGTCCTTTTTTTCTTTTTTCTCTTCTTGTCTTTTTATTTCTTCTCTTACATTTTTTTGCTCTTGCCTAATTTTCATAACTTCTTGCATTTTCTTTATAAAATCATCTTTTAATATAAAAATAGCTGCTGCTAAGTATATATATGCAATAGTTGTATATGCAACTTCAAAATATTTTATCTTGAAGTCAATAAAATAATTTACAATTAAATATATAATATTTAATATCATTGGTAAAGTAAATGAATATATTGCCATATTGTATATTGCAGAAAATTTCATTTTTATTTTTGCCACAACTGCTGTTATCCATCCGAAAACCGCAATTCTAAATGTATCTAATAGCAAATAGGTTATGTCTGTAAGTAATAAGTATATAAACATTGTTGTTGCATAACTTGTATAAAATGGAGTCATTTTTTCACTCCTTAAAAATTCTATTAAGTCTGCTTTGTTGAAATTTTGTATATCTTCTTTAGTATAATTTGCTATAAAATCTTTGTATGTATAATTCTGTGTTTGAATATGTTCATCATCTACTTTGTTTTTTAAAATAATTTCATCTTTAAAGAAATATATATTTGTTCCAACAATTGTTTCTTTGTTTTCTAACTCTTCTTTTTGTTCTGACGTTTCTGCAATTGGATTTATAATTACTTTATTTATTTGGCTATTAGCAATATCATTTATTACCATAGGCTCTGTTAATTCCATACTGACTTTTCCATCTTCAAATGTAAAATCAGGAATGTTTTGCTCTATATATTGTGCTAAATTTCCAACAGCTTTATTCATTTTTATCATAGAACCACATAAAGCAAATGTAGTAACAATTATAGCCATTGTTATTAAATATCTGACTGCTTTAAAAATTCCATCTTGAGCCATATCAGGATATTTCTCGAATTTTGTTATTGAATACCATATTTTTTTTGGAAAGCTTATCTCCATTTTCTACCATTCCTTTCTAATAAATGCCTTTCTTTATTCATACACTCTTTCTAACCTGCTATCCACAAACATTGGGCTTACATTAAAGTGTACTTCATCATTTATTTTTATATTTTTTTCTGTAATATCAACACTTACATGGAACATTCCCAATCTTCCAAGTACTTCGCATTTTTCACCATTTATTGTAACATATATTTTTTTATTTTTAAATGCATCTTTGGCATCTCTAACAACATATCTTAATTTATCAATTGGTCTAAACATATCTCTATCAACAATTATATTAAATCCATCTGCATATCCACATGGGATTATTGCAATTTTAGTTTCTTTTTTGGTTGTGTATGAATTTGAATATCCTATATTATATCCTACTGGCAATGTTTTTATTTCTGCGACATTTGATTTTAAATATCCTACTTTTTTGAATCCCCAGGTATTTGGAATCGACAATCTTCCAAGTAATGCGGAACCCACTCTTACTGCATCTAAGTGCATTTCTGGGAAGCGCAAAAATGCAGAGGAATTGCACATGTGTAGCATTCCTGTGTCAATCTTATTTTCTTTTAATATTTTGATACATTCCATAAATCTTTCATATTGCTCTTTAGATTCTTTGCCATCTCCAAAAAATGCAATTGAAAAATGTGAAAATGCTCCTTCTATTTTTATGTTCTTCCACGCTTTTATTGCTTGTACCATTTCTTCTTTATTACTATATATAAAGCCGTATCTTCCAAAACCTGTATCTATTTTTAAATGTGCTCTAGCTTTTGTCTGTAACTTTTGTGCAATTTCTTCTACTGCCTCTCCTGCCTCTTTTGATCCAACTGCTAATATTATATTATTTTTAATCAATATTTCTATATCTTCTTTTACTGCTGTTGAAGACATCATCAAAATATTTTGTGTTATTCCAGCATTTCTTAAGGCTACTGCTTCTTCCACAGTAGCAACAGCAAAAAAGTCTACTCCATTGTCAATTAAAAATCGGGTGTATTTTACTAAATCTAATCCGTAGCCATTTCCTTTAACTACGGCAATTAATTTAGCTTTTTTCTTATCTTTACTTATTATTTCATTAATAATTTTTAAGTTATGCTTTAAATTTTCTTTTTCTACTACTAGTTCTTTCATTTTTGCTTCATTCCTTTTTTACTTTTTGAACTTAGTTTTAAGCCCTCTTAAATTTCTAAATGTCTTTTCAGAGAATTTATAAATTGAATATGTTAATGGCTTAAATGGTATATACACTTCTCCTATAAATTCTGTAAATGTTGCTCCAAAGCCTTTTTTGAATCTATATAATCCATATTGAGGATGATTTTCATCTACAACACCTGAAACCCCTCTAAAGTCATATACATCATCATGTCTTGCAATTGCCATTTTTATCATTTCCCATTGTAATAAATAATTTGGCATTAAGTTTCTGTGTTCATTACTGCTTGCACCATATAAATACCATGTTTTATTCCCATAAAATATAGGTATTACTCCTGATATTGGTTTTCCTTCATAATATGCCATCAATAACTTCATATGGTTTGGTGCTAATTCATCATACATTTTTTCAAAATATGATAATGGTCTTATTATAAATCCATCTCTCGCACCTGTTTCTACCATTATTTTGTGGAATTCTTTTAAGTCTTCTCTTGTACCTTCTTTTACAACTACACCTTTTCTAGTTGCCAAACGTACATTGTATCTTGTTTTTGAATGAAATTCAGCAAATATCTCGTCCTCTGTTTTTCCTTTTATATCTAATCTAAATACATATCTTGGTTGTATTTCTTCTCTAAAGTTTTTGGCATTATCTTTTATTCTATATCCTAAATTGGTTACTATTTTTCTGTATTCTTCATCACTGCTTAGTATATCTGGTTCCGCTTTATATACTATTGCATTATACTTTTTAGATAATTCTTTTATTCCATCTGTTAGTTGTTTCATTACAGCCACATCATGTATGTCACATGTTGGCCCTCTTGATGAATACATTATGTTTCCAAAAATAGGTATTTTTCTTATTAATACACTTACTGCTCCAATTATTTTTCCATTTTTATCTTCTGCTAATACTACTTCATTTTTCCAATTTGATTTTACTTTTGCCCATTCTGGTGATTGTTGAAAATTGCATCTTTCATGTCTTTCAAGAAATTCTTTATATTCTTTTTCACTTTTTTCGTCTGTTACAAATCTCATTTGTTTTACCTCGCTTCTATTTTTGACTTTATTTTACACTAATTATCTTATTTTTACAAGTGCTTATTGAAAAATATTATCAAAACCCTATTCGTGGTATTCAAGGAGTAATACTTTCTGAGTAGCAAAAGAGGTGCCCCACATTAGGGCACCTTTTTTATATTATAGAAAAGCTTTTTTTATTGTGCTTTTTTGTTATTTTCTTTTATCATTTTATCAAGAGAATCAATCAAACTTTGAAGTTCTTTTAAATCAGAACCCATCATCTCCCAATCATTTCTGTCATTAGATTCCGTTAAATTCTTATTGCCATTTATAATAGCTTGTATCATGCCATCAACATCTTCCGTATTTGTTATTTCAATATTTACAGCAGATTGTGACAATAAATTTGAAATAGCTTCTTCAAGAGTGTTTCCTATTGCTACTTTTGTTCCAGAAGCAACAATTACTTTTTTCAAAGTTGTTGGCTGATTTGGCTCATTTGTCATTGTTTGATATATTGTTTCTACATATAAAACCGTATTATTTATAGGTATAATCTTCATATCTTTTGATATTTTACTTCCTGTAACATCTATTGTTGAAAGTTCTGTCGAAATTGTTTCATCTTGGTCTATTTGATTATCTAGTTGAATTGGGCCAAGTATATTACTATCAGTTGGGTATTTGTAAATTTTTAATTCACATTCAGTACCATTGCAACTTCCAACAAGATATGAGGTAATATTGGATTTTCCATTTTGTGTATACATTTGTATCAATCCTAGTTCGCTCTTATCATTGTCTGGTGTTTTTATCATCGCATAATATGGTTCTAAAGTTGCAACTTTTGATTTTGTAGATGTTGTTCCATATTTGGTTAATGCCCATATATCATTATTTCTATATAATACATCTTCTTTTACATTATGATATACCATAAGCATTTCTGATTGAACATCATATAAAAATTTAGGGTATTTCATTTGTTGCTTAATTCCATCTGGAATTTCTTTTCCTGTATAGTCAGAAAATATTGTAGGATATAATTTTAGATATGCCATAATTACAGGATCATTTCTGTCTGTTATATAAAATGTCATTTCACCATCATATGCATTTATAATTACCTTTACTGAATTTCTAATGTAATTAATATTTCGTTTTGCCCCATCATATTCAACTTCTGTATATGTTGAATATGGATATTTATCAGATACAGTATATGCATCTAATACCCAATATATTTTTCCATCATCTACAACTGTATATGGATTTTCATCATATATTAGATTTGGCAATACTGCTTTAGCTCTTTTAACAATATTTCTATTAGTTAAAATCTTACTTTCACTTGATATTGAACTTGTCATTGCAAGTCTAATATCTTTATTTTTTACAGCAAGTATCAATCTATCCCAAAAGCCTACTTGAATTCCTGAATTTCCATCATAATTATTTACATGTTCTACTCCATCACTATCTGTATAGTCGTATTCTGATTTATTCTTTGTATTTGTAACAGCAACACTATTAGTTTCAACTCCATAATATATTCTAGGTTCTTTTACTTCTAATATATTATCTGAACCACTAATATCTTTTTGAAGATATTCTACATTTCCATCTTCTGTTACTGATGTTGCAGATGCAATAATTTGCCCCATTCCATGTGTATATTCATATGTCTTATTGTTATATGATATAGTGTTATTTTCTGCTTCTCTTGGTGCCACATATGTTAATTGATCTTTACCATTTATATTATATTTAGCTAATGAAACACTGTTATAAATGTAATATCCTGTTTCTGTTTGAGTATCTTTTAGACTCTTTTTCACAAGATCCTTGTTGACAATAGTTATATTATCAATTACATCGTCATTTTTCTCAACTTCATCTTCTTTTATTGTTCCTGAATAGTCTATGCTTGTCTCTTTAACCTTTATATTATAAGCTTCTTGAGTTGATTTTATATTTTCTGATATATATTTACGCTCTTTGTCAAATTCATTTGATTTTACAAATATGCAATCATATCCAACCATTACTAAGAATAATGTAACTAAATATATTGGTACCACTGCTACAGGATACACTATCTTTTTCATTTTATTTTGTACAAAGAATTTTACTGAAATTATTACTGCTATAACTATTATTACAGATAAAATTAGATATCCCCATAATTGAATTGTTGATTCAATGACTCCTGCACCTGTCAATTCTGTTCCATTGTTTAATGTTAAAAATTTTCCTGTAACAATATTCTGAGTATTTAATGCATTTTGTAAGGCCATTCCGATTGATACTATTATTGCATTTCTTAACAATTTCTTTATAAGCTTACTTTTTCTTAATAATTCTCTATCGACTGCTTTAAAATAAAAATTAAATATTATTATATAATACCCTGCCATGTAAGCACTTAATGCAATCATCATTTTAACAAAATCACTTAATAATGCCTCTACTAATGGCTTTATGAACATATAATATGATATGTCTAAATTAAATATTATATCTGTTTTTCCAAATGATGCATTGCTCACAAAAAGCAATACTTTATCTACCAAGTCATTTGAAACTATTACACTTACTATTGCAGCAACTATTAGTGTTATTGATTTATTGGGTAATTTAGGTACCTCTCTCTTTTCTTGTTCAAAAAATGGCTTTAATCCTTTTTTTATTCCTTTATTTGTAAAATATAATATTATACTTAATAAAACAAATGTTATTCCCATTATAGAATATTTATATTTTATGTCTGTGAAAAATTTTTCTACATATTGTTCTCCAAGTTCAACATATTCTAAATATTGTCCTCTTAGTGATACATATGTTCCTAATGCATATATTGCAATAAATATTATTACTATTATTGCTCTCATTTTTTTACTGATTCTAAGTTTGTTTTTTTCCATCTCTTCTCCTTTTTGCACCGATTATCTCGCTTTTTTTCTGTGCAATTTTGCACAGATTATCTCGCTTTTTTTCCGTGCAATTATATTATTGCTTTGGCGAAATCCTTTGAATTAAAGATTTCCATATCATCGATTTGTTCTCCAACGCCTATAAATTTAACTGGTATTTTATTTTCTGCTACAATTCCAATTACTGCTCCGCCTTTAGCTGTTCCATCTAATTTAGTTAGTACTATTCCTGTAATATCTGCTTGCTCTTTAAATGCTTTTACTTGTGATATTGCATTTTGACCTGTTCCGGCATCTATTACTAATAATACTTCTTTAGATGCATCTGGCATTTCTTTGTTTATTACTTTTTGTATTTTATTTAACTCATCCATTAAGTATTTTTTATTGTGCAATCTTCCTGCCGTATCGCAAATTAATATGTCTGCCCCTATTTCTCTTGTTTTTGCTATTGCATCATATACTACAGATGCTGGGTCTACTCCTTCTTCTCTTTTTACAATCTCTGCACCAGCTCTTTGGGCCCAAATTTCTAATTGTTCAACTGCTGCTGCTCTAAATGTATCTGCTGCTGCAACAACAACTTTTTTACCATCCTTAGATAGCCTTGCAGCCATTTTTCCTATTGAAGTTGTTTTTCCAACCCCATTTACACCTATAACTAAAATAACAGATGGCTTTGTTTCAAGCTTTAATGAATTATCTGATATTTCCATTATTTTTTCGATTTCTTCTCTTAGAGCTTCTTTTACTTGTTCTTGATCTTCTATTTTTTCTTTTTTCATTCTTTCTCTTAAATTTGAAATAATTTTTGTTGAAGTTTCTATTCCAATATCTGACATTATTAATGCTTCTTCAAGCTCCTCCAAAAAACCTTCATCCACTTTTCTAAAATTACTAAATACATCATTTATTTTTTCATTTATTGATTCCTTTGTTTTATTTAATCCTTGTTTTAATTTATCAAAAAATCCCATAATCATCCTTCTTTCTGTTGGTATTTTAACATCTTTCATTTTAAAAATCAATACTTTCGCGTCTAAACTTAAAGAGGAGCTACTTTGTGCTCCTCTTTTACTTCTACTTCATTCCTGATTTAGTTATTCTTCTAGCAACTCCATTTTGCCAATTGAAACTTCATAAACCTGTTGCCATTCACCTATTTCTGGTTCTTCTTCATTTTTTCTTACAAATTTAATCGTTTTCATTTTTCTGCAAAATACTTTTCTTTCTTGAATTCTTCCAAGACATTTTAGATGTGAACCGACCTCAATATCCTTTAAAATCTTTGCATTTCTATTCCATGCAATACACCAAATATAGTCTGATTCTCCATCAGGATAATTCACTGCTAACAATATAGCTGAAATTTTTCTGTTTTGTTTTCTTGTTATTTTATAAATAGAATTTTTACAAATATAACCATCAAGAAAAATTTCGTTTATATCAATTTCATCTCCTTCATTCTCATAAGATTCAATATTTTCTACCAAGACCACCATTCTTACATGTTTTATTTTGCCATATACATCCAAAATATTTATTGATTTGAATTTCCCTATACATCTAACATATTTGCCTGTAAGTTCTTCAATTTTTATTTCTTTAGATTCTAACAAATCATCAGATATTAAAATTGGTATAGTATCTTCAAACCCGCTAAGTCTTTTTGCTACTAATTTAGTGTAATAAAACTTAGTTCCATAATAGTCTTGATGATCATATTTTAGTTCGCTCCGAATAGTTCCTTTTAGTTCTACACAATTTACTTCTTGCATTTTTTCCTCCTGCGATTTAAAAAATTTAGTAGAAGTTATCTATTTATAGATATTACAAATTTGCCAAATATATATAAATAGCTTCTTATATTAGCATATTTTACTATATTATTATAGTATTTTTTATTTTTGATGTCAATGTTAATTGCATTTTTCTTCTATCATTTTTGCTATTCTTTCAGCTTTTTCTTTAATCAATTTTTGGTCTTTTCCTTCAATCATAACTCTTACAAGTGGCTCTGTGCCAGATGGTCTAATTAATACTCTACCATTTCCATCAAATTCTTTTTCCAGATTTTTAATTGCTTCTTTTATCTCTTCATTTTTTTCATAATCATATTTTTTATTTGAATCTACTTTAGCATTAATTAAAACTTGTGGATATTTTTGTACTAAATTTCCCAATTCAGAAGCTTTTTTACCACCTTCTAGTATTGCTTGAATAAGCATTAGCGATGTTAAAATTCCATCACCAGTTGGGTTATAATCTAGCAAAATTATGTGTCCTGATTGTTCTCCTCCTAAATTATATCCGCTTCTAAGCATTTCTTCTAAAACATATCTATCTCCAACTTTTGTTTGTACAAAGTTTAATTTTTCTTTTTCTGCATATTTATTTAATCCCAAATTACTCATAACAGTTGCAACTATTGTATTCTTATTTAATTTTCCTTTTTGTTTTAAGTACTTAGAAATAATTGCTATTAATTTATCCCCATCGATTTCTTCTCCGTTTTCATCAACAGCAAGACATCTATCTCCATCACCATCATATGCTATTCCTAAACTCATTTTATTTTTAATAACATATTCTTTTAACATTTCTAGATGTGTTGAACCACATCCTGCATTTATATTAACTCCATTTGGTTCATTATTTATTATTACGTGATTGATTCCAAGGGTTGAAAATACTTTATCTGCAACTTGATATGTTGCTCCATTTGCAGTATCTATTACAACTTTAAAATCAGGGTTATTAAATTTTTCGATATTATCATCAAAGTTTTTTCTAAAGAAATATACATATTCATCTATCAAATCTGTTCTAACCTCTGAAACTCCTATCTTTTCACTTACAGCAGTTAATTCGTTAAGTTTTCCAGATTCCATAACTTCTTCGATTTCTTCTTCTAAACTATCAGGAATTTTCATACCTTTGTTACTAAAGTATTTTATTCCATTAAATTCAAATGTATTATGTGATGCAGAAATTACAACACTAGCATCTGCTTGAAATTTTCTTGTTAAATATGCAACTCCTGGTGTTGGAATCACACCTAATAATTTAACATTTGCACCATAGCTTAAAAAGCCTGCAACCATAGCACTTTCAATAAGTGTACCAGAAAGACGTGTATCTCTTCCAATTAATATTGTTGGTGTTTTATCTGTATGTTTTGATAACACATATGCACCTGCTTTTGCAACTTTATACACTAATTCAGGTGATAATTCTGTATTAGCAATTCTACGTATTCCATCTGTTCCAAAGTATCTTCTCATTTTTTCTCATAATCCTTTCTATATTATAACTATTCAGCTAACTTGTTTAATAAATTATAATATTCTGTCATTCTAATCAAATTTGTAAACTGAATTTTGTCATTCTTAATTGTCCACGAATCTGAATTCTTCTTTAAAAATTCATTTGTTTTTTCTATTTGTTTAACCTTATCTGTTAGTTTACTTTTTTCAGTCTTAATTTCAGATTCTAAATTTCTATATTGAGTTTTCATTACATCACTAAACATGATTGTATTATATAAATTTATATAATATTCCTTCCTTTGTGAAATCTCTCTTTTAGTAATATTTTCTTTAATTTTGTCTTCTTTTAACAAATCTTCTAGCTCATCTGTAATTTCTTGAATCTTGTCATTGTAATCAGTAATAATCTCATCAATTGCTTTTAATTCTTTGTCCTGCATATTTTGTGCAGAAAAAATATTATTCGGATTTATATTTTCATCAATTTCACTAATTTCTTTATATATATTTTTTAGCTCAGATATATATTCTTTAATAGCCTTTTCTACAACAGCATAATTTCTTTCTGTTTTTATATTAAAATCAATATTTTCTTTTGTTATATCTGATTGTAATATTTTATTAGTTTCTTCTGTTAATATATTCGTCTGCTTATTATTAAATTCACTAAAAGCAAAATTAAAACCTATTATTGCGATTATCAATATTATTAAAATTATTATTGCTATTGTCATTTTTTTATTTTCCATTTTCATTTTTCCTTTCGTATACATTTATTTCCGCACCGAAAAAAAGCGGAATAATCTGTGCAATTTTGCACGGAAAAAAAGCGAGATAATCTGTGCATTAAAATTCGATTTTTTCTCTTATCCAATTTTCAAGCTCGTCTATATTGATTCTAACTTGTTCCATTGTATCTCTGTCTCTAATTGTTACTGCATTATCTTCTAATGTATCAAAATCTACTGTTACGCAATATGGTGTTCCAATTTCATCTTCTCTTCTGTAACGTTTTCCTATTGAACCTGTTTCGTCATATTCACACATAAATTTCTTTGATAATTTTGTGTATACTTCTTCTGCTTTTTCTGATAATTTTTTAGATAGTGGAAGTACTGCTACTTTGTATGGTGCTAATGCTGGATGTAAATGTAATACCGTTCTTGTATCTCCCTCTGCAATTTCTTCTTCATCATAAGCATTACATAAAAATGCTAATGCAACTCTATCTGCTCCTAATGATGGTTCTATACAATATGGAACATATCTTTCATTTGTTTCTGGATCTAAATATGTAAAATCTTCTTTTGACATGTTCATATGATTTGTTAAATCATAATCTGTTCTATCTGCAATTCCCCATAATTCTCCCCATCCAAATGGAAAGGCATATTCAATGTCTGTTGTTGCTTTGCTATAAAATACTAATTCTTCTGGGCTGTGGTCTCTTAAACGAATATTTTCTTTTTTCATTCCTAGTCCTAATAACCAATCTTCACAGAATTTTTTCCAGTATTCATGCCATTCTAAGTCTGTCCCTGGTTTACAGAAAAATTCTAATTCCATCTGTTCAAATTCTCTTGTTCTAAATGTGAAGTTTCCTGGTGTTATTTCGTTTCTAAATGCTTTTCCTACTTGTGCAATTCCCATTGGTAGTTTTTTTCTTGTTGTCCTCATTACATTTTTGAAGTTTACAAAAATTCCTTGTGCAGTTTCTGGTCTTAGATAAATTTCTGCTTTTGCATCTTCTGTTACACCTTGGAATGTTTTGAACATTAAATTGAATTTACGAATTGACGTGAAATTGTGTTTTCCACATGTTGGACATGGAATATTGTTGTCATCTAGAAATTTTATCATTTCTTCATCTGACATTCCATCTGCTATCATGTCTTTTCCTTGTTCATGTGCCCATTCTTCTATTAATTTATCTGCTCTATGCCTTGTTTTACATTCTTTACAATCTATTAATGGGTCTGAGAATCCACCAACATGTCCTGATGCAACCCAAGTTTGTGGATTCATTAAGATTGCTGCATCTAGTCCAACATTATATTTACTTTCTTGAATAAATTTTTTTCTCCATAACTTTTTTACATTGTTTTTTAATTCTACTCCTAGTGGTCCATAATCCCATGTATTTGCTAAACCTCCATAGATTTCTGAACCTGGATAAATATATCCCCTTGCTTTGCATAGATTAACTATTGTTTCCATTGACTTTACCATTTGAAATCCTCCTTCTAATGCGCTAGAAAATCAAAAAACTTCCATTCCTAGCAATAAAAAATATATTGCTAGGGACGAAAGTTCATATTCCGCGGTTCCACCCTATTTCTCAAAAACTTTTCTTACTAGTTTTTAAGCACCTTAATTCTTTTTACTCCAAAGCTCCCCTTATGCTTATCATTACTAGTATTCCACCATCACTAGCTCTCTATCCATGAATCTACATAATTTTTCTTTTTCTCCGTAACTTTTTTTAATTGTTCATATTATATTCCTTTATTTTTCGATTGTCAATAAATTTATACAAAAAGCTGGAAATTTCTCAGAATATATGTTATAATATTATTTGTAATTTTTACTGCCTTTGGTAAAACAAAGGCATTGCAACTCTTTAACTTTTTCAATAAAATGCAGGAGGTATTGCAATGAAAGGAAAAGATAGTATTAAACTAGAGTATGTAGAAAAAGGCGTCGTATATCAAGGCGAAATTGACAAAAATAATTTTGTTAATCAGATGGAACACATGGTAAAATGGTATTCGGACTGCAATGAAAATGCGTCCAGGCTCTGTGTCCTGCTTCCGTCAATCGAATATATTCGGATAAACCAGGATATCATCGACACCCAAACTAACCCGTTCATCGAGTATCACACAATCGGAGATGATACTCCAAAATGTTTGAAATTCAAACATCTTTACACAATCATTTGGAGTTTCTTTGTACATCAGTGTGAAGAAGCAAAGCAAAACTCAAAGTAATATCGAATTTCCGCCCAAAAACGGATGGTGTCTATTGGCACCATCCGTTAAGCTTTTAGTGGATTAACATTTAATGTTTTATTATTTGTAAAAATAACCATACCAGGCTTTGAACTATTTGGCTTTTTTACATATTGAACTTTACAATAATCTACTGGCACATTTGAAGATTCTTTTGCTTGACTATGCTTTGCAGCAATTTCCGCCGCTTTTACTAAAATATCATCACTTATTGGCTTATCAGCTTTTAAAATTACATGGCTTCCGTGTATATCTTTTGTATGAAACCATATATCAGTTTTCTGTGCAAAAGAAAGTGTTAGCCAATCATTTTCTTTATTATTTCTGCCTACATATATTTTAAAACCATCAATTTCATATTCGATAGGTGAAAACTTATGTTTTTGAGATTTTTTAGTATTTTTATTTTTCTTTCCTTTTTTGATTTTTTCTTTAAATATTGCATTTTCTTTAATTTCTTCTGAAATTTCTTTTAATTCATCAAGTGTTATCGCACTTTCCAATTCATATTTTATACTTTCTATATAATCAATTTCTTTTTCTGTTTCTAACTTTTGCTCTGAGACAATTTTAAATGCATTTTTCAATTTTGAATATTTTTTAAAATATCTTCTTGCATTCATATTTGGCGCATATTTTACATCTAATGGTATAGTAATCAAATTATTGTTATCATAGTAATTTTCTAATTGTATACTATTAAAGTGTTCATTTGACAACCTATACAAATTGGCAGTTATAAGTTCACCATATATCTTATATTTGTCCATGTCTTTACATTCCAAAAGCTTTGAATTCATATTTTCTAAACGTTTAGTATATTTCTTAGCGGTTTCATTTACTATTCTTGAAATATTGTTTTTATAATTATTGAAATTTTCTCTAGTTTCTCTTTCAAAATAAAAGTCATCTATAAAGAAATTTAATTCGAAGTTATTGAGTTTCTGTTCTATATATTGTAATGCATAATCTGAAATTTTATCATTTTTATGGATTGGCATAAATTTTGAGTTAGAACTATTTTGAATAAGCTTTTTTATATAATTATATATTTGCTCTTTGGTTCTATTTTTTACTGCACTTTCTGCAAATGAAAAGCTAATTCCTGTGAATGTTGAAGATATAGTTTTAGCCAAATCTTGTTCTTCTATATTTGATATTTTTTCATTAAACTCATTAAAATCTTTTATTTTCTCAAACGCCAACTTATCAGATTTTGGAAAAACATATATTCTTGATGGTAAGATTTCTCTATATGAATTTCTAGAATCTATATGCCTCATAGAATCTATTATTTTTTCTTCTTGGTTTGTTAATATAACATTACTGTGTTTTCCCATTAGTTCTATTATAAGTGTTTTGGCTTCAATTTCGTTGAATTCATTTATTGTTTCTATTGAAATTTTTACTACTCTTTCTAGTCCTTGCATTGTTATTTCAGAGATTTTTCCCCCTAGTAAGTGTTTTCTTAATAACATACAAAAATTGGGTGCAACTAATGGATTTTCTTTCTGATGTGTTGTTAAATTTATTCTGCAATTATGTGAATCTATACAGATATTTAATGCGTAATTTTTCCCATTTAAATATAATCCTAATATGATTGTATTTTTATCTGGCTCATGTATTTTATCAATTTTACTTCCTATTATATTTTGTAATTCATCCACTATTGCTTTTGTTGTAATACCGTCAAATGCCATTTCATTTTCCTCCATTTCTTTTTATATAATAGCATATTTCACAAATACTGTAAACTATTATTTTAGATAATCCATTGGATTTACATATTCATTATCCTCTCTAAAACCAATATGTAAGTGGCATCCAGTTGTAGCTCCATTTGTAGGCTTTCCTGTTGCATCTTTATAATTGTTTCCTGCTACTCCATAAACATATTTGGGTCCTACATTTCCTATCACTTGTCCCTGTTTGATTTGCTGTCCAACATACACTATATAATTTGGAGAGACATGGCAATATGAAATTTTTAATTGATTACTGGTAGTTAGTGTTATTGTATATCCTCCACCTCCTAAAAAGCCTATAAATGTGATTTCTCCGTCACATGTTGCTATTAGTTTTGTTCCTTCTGGTGCAGGAATATCTGTTCCTTTGTGATATGTAGATGCTCCAGAAGTCGGTGCAGTTCTTTTTCCAAATGGCGAAGATATTGCAGTATATCCAGGTATTGGCCAAATATAATCTCCATCTTCTGTTGTTATCTGCTCTGGTGGCTGAATTCCAGGAGTTACTGCCATCGCAGGGATAAATAAACAAGAAATTATTATCACAAATATTATTATTTTTAAGATGATTTTATTCATTTTCTGTCCTTTCTTGTTTTCAATAAAAAAGAAAAAGCCTAGTTTTATACAAACTAAACTTCTTCAATATTTATAATTAGTGCATCCCTAAAAGATAAATATTATGGCAGGGGTAGTAGGATTCGAACCCACACAGGCGGTTTTGGAGACCGATGTGCTACCATTGACACTATACCCCTAAATCATTACTATAATATAGTACCACAATACTTTTGTTTTGGCAATAGCTTTTTTGAATTTTTTTTACAGTTTTTTGGCAATCAATGCTTTTATTTTTATTCCTTGCTCACTAAACATTTTTTCATGTTCAGTTTCAATATTATTGTCCCAAATTGGTTCTGCATGTAAGTCATATGTCTTATCTAAAATTTTAAAACCAGATTCTTCAAAATACCCTAAACTTCCGTTAAATAAGTCATCATCATCTGTTTTAAAATATATTTCTCCATCTTCTGCTAAAAAAGTTTTGTATTTTTCAAGTTGTCTTGTATGTGTCAATCTCTTTTTTCTGTGCTTTCCCTTTGGCCAAGGGTTGCAAAAATTGATATATATTCTTTTTATATTGTCTTGTTTACCTAAAATCATTGTAATTCTTTCTATGTCAAAACGTGTTAATATCAAATTTTCTACTTCTTTATTTTGTTCTCTATATACCTGTTCTACATTTCTTTTTGCAAGACCTAACATTGCATCAACTAAATCTATTGCTATATAATTAATATCTGGATTTTGTACGGCAAGCTGTGCTATAAATTGACCCTTTCCACATCCTAATTCTAAATTTATTGGATTATTTTGATTCTTAAATTCTTTAATCCATTTGTCTTTTAGCTCCTCTGGATTATCTCTGTAAAAATCGCTTGCTTCTAATTCTGGCCTTGCCCATGGCTTAAATCTTATTCTCATCTAATTTCTCCATTCTAACACAATATTTTTCATATAATTTTTTCATACTTTCTTTTGTTAGTGTTCCTTCAATCCCTCTTTGACTTACTTCTATAAAAGTTGCCATCAAAAAATTATCTATATGCGGATTAATTAAGTTTTTTCTTTCCTTGTTAATATAATACTCCAATTGGGTGTCTTTTGTCCAGTTTTTTCCGTTATAAGTTATTCCGGCTGCTAATTCATCACATACCATTTCAACAGCATATCTATATGGCATTATCACAGTCTTTTCTGGTAATGATAGATCAGTCCAATATTGGTAGTGGTGCTTGTTTCGTCCTTTATGATGTAACCATGCTTCTGAATAACCTTTATCTTTTTTACAAACTGTTATCGGGCTTTTATGACCATCAAAATATTTTACACTTTCCCAAAATTCAGTTGGCGAAAACTTTGACCAATCATGCATAAATCCTCTCCATGGTAATCCTACTTTACAACACAATTTAAAAACTAACCATTTATGGTGCATTACTAAATTTATATGTTTGATACATTTTATTAACATTTTTTCCTCCTTGCACACCTGAGATCGCTTTTTTTCCGTGCATTGCACACGTGAGATCGCTTTTTTTCCGTGCAATTTTGCATATAAAAGCATGGGACAAGATGCCCATGCTATACTTTTATTTTATGTCTTTGAAGTTTTGATTTTTCTTGTAAATTACAATTGCTGATATGATTGCTGCTGCTATTACTACAAAAAATGTAATGCTTAAACCTGCTTTTGGTAAATCTGTATTTGCTACTGTTGCATCTTTTTTGTCTCCATTTACGTTATCATTTTTTACTTCATCTTGTTTATTCTTGTCATCTTCAATTACTAATTCATCCTTTTTTTGGCCATCATCTTTATTGTCTTTATTATCACCTGCTGTTTCATCCTTTTTCTCTATTGTTATTTTTAGAGTTGCTTTTTTATTTCCATCTTCTGTTGTAGCTGTTATTGTTGCTTCTCCTTCTTTTATTCCTTTTACTTGTCCATTGCTGTCTATGGTAGCTACTTTGTCATCACTTGATGACCATGTTACTTTTTTATTTGTTGCAGTTGTTGGTTCAACTACTGCTTTAAGTATTGTTGTTTCTCCAACTTTTATTGTTGTTTTCGTTGCCTCTATTTTTACGTTTGTTACTGCAACTGTTGATGGTGTAGTTATTGTCTTTGCTATATTGAAACTTATAGGGTTTGTTGAAGCTTCTGCATCTCCTTCTGCTTTATCCATATCACCGTCTGATGCCATTAATTCAGTAAATTTAACATCTCCTGTTCCTCTAGCATTCTCTTTTACTTTTAATACTAATTTTGCGTATACTTCTCCTTCTTTTCCAACCTTTGTCACATTAAACTTTTCTCCTGATTGACCTCCTGTTGAAAATGTAGTACTTACAAATTCAAAAAAGTCTGTATTATATTCAACCTTTCCTTCAATTGCTGCAATCGAATCATCTTTTGCATTTTTTAAATCTTTTATTGTAAATGTAAATTCAACTTCATCACCTTCTACTACTGAAGTTTTATTAGCCGTAATTTCAATTGTAGCCTCTAATTTGTTGGTTGCAGGTATTCCCTCTGCAAAAACTGTTCCCATCATAAATACTGTCATTAATAAGACTGTAACAATACTAAATAATAATTTTTTCATTTTTTTATTTTCCTTTCTCTTGTATATTTTTTTATTTTAACTGTAGTCTTGCTATAGCTGCCAATTCAACTAAATCTAACTTTCCATTCATATTGATGTCTATTGCTGATTTTTCTAAATCTGTTGGTGTAGACTGCTCTGCAAATATCTTAGATATTCTTGCTAATTCGGTAAGTGATATCTTTCCGTTTCCAGTCAAGTCTCCCCAAACAATTACAGTATAGACTTTATCGTTTTTCATCTTTACTTGGCAACCTGTTCCTATGTATGAACTATCTGAAAGCTCTGTTCCACTTTTATTTAAGATTGTATATTCCATTTCTGAATTTATACTCTTTTTAAAGTTTAAAACTGTTGTTTTTGGATAAACCTTTTTTATATTAAAGTCTGTTTCAGAAATCTTCAATGTATTTGATGTTAATACATCAGATATTCTTTTAATCTGAACTTTAACATTTATTGTCGTAACATTTCCTGCTTCATCTTCCAGTTTTACGTCTTCTGTTGTATCTTGTGAATAAACCTTGGTTAAAGTCATTGAGCCATTTGTAAGTTGTTGTGAAGTCCATCCTTCAACATCTGCGACTTTTTCATTTACTGTTATTGTAACTTCAACTTGTTCGTTTTTCTGAACTTGAGACACTTGTGCCACTGGTGCTTTTTTATCAATATTTTGAACAATTGCTGTTGCAGAACCTTCAACTCCGTATTGGTCAACATATGTAAATGTAAATTCTCCATTTTGCTCAAATGTGTATATATCTTTTCCGTCATTGTTTGTAATTTTTATTTCTCTTCTACTTTGATTAAATGATATTCTAGCAATAACATTTTGATTTGTTTTTTCAGTGTTTGATGGCTCATATGTAATTATAGCATTTAATGGTGCTGATATAGTTAACACTGTTCCTTTTGCTTTTCCACTAACTATTTCTACTTGAGCAACCTCTCCATTTAGCTTATCTGCGTCTACAATAACATTTTGTCCTGTTGAATCTAATTCACAATTTGTTAATGATAATTCATTGCTTGAATATATCTTATTTCCACTTTGTTGTGATGCCAAAAATATTTGTGGTAACACTATATTAACTTTTCCTGATGATGATTTATCTAATAGTCTTACAATCTTTTGTCCATTAACTGAAAGATTTTGCTCATTAGACATTGAAATTCTTGAAAGTACTGATACGTCTTCAATTTGATTGTTGTCCATCTTCAGATTATTTATTGTACGATGTGAAGACAATGCAGATATATTTTTTATGTTATTTCCTGTAAATTCCAACTCGTAGAATGTTTTGCCTTTCAATGGTTCTAAACTTTCAATCTTATTATTATTAAAATAGAAATATTTTAATAACTTTAAATTTGAAACAATATCTATATTTTTAATTTGATTTCCGTTTATGTTTAATGTTGTTAAATTGGTTAATACATTTAATTTAGATGTCTTATTATCATCCAAATTAGTATTTGATAATCCTAGACTTTGTAATGTTGTTATTTTTTCAATACCTTCTATATTATTTAATTTTGGATTATCTGATATATCTAAAACAACCAATTTACAATATCCTGTTTCATATAATTCATTTAAGAAATCAATATTAGTTAAGCCTGTATTAGATAAATTTAATGTTTCTAAATTTCTTAAATTTACAATTGATTTATTGTTATTATTAATATTAGAGTTACTAGCTAAATTTAATATCCTTAAACTTTCACATGCATAAAATTGTTCAATTGTGCTTACATCATTATTTTGCAAATATAATGTTTGCAAGTTTCCAAAGTTCTCCAATCCTGTTAAATCTTTTATCTTTGTATCACTTGAAGAATCTGTATGTTGTAAATTTAATTCATCGATTGAAGAAATTGCATCCCTATCAACATTGATTATCAATGGAACAGTTATGTGATATTTTAAGTTTCGTTCTGCTACCTTCGCTGTCACTACTCCTTCTATTTTCGAATACAATTGTGAATCTTTAAAGTATACAGATTCAATATAACAATTAGTGTCCCCATATTCTCCTATTTTAAAATGCAATGTACTACCATCTGTAATTCCGCCTCTTATTGTTACAGTCAAATCATCTTCCCTAGTTTTTTCATGATTAACGATTACATTATATTCCTCTGGTTCAGTATAATCTGTATTTTTTCTAACTCCATCAGAATATTCAAACTCTGTACCTGAAAAATATGCAAATTTACTTGAATCCATACTATATCTAAATATTGTTGGCATTATGATATAATGATCAACATCTATGCTTTTATCATATAAACCAAATGTAATATTTTCATTTTCTAGAAATAATTCTTTTCCATTATTATTGCTACTAGAAAATCCGTATTTACTTAATGGTTCTATGTCATAAATTGAATTATTTGATAAATCTAACCAATATAAATCTCCAGGATATTCACTAAATACACTAATATCTACAATTTTATTTCCATTCAAGTCGATTTTTCCTGCTCTTAATGAATTTTCCACATCAATTTCGTCTCCGTTTTTATTAACTAAATATTCTATATCAGAAATATTATTATCTTTTAAATCAAGTACATCTAATCCCGTTAAATCAGCTACTCCATATATACTATTTATTTCATTTGATGCTAAGTGCAATTCTTTTAGAGATTTTAATTCTTTAAAAGAATAAAAGCTTATATTGGGTCTATTTCCTAATGTTCCTATACTGCTTAAATTCAAAAATTTCAAATTACTTAAATATGGTATATTCTCATATCCATTATCTGTATATTCTGAATGTGTTTCAAATATTGCATCTATTCCACTAGAACTTACAATTCCTTTATTGTCTGAGGCATATAATTTTTCTAATTTTGATAATCTTTCAATTCCTGTTCCTTCTACTGATCCTGAAAAGGTTGTAATTCCTGTCCCTGAAACATTTAATTCATTAAGATTTGTAAAAGAAACTAGTTGTAAAAAATCTGTAAAACTTGTATTAACAGAAATGTCTAATTTAGTAATTCCATTTAAATTACTAATCTTTTCTATTGCACTAATATTATTACCTGCTAATATAAGTGTTTTTAAATTTGTAAGAGTCTTTAAATATTCTAATTGGTCTGAATTCATTTTTGTATTTGTCATATCTAATTGAGTCAAACTTGACAAATTAGATATCGCAGATAATAAATTAGTATTTATTTGATTTTCTGCTACATTTAATGAAGTGATTTTGCTTAATTGATCTAAAGAATCTGCAGATGTTACCGAATTTTTAGATAAATTCAATGTTGATATATCCTGAAAGTTCTCTAATCCTGATAAATCTGCAATTGCTGATGATGATAAATCTAATTCTGTAATTTTCGAAATGTCATTTTTTGAAATTTCAATAGTTTTTTCTACATCATTTGCATTATAATTTAGTTTTTTGGCACTCAATTGTTTTTTCATAGAATCATATAAATTAGAATCTTTGAAAGTAATGCTAGTAGGGTTAACAATATTGTTTGCACCATAAATTACTAGTGAAAAACTAACTAAGATGATAATAGCTATTGCTATAAAAAATACTTTTTTTCCTTTTGTTTTTCTCATTTTCTTATCCCCCTGTATACTACTATTTTAATTATATATAAACTTAATTTTTTTGTCAACAAAAATCGAAAAAAAATTGCACGGAAAAAAAGCGGAATAATCCGTGCAATTTTGCACCGAAAAAAAGCGATCTCAGGTGTGCAATTCGCTTATCATTCTATCTGCAAAAACAGCATAGCCAAGTGTTGGATCTTTTACAAATACATGGGTTATAGCACCAATAAATTTGCCGTTTTGAATAATTGGTGATCCACTCATTCCTTGGACTATCCCGCCTGTTTTATTTATTAGATTTTCATCTTTAATTTTTATAACCATACTTTTATTGTCATAATTATTATTCAAATATATTCTTTGTATTTCTACACTATATTCTTTAAGTTTTCCATCAATGTTTGATAATATTGTTGCATCTCCTAAATTTATTTCTTGCCTTGGAGCAACATATATTTTTTTGTTATAATCAATGTTTATATTATCTGGATTTTTTATAACTCCATACACGCCATAGGCTGTATTTTTGTATATATTTCCTATTACACTATTTTGATTTATTGCCCCTTGAATTTTTCCTGGTTCTTCTTCTTTTCCTTTGATAACAGATACAATGCTAACATTATCTATTTCTCCTGATGACGTTTGTAAAATTTCGCCTGTGTCTATATCTGTTATTGCATGTCCTAATGCTGCAAATGTTTTTAATTGTTCGCAGTAAAATGTTAATGTCCCTACACCTGCTGCACTGTCTCTTACCCATAAGCCAATTTTGTATTTTCCTTGTTTATCTTTAACTGGTTTTATTGTACAATTCTTTTCGTCATTTTCTCTTTGATATTTAATATTTACAGATTTACCTTCATATAAATTTATTGCATCTATTAATTCTTCTGTATTATTTACTATAATATCATTTACTGAGATTATAGAATCTCCTTCTTGAATGCCTGTATTTGCATACGGTTTGTTTTTTTGACCATCTATTCCTTCTACTTCAGAAGTCCCAACAACTAAAACTCCACTTGTATATAGCTTTATTCCTATAACTTCTCCTACTGGTATAACCTGAATGTCTGATATTTTTATTTCTTCACCTTTTACTGCAATCGTTTCAGGATAATAGCCTCTTGTAAGTACAAACATATATAAAAAAATTAATACAAATAAAATAAATATTTTTTTGAGTGTTTTCATTTTATTTTCACTCCTTTAAATTTATTATTAGTACTAATTTCTTTTTTATTCAAATTATTTTTTGTAAGTTATGGTGTTATAAAAAAGCACAAAAAACGACTATTTCAAAATTTTTCAAAATTTAAAATAGTCGTTTTATGTTGTTCCTGTTGCTCCATTTATTGATACAGTTCCTGATGATGCAGCTGATATGATACTTGAGTCATCTCCTGCTATATTATAATATATATTTCTTAAAGCTTGTGATAATGTTCTACTATTATTTCTTACTGTAACTGTTATTTGGTCTCCTTGCTTTAATATGATTTTTCCAACCCTATTATTAGAACTTTTAGCTGAGTTTTGAATTTTTTCTTCAACTTGGCTTGTATATAATGAATAATATGTGTTATTTCCTATCTTTTGAGGATCATTATCAGTTATCATTTTTGATGGAGTTTCATCTAATATTTTGACTTCAATATCTATATCATAAGTATTACCAGCTGAAAACAATGTTGATGTAAATTTTTGATAAGTATCTGATGCTATTTGACCTGATTTTATCACTTCATTTACAAATTCTGAAGTAGCAGTTTGTGCTACTAATTGTGAAACATCATCTGCTCTATCTGCTAGTAAAAATAATGGAACTATAAACATTAATATTGAACCGATTAGTATTCCTACTACGTCCATTGCTGTATTTTCCATATTGTTACTCCTTTATTTCATTTGATATGTTATTACTCTTTTCTTTATTTTTGTTGAATCACTTCCTTGGTAATATTCACCTAAGTTTTCAACAAAAGTCTTATCTTTTAAATAATCATAAAGCCCATTTGGATAAACAGATTCCATAAGTTGATTTCCATATTTTGTATCACTTAGCATATCTAGCATTTGAGTATCTCCTGAATATTGTCTTTTCCAGTTATTTTTTCCTGCTAAAATCATACTTAAATGATCAGCAGCGACTTGTTTTGCTGATTTACCTTTGTCATTACCTATTTGTTCTTTTTCAAGATTTATATAGTTTATGGTTACAGCTATTGTTGAACTATTATCAACAGTATCCCCTTTTGAATCTACTCTTTTTCCATATTGATTAGTTTTATAATACAATGGTAATGGATTTCCATTTTTGTCTTTAAAATAAATTTCCGTATTTTCTTCATATGCTTGATACATTGCTGGTATTATTGATTCTATACCAACTGTTCTTGTAAAATCACTTGCAGGTTTTACATATCGATATTCTCTTTCTCTAGAATACATACTTGCTATATTCAAAACAGAAGAATTTGCGCTAGACAAACAAGATATACTTAAGGATAGCGCCAATATGAACATTAATACTGCTCCTGCAATTTTTAAAGCTTCTACCGCGTTTTCCATAAGTATATCTCCTTTCTCATTTATTAGTTACTTGTTTTAGTAACTTTAATTGTTTTTACAAGTCCACCTGGACCATCATAATTTACTTGTATTGTGTATAATGCACTTGTATCAGCTTGGCTTGTGATACTTGTTGCATTTCCTGCTAAAGTAACAGCTCCTGAAACAGCTACTTGTCTAGCAGTCTCACCAGCAGCAGCAGCATCTACATTTGCATTTAATACTGTATTTAGCATTGCATTAACTTCTGAACCTCTTTTATTGGTTCCATTATATCTAGCAAATTTTTCATTTGCAGCTTGAACTTCTTGTTGTGATAAGTTAGCTTGTTTAACTGTTTCAGCAGATGAATTGTAAACAGCTAATCCTAAAGATATAATTAAGATAGCTATTAAAACTGCTGCAGCAATTAACAATGCTTTTGTTGCGTTCTCCATAGTTTCTCCCCCCTTTTTGTTAACTTTTGTTTATTTTAATCTCGACAATATGTATTGCATGCCGAACTTTATTAACTATTTTTCTCTTGTTCGAAAAGCATATATTTTATTTTACCATTTTTATGGTATTCTACTTTTGAACACTTAAAGTTGATATTCGCATAGTATTGAACAAATTGTTCTGTACCAGCATTATAAAATGATTCCATTTTATATGTTGTTTCATTATCTGTCATATATACTTCTATTTCGATAGAAGTATTGTCATTTGCTATGAAATTTCCTTGATCATCTTTTTCAACTTTGTTTTTTGTATTTCTATCTATTGCCTTATTTATTAATGAAGCCACATCAATACCATTTACATCTTGGTCTTTGTATTTATCAAATTCAAGATTTTCTTTTTGAATCTGATTTTGCTCATTTTTATAAGAAATAAATTTGTATCCAACTAGCGCTACAATAATAACTACAAGAGCTAAAAATATAAATATTTTTTTCATCATTTAACCTCATTATATCATTTGATTTTTTATTTTGCAACATTTTTTTTAATGTATTTCTGTAAAATTTATGCTGTAAACTTGACCAGTAGAATCTCCTATTAAAACATCACTTGCTTTACAAGAAAACTTTGTATCTTTATTTCTTTCAAGTAAGCTTACCATGTTTTCATTAATTGTTTGGTCAATACGTCTTCCGTTTAAAAGAACTTGAACATATAAAGTACTAGGTCCTGCTTTCCACTGACTTGTATCAGGATTTTTGTTGTAATTATTTTCGTATGCACTACTAGCTGCAGAAATAACGTCTTGAATTGTTAGCACTTTTCCATCATTAGAATTTACATAGTTAAGATACTCTGTGTTAAAACTATCAACTTGTGTATATTGTATTTGTTTATTTGTATCTTCTACATAGCTTTGTAAACTTGAATATAAAACAGCGGCTAGTGATAAAACCATTACTGCCATCAATACCCCAGCAGCTATATATAACGCTTTAACTGCATTTTCCATATATGTTTTCCTTTCGTTTAATCAAATTTTGCCTTTCCATTTTCTTCTACAATTACAAATGTCATTCCAATAACTCTTCCATTTTGGGAAGTGTTATGTTGTACTCCTGTACATTTAAACATTGCTCTTTTAAATTGTGTATATTGATAATATCTTTTTGTTATATTTACCAATGTATTCATCTGTGAAACAGATAAATCATTTGCCTTTTTCTTTCCTAAAATATTTTGTAATTTTTCAGTTCTAGTCGTTCTCAAACTTTCTTTTTCTTGTGTAGATATTCTATTAGACGATAATTGTGAGTCAATTGCAATATTTTGAATATCCGCAGACAATGCTTGTAATTGAGCATCAGATATATTTGATATTCCAGCACTAGCTAACTCATTAATTAGGTCTGCTGAAATATTTGCTACATCTCGAATGTTTACATCACTCGTAGCAGTATTTTTTAAAATATTGGCTGACATTTTTCCTTGAAAGATGCTGGTATCAGAATCACTATATTTAAAGTTGTCATTAGCTCTATTCTGATACCCTTTTAGATCAATAGATAATATTACTTTATCATACTTTTCCATATCTGCTATTGAAGTATTATAATTTACAACTTTATTCATAATAGAAATTATTTCATTTCCTCTTATTGTTTGTCCATTATAATTTTCAAATTGTGCATTAAATTTTGCATCTTGTTCTATAATTTTTGAATTATGCTGTTCTGCATAATAACCAGATAATTGTCCACCAAACATTGCCAATAGGGATAGTATCAATACTGCAAATAATATTCCTGCTGCAATAAGTAATGTTTTTGTTACATTTTCCATTTAAACCTCCATATTAAGCATTTAATTGATTGAATGTGCTTGTCATGCTTGTTAAACCTATTACTACTAATGGTATAATTAAATATCCAACAAATAAGCAAATCATTGGTGCAAAACCAACACCTTTACCTATTAAACCTTTTCTTGATACTAATTGGTTATTTGTATCTTTTCTCTTTTCTTGGTGGTAATCTCTATCTGCATCTAATTCATCAAAAGCTTCTTTTATTGGAATTTTTTCTACTGCTGCTTGTAAACTTTCTACAATTCTTATCATATCTTGGTTTGTTACAGAATTTTTAAGTTCTTCTAATGCCTCCCAAGCTCCAGCCTCATAGTTGTTTACACATTTTGCAATAGGCTCTTTGAAAATATTAGCATAACGCTCTAGCCATTCCAAAATCATTTCTACACTTATTCTTTCAATCTTCATTAGCATTAATATTATTGTTTGGAACTGCATTACTTCGTTTTCCATTTCGAGTTTTCTCATAAATTTTTGGAAATACATCATCCAAACAGGTGCCATATAAGCTATTAGTGAAAAACCACAAGCTAGTAATATTTCAAACCACTGCATTTGTTCTGAATTTACAACTTTTAATTTGTCCATAATTCTTGCAGCATCATCTTCTAAATTCTCGTCATCTGCTTCATAATATACTGAATTTACCATTGCGTTTTCTACTTGTGCCTGAGTTATTTTTAAGTTTCCTTTTAACTTATCTAAGAAGTAATTATCTTGTTTTGTAAGTTCTTCTGCTGCCTTCTGATTCTTTTCTGATAAAGAACCTAGAACTTCTTGTCTTGTAGTAGGATTAGTATATACATAGTTTATCGCAACTTTATGTAATATTATGAAAAATATAATTGAACATATAAATGTCACAATTGTTAATACAAGTCTATTTACATATATCCATTCCATTTTGGCTTTTGATGCTGATTCTTTCATTAAGTCTTGCATTTTTCTATAATCTTTAGTACCTGCTTTAGGTATAAAGCAATTTATTGCTTGTTTTAAAATTGGAACTTTGTATACTTTTTCTTGCCAAGGATGGTCATTTTGTGATATTGCAACTTGAACTCCACCATTATCTTTTAATTTTCTTGTAATTATGTATGATACTACTGTTAAAAGTACTATTAGTATTTGTGCAACCAAACCAATTTTTCCATTATAAAAGCTTGTTGTAAAATTAAAATTTGAAACTGCCCATGCTTTTAAAGGTTCAAGCAATAGTACTGGTGCAATTGAAATAAATGCCAAACTTTGAAATACATAATTTAATTTGTCTCTTTTTAATATTTCCAACTGCATTTCTTGTGTAATGTTGTCAACATTTTTTAGATATAAAGAAGAACCATCGTCTCCTTTTCTATCACCAAATTCTTGTGTTAAATATGATATACCCGCAAATTCTTTTAAATAGTCATTTGGGGCTACATCATAATATTTTTCTAATTCTGTCTCTGGGTCATTTGAACATAATATTTCATATATTTTTTCACCCTGTTTTGATACATTTTTTTCATCATCTAATGATACTTGATATATTGCTTCTTCTACCATGTTATATTCATGGTATGCATGTCTTATTTCCGCAAAGAAATCTATTTGTTCTTTAAGTAAATTGTTATCGATTTTATCTACCATTCCTTGAACTATTGTATCTACAATAAATAGTTCAAAGATTAATAATATTGACATTAGCAACCAGTTATTATGAGTAATAAGTATCGTAATCCCTGCTATCAACAAAAATATTAAAATTGCTTTTGTTAATATTTGGGCAGCTTCTTTTCTGGTTGTATATTCATCATCAATATTAACTATTTCAAGTCTTCTTCTTAATTTAAATAAATATCTTTTTAGAAAAGGTGTCCTAATAAGTCTTATGTATATTTTTTGGTACATAATATCTGTTGAAAATCCATCAGCTTTTGTACCTTCTTGTAATTTCTTCATTTTTGCATATTCAGATTTACCCATCATTTTCTTTAGGATAATATATGCTATAATGACGCCAATAAATAATACAACTATTCCTATTATTATATATTTTAGCATCTGTGTACTCATGTTCTAAGAACACCTCCTATGTTTTTTATTATTTTTCTGCTTTTGCTCTTACTTTTCTTTCTTTTTTGATTTGATCTCCCCAGTATTTTTCAACAAAGGCATCAAATTCTCCTAAATCTGATTCATCCATATTAGCTCTCATCTCAGATAAATTTTTGTCCGTAATTTTATTTGTAATTTGATATTCACCATCAACATATTCTAATACATTTTGATATCTGTATAAGTTTTGTTCTGTAACTTTTGAAAAATATGTTGTTGCATTTTCAAAGAATTTTTGAACTTTTCCATTCATAGTTTTTTCTGAATTATAATCATAATCATATGTTTTTTTATCAACTATTGGAATACATTCTGTTACTCTTTCTATATATCTTCTTCCTCTAAAGTCTTTTTGTAAATGTATATCAAAGTTTAATACTTGTACAACTTGTTCTTCTGCTGTTTTTTCATTTTTGAATACACCAGCTCTTAACATAGAGTTACGTAGAGCTGTTACTAAGTCTGGGAATGTTTTAGCATGGTGAGTAAATAATGTAAATTTAGATGCAACCTGTGCAGATTGAATCATCCAAGATGCTACGGGGTCTGTTGCAACCTCACCTATGATGTTTACAGAACCATCGGTTTTTTTCTGTACGTCCAAACATTCTTGTCCAGATATTGTATCTGTTTCACGCATTGACAAAATGTTTCTTGTTGGATAAACTTTTCTTAAGTGCAACTCGAAAGCAGTTTCTGTAATACGTAAGTTCATTGTTTCATATATATTTTCAATCATACCCATAAGTAGTGTTGTTTTACCACAACCTTGCTCACCAGTGATTGATGTAATTCTTGCTCCTTTTACAAGGAATTTTAATAAATCTATTACTTTGTCACTACCTGGCATCTCTCCTGTCCATTGCTCGACTGTTGCTCTTTTTACGTCAAACTTTCTTACAAAGAATGCCCATGTTTCTGACATTGATGGTCTTACTACAACAACACGTGAACCATCTTTCATTTCATTGATTTTATAACCATTTGTGTCTGATAACTGTCCTGGGTTATTGTATTTATAAATATTTTGACATACCCTTTTTAATTCTGATTCTGTGCCAAATGATAAGAATGCTAAACGTATTGATTTACCTTGGAAGAATATCCATATACTGTCACAAGCTCTTGGAACTTTATGTTCAGCAACTTGGTCTAAATAATCTCCATCTGTTTGTGCAACTTGGCTTAAGAAACTTTCTGGCAAACCAGATACACCACCAGATACACCATCTATGTTCATATCTCTTATCTCATCTATTGAGCTATATCCTTTATAGTGTTGATATATTCTTTGAACAACAATTTCTAATTTGTCATAGAATGACAATGTGATATTTTCTTTTTCAAATATTTCACTTATCTCGTCATCTGTTATTACATAACAAGGTTTTGTTTCACCTTGCAAATATTTTAGTGTAGCAAGATTATATCTCTTGATTAATTGTGTTAATGCTTCATATCCAAATTCTTTTTTATAAACATATATTAAAATATCAAATTTGTCTTGTGGTGTAAGCAATGATGGCATATCAAATGGAATTGCACTTGAAATGTTTGCTTCATTTACACCATATTCTTTTGATAAAAGGTCAAATATAAGTTCTTTTACATATCTTTTATCATTTACATCTCCATATGTACAACCTTTTAAGGCCTTTTTTAAAGCGTACTTTTTATTTTTTCTACGTTTTAATTCTTCTTCTGACAAACCAATATCATATAAGTTTACTTTTGTAATTTCGTCAAGTCTTTTCTTAATATAGTCTCTCATCTCATCTAAAGTATATGTTTTTTCGTCTTTTTGTACTTCTTCTTCCACTTCTGCATTTTTATTTCTTTTTACAAAATATGCTATGCCTCCACCGGCAAGTATTATAACAACTAGTGTTAATATTATATTAGTTAGTGTCATTTTTTCACCTCATTTTCATTTGCAATTCTTGCAATTTTTTTATAATTTTCTCCATAAGTTCTAGCACATCTTGCATAAAAATATAATTTTCATCTGATGTGTCTTTTATACTTCTTAGCCTTAAGAATAAGTCCGGCACTGTTGCATCTTCTGCTGCTTCAAAGTACAATATATTGAATGGTACTACATTAAGCTCTTTTCTCTCTTGCATATATTTCATAACATTTCTTGAATTGTATTTTGTGTTAGCTATATATTTTCCTATAACAGGTAATGTTTTAGGATTTCCTATATTTGCATTTTTTTGTCTTTGAATTAGATATCTGTCTAGACTTGACTTTTTTTGTGATAATACATAAACATTCAAGTTAGATATGTTAAGAATTTCATCTCTTAAGTTCTCTGGTATTAATTTATCTAAATCGACCAGAACCATGTCATAATACTGATTTGCAACTTTCATTAAATCTATATAATATTTTTGAATTTTTTCGTATTCTTTTAGATTGGTTTCTCGAGTAACTTCTTTCGCACCTAGAAAACCATTTATGATTTCTAGTCTTTCTTTAAAAATTACTTTAGTGTAATCTGTTATTACATTTGGTGTTAATTTGTTAGCTGCTATTAATTTTATAAGACCTTCAATTCCATTTTCAACAGCTATATTATTTGACTTAATTCCAAATAATTTTAATGTTTTTTGTGTTTCATCTCCCCAAAAACAATTTTTTATTGTTGGATCTTGAAAGCTTGTTGATATTAATAGAATTTTATAATTGCGTTCTATAGCCATTCGAGTTGCAACTGCAACTGCAGTAAGGGTTTTCCCTGTTTGGTCTCTCTCATCATTCCAAAATGTTACAATTGGCATTTTCTTCTCCTTCTAAATATTAAAGACTTTTAATTATGTTCCTAATTTCTCTTTTATCTATTTCTTCGTCTATATCTTTTGCTAAAAATTCAATATTGTTTCTATATTCATTACTCAAATTTCTAAGTTTTATTTCATTCAAACGCTGATTTTCCATTATTTCAGACCAATCACCGTTTTCTAATATAAAATATATTTTTTCTTCATTCCATATTGCTTTTGATCCAAGCACTAAAAAGTTGAAATATTCTTCTTCTTCTTTAAGCATATATCTTGTATAAAATATTCTTGTCATTCTAGTAGGCACTCCTAGTTGGCTTATTATTTCGACTCCTTTTTTTAATGAATACATATCAAATGATGTTACATAGTATATTTTTTCAGAAGATTGTAATGCAAATCTTGTAACACCTTCAAAACTATCTGTATCTACTATCACATAATCATATTCTAAATTTTCATTTTCCTCTAGTCCCATATATTGTCTTAGTTTTTCAAAGCTGTCTAGTCCAACTGCCACATCTATATTCTCATAAGTTGTTACATATGACTTAGTTGGGTTTATAACTGGTACAACATATTTACATTTTTGTGTTATTGTGTCGTCTATTACTAGGACTTTTTTGCTTGCCATTGCTAATACTTTGGCTACACTTAATATTACATCTGTCTTATCATAGGCTCCTATAAACCCTATTTTTTTCATATATTTTTATCTTCCTTTCTTGCAATACTGCATGTTTTACAACTTATTTAAAGTTCTTTTAGCAAGAGGATTCTCTTGCTAAAAGTTTTAATTTGAAGATGTTGTTGCATCAGTTCCTGTAGCTCCGCTAGCTAAAGATTCTAAATATTTTTGTCTTGATGTTATTTCATTTGTTATTTTTTCTTCTGATTTATCAGATATATTTGAATTGTAATCTTCTGTTGAATTTATTAATGATTGTAAATAATCATTTCTACTCTTCTTAGCAGAGTCTGAATATCTTGCAGCTAATTCTGCGCTTGCTTGAGTTACAATGTTAGGATTTGATTGAATTAGTGCTGTTACTGCTGCATTTGGTGTATATGTTGGTAATGATGCTGCTTGCATTCCTGCTTCGACATATTTGGTTGCATATAATCTTGAGCCTAACAAACCATATGCCTCTACAATTGCACTTGACATTGATAATATTTCATCTTCTCTTAAATTCAATCTTACTGTGTCTGCCACATATGAACCATCAGAATTTACTGGAATATTGGCTTGTGCTTTTGATACTACTATGAAGTCTTGTCCACCTGGTGTCATTAATCTTACATCAACATAATCATTTGTCATCAAGTCAACTGGTAGTACTATCATATTATATTCTTGTTGTCTTGTATCATCTGTTACAACTTCATCAGATTGTACAACAAGATTTGGTGTTGCAACTGTATTTTTATTCATTGTTACTTTTGCAACTACTGGTACATTTTGCAAAGATAAATATGTTTTAACTCTAGTTCTTTGTGTTGAAGTTGTCATTGAATCTGTATCTAACTTATACACATAATATGAACCAGTTGCTGTTTCTTGGTATACTCTTGTAATTATATCATTAGTATTTGAAGCATCTACTATATATGCACCATCATCATCTTGTAGTACATTATCTCTAGATGATACTTCTGTTAATGAATTCACGTCTCCATTGTATTTATCTGTGCATTTGTATTTTTTACCATTGATTTCTACAACCTCTATAATAGAATCAGGTTCATTTATGTATAAACCTTGTTGGCTTTTACTAAATGATGTGTTTGTTATATTGTTATAGTAGTCTGTGCTAAATGTTTTTCCGTCTTTTGTTTGTAAATACCATGTGTCTATAACTGAAGATGTTGCAGTCGCATTGCTTGGTATTGCGTCTTGACTAATTTGTTTCGTAACAAACATGTCTTGTGTTATTACTTGACCAGATTTTACGTCTTGACTTAAAACATATACATTTCTTTTTGAGTTAGCTTCTGCTCTTAATTGTTCTGTCTTTTGTTTAAGTTGCACGAATAATAATGCTACTATTACCCCCGCTATTAATAATGTTATTATCACTCCTAATAGGAATGAATTTCTTGCTTTTCTTTGCATTGGATTTGATGCCATTTTTTATTTCCTCCTTATTTTCCGCATTTATATGCTTTATATGCTATCTTTATTAATTTTACCTCTTTTTTTTATCAAAATCAACAATATGCAAATTTTGTAATATAAACTTAATATTTTTGTAATATTTTTGTAATATTGCATACGTGAGATCGCTTTTTTTCCGTGCAAAATTGCACACACGAGATCGCTTTTTTCCGTGCAAAATTAAATTAAATTATCTAGCGCATATGCAACACCATCTTCTATATTTGAATATGTTATTTTATCTGCAATTTCTTTTACATATGGTGTGCTTTGCCCCATAGCAATTCCTAGTTTTGCTTTTTCAATCATCATTTTATCATTCAAATTATCACCAATTGCAACAATCTGTTCTTCAGCTATTTGCATCTTATTTTTTAATACTTGTAGTGCATTCCATTTATCGACATTTTTTGCAGAAATTTCCGTATAAAAATATTCTATCGGAACATCTTCTGTTCCTTGTTTTATCATCTTTCTAGACATATGTGACACTTCTAGTACTTCAATATCATTTATTTCTTTTAATTTCCTCATTATAGAATTAAATATAGATTTACTACTATCACATACTGTTATTTTTAATACTTTTTCATCTCTTTCTTGTATATAATGATAAATATCACTTACTATATTAATATGAGTTTTATCTTTCTCTTCCTTATTTAAATTTTCTTTATTGTAATATAACACATTGGCTTGTAAACTTTTAGCCAAAATTTCCTTTTCTGTATAAATATTATAATAAATGCTATTTTCTTCGCAAATTTTTATAATATCTAAAGTTTTTTGCTTTTTTAAAGTATTTTCGTATATTATTTGATCATTTGCTATATCATATACAATAGCTCCATTTCCTGAAATAAAATATTTATTGCTATTTATTTCTTTTGCAATTGTTTTTATCGAATCAATTGGCCTTCCTGATGCAATAATTACTTCTATCCCTTTTAGTTGTGCTCTTTCTATTGCTTCCTTTGTTTTCTGTGTTACCACTCCATATTGATTTAGCATTGTACCATCTAAATCAATTGCTACTAATTTATTCATTTTTCTTTTTTCCTTTCTTGCACACGTGAGATCGCTTTTTTTCCGTGCAAAACTGCACACGCGAGATCGCTTTTTTTCCGTGCAAAACTGCACACGCGAGATCGCTTTTTTTCCGTGCATACACCCGAAATCGCTTTTTTTCCGTGCAATTTACAGAAAAAAGCAGGATAGAATGCGTAAAAAAAAGCAAAAATTTCCTGTTTATTTTTCTTTCAAATTGTACATCATAAGTTTAGAAAAAGCAATAGTTTTTTCTAAACAATAATAATGTTATATATAGCAGGAGGTGAATAACATGTCAAACACAAACAATAGTAATAAAAAATTAGTTCCAGAAGCTATGAGCGCTTTAGATAAATTTAAATACGAAGTTGCCTCAGAAGTAGGTGTTACTTTAAAAGATGGATACAATGGTGATATATCAGCTAAAGATGCTGGTAAAATAGGTGGAAATATGGTTAGAAAAATGATTCAACAAGTTGAAAACAATATGGCTAATAAGTAATTTTACTAGTTGAGCTTAATATTTACTAATTATATTTTAAATATGTATAATAAATTATTTTATTATTATATTATTTATTATATTTCATGTATATTTATGCATTTGGTGCATATAATATAAGTAATGGCAGAAGTATTTTTCTTGATTTTATATATGATTTTTATGTTTTTTGTTTAAGCATATTAGCATACATAAAGGCAGGAGATGTGCTCCTGCCTTTTCTTTTATATAATAGGATTTTCAAAGATATTTCTATTTTGCTCCCATAATTTTTATTCTATATAAATTCATTACTTAAAACTTTTTGTGCATTTAAAGTTGTTAATTCTTCAAGTTTTTCTGACGAAATCCACTTACCTAATTTTTTTATAATTCTAGGAATCTCCGGGTAAACTTGTCCTGCTCTATGGACATCTGAACCCAAAAAGCTTATCCAATCATTTTTTAATAGTTTTTTTAATGTTCTCTTTGCTTCTATTCCATACATTCCTATAGCACTTCCATAATTTGATTGAAAAAGTGCCCCCATATCTTTTAGATCTTTTACAAATGTAATATCTTCTTTTACATAGCTATAACGTTCTGGATGAGCAATTATTGGTCTATATCCTTTTTCCATTAAATTATAGACTATTGATTTAGCAAATAATGGTTTTGAGTTCATAGGAAGTTCAAATAATAGGTAATCGGTTCCATTTATTGTTGACGCTTTTTGTTGTTCTATTAGTTTTATCATTTCTTCTGTTACATAAATTTCGCTTCCTAAATATAAATTCATATTTGTTAAATTATTGCTTTGTATTTGTTTTTTTAATTTCTCTACTAAAGAGCTTCTACTACTTTCATCACATTCGTAATATCCTTGTAAATAATGTGATGTTGAAATAATTCCCGTAAAGCCAACTTGCTGTGCTTCTTTTATTAATTTTATTGATTCCTCAATATTTCTTGAGCCGTCATCTATATTTGGCAATATATGTGAATGAAAATCTATCATTAAAAATTCCTCTTATCTCTATTCTCTTTTTCTTTTTGCAAATAATCATTAAATTGTTTTAACATCTCAGCAGCTCTATCTTCAGGCGATTTGGCTTGTTGTTGTGGTTGTGTATGTTGTTGTGATATATTTGGTTGTTTTTGACCTTGATTTTGATTCATATTTTGATTTGTATTTGAGTTTGCATTAGTATTTATATTTGAATTTTGAGTTCTTTGTTGTGGACGCTGCTGTTGATTTTGCTGAGGTGTTTGATTATGTGGACGTTGATTTTCTTGTTTTCCTTGATGTTGCTGTGCAGCATTCCTAGATTCATTTGAGTTTCTATCTCTTTTAATCATGTCATTTGCCCTATTTCGTTGAGCTTGTCTTCTTTGTTCAAATTCCATTTCTTGTTTTTTTCTAGAATCCACTTTCATAGCATCAAAAGAATAATAATAAGTTTCATTTATTTTCTTTCCTGAAACAGGTTTTTTATTATAAACTATTCCTGCAATTCTTCCGCCAACATTTTGAATATCTCTAATAACTTTTGACAAGTCATCTTTTTTTACCATATTATGTCCTGTTACTATAATAGTTGAATCAACTATTCTTGATAATACTACAGCATCAGTTACTAGTTTTGATGGTGTACCATCTATAATTATCAAATCAAACTCTCTCTTTAATTCATTTAATAATGCTGTCATACGTGATGAAGCTAATAATTCTGACGGATTTGGTGGTATATTTCCAGCAGGTAACAAATACAAGTTTGGCACCTCTGTTTCCCTTACATATTTGCCTAGGTTGTTTCCGTCATTATTCTCATTCATTCCTGCTAAATAATTAGATAATCCTGGGCAAGCTTCTACTCTAAATATTTTATATAGCGAACATTTTCTCATATCCGCATCAATTAAAAGTACTCTTTTATTGGCTTGTGCAAATGTTATAGCCAAGTTTGATGATATCCAAGACTTTCCTTCATTTGGTATTGTTGATGTTACTAGTAATGTTCTAAGTTTTTTATTAGAGTTTATGAATTGTACATTAGTTCTTAAAGTTCTAAATAATTCAGAAACATGAGATTTTGGGTCTTCATATGCTATTAGTTCTCTTCTCATTTGTTATTTCTCCTCCTTTTTTTGTTATCATTGTTTTCATAAAGTGGCATTGTTGCTAATACTGTTTGTTTGAAAATCTTTTCTATGTCATCTTCTGATTTTATTGTTGTATCTAACATATTAGATATTAAAACATACATTACAGATATTACAATTCCGATGAATGCAAAAATAATAATATCTTTTAAATGATTAACATTATATGGTGATTGTGGAACTTCTGCTGCGTCTACAACATGAACATTTTCAACTTTATAAAATTCTTTTACATTTTCTATAAATACTTTTGACATTTCGTTAGCAATTTTAGTTGCTAAAACTGGATCTTCGTTTTTTATTGAAATTTCAATAAATTCTGTATCTTCTGTTGCAGTTACACTTACGCTATTTTTTAATACATCTTCATCCATATTTAAAGATAAATTAGATATTACATTTCTTATAACTTTATCACTTTTTACAAGTTTACTATATGTAGAAACTAACTTTGAGTTTAATGTAACATCTGTAGTTGTTATTGATGTTGAACCTGCATTAACAGATGAAGAGTTCGTTGCAAGTAACAAACTTGTTTTTGCCACATATTTAGGCTTTACGCATGTTGACGTATATATTATGCCTATAACTGCAAAAATTGCTACGACTAATATTATTTGTATTTTCTTTTCCCAAAACATTTGTAATAATTCTTTTAAATCTAGTTCTTCCATTATATTCTTTTCCCTTTCCGAGTATAATTATTTTATTCAGCCTCATTTTGTTCAGGCTCATCTTTTGTTTTTTTATTAACTTTTATTGATACATATATTCCAAGTATAATTACGGCAAATATGCATGTTCCTAATGCCAACGAATTAATTTTATTTAATACATCTTGAATAATTGTTACCAAACAATTTGAAAATACATCATTAAAAATTTTTATATTTTTTACATCTACATTTGATGTTATTATTTGGCAAGCTACAATTTGAAATATTGATGCTGACATTAATGCAATTCCCAAAGCTTGAATATCTTTCGAAATTTTATTTTTATTTATTATAATTATTAAAATTAAATCTATAACAAATACTATTAATAATGTATTATACACCTTATTTAACAAGGTATTTATTTTGTTATACATTTTATTAATTTCTGTCTCGTATTTGCTATGAACTAAAGTATCTGTATATTCTTGGCAGATGTGTTTTACAAATTCATTTATTGCACTTTCGTTTTGCTTATTTTTTATTCCAGATTTGTCAATATTTGCATTTAACTTTTCTGAAATTTCAGTTGTATCTATACTTTGATTGGTTCCACTATATATATTGTTTAACATGATATTAATATCTTTTTTTACTTTGTCTTGTGAACATATTTCTTTTAACACTTCTTCATCTAACCCTGATTGATATATATAATTTTCAAAATTTGATTCTACCAATTTGTATGTTCCAGAATAAAAATCTGTTTCTTCTAATTTTTGTACAACATAATCTTTATTTAAAACAGTTGAAAATGCAATTGCAAATAATCCAAGTCCTATTATAGCTACTGTTAGTATCATTATAAATATAAATTTTAGAAGATTTACTAATACTTTCATTTTTATTTTCCTTTCCTATTATGCTTATTTTTCTAATTCTGCATATACAACATATCTTTGAGTTGCATATCCAACATTGTTAAATGGATAACATGTATATACCATCAAAATTTCTTTATCTCTTTGAATTGGTAGTTTATCTACTTCTGTTTCTTTTATTAATTGCATATCATAAATTTTATATACATATTCTCCATATGATGTTGTAACTTTTATTTCGTTTCCTATTTGTAATTCTGAAAATCTTCTAAACATTTTTTTTGAATTGTGCCCCATATATATTATTGAACCACCTTCGCCTGGAAAGTAGCTTCCACTAGAATGTCCCACTCCTTTTTTTAGGATATCTAATGTGTCTCCATAATATACAGGTAAATTAACTCCTATCTTGTCTATTTCTATTGTTGCATATTGTGTTCCATATTCTGGATAGTTTTTTATTGTTGTTTTTTCGTTTTCATTGTCAGTACTAATTACTGGTGCTGCTTGCTCACCTTGATTGTTTGTGGCTATTGATACTTTGTTTGCTAAAGTAAATATATTATCTATTTTTCGCCCTAAAAATAGTTTTATTGCTAGTAATAATAGCACAGTAATTAATAAAGCAACTATTATGCTACTAATAGTTGCTTTTACTGATTGTACTAGTTTATTTTTCATTTGAAATTCTCTTTGTTGCAACAGTGATAGCAAGGGCAATTACTGCTATTACAGAAGTTGTTAAAACAACATTAACATTATTTCCTGTATATGCTAATTTTCCATTATTGTTTCCAATTGTTTCAATTAGTTTTCCAGCATTGTTGTAAATTTCAACTGTATTCTTTTTGAATACTAATTTAACGTCTATTATATCTGCTGCTGAGTTAGCTATTGATTTTACTTGGTCTTTTTGAGCATCTGTTAATTTGCTGTAGTCTGTTGTTCCAGCTGCTTCCATTACAGCTATTGCTTCGTCTGCTTTTGCAACGATTGCATTTGCTTGTTCATCAGTTACAGTATTTTCTGATAAATATCTTTCTACTTTTACTTTATCAGCTGATGTCATTCCATATTTTTTTCCTTTTGCATATAATTCGTCTGCTAATGTTGCTGTTGTTGCAGCATTTACCAATGTTGCACATGCCATTACTATTATGGCTGTTAAAATTGATATTAATAAACTCTTTTTCATAATTATCTCCCTCTCTTTTTTTATTTTACTATTTGATTATAACATTTTATATTTTATTGTGCAATAGTTTTTTGAAATTTTTTGTTGTTTTATAAATTGCAATAAAATCTTCTGATTAATCTATTATCAAATGTTATTGTTTTAAATTTATCTTTAAATTCTGTTTTATATTTTTTCTCTGATACATCTGCACTATATACATATTTTATTTCTAACTGTGTTGTTAGATTTTCTACCATTCCTCTTTTTATTTTTCTTTGTATTGTTCTCACACTTTTATTTAATAATTTTACTATCTCTGAACATGCCTTCTTTTCTATGTTATACTATCTTTCTATTGGTGTTTTTTTAACATAATTTAAATGTTGGTATTTCTTTTTTTCTATTTTTTTGTTATAATCTTTTTGAAACATATTTTTACAAATCCTTTCAATGTTTTCTTGACAATCACATTGTATCATTTGTAATCTTATGTGTCTATTTTTATTTCAAAGTGCGTCACTTAATTTTACCATTTATAAATTTTTGGTTGTTTTTTAAGTTTAATATTATTTTTAAAATTATTATATAAAAAACACATCCTATTATTGCACCCGCAGTATCTATCGAAACATCTGTAAATCGGCTTGTTCTGCCTATTACAAACAGTTGGTGAAATTCATCTGTACATGCATATATAAATGATATTATTATTGCAATTATTATTGATTTTGACTTTTTTATATTATATTTTTGCATACAATTCAATATTAAAATACTTAATATGCAATATTCACTTGCATGCATACATTTTCGTAATGGCGTATTTAATTTTTCTACAAGTCGTTCTTTTGGTGCCTCTTCATTGTTTTTAGGATTTTCTGCAACTTCTTTATTAGGTTCTGTTGTTGTCTTCTCCTCTGACTCCCCACTTTCTTTTGAGTCTAAATTTTTTATTGTATTTACAGTTTCTTTTATTGCTTCTTTACTTTTTTGATTCGATTCTTCCCCTGACATTGCAGAAAAAGTAAATATTACTGCCATCCAAATTATTATTGATATTATATTTATAACTTTTTTCATTTTTTTACTTATTTCCATCTACATTCTCTATATTTATTTCCCATATATAGCCATATTCATTATAAGAAAATCTTACATTATATTTTTGATAAATTGATATACAATCTGCTATCTGGTATATGTTGCTAGGATATCTTACACCATAACTTCTTGAACCATTTAGCCCTGCTTTCATTTGCCCATCATTTGCAAATTCTTTTAAAATGCTATCTACATTTGTACGTATACATACACAACTTTTTATTGTATCTTGACTTTTATATAATTCTTGATTGTTATCAGCAGCAAGTTTTAACAAACGTTTTACTTCTCCGCCACTTCTAATTCCACTATATAATTCATATTGTTTATTACGTGTCATTGCTTCCATATCAGCTATTGTTGATTCTGCATTTTCGCTCTCACTTGATTGTGAATATATATACTCTCCTAATGAAATTACTAATAGTGCAAAAAGAACACTTGCAGCTATGATTAAAGCTTTATTAGTATTTCCCATATACTAATCCCCCTCTTAGTTTTTTCTTATTACCTTTTGGCTATTCTTTTCACTTTCCAATAGATTCTTTTTATTATACTTGGTGTATATGTATATTTTTTTACCAATTTATCAAATGGCATTTTATCCAAATTTTCGAAGAATTTTTCTCTGTTAGGATCTTTGGCAGATGAACTTTTCATACTTGGATTATATCGTATTGCTTCTTCAAAATCAACCTCTTTATACATTATTTTGTCTTTTATTTGTTCAAATATCTTCTTTCCTTTTTCTGAATTTACTATTACTAAAGATGTTCCTTTGTCATCATCCATTTCTGGAGCAACATTCTCTATTCCCCAAAAGTCTGCTAATGTTATGTCTGATGCTCTATTCTTTTTCTTGAATTGACAGTTGTAACATGATTCTCTTAAGCTTGTGTTTCTCAAGAATGCTTGCATATATGGGTCTTGATCCAAATTATTTATATAATTCTGACCATCTTTATATTCAAACTTCATGCTGAATTTTCTCCAGCCTTTATCTTTATTTCTAAATGATATATTTTCTGGATTCTGCCCTGATTGTTTTTTTCTATATTCTAAGTATCTTTCCCATACTTTATGTGGTGGAACTCCATGACAAATTATGTCTTGTGTATACAATTTTTCATATTCTTTATTCAAATATTTTTTTAGCCCTTCAATTTGACATGGCGTTCCTGTAAATAGCACATATCTTCCATCTTCTAAAAATTCTTTTACTTTTTTTAAACTGTCTCCAATTTGACTTTGTACATATTTTGAGCCTCTGAATTTTTCACAGTCTTTTTTGTTTTCTGCATATGTATGAATTATGCTATAGTTCTCATCAAATGCTACTCCAAATACGACGCCTCCATTTTGTAATATATTTTCTGCCAATAATGTGAACATTCCTCCGGATGAACTACTATTTCTTATTTTATTATCTTTATTAATACAAGCAAAAGCTTTAGGCATCTCATCCATATAATTACCTACCTTTCTACTTTTTAAATAGCTTATTTAAAGGTTTAGTTACTAATTCTTTTTCATATTGATTTGTTCCAAATTTCCACATTATTCCTAAATACAAAACTGTATAAATTAATATTTGGATTACTAATTTCAAATTATTATCTATTGGCCAAACCTTTTTTATTATAACTCCAAAAAAAGCAACTACTAATACAGGTATACTCATCTTAAGAATATTTTTCCAAAATTCAGGTATATTTATATGTGTTTTTTTATAATAGAAAATATTCATAAATATTATTTGACCACAAATTATTGATAGTGATGTTCCTATTGCAGCACCAATTCCGCCGTATAATTTTGCTAAAAATATAGTGACTATCAAGTTAAATATTGCAAAAACAAATAATACTATAACTCTAAGTTTATACTGGTTTTTAGCTTGTATTATGTTTAAGCCAACATTCTGTATTAATGGTATTGTTAGCGGTAACATTAATATGCAAGCAATTATGTATGATTGGCTATATTCTGGTCCAACCCATAAAAGATTTATAAATTCTTGTCCATATAATACAAATCCTGACATTATTAATGCCATTACTATGTATTGAATTCTCCCTGTTTGTATAAATACCTGTGAAAATTCTTCATCAGTAGCTTTTTGTTCTTCCATCTTAGCTACTTTAGGCAACATTACTCCTGCAATAGCAGTTGAAAAATTCAAATACATTTGATTTAACTGGCTTGCTACTGAATATATAGCTACTACAGCTGTACCTGATATTGTTCCTAAAATAAATTGATCCACATTCCAATTTATTTTGTCCATAATACTATTTAAAAATATCCATACCGAATATGCCATTATTTCTTTTAATAACTTTATATCTATCTTACCAAATTTAAGTTTAATATGTAATTTTTGTTTACAATATACATAGTTTAATAGCAATGTTCCCAAATTAAATACTGTATTTAAAATAACTAAAGCTATTGATTTATATCCAAAGTTTAACAAAACTAACATTACTATAGGTGTAACTATAATTCTTATTAAATTAAGTAACTTAGAAAATATAAATTTTTCATATGCTGTTATTATTGAGCTAAATACACTTAATGGAAATGTTAACACCAAATTTAATGTTAATATTCCCATCAAAACTTTTGCTTTTTGCAATTCCTCATGTGTCATGGAACTTCCAAATAATTTATCGACATTTATCCATAAAATAGCTCCTATAATTCCTGCTATGATACCAATTATCGTATAAATTATAAGAAACATTCCATGTAGCTTTTCTTCTTTTTCTTTTTGCTTGCTTACCCTATATTTTGTTGTATAAATTATTATTGCATTTCCAAAGCCAAAATCTAATATTGTTAAATAGGAAATAACCGATGTGACTAATGAATATAATCCATATTCTGATTGCCCTAGTTTTGCTGTTAATATTGGTGTATATAATATTCCAACTAGCATGTTTACTACAATTATGGCATATGATAATATAGCTCCCATTTTTATTTGACTTTTTTCTTTCAATTGATGCTTCCTTCCTTATTTTTCTCATCATTGCTGTTATTTAAGATTTTTTCTATATACTCGTTTGTTTTTTCTTTTTCTAATTCGAGTATTTTATAACTTTCTGTATAATCACATTGTAACAGTTCTTCTGGTATTTTTCCGTCTTTACTATATCTTTCTTGTAATTGAAATTTTGATAATAAAGTTTCTAATCTTGAATTCATATTTACAATATTATCTTCTCTATCAAAAACAACAAATGGTTTATTGTAAATTATAGAAAATATTGAACCATGATAAGAATCAGTACATATCATAAAGGCATTTTTTACTAAGTATAAAAATTCACTTGGTCCTGATGCATATAATGAGTCATTTTTATCCATTAAGTTAATTATTGTACAACCATTTTGAGTTGCTACTTTTTCTATTTCTTTTCTTCTTTTTTCTGATAAATTACCTAGAAAATAATTTAATATGTATTTGTCCATTGTTAATTTTCTAGGTTTTTTAGAAACCTTATCCCATTCTTCTGCTGTTAACATCATTGTTGGATCTATTAGTACTTCTGCATCTTTTCTTCCTGTTAGCTCTTCTATTATTTCTTTGCCTCTATCTTCTCTTACAGAAAGATTTTTCATTTCTAATAAGTTGTTCTTATAATACTCTTTTAATTCTTCTGGTATTTCGCTAATTCCAAAACTTGCACTAAAAGAACTTCTTTTTTCTTTTGGTGCAAATTTTAGAAAGTCTATGTCTGACATTCTATTGAAGTTTGGATTCCAAACTTGGTCACTTCCTGTTATATATTGATTGTACTCTGTTGCTAATTTATTAGGAATATGGTTCATGTCTATATAATATTTTGAGTATTTTATATTTTTGTTAAATTTCATAAAGTTGTTGTATCTTTTATATTTTGGTTTTATGATTAATATTCTTTTTATTAGCTCTTTTAGTTTCTTTTTAATATATCCTTTTCCTACTATTCTTTTTTGATTTTGTATTGTTTTTACTTTTATGTTGTATTTTTTTAGTGTCTCTTGTGTGGCATAGTTTTGGAGTCTGTTTCCTAAATTACAATTATCATTGATTGTTAGAATTGCTAGTTTTCTCTTTTTTTTCATTTGGGTTATATATATTATCATCAAATATTTTTTTAATATCGACAATTTACTCCTTACTTTTATATTGTAGCTAAAAACTACTTGTTTTAGATATTTACGAGCATTATTAATGTATTTTTTTATAACATGCTCTGGTAAATAATTATACTTTATAAACATTTGTAACGAATGATTCACATATTCGTTTCTAATTAGTCTGTCTAAATTATCTATTTTATTATCTACTGCTAATTTACTCATTTTATCAAACGCAATAAATTCAGTATACATTTTTTCATTATATGCTTTTTGATTTGTTACACTGCCTTCTCTTCTATAATAATTATAACCTATATACTTTGAAAAATATATTGGTTTATTACAATGCAATAAATAATTAAATACAAATAATCTATCTTCATTATAACAAATATCCTTATCAAATCTAATATTATATCTATCAATAATCTCTTTTTTAAATAATTTATTGAATATGAAACCTTGATAATTCATTTTATATTTTCCATTCAAAAATAATATTTTTAAAGTTTTAGTTTTGTTTAAAATAATATCATTTTCCAACTTTTTTATATTATCAATCAAGTTATAGTTCTCAAATACTCTATGGTATGAGCATATGCTCATATCATTATTCTTTATATTCTCGTATAAAATTTCTATAGTATCTTTTTCTATCCAATCATCACTATCTATAAATAATAAATATTTTCCATTCGCCTTTTCTATACCAAAATTTCTTGTCTCTGATACTCCATCATTATTTTTGTTATAAAATCTTACATTATTATATACTTTTTCAAAATTTTGACATATATTTATACAATTCATACTAGTTGAGCCATCGTTGATAAGTATAATTTCTATATTTTTATAAGTTTGATTAATTATACTTATTACACATTTTTCTAAGTACTCTTCCGTATTATAAATTGGAATAATAACAGATATTAGTTCTTTCATTTATTTCCCCTTTTTGCATAATCTTTTCAAACTTTTATACTATATATTGCTTTTGGTTTTTAATTTTAGTCTTATCAATTCTATTCCATCATTAATCATTTTATCCTTTAGTATAAATAATAATATAAAATATATAGCTCCCGCAATTAATATTTGAATCATAATTGAAATTATATTGTTTGTTATAATTTTTCCTGCTATTAAACTCATAACAAGCATTATTATACTTGCTATTACATAATTTCTCATAAGTTTTATAATTTTCAAAAAGCTTATTTCTTTTCTCACCATATAAAACTGCACACCTGTTACAGTAAACTCTGCAATAACAGTGGCTATTGAAGCTCCCACAGCTCCCCATAATCTTATAAAAATCATGTTTAAAACAAAATTTACTATTGCTCCAGCAGTAACAGAAATAGTATATTCTTTTTGTTTCTTTGTTGGTAATAAATATTGTGTTCCTATAACATTGCTTAGCCCTATTGCTAAAACGATAGGTACAATTATATTTATTAATATAATAACCTTTTCATATCCACTACCATAAAAAATTGGTACAAACTTATTTGCAATACTTATCATTCCAAACATTAGTGGAAAAACAAGCATTAAAACAAATTGAAAAGACCTATCCATATATTCTCTTAGTTTCTTTTTATCGCCTTTTGCAAATGTACTCGCCATTCTTGGTACCATAACAGTTCCTAAAGCTGTAGATATTGTTATTAATAATTTTATCATTTTTTGAGCTTGTTCGTAAAATCCAACTTCTGATTTGTCTTCTACAATAGATCCTATCATTGTCTTATCTAATACTGTATATATTTGAACTGCAACTTGCGGTATAAACAATGATATAGTTGGTTTTAAATGTCTAAAAATTTGTAATTTTTTTATTTGAATCTTTTCTATATATTTAGGTATATACATCCATAATGATATATTTCCAAAAAATGTTGACAATACATATATTAAAAAATATTTATTTAAATCATTAGAATTTTTTACAAATGTAAAAATACATATTACACTAACTACTTTTACAATTGTATTTCTTATAACTGTCTTTTTAAATTCTTCAATCCCTTGAAAGAACCAACTAATATCTAAAGCATTTGCTATTATTTCTAGCATTAATATTCTATAATAAATGCAATATTGTCCCCTCATTACAAATGTAATATAGAATATTATCATTGATATTCCTAATGTAATAAATCTCATTAACAATATTTCATAAAAAACTTTACTTCTCTTTTCTTTATCTTCCTGTACATATGCAATTTCTCTTTGACCATACATTGCTACACCCAAAGAACCAAATAATATAAAATATGTAGTTATTGAAAGTGTATAACTATATATTCCAATTGCTTCTGCACCTAATACTCTTGATAAATATGGCGTTGTTATTAAAGGAACTATCATTACTAAAATTTGATATGTTAAGTTATAAATATAATTTTTCTTTACACTTTTAGCCATAAATCTCTTCCTTTACACATTTTAATGCTTCTTCTATTACTTTATCCATATCATAATATTTGTATTGTCCTAATCTTCCACCAAATATGACGTTTTCATCTTTATCTGCTAATTCTTTGTATTTACTATATAATTTATTATTTTTTTCATTATTAATTGGATAGTATGGTTCTTTATCTTTTGTCCATTTATCTGAATATTCTCTTGAAATTACTGTTTTAGGCTGTGTTCCAAATTCAAAGTGTTTATGTTCTATTATTCTTGTATATGGAACTTCATACTCAGTATAATTAATAACTGCATTTCCTTGAAAATTTTCTTTGTCTAATACTTCATTTTCAAATCTTACACTTCGATACTCTAGTTCTCCATAGCAATAATTATAATACTGATCTATTGGCCCCGTAAAAATAATTTTTTCTGCTAAGTTGTCCAATTCTTCTTTATTCTCAAAATAATCACAATTTAATCTTACATCAATACCATCAAGCATTTTTTCTACAATTTGAGTATATCCTCCAATTGGAATTCCTTGATATTTATCATTAAAGTAATTATTATCATATGTAAAACGAACTGGTAGTCTTTTAATAATAAAGCTTGGTAGTTCTGTTGCCTTTTGCCCCCATTGCTTTTCTGTATATCCCTTTACTAATTTTTCATATATAGTTTTTCCTACTAATTTTATAGCTTGCTCTTCTAAATTCTTAGGTTCTTCGATATTAATATTTTCTAGCTCTTCATTGATTTTTTGTTTTGCTTCTTCTGGCGTAAATACTCCCCATAATTTATTAAATGTATTCATGTTAAATGGAAGATTATATACTTCATCTTTATATCTCGCAATTGGTGAATTTGTATATCTATTGAACTCAGTAAATTGATTAATATAATTCCATATTTCTTTATTGCTTGTATGAAATATATGTGCACCATATTTATGTACATTTATATCTTCAATTTTTTCTGTATATATATTTCCTCCAATATGTTCTCTTTTATCTATTACTAAGCATTTTTTTCCTTGTTTATTCGCTTCATATGCAAATACCGCTCCAAATAAACCAGAACCTACTATTAAATAATCATACATAACCTCTTACCTCTTCATCATTTTTTATTTTTTCTATTGGATATTTTGCCATAAAAATATAAATTAACATTATAGCAAAAAAGTCAACAAACATATAACTTAATACAAACAAAAATCCACATAATAATATAATCAATGTATAATAACTACTTTTATGCTCTCTTTCAGGTATTGAATTATATTGTTTTTTTAATAAGTCTTGCAAATTATATATAAAAAACATATACAAAAAAAATCCAAATATCCCCCAAGCTAAGATAATATCTAAATATGTATTATGCGCAACCATATCCTCAAAAAATTCTTTTCCCATTTCATGTCCAATACCTAATAAGTGATTATATTTCGAACTACTTCCAAACATTAACCTCATTGGATTATTAAGCAAAATATTAATATAATATTTTTGAATATAATCCCTTCCTGTAAATGCTGATGTTGTTGATGTTCTATATAAGTATTTTTCAGTAATATAATCAAATTTATTTGTAGTAAATACTATGCCAATTATTGCACAAACTATCCAAAATGCACAAATCATATTTTTTATTTTTAATTTACTTTTACTCATGTGTATACATGTTTTAATAACAAAACCAGCTATCAGTAATATTATAAAAGTTTTTGATATAGATAAAACCCCCATAATCACAAACATACATTCTAATAGTATTTTTAGCCATTTTTTTTCTATATATATATCTGTCGAAAAAATCAAAATTAAAGCATCTACACAATAATAATTAGGGTCCCTTAACAATCCAATGAATCTATATGCTGTAGGTATATTATTGATACCATACTTTGTAATTGGATAAATAATTGCACACAAAAACGCCAAAGCATACCCTGTTGCAAAATATTTATAAACTTTCTTCTTATCAATTTTGTCTTGATGCCCTATATACAAAATCAAAACCAGATACGAAGAAATCCAAGAAATCATGGATAGTATCGAAACATCTATTTGACCATTTATTCCCATTAATATTATATCATATACAACAATCATTAAAAATATCGAAAGTATCCTCTTATTGAATTTCCATCTATAAACAATTACCAGTTTTAATAAACAAATAAAAATTCCAAAATTAAAAATATATTTAAATCCGATATCATCATATAAGGCTGAATTGGGATGCAAATAGAATAATGTCGCCAATAATGTTTCTTCATCAGCAAAAAATATCACAATTAAATTTACAACTACTAATAATATCTTTAAATTTAAAAAACGAGTTCCTAAACATGCAATAAAAAAATTGGTCAAATTAATTATTATTAATATTTTTAATATTAAATCTTTTTTTTTCATCTTTTCCACTCTAAAAAATTCCCTTTACTATTATATTATTCAAATCCTTATCAAATTTCAAATTGCTTTAATTTCAAAATTGTTTTTACAATTATATTATTTATTTTAGACTTAACTTTATTACTAAATCTTTGTTCTGTATTTTCTACATTACAAACATAAATTTCTAAGTTATTTTTTTCTATCCAAACATTAAATAATCTTTCAGCTAAAAATCCAAAAACTCTTTTTTGATAGTCATCTCTCAATCCAAGCTCAATTCTCTTTTCTACATTACTTAAAATTGTAAATAACCATTCACAATATTTATCTATTAACTCTTTTTTTGCAACAAACATATTTAATATATGAACAGAATGACCTTTCATTATTTTGTCAAAACTTTCTAAATATTCCGGATAAATTTCTTCTATTACTTGCCTACACATTTCTAAGTCAGAAACAATATGATTTTTTTTATATACCTCATCTACTGTTAAAATAGTATACCATTTAGGTGGTAAAATTATATCCTTCTTTTCATTATTTAATATTTTCAAAATATCATTTTTAGTCAAATAACCATTATTCTTTTTGAAGAATCTTCTATAATGGCATAATCCTATATATTCACATTTTATATTTTTCCAAATCCAATACAAGCCAGTTAATTCACAATAAAATTTATTTTTTTCCGATATATTATCTTTAGTAGAATCGATTAATATATCTTTTTCATCAGTACTCTTTTGTCCAACTAATAGCCTTTTATAAATTTTATCTAATTTCATCTTTTCTAAATTAACAATCTTATGCATTACTACAAATATTTCAACATCATTTTTTTCACTCACCACAAATTATCTCCTTTCTTATCTTATTAATATATTTGTAAGATTTAAGTATTTTGTACAAAATAGCATATCATCCTCTACAAATCCAGATTTACCATATTCTTATATCTATTCACTCTTAGTGAAATTATTATTTGCCGTAAAAAATATCTTATTTTTATAAGGTAATTTATTAAATTCATCAAACTCTTTATACTCACAACCATTTTAGTCATTAAATTTAACAATAAGATTTTTAAAATTAATTCTTTGCCTTCTTCTATTCCACTTTTCATAAGCTTCTTCTGGAGATTTATAATGTAGAAAATGTATTTCTATATCATTTAGCTTACCCATTGGATAACTCCCAAATCTCTTATCTTTATAAGAAATATATTCCTTATATTTCGAATCTTCAGGCTTTATAAACTTCATATCCATATTAATATATTCTTTCAAATTTTTTAAAAATATAATATAGTTACTTGGCATTATAAATAATCCAACTGTTGGAGTTCTATATTTAATGCCATACCTTCTATAAACCCATCCAGCCAACAGTTATTAGATATTATAGAAAAATCACTATTAAGTATTTTCTTTCTTCTAAATCTCGATATATACTTTTCATTAATTTCTGTTGTTGTTTTTGAACATATCTTTCTTATAACAATTTTATTCATTTTCTGTATCCCTCTCATCACAAAGGCTTATATAAATTCTTTTTAACTTTTGTGCTTCTACTTTTATATTAAACGAGTTGTTATCAAAATATTTAATTTCTTCTCTTTTGAAATACTTATTACTAATGTATTCTTTCCAGCCGTCCAAATTTTTTAAAGATATAAATTTAACATTATCATTTATTTTTACTTCTTTTGTTATTGTATCTGAAAATAAGCATGGTAGCCCATTGCATTGTGCTTCTATTCCAACAACTGGTAGCCCTTCATATAATGATGGCAATACGAACAAATCAAAAGCACTATAAAATTTATATACATCATTTCTTGGATTAATAAAAATAACATTTTCTTCTAAATTATCATTTCTTCTTTGCTCATGTAATTTGCTTTCCAAAGGACCTGTTCCTATTATAAATACTTTGTATTTAATTTCTTTTTTATCCAACTCATTAGCAATATTTAATAAATATTCTTGATTTTTTTGATGTACAAATCTGCCTATGTTTCCAATTAAATATTCATCATTTTCTATGTTAAATTCTTTTCTAATCTCTTCTCTATACGCTTCATTAAACTTATATTTTTCACAATTTATCGCATTATTAACAACACAAAATTTTTTATTTTTAAACATAGCTTTTCCAGCTTTATCTGAACACGCAAAATAATTAGTAGCATTATGTATTGTTAATGGCAATATTAAATTATTTCTAATTTGCTTAATTTTATTATCACTCGTTTCTGTAGCATGAGAGTGAATAATTCTAACTTTTATTCCATATTTTTTTGCATAATATAAAAAGATAGCTCCTGCATTTGCCACATGGCAATGTATAATATCATATTTATTTGCATTTTCTTTAAAAAATTTTTTAATTTTATATATGTAATCAAAAAAGTTTTTTGATGCATTTTTAGATAAATTATATATCTTATTTCCATTTGCTTTTATTTCGTCAAAATAATCAGATTTAGTATCTAAATTAGCTACAACAAAATCCATATCAATATTGGAAATATTTTTATAATAATTCATTGCATAACTAGCTACTCCATTACAAATTCTTAGTGATGGCAAAACACATAAAACTTTAACTTTTTTCATTTTTTCCCCCGTCTAAAATACCTTTTATATAAAATCTTTATATTTTGTGGTATTATATTTTTTAAAATGTACTTCAATTTATTTTTATTTTTCAAGTATTTACTTGCATACTTTTCAAAAGATAATTTATCTAATTCTTTATATATAATATCTCGAGTTTGAGGTCTTAAAGTTGGTTGTCTCAAATTACCATTAAATTTAGTTACATTATCTTTGTTATATAGTCTATACTCAACTTTATTTTCTATTTCATGAAACATTTTTTCGCCCTTTTCAGTATTTATAATAGCTAAAGACACTCCATTTTTGTCATAAAACTCATAATCAAATTGCTCTATTCCCCATAAGTCTCCCAACGTAATATCTCCAACCCTATCTAAGTTTGAATATTTACACTCATAGCAACACTCTCTATATATTTTTCCATTTAAAAAGGCTGTATAATATGAGTCAAAATCAGCCTTGCTATACTTGATTTTTGTTTTTGTTTTTATTTCTGCACAAAATCCCATTCCCCAATTAACTTTATTTTTGCTTCTAATATTATATTCTATTATTTTCTCACCGAGTTTTTTCTCTTCATTTTCTAAGTATCTTTTAAAAATTTTTTGACTTGGAACCCCATGGCAAACTATATCTATTGTATATAAATTTTCATAATCTCTTTTTAGATATTTCTTTAGTCCTCCAATTTGGCATGGTACTCCAATATATAAAACTTCTTTTCCTTCTTCTAAAAATCTCTTCGTCTCAGAAAACGTATTTCTAGTATTACTAGTCACATATTTTGAACCTCTAAACTTTTGAAGTTCTTCTTCTTTGGTTGCATACATTTGATTAGGCATCAAACTTTCATTATATGCACATCCAAAGACAACTCCATTATTCTTTACTATCCATTCTGTTATAAGATATGCTATTCCTCCTGATGTACTATTTTTAGCAATTTCTTTTTCTTTTGGTTTTACACCTATAAATTTCTTTTTTTCAAAATTATTATCGTTATAAAATCTATCTATCTGACCACACGTTTTTTTGCATAGTCCACAGTTTATACATTTTTCCTTATTAACTTCTGGAACTATAAATCCTTCATCATCCTCTTTCATTATAATTGCTTTTACAGGACAAATTTGCTCACACGCTCTACATCCAGTACAATCTTTTTTATTTAGAATTTTGATAAATTTTTCCTCCATATTACCTCCACTTTTAGCTCTTTAACACTTCATCAAAATATCCAATTGCTTTTCTTCTTTCTTCAGCAAGTATCTTATTAGCCTCATCAAAATCGACTTCATAATTTGCTAATGAAACATCATTATAATCATCAACAATTCTTGATTGTAAATTAGTAATTTCTAAAATACTTTTTACCCTCGTACTATATTTTTCAGGAAATACAATCATAAATTGTGTATTAAAATTAATAGAAAAAGCAGTTGCATGAAAAGAATCTGTTACAACATATGTTGCATTTTTAATTAGCGAAAGAAAATCTTCAACTTTAACATTACACTTCATCTTTCCTTTTTTATAAAATTCATGTAATGCATATGAAACATAATATATATCTAAATTTTTTTCTTTTGCTAACTTTTCAACATATGCATCGATTTTTTTATTTCTATTCAAGTTATATACAAATATATATTTCTTATTTTCATATTTTTTTGAAGCTACTTTTGACCATTCATCTCCACTTAATAACAGTGTTGGGTCTAATACATTAATTCCACTATGTATTCCTAGATTCTCTAAAATTTCAACACCTGATTTTTCACGCATTGCAATATCCGAATACTTCATTAATAATTTTTTTGTTTCTTCTTTTTCCCAATCTTCTAATTTTCCCTTTCCAAAACTTGCAGCATACGCAAAACATTTTTTACCATTTGTTTCAAAATCCAAGAAAAATGGATGGTCAATTTTTTCATTCCAACCAGAATTCCACACTTGATCACTACCAGTACAATAAAAATCTGCTTTAGGAGGATTTTTTATAAAATCTTCCTCATTTTTATATATTCTATCACTTAAATTAAGTTTTTTCTTTATAAATCCATGAAATCTTTTAAATCTTAAGACATATGACGGAAACATTATAATTCTGGCAACATTTCTAATTATAAAACTCTTTTTGAACTTATCACCTTTATTTTTGATTCTTTTTAACATTCCTAACATATGCATTCGTTCTGGATAGTAATCTATGAATTCAACATCATATCCTTTTTTTTCTAAAACTTCTTGAGTAGCATATGCCTGTAATACTGAGCCATAATTTACTATTCTATGTAGTGTAATTACACTTATTTTCTTTTTCATGTATTCTCCCCTTTTTATTCTGTTTCTTTCTTAAAATTTTTCTATACAATAAATCTCTAATCTGGTTCGGCATCAAGCACATTATAATATGAGCACATGAACTAATAACAAAATCCTTTTTTGAATAAAAACCATTATGTAATTGTTCCTTTTTAAACTTCAATATAGATTTTAAATATTTAAGTCCTCCCCTACGTTTATAAAAATCCGTGCTAACTCTCATGAATACTAAAATCTCTTGAAAATTATAGCATCTTGCCTCATGTTCTATCATTCTTATCCACATATCATAATCTTCTATTAAATAATAAGAACGATAATTTCCTGCTTCCAAAGTCTTTGATTTTCTCAACATTACTGATGGATGTCCAAAGGGATTTCGTCTCCTTGCAAATTTCTTTATTTCTTCATCAGTTTCTGGTAAAATCCTATATGCCTGTATATTATCCGTATCATCTATGAATTCTGCAACACTTGAACCAACTATATCTAACTCAGGTTGTTCTCCAAATTTTTCCAATTGTCTTTCGCATCTATCTTTAATTGAAATATCGTCAGAATCCATTCTAGCAATCAACTCATTTTTGCATTCTTCAACTCCAATTGCAAGAGCCGGCCCTAATCCTACATTACTTTCAAGTTCTATAATGTGAAATATATCTGGATATTTTTCATAATACTCAGATATAACATCATCTAAGTCCTTTGTTAATTTACCATCTTTAATAATAACAAAATCATTTGTTATTATTGTCTGATTGAGCATACTTTCTATACTTTGTCTTAACCATTCTGGATTTTCTTTATAATAAACACTCATTAAAACACTATAGTTTTTTAGAACTTCATTCATTAAATTGCTCCCTCTCTCTTAATTACCGCTTCAATCGTCTTAAAAAACACTTTAATATCCATCTTCAAAGACAAATTATCTATGTAGTACAACTCCATTTGCATACGTTGTTCATATGTAGTACAGCTTCTACCATTAGCAGCCCAATACCCTGTAAGTCCTGGAGTAACACTTAAAAACTTTTTTGTATTTGCTCCATATTTTTCCAACTCATCTGTAACAACCGGTCTTGGTCCTATAATTGATAAATCACCTTTAATAATATTTAAAAGTTGTGGTAACTCATCCAAACTAGTTTTCCTCAAGAATTTTCCAATCTTTGTAATTCTAGGATCATTAGTCAACTTATAGTTTTCTTTGTATTCTTTCATTTGCTCTGGTGTGAATGATTTTATTAATTCTTCTGCATTTATTACCATTGACCTAAATTTATATAATTTTATAATTTTTCCATTTTTGCCTATTCTTGTGTGTTTAAAAAACACTGGTCCCTTTGACTCTATTTTTATTGCTATTGCTATTATTAAAAATATTGGTGACAATACTACCAATGCTATTGTAGCTAATATAACATCCATAAATCTCTTTATATATCTATATGGTGATTGTCTCTTTAATATATTTTCGTTGCTTACTTCTGTATTTTCTAATGCATGTATATTTGGTATTACATTATCAACAACGTCAACGACTTCTTCACGTGCTAAATTTGTATTCACTTTAGCTTCCCCCTTTTAAACATCCCTAAATCAATTCATTTTAATTTAAACCATCTACTTGCTTTCTGGATAGCTTGTTAATTAAAACCATACTACCTAAATATATATATATTCCAGTAAGCACTCCTAATGTGTCTAACCCAACATCAAATAATCTTGCACTTCTTCCAGGTACAAAATATTGATGCAGTTCATCTGTAGTCGCGTAAAATGCGCCAAAAAGTAAACTTACTAATATCTTTTGCTTTTTGGTTTTCTCAATTGAATATGTATAGTTCATTATTAAGAATCCTCCGACTGTATAGATGGTGTAATGTGCTCCTTTTCGTACAACTTTTTCTATACGTTCCTCTGTTTGTTTATTGGGTTCTTCTTTATCTTTTGTTATTACATTTATTATTATTTTTGTCACTTTTGAGCTTGTTCCACTTGATTCGGTTCCACCTTGATTTGAGAAATTAAATATTACTATCATCCATATTACTATTAATATTGCTTTTATTATTTTTATTTGTTCTTTTTTGTCGAAATTTTTCATATCATATTTACTATATCATTTCTCAACTTTTTTTTCAATACTTTTTGTTTATTTTTGTTTACAAAAGACAAAAAAAATTAAGAAACCATTGTTTTTCAAATAATTTCTTGTTTTTGACATTTATTTTATTAAAAATATAGTATACTTTTTTGTGCTTTTTAGAATTGGCAATTATATAACTATAATAAGCATGTCATATAAATAGGTAAAAATACTATATCGTCTTCCACTTTTAAATCATCTATATACAACACATATCCTGTTGACAAATATTCTTTATATTTGTTTCTAAACTTGTTTAAAGAAGAAAAAGTATAATTTTTTCCTGTTGCAGTAAGCATTTGTGCAACAATGTTTTCCATAATCATCCCTTCATTAAATGCAAACTTATTAAATAAAATCTTCTTATATACTTCTTCATCAACCAATCCTTTTTCATCAAATGCTAAAGAAATTAATAATCCAGTATCTCCCATGTAGCATTTCAATGCACTTGATTCCCTATTTAATCTAAGTCCTATATTAGGTTCAGTTGTATTATATGCACTATTTACAATCATAGATTCTTGAAGCAAAAAAAATGCATCTTTGTAATCTCTATATCTTGCATCTTTTTGAATTGCATTAAAAGAAAATCTTTTTTCATGTTTTTGTAATTGAGATGGTATTTCTTCAAAAATACTTTGTACTTTAACCGAATCATCTCCACTATATTTTACTATATCATCTTTATATAGATTTAATATGTCGCTCTTCTGATGGTATTAATATGTTTTCAACATTCTATCGAAATCAAAGAACCTGTTTCAATATAATCATATTCTAGTATAGTATCAATTTCTGGATTTTCTTTGATTTTTTTTTTGCTTAAATCTAAAATTTTCAAGTAATTAATAAAAAAGTTACTTTAAATAAAAAATATTTAAGGCAACTTTTTTTGGTTATATCATATCCCATCCAATTTTTCATATCATCTCCCCCTTACTTTTTATTAATTGATTTTAAAAAATAGCAGAATGCTGTAATACATTTCTGCTATTTCTCTTCAATCTATTCTATTATTCATTAAGCTTCTGGTTCGATTAAACCATAATTTTTACCATCTTTTAATTTATGGATAACATTAACTTTAGAAGTTTCAACATTAACAAATGCTAAGAACATTTGAGTTGGTCTTTCTTGCAATTTTAGTTTTGCATCTTCTGGTGTCATTGGTTTAATATCATAATATTCTGTTTTTAATATTTCATCTGTAACTTCATGTACTGGACCTTCAACATCTAATGATTTTAAACTTGCCTCTTTCATTATTTTATCTTTTTTTGTTTTTGATTTTCTAATTTGTCCTTCTAATATATCTATATCTTTATCTATTGAAGCATATAAGTCTTTATCCTCTGTTACTGCTCTGAACATTTCACCATTTGCTGATACTTTTATTTCTGCAATTTGTACATTTTTTTCTACTCTTATTGTTACATCTGCTTCTGCATTATCAAAGTATTTTGCTATTCTGTCCATCTTTCTTTCTACATAATCGTTTATTGCTTCTGTTACCTTTAGTTCCTTTCCTGTTATTTTTATTTGCATAAAAATCGCTCCTCTCTTTTCGTTATATTTTTTAGTATATTTTCATTATACCTTTTATTTCCGTTTTTGGCAAGGCTTTATGGAAAGATTTTTCGCTTCATAACCAATGAATAATCCATCTTCTTTTAAAATTCTTTTTATTTCTAGCATTAACTTTCTAGTATCTTCATCAGAAATAATCATTTGTACTCATCTTACTACCTCTTTTCCTTTATTTATTTTATTTTTTCTTTAAGCTTTTTTATTTTCTTTCTCTAATTGTTTTAAACTTTTCTTAGGTGTTGGTAAGTCTTCTGGCATAGTTCCTCCTAGTTCTTTTATCGTTTTTCTTATTTTTGATCCAACTTCATAATGAGCTTTATTAGCTTCTTTTTCACTTTGAATATTATCTTTTTTTAATTTTTGTTCTGTTTGAGATATTCTAAATAAATTTGCTATAAGTTCATCACTTCCCATATTATCCAAAATATCTTCTCTGTATCTCAATCCTTTTCTTTTAGCAATATCATCTGCCGTTTCTCCATTGTATAAACCTTTATATCCGCTATTGTGAAATTTATCAAAATTTTTAACTCCTGTTTTTTTCGCTGTTTGATTAAGTGAATAATTTCCTTTCTTTGTTAAGTTTCTTTGATAAAATCTCTTTTCATCTTCTGTTAATGAACTATATTCTTTTTCGCTAATCTCTTGTTTCCTAGTTTGAATTGCAAAATATGTTTGTGCAAGAGCAATTACTTTTTTTCTAGTATCTCCATTTTGTGCTATTAAATAGCATGCATAACGAGTTAATTTATAATCTCTAATATTTTTTGTTGCACCTTTAGGCATTTTTATCGTTTTGTCAATGTCGACAAAATGTTCAAGAACAGTAATATCACTGTTCCTACAAGATTCTTTTGCTTTGTTTATTACATTTTCAAATTTTCGCCATTCTTTATAATTTAAAACTAATTGTAATTCTCTTGCATACCAATATTCAACTACATTTTCATCAATATGTTTTATATCTTCAAAGGTTTTGTTAGTATAATTTTCTTTTTTATCTAGTTCATTCATTTTTAATCATCTCCATTTCTTACTATTTGACATTTTATTACAATTTCAAGTAAATTGCAATATATTTGCGAAAATCTGTTTTTGAATTAGCAAGATTTTTTCAATTGATTTTTTAGCTCCTATTTGTAATATTTTTTCTTGATTTTCAATCCTGTTTTATTTGGAACAACTAGCTGATGTTGTGGAGATATAACAAAACTAGTAATTTTTTTATACTCATTATTATCATATCTAATTATCTGTCCATTACTAATTTTATACTTGCTGTTGTAAAATATAACAAAATATGATAATATGATTACAATCAATTGAAAGGATATGAATTTTATGAATTGACAGAGTTACAAAGTAAAAAAGTACAATTATTAAGATGGTTAGCAATAATTGCAGGAGTATTTATACATAATACTCCTAATGGATTGGCTCAAGTTTTTTGCAGACCTTTATTAAATTTTTCATAAAGCACACGAGTTACATAGTACGAATTTCTGGTAGAAACGATAAATACGTTACCTGCCAGATTTTTGACATCCTGCACAGTTGTGGTTTCAGTGCTACGAAAAATGAGCTCACCTTTCGAATTTTTCTCAAGTTTCTTACACTTATAGTGTTCACCAACCTTAGGAATAGAATCTCCGATTGCCATATAAGACTTGCTAGGCTTAGAGACCTGTGCCTGACCATTACCTACAAATGCTCCCATGATTGCGTTCATCACGCTTTCTTCAACTGTTCTTGCCATTTGAATTACCTCCAAAATCTTTTAATATATGTTAAACGGCTAGCTGCAAACACGAGGTGTTTACTACAAAAGGACTTGCCTTCAGAGATTGCAGAAGAAAATTGAATTTAATCAGGTAATACTTCATGCATTTCGCTATCCAATCCATAATATACTTAATTTATACTATCTAAAAATTCTTTTAAAATTTTAACTATTTCTTTAAATTCTATATTCTCAGCATATTTGTTTTTCTTCTTATAAGTATTCCAATAATTAATAATTCTATCATCTTCAGCAATCAAATCTAAAATTTGCTTATAATCATTATAATAATCAAAAGCCTCTCTTTTTCTTAAAGTATTATTTAATGCTTGCTTAAATATCTCTAAGTCAATATCATTTCTTAATTTCATCAAAAAGAAATAAACATCATAATAATCTTTCATTCTAGTATTGTATTTTCCCCTGCGAAGAATTGTTTCGATCTTCTCTGCCAATATTGTTTCAATATTATATGTATCAATATATATCTTTTTATTTTCAAATATAGATATATATTCAAAATTTAATTCATTTGGAGTGATTTCATCTCCTGTAGAAATATCAATTTCTAATGCTACTTTTAAATTTTCTAATTTTCCTACTATATGATATTCATTTCCACCATATTCGTCATCTGCACGTATATCTGTAATATTAACAACATCAAATTTAACTTTATCATTAATATCTATTGATAAAATTTCATTTAAAATTTCTAATATATTCTCTTGAGATACATCAATGCCTTTTATAGAAATATCCATGTCTCTTGTACTTCGACTATTTATTCCTAACATTGCAGAAAGTAATAGACCACCTTTTAATATAAAATTTTCATTGTATTTTGATACAGATATTCTCTCTAAAATTCTTTCAAACATAAATCTTTGATATAATTCTAATTGAGTTAGTCCAGACTCTTTTGCAAGTTGTTTCGACTTTTCAAATAATTCACTATAATCAATCACTATATTAATACCTCCATAATATTTTCAAATTTTTCTTGTATATTAAATATTTTTGCATATTCTTCCAAAGTTATTAAATTTCTTTTCGATTGCTTAAAATAATTTTTTATAATTTTATTATAAAGTTCTATGTCGACTTCATTTTTATTCCTTAATAGATCACATATGCACCTTTCAGCATTATATATTTTTATAGGATTTCCATAAGGACTTTCTATTTCTATAATTCCTATGTCAAATTTATCTTTTGCAACATAATGTATCTGTAAATCTTCACTTATATTATTATGGTTTAAAGTTGTTACATCTATTTTGTATGGAACTCTATCACTTAGATTAAGTAAATAACAAGCAGTATTATAAGAAAATACAATATTTGAAAATTTTTGTTGTAATATATAAAATTCATCTTCTATTAGTGTATTATCTATATATAATCCTCGAGATACTTTTCTAATAATCTTTTTATCAATATATCCTTGAATAGACGTTCTGGAAATACCTAATTTTTCAAAATCTCTGGTTTTTATATAACCATTGTTTTTATTTAAAAAATCTATTAATTTATTTTCATTCATATCTCTTCACCTTTCTTAACAAACACTCGTTAATTTTATCATTTTTACGAATGGTTGTAAATGTTTTTATTAAATATTATATGTTTTTTTCTAAAATTTATACAAAATATTAAAAAAAATACCATATTTTTTATATTTGGTAGATTATTTGAACTTTATTGATTATAAAACTTGCAGACATAAAGACTTATTGCTTTTATTATTAAGCACAGGCATGAGCAAAATTGATATATGAAGAAAAATAAAATTTGAGGTGTTACCTCGCCTCGACCAGAAATGTCATTGGTGGAGATGAGGGGAGTCGAACCCCTGTCCATAACACTATCCACACAAACTTCTCCGAGTGCAGTTTGTTATTGAAATTCATTTATTAATCATTAACAAACAAACAATTAATAAATATATCTGCTAAATACCCACTATTTCCGCAGAAAAAATAGCTTTGTTTCCCGCTAAATGACACCAAATTAAAATATACGGGGATATCTTAACTGGCGTTGCCGCAAACTAAGCAGCAAATGCTAATTCTGTATTATCAGCGTTTATATTTAGTTTTCTCGTTTTTTAAGTGGCAAACGAGAATCCACTACTCGCTATCTGTGATTCCAATGCAATGTCGAAACCATTACATCCCCAAATACACATCTATTATAATATATTTTTTTAACAAATTCAAGAAAAATTTTTATGTATATTTTTTTCCTTTTTTGTCATAATAAGAATATACTTAAAAACAAAAAGGAGGAAGATTATGAAAGCAACAGGTGTTGTAAGAAGAATAGATGATTTAGGTAGAGTTGTAATTCCAAAAGAAATTAGAAAAACATTACGTATAAAAGAAGGCGAACCTCTTGAAATATTTACAGATAGGGAAGGTCAAGTAATTTTGAAAAAATATTCTCCTATTGGTGAGTTATCAGAGTTTGCAACAGGTTACGCCGAAACATTATCAAAAACAACTGGTCATATAGCTTGCATAACTGACAAAGATACTGTAATAGCAATTTCTGGCGGACCTAAAAAAGAATTTTTAGAGCAAAATGTTAGTGACGAATTAGAACAATTAATGGAAGATAAAGAAGTTTATACAAGTAAAGAAAATAGTGATGTAGCAGTCCCTATAACAAAAAATGACAATAATGAAAGAAAATATAATTCACAAGTAGTTTATCCTATAATTTCTAATGGAGATACTATTGGAACTGTAATTTTATTATCAAAAGAGTCTAATACAAAAATGAATGAAGTTGAAAAGAAAGTTGCTCAATCAGCTGCAAGTTTTTTAGGAAGTCAAATGGAAATTTAGAACATTTCAGAACGTGTTTTTTCTGTGCAATGCACCGAAAAAACACGTTTTTATCTGTTCTATTTTATTTTTAGATTGACAATTGTAACTCCCATTTCTCCTTCTCCAAATGTACCAAGTCTGAAATTATCAACTGTTTTATTTGTTTTCAAATATCTGTGAATACCATTTCTTAATGCTCCTGTTCCTTTTCCATGAACAATTCTAATTGGCGAAAGTTTTGCTACAAAACAATCATCTATATATTTGTCTATTAATGGCACTGCTTCATCTACTGTTAGTCCTAATACATTGATTTCTGGTTTTACTGTTTGTGCTTTAAAGCTTGAACGTGCTGATTTTTCTACCTTTACATTATTACTTTTTTTGCTTTTGGCTTCTTGCAGTTCTTTTATGTCTACTTTCATCTTCATTATTCCAATTTGAACCTGTACTGTGTCATCTTTAGATATATTTGATACTACTGTTCCATCTGCATCTAGATTTTTCACATGTACATCTAATCCTGGTTTTATAGCAGCTCTTTTGATTGATGGCAATAGATTTTCTGGTAATTCTATATCCTCTTTTTCAATTGTAAGTGATGTTATTTTGTCATTTAACTTGTTTCTAAGTTTGTTTGCCTTAGATGCAGAATTTGTACTATCCATTTCTTTTATAATTGAATTTGCTGTTTCTTTTGCTTCTATTAAAATTTGCTTCGCTTCTTGTTTTGCATTCGCAATCATTTCTTTTTCTTTGCTAGAAACATCAAAATGTTGATTTTTTAAAGATTTTTGTAGCTCTTCCGCTTCTTGTAATGCTATTTTTGTGCGCTGTTTTTCATTCTCTATTTCTGATTTTTGGTCATATATATTTTTTAATAAGTCTTCTAAGTTTACAGTCTCTTTATCAATCATTGCTGATGCTTTTTCTATTATTTTTTCATCTAGTCCAAGTTTTCTACTTATTGCAAAAGCATTACTTTTTCCTGGTATTCCTATTAATAATCTATATGTTGGTTTTAAATTTTCAATGTCAAATTCAACACTTGCATTTTTAAATCCTGGTGTTACTAATGCATATTTTTTTAATTCTTGATAGTGTGATGTTGCCACTGTTAAACATCCCAGCTCTGTAAAGTATTGTAAAATACTTATTGCAAGATGTGCACCTTCTAGTGGGTCTGTTCCAGAACCTAATTCGTCTACAAGAATTAAACTATCTGCTGTGGCTGTTTGAGTTATTTTGACTATATTGCTGATATGTGAAGAAAATGTACTTAATGATTCACTAATGCTTTGTTCATCTCCTATATCTGCAAAAATATGGTCAAATACATAAATGCTTGAATGTTCATCTGCTGGAATATTTAATCCACTACATGCCATAGCTGATAAAAGACCTATTGTCTTTAATGATACTGTTTTTCCACCTGTATTTGGTCCTGTTATAATTAAACTTGAAAATTCTTTTCCTAATTCTAATGAAATTGGTACAACTTTTGATTGGTCTATTAATGGATGACGTGCATTTTTTAGGTTGATTATTTTATCATCATTAATTTCTGGCATATTGCACTTCATTTCTAGTGAATAGTGTGCTTTGGCAAATATAAAGTCTAACTTTCCTATTAGTTTAACATCATTTTCAAGTTCTTTTGTATATGGAAATAGTAGTCCACTTAAGTTTTGCAAAATTCTTTCAATTTCTAGTTCTTCTTCTATATGCAAATTAGAAAGTTCATTATTAAAATCAAATACAGATATTGGCTCTATAAATACAGTTGAGCCACTGCTTGACATGTCATGCACAAATCCTTTTACACAACTACGATATTCCTCTTTTACTGGTATTACAAAACGTCCATTACGAATTGTTACCAAGTTTTCTCTCATATATTTTGAATATGTAGCTGAATGTAAAATTGTATTTAATTTTGAACGTATATCTTGTTCAATTTTTCGTTCTTTTCTACGTATATCCTGCAATTTGGCTGATGCACTATCTGCAATTGTATCTTCATCAACAATTGATTTTGCCAAAGTTGCTACTATACTTGGATTTATATATAGTTCTTCAAAATATTGCTTTATCGCTGAAAAATCTGATGTTTCAAGAAAATCTTTTGCTAAATAGTTTTTTAAACTTTCTGCCATTTGTAAAATATTTTGTAACTCTAATAATGCTTTTATACTAAGTGATCCACATCCATCCAAAGTTTTTAAATATACAGTTATATCTGCTATTTCTCCTAATGGTGGTGTACTATTTCTTTGAATTAGTATTACTCCTTGACTAGTTTCTGCTAATGTTTTTTGTACTGTTTCTTTGTCTTGTGATGGTCTTAGCTCTGAAACGTATTTTTTTCCTATATATGTTTTACAATATTTTGATAAATTATCTAATATTTTATCAAATTCTAATTTTTTTAAATTATTATCCACTTTTTACCTCTTTTCTTCTAGACTATTATTACACAAATTTGCGAAAATTTCAACATTTTTCGAATTAATGAAGTATTGCTTTTTATTGAAAAAAGTTGTATAATATATTCATTGTTCGTGGATACAGCGAAATATAACAAATGTATCATCTAAGAGAGGAGGGCTTCATGGCAACATTATTGTTTGGTGCTTGTCTTTTAGGATTTTTCATTTATTCCAAAAAGGACAAAGCTTATCCATTTGGATTCCAGACCAACGCTAATTGTTGTGATGACATTTCACCATGGGTTCGCAAAAAATTTTTCTTTCGGATGTATGCCAAATTTTTTGCTAAGATAATGATAATTTCATTTATCATAATTCTTCTAAGCAAATTCAAATCTGACAAATTCATTGAAGAAATTATTTTTATTGCAAGATGGTTATTATATTTTGGCCATTAATGAATTAAAACTATGGTATTAGGGGCACGCAAACAAATCTCTAAAGAGGGAAAGATATTCTTTCCCTCTAATTCTATTTAATGCTCTCTTTTATTTTAATATATTACCCCATTTTCTTTTTTATATTCTTCAAATGCTTGTATACATTCATCTCTATCCATTTGTTTTAAATTAATTAAATCTTTATTTTCACCTTTTAAATATTGGTATATGATATCATCTCTAAAGCCAATGTTTCCTGCATCTTCTTTTGTACATCCATAATAGACTGTTTTTATATTGGCCCAAATTATTGCTGATAAGCACATTGGGCATGGTTCACATGATGTATATAAAATATATCCTGATAAGTCATATGTTTTCAATTTTTCACATGCTGTTCTAATTGCTACAACTTCTGCATGTGCTGTTGGATCATTACTGCATAGAACTCTATTATTTCCTTCTGCAATTATATTTCCATCCTTATCTGTTATTACTGCTCCAAATGGACCACCTTCTTTATTTTTAAATCCTTTTATTGATTTGTTTTTTGCTATTTCCATGTATTTATTCATAGACCTCTCTCCTTTATCTTGTTTTTATCCACTGCTATTTTAGCATTTATTTAATATTTTATCAACCTTTTTGCATTTTCTTCATATAATATTACAATTATCATGGCAATTTCTAGAATTTTGTGCTTATGCACATTTATGACCTGTTCTTACCGCGGTTCACTTTTATATTTCTTCTAATTGTCAAGAAATGAGGTTTTTATGAATGATTATATTCTTAGTTCTAATTTGTTATATGAAAATTTACGTATTTTAAAACAGGCTTATCCTTTTATCAAAACTGGCTCTATTGGCAAAAGCATTATGGGAAAAGATATTCCTTTTGTTAGAATTGGACGTGGACAAAAAGAGGTTTTCTATTCTGCTAGTTATCATGCTAATGAATGGATTACTTCTTTGGTTCTTTTAGAATTTATGTATGATTATTGTAATGCTGTTCAGTCTAATTCTTCTATTTGGAATTTTTCTGCTAGACGTTTATTCGAAACTGTCTCAATTTATCTTGTTCCTATGGTTAACCCTGATGGTGTTGACTTAGTTACAGGTGTTCTTCCAAAAACATCTCCTTCATACAAGCAAGCAGAAAAAATTGCTTATGGATTTGCAACAATTCCTTTTCCCGATGGCTGGAAAGCGAACATTCGTGGTGTTGATTTGAATCTGCAGTTTCCAGCAGAGTGGCAAAAAGCTCGTAAAATAAAATATGAGCAAGGATTTACTCGGCCCTGCCCCTCGTGATTTTGTTGGATATGGACCTCTTACAGAACCAGAAACTTTAGCTGTTTATAACTTTACTTTACAACATAATTTCAGGCTTATACTTGCTTATCACTCTCAAGGTGAAGTTATTTACTGGCAATTTCAGAATTATAATCCTCCTGGTGCTTTTCAGATTGGAACTCAATTTGCTAATGTTAGTGGATATTCTCTTGAACCTACTCCTTATAATTCAAGTTTTGCTGGCTATAAAGATTGGTTTATTCAGAACTATAATAGACCAGGATATACTATTGAAGTAGGTCTTGGCACTAATCCTCTTCCTATGACTCAATTTAATAAAATTTATGAGGATAATTTAGGGATATTAGTTTTAGGGGCTATTCTCTAACAGCTGAAAAAAACTCTCACTTTATTTGTGAGAGTTTTTTGTTTTTATAATAAACATGTCAGTTCTTACTCATAAATTTATTTAATTTAGCACCTAAAAAGACTGTATAAAAGCAAGAATATGTCCACATCATTACCAACATAAGAGTTGTTAAACTTCCATAAGTTATAGAAAAACCTTTGAATATAGTTAAATATCTTGAAAATATAAAGGAAATCACATTAAGTGCAACTGCACCAAACAAAGCACCATATGTTTGACTTTTAAATGTCACTTTGTGTTTTGGCATAAATTTATATAATAATAAAAACACTACGAATGTTGCAAACATAAATCCAAGTTGGGCTATAATTGATGATATTATAGTATAATTTTTAAATCCTCCAAAATATTCTTTTATTATATCAACTACACCATTTCCAAAAACTAATATTATCAATCCCATTACAATTAATATGATGAACAATATTGTTTCTAATAATACCTTTATTCGTAAATATATATATGATGTAATTTTCTTTCCTTTAGTCTGATATACCGTTTGTAGTCCTGCTGTTAATGCATAAAAGCCTTTTCCAGCAGTCCAGATTGTAAATATTATAGATATTGAAATTGTCCCTATTGATTTAGAATATACTTCTTGCACTATTCCTAAAACCATTTCACTCATACTTGATGGTATTATTTTTGATATCGCATCAAATAAAGTCTGCGGAGCAATTCCTGTGTATTGTATTAATGTTATCAATAAAATCAAAAATGGTATAAATGATAGTATCGTATAATATGAACATTGTGCTGCACTTTCACTAATATGGTCCCTTTTCATATTTTCTGACATTTCCTGCATTTTTGACCATTTTTCTTTTATTAATTTTTTCATACATGTCATCCTTTCTATTTCTTTTATCTGTATTTTATCATACTATAGTTCTTATTTCTATATTTATTCCAATTATTGTTTACTTTTGATTATTTTTATGATAATATAATAAAAATTTGATAAGGAGTGTTTTATATGTCTGATAAAAATGAGCAAAAAAAAGGAATAAAAGTTATAAGTGGTGATGGTTCAAATTTAGATATTTCTCCTGTTTATGAACATATTGATGCAACCAAACCAAAAATAAATGAAAAAAAGCCTAAAAATATTATTGTTCCCGCAGAAAAAAAAGCGGACAAGAAAAAGAAAAACTAGAGTCTATTTAGTAGACCCTAGTATTTTTTTGATTTCTTCTTGTCTTTTTATTTTTTGTGTAGTTGTTTTTATAAGTTCTTGATCTGTTAAAATCATGTTTTTGATATATTTATATGGTGGAAATGTTTTGTTTATTTCTTTTATTTGCTCCCATATAATTTTTCTTAGTTCTTCTTCTGTTGTATTTGGGTATTTTTCTTTTACAACATCTTTATCATAAACTATTTTTACTGACAATTTTAAGTCATTTTTGTCTTTTTCATCTGGCATTCCATAAACTATACATTCTTTTACCAGTTCAAGTCTATTAATTAATGTTTCTAATTCTTCTGGAAATACTTTCTTACCGTTTTTCAAAACTATCATATCTTTTTGTCTTCCTGTTAAGAATATAAATCCATCTTTATCAATATATCCTAAGTCTCCTGTATAAAACCAACCATCTCTTATTACTCTTTTTGTTTCTTCTTCATTTTCATAATATCCAAGCATTACATTTGGACCTTTTACACGAAGTTCTCCGATTCCATTTTCGTCTTTATCAACAATCTCTAATTCTACATTGTCCATTGGAAATCCAATTGAACCACTTCTCTTTTTGTATGCATTTTCAGCAGCTATTACTGGTGAAGTTTCTGTTAATCCATATCCTTGAACAAGTTCAATTCCTAAGTCGTTAAATCCTTTAGCAACTTTTTTATCTAATGGTGCTCCACCTGATATTATGAATCTCATGTTTCCACCTAATGCATCTAAAACTGACTTGAACATTTTTCTTCTTACATCGATATGACATTTTAATAATGCATTACTTACTTTTTGGGCAAAATTTATTACTTTTGTTTTTCCTTGTTTTTCAACTTCTTTTTCTATGTTTCTGTATATTGCTTCTACAAGTAGTGGAACTCCTACAAATAATGATACTTTGTATTCCCTTAAGTTTTGTGCCACATATCTTAGCCCATCTGGAAATGCTGTTGCAATCCCTGATGCTAACATTACTATCATTTCTGTTGATCCAAATATATGATGAAATGGTAAAAATGCTAGATTTACATCTGTTGGTAAGAATTTTTCTACTAATAACATTGCATATACATTTGATGCTATATTGTGTTGTGATAACATTACAGCTTTTGATTTTGATGTTGTTCCTGAAGTAAATAATAATATTCCCATTTTGTTTTCATCTATTTTTGCTTTTGTGTATTCTTTTTTTCCTTGTTTTATTAGTTTTTCTCCTTGCGCTTTCAAGTCCCAAAAGTTTTGGTATCCTTCTTTTTCTGTCATACAGATATATGTTTGTAATTTTGTATTTTGCCTTTTCTTTATCTCTTCTATATTTTCTGTGTATTTTTCATCAAATACTACAACATCTGCTTTGCTTCTTTCTAAGCAACTTTCTAATTCGTCTACTTGTAATTCTTTGTCTAGTGGTATTGATACTATTCCACCTAATAGATTTGACAAGTGCGTTATTACCCACTCATATCTGTTTCTTCCTACTATTGCTATTCTTTTGTCTTTTAATCCCATTTCATATAATTGGGTTCCAAATGCATTTATATCTTGTAATAACTTTTTATATGTTATATTTTCATAAGTTACTTTTTTGTCTTCTTTATGTTTTAATATGAAGGCTGTATTTTTTGCATATTGCTTGGCTGAATTATATATTATCCCTTTTATGTCTTTAAATTCTACGGCATTAAAATATCTTTCTCTTTCCATTATAAATTTCCTCTCAATTCTATCTGGTTTTCGATACTAGATTATCACATAAAAAAAATCTTGTCAATATACTGACTGCACTTTCTAAAAAAATCTACCAGCAATGCTGGCAGACTTTTTATTATTTTATGTCATTAAATTTTTGTTTTTTCTTATAAATTATTATTGATATTACTGATATTAAAGCTATTACTCCTAAAATCATCATATTCGTTCCAGCTTTTGGCAACTCTGTATTTGCAACTGTATTATCTACTTTATTATCTGTTGCCTTATTATCATCTACTTTAGTAGGTTGATTTGTATTATTTGTTGGTTCTTTTGTATCATCTACCTTATTATTATCATCAGGTATAACAGTTTCTTTTTCGACTGTTACTGTTGATTTTGCTACTTTTTGTCCATCTTCTGTTATAACAGATATCTCAACAGTTCCCTCTGCAACACCTGTTACAACACCATTTTGAGTTACTGTCGCAATTTTTTCATCACTTGAAACCCATTTTAGATTTTTATTTGTTGCATTTTCTGGACTAATTGTTGCAATAAGTGTAACACTCTTTCCTACTACTATTTTACTGTTTATTGGTGTAACTTTAACTCCTGTTACATTAACTGTTGTATTGTCATCCTTTTTACTATCATCTTGTTTATTGTCGTCTTTTTTTGTATCATCTGTTGGATTAGAATTTTGTGATTTTTTTACTGTTATTTTTGCTTCTGCTCTTTTGTTTCCACTTTCTGTTATTGCTGTTATTGTAACATTTCCTTCTTTTATTCCTGTTACAATTCCATTTTCTACTGTTGCAATACTATCATTACTTGAAATCCATTTTACATTTTTATTTGCAACCCCATCTGGTTTTACATCTGCTGTAAGTATTGCTTTTTCTCCAACTTCAATTGTTGCTTCTCTTGGTGTAATTATAACATCTGATACTGTTGGAAGAATTCCAATTCTCGCATAATTTTTATTTCCTAACTCAACCTCAGTAGAATCCCCTGTTGAATCACTTACTGTTATGTAACCAAATTCAACTGGCTTAACAGTCATTTCCCTTATTTGAATGTTATCTCTTACTTTAAATGTAAATGTTGCTAAAACATCTCCTTTTTTCTTGCTTATATCTGTTACTGTGAATTTTCTATCAGATGCACCACCTGCTGATAATGTACTATTAACAAGTTCTAGATATTCACTATCATATCTAATATATCCTTCTACTTTTGCAATATCAGCCACATAACTTGTTACTTGATTATTTTCTGTATATATCAAATCAGAAAGCACTAATGAAACTTCAAATGTCTCTCCTACTTGTAATATTTCTTTATTTGATGTAACATTTACCATAGCTTCTGACATTTTAGGACCTGAAGTTGCTGCATATACATTATTACCAAACATTAATCCTATCACCATTACTATTAGTACCATTGATACCATAAAAATTTTTTTCATTTTATTTCCTCCTTCGTTTTCTTCAACTATTATACTTGATTTATTTTAGCTTTTCAATGCATTTATATTACATTTGTATTACAAAAGCATTACATTTGTGTTACTTTTTTAAATAACTCGCTCCTGTTGTATAATTAATTTCAATTTCAGGTTGTACATTATAAACATATATATTAAAACATACTCCTTGCCCATTATCTTCCACAGAATAAGCCTCCATTTGTACTCCATTTGCCACTAAATTTTGTTCTTTAAAAATTGGTGTAACTCTATATAAAACATGATTTTTAGCATTCTTTTTTATATATGTACTAACTTCATTCTCAAATGGTAACATCCCTTCTACATTCATGTATCGAGTTCCTGTAATTAGATTTTTTTCATTTGCGTTTTCTCCTGCTAATTGATATCCTATTAAATGACATCTATTATAAAGATAATTTCCTTCAACTGTTCCTGGATATTTTGCTGTTTGCCATCCAGTAGGTTTTACACTTGAAATTGCACCTCTTGTTTCATCATTTGCTGGCATAATTTCTTTACATATATTAGCATATGCTACTCCACATCTTCCTAATGAATCTAACTCACTATATGTTTCAAATGCTTTTGTTGTATGCTCATCTTCAGTAAATGATGGAATATTATTATTTATTTCTATGTATGGTTTTTGATCATATTCTGGAATATTTTCTAAGTCTATTGCTGTTAAATTCGATGTATTTATAGTATTAGCTGAGTTAGCCTCGCTTGAATCTGCTTTTCCTATTCCAAAATATCCTGCAATTCCTGTTACAATTATCATGCATAATAGTATTATTAATTCATTTAAATTATTTCTTTTGTTTCTTCTTTTACTCATTTTTATCCTTTCTATATTATAAAGAATTATTTTCAAAATAATTTTTTCCACTATAATACATATGAAATACAAATATCTTTCTATTTTTTTCGTCTATAGTATACAATATAATATAATTTTTTATAATAATTCTTCTATATGTTCTTTTCAATCCACTCATAATTTTTAGTAGCCAAACTTATGCCTCAACTCCTCGAATGCAATATCAGATTTAATTCCTTCTCCTTTTTCAATTTCTATTTCTGATTCTTTTAATATTTTTAATATATATTTTTTTCTTTCTAGTGGTTTATTTTCCTTATTTATTAATACTCGTTTATATTTATTTACCACATTATTTATTGTTTTTATATCAATTATTTTTTTCAATATTTTTCTCCTTCCTTTACTATTATTTTTATTATTCTTCTAACATATCATACCCATTTTCTGAATATAATTCATATTTTCCATTTTTATATTGAAGCATTGCACCTTCTTTAGCGACTTTTAATAATTCATCTGAGGTTATTACCTCTTTAAATTCATGTTTAGGTTTATCTGTAAAATCCCACAAATACACCTCACCATTTCTATCTTCTGTTACTAAATATAAATGTCCTTCTTTCCTATTTTCTTGCAACTCTTGGGATTGATTTGGGTTTTCTAAACTATTTGATAAATCTTGCATAAATTCTTTTACGTTATTATCTTTTTTTATTTGTTCTGCTATATTTTTGAATAAATCTAAATTCATAATATCCCTCCTTTCAGCTTGAGCAATATATTAGAATTTGTATTAAAATTAATAATTTTGAGATTAAATATGTTACATAATACCATACATCTAACTTATTGTCAATTCTATTGAGTTGTTTGCATAATAATGTTGTAATGTTTTTGTATGAACTGTTGAACCACAAAAGAAAGGCATTATGTTATGATATGAAATATCTTTTTCAAAAAATTAATAATCTTTTCATAGAATTTTTCTTTTTTGATTTCTACTGGCAAATTACTTTGAATCTCTTCATTCTGTTGAATTACCTTTTGTTTCTTTTTAAATAAATTGTCTGGGTTATATTTTTCCCTTTTTATATTTTCCTCAATTTCTCTATCATTTCTTTCTTTCTCTAATATTCGTTCTTTTTGTTCAGGAGTTGCCCAATAATCACGAAATATATTTGCCAAAATTGCTTTGGTTTCTTCAAAAATATCTTGTTCTTCAAAACTTTTACTAATATCAATCTTAAAATCATATTTGTCATCCATATTAATTTTAAACGTTTTAATCATTTCTTTGGGAATTTTATCAACACTCTCTTGAGGTACATACTTCAATATTTCTATTACTTGTTTATATGCTTTTGGATATTTATCTTCCATCTTTTTGCTTCCTCCACTTATCTTACTTTGTTATATTCTTATTCTGTGTTTTCATATCATTTTGCACTCTTCTACCAGCTTCTTTTTTTGGGTTAATATCAGTATCTAATGCAAGTTTTCCTATTTTTTTCTGAAAAGCCAATTTATCTTTTTCTCTCGTAAATTCCACAAATTCTCCAACAAGCTGTTCCTCTTCTATTCCATAAGTATCTATTCCTTTATTTTCTTTTTCTAAGTACTTATCATACATGTATGTTAGGACACTCAATGCATCTGTTTTTCCATTCACACTTATTTTTTGTATTTTATCTGGTAATATTGATTTATTAGGATACGTATTCATATTTCGTGGTGTTACTTTATGTTTTCTCTTACTTTCTAGATTAATAGCTTCTGGATCATAATCTTTACCTTCCAATAAGTCTAAAGAAAGATACATACTATCTTTTAAAAATTTCTCCATGTAGTCGAATACTTCTGTTTTAGTTAGTGGACTATCTTGGCTCCTTCTGCTTTCACTCATATATTGAGGCTTTATTAATACATTATTTAATACAGGCGATTTATCTACTAATAAATTTAAAAATCTATTCATTAAAGATAACATTGCTTCCTGTCCCTTAGAAAAATATACTTGTTTAGGTTTATTATAGCCTACTTTTAAATCATTTTCATTTTGAGGTAACATCCCTTTGCTAGCTATACTATTCTCATTATTTTTGTTTGTAAAATGGAAACAAATCTTCTTCAACTCATCCTCTGATAAATCTTTTGCATCTATCACATCTAATGATGCTTCTTTTTTATCAAAAGAGCTTTTTTCCAAATCTGATACATATTCGAAAAATTTTTCCAATCCTCTCATATAATACATTTCAGGTTGATTCTCTACATTTTCTTTTCCAACTTTATTCAAAAAATTTTGATAAACATATTCTACAACAGCTAGTGCATCATCTTTATCTTTATAGCATAATCTACTAATCTTATCTGGTGATACTCCTCTATCAAATCTAGTGTGCATATTATGTTTTTCCATTACTTTACCAGTTTCATCATCTATATCATCAATTAGATAATCTATTTTTTCTTGTTCTTCTTTGCTCATATTTTCAAATTCTCTTGTAGTTGTTCCATTCAAATCTAAACTATAATAATTTGCATGTTTTAATATTTGATATGTTATGCTATATGCATTTTTCCATGCATCTTGCTCCGAATCATCTTTATATTCTGAATATTTTCCCAACCAATTATGTAATACTTTATTTTTTTGTTCGACAGGCTTTTTTTCATTGTCTATGGCATCTTTTGATACTCTTGTTAAATCATACACTAATTGCAACATTTCACTTATTCCCTGTGAAAAAAATACCTTTTTATGAGTTTCAACTCCTCCACTATTATGTCCTATCCTTGCTTCTAGTCCTTTTTCCTCTATTGATTTTATATCTCCATCTGAAAAATGAAATAGTACATTTTCCAAATCTATATTTTCTGCTTGTATATTCTTCATTTTTTCCTCTTTCTATATATTATTCCACATTTCATTGTCAAAGAAATAATCTTTTCTTGCAAGTATTGGTTTTAAGCCCTTTTCGTATATTAGAAGTTCATCTTTTTTTAAATCATCTTTTATAAAATCTGGATCTATACCTAATAACTCGCTAAAATACATAATATCTGATTTTATATTAGTTCCCAACAACATTTGTGTATCTATTGAATTCATTATATTATAATATTCTTTTCCATATATATCTTTTATGTTTTCTATATTATTTGTCATTAAGCTTATTGATAATTTTCTACATCTAGCTAATTCTACATTTCTTGCCAAATCATAAATTTTTCCTAATCTTTCTACTTCATCTAACATTATATATATGTGTTCTTGTCCAATATTTCCAATTTTATATGTTGCTAAAAATTGGCTTATAAAAATATTATTGAATTTCGCATCTTCATTACGGTTTCCATTTTGCATTAGAAATATAGCTGTTTTTCCATCATTTAATTCTTCAAACTCAAATTCGTCAACAATTTCACTATCTTCTTTTATTCCATTTATTACAAAAGACAGTTTTAATATTGCAGTAGAAACTATACTTTGATATGTTTTTTCAGGAAATGTCTTTAAAATCGTATAATATTTATATGCTTTTGTATTTTCTTCAAATATATCAAAATTTGCAAATAAGCTCTCTTTTGGCAATCCTAATAATTTGAAACAAGTAAGTAAATCTTTTTTATCCTCATTTTCTATAACATAATAAATTACTGTCTTCATCAAACTCTTAGAAGCATCATTCCAAAATTCATCATCTTCATCTCCCACTAAGATATTAGCTAGATTTTCTATGTCAGCATCATTTTTTATATGGCTTAAAGGATTATATTGATATTTGTCTTCTTCATCAACATTATTTTCTATGTCTCTATTTTCATAATTTAGTACTTTTATTTTATATCCATTGTTTGTTAGATATTTATGAGTTCTGTCATAAGCTTCTCCTAATGGATCTACAATAATATATGAACCTAACATTTTTAATATATTAGTAACTGTATATGCAGATGATTTTCCAGCTCCACTTCCACCAACAATTAATGTGTTTACATTTCCTCTCTTATCTTCTGGTAATATGATGTCTCTTCCTAAAGTTAGTCCTCTTCCATCTTTTGTTAAAATATTATACATTTTTTCTTTATTTTCAAACATTTCTTCCATAAAATTAATCCCTCCTATTTTTTCTAATACATAATAACATTCATCTTTCCATTCTATAAAAAGATATTTCTTTCCATTGACTTTTTTATACTCATAACAGCTTGTACTCTTTGGCTCTATAATATCTAATATATAATCTTTAGTATATTTAGCTATTATACTTTTCTTGTTAATGTACGCTATTACTTCATTTTCTATTGGATTTATTGTAATTCTTTCGAGCTCAAAATCTTGATTTTTTTCTTGCTCTCTGTATTTAAATTTTTGATTTTTCTTTAGTAATGCGATTGTTTTCCAAAAGCCTATTATTCTGTAATCCTTCTTATAGTATCCTTTAAATTCAAATGGCTTTTTAGCTTTTTTAACCTCCTCTCCCTTTGTGCTTGTATTATCTATATCTTTAAGAATGTTAATATTAGAAGTATATTGAATTATTTTTTCTTGATATTCTTCAATTTTATTCTTTACTAGCTTTTCATCATATTTTTTTATCTCGTCTAATGAAAAGCCTAGTTTTTTTAGATATAAAATTTGATTCATCTGTTTTATGTTCTCATCATCATAATATCTATATCCAGAATACTTATCAATATAGCAAGGATTTAATAATTCTTTTTCTTCATAGAATCTTATTGTTTTTATTGTTACATTAAATATTTTTGCAAATTCTCCTATTTTTAACATTCTTTTCCTCCTAATTCAACTATACACCTAACCTTAAGGGGAGAGTCAATAGTTTTTTGTATTAATTCTAAAAAAGATAGTTTCCTAACAAAAGAAAACTATCAATCCACCAACCATAGCAAGTATTGCACCCAAAATTTTGAAGCCACTTGTAGCTTCATTTTGATCACCAAAATCAAAAACTTTTTTTGTGATAATTCTAGCATCATAAACCAAAATTACACCAGCTAATAACATAAGTACACCTATTAATCTAATAATTACTTGTAACATAATATCAACATCCTTTTCTCTGCCAATCGCCTTTTCTACTCCAGCAATAGCAATAATTTAAATTTCTATCCTTGAACTAAACTTCTCTTTTACCAAGTTATTTAGTTTTGCATTTTTTTCTTTTTCAAGTAATGGATCATCTTCCATAATTTTTAAAGCTAATCTTTGAACTTTTTTCAAAACTGCTATATCTTCAAACAAATTAGCAATCTTAAATTCTGGAAGTCCATGTTGTTCTGTTCCGAAAAAGTCTCCAGAACCTCTAAGTTCTAAGTCTTTTTCAGAAATTATAAATCCATCATTTGTATCACACATTACTTTCATCCTTTGTTTTATTGTTTCACTATTTCCTTCGTATTTTAAAATGCAATATGATTGATATTCGCCTCTTCCTACTCTTCCACGTAATTGGTGCAATTGTGCTAATCCAAATCTTTCTGCATTTTCCACTACCATAATACTTGAATTTGGAACATTTACTCCTACTTCAATTACAGTCGTTGCAATTAAAATTTGAATTTCACCATTTTTGAATCTTTCCATAATTTCATCTTTTTCTTTTGGTTTCATTTTTCCATGTAAATATGCTACTTTATATTCACTAAATGTTTCTTTTTGATATCTTTCTGCAAGTTCAATTACTGATTGTAATCCTTCCATATCTTCATTTTCTTCAACTAATGGACATACTATATATGCCTGCCTGCCTTCTGTTATTTGTTTTCTTATAAAATTGTTTACTCTTTCTTCCATATTTTTTCTAACTGCATATGTTTCAATTTTCTTTCTGTTTGGTGGAAGTTCATCTATTATAGATATATCCAAATCTCCATACAATATTAATGCAAGTGTTCTTGGAATTGGTGTTGCAGACATTGCTATTACATCTGGATTTTGTCCTTTAGATGCTATAGTTCCTCTTTGTTTTACTCCAAAACGGTGTTGCTCATCTGTTACGACTAATCCTAAGTTTTTGAATACTACATTTTCTTCTAATATTGCATGTGTTCCTATTAATATATCTATTTCTCCACTTTGTAGTTTTTCTAATATTTCTGACTTCTTCTTTTTAGTAACACTTGAAATTAATAGCTCCGTTTTTATTCCAAGTTCTTCTAATATTCCTTGAAAACTTTCTAAATGCTGGCTTGCAAGTATTGCTGTTGGTGCCATTATTGTTGCTTGATAGCCTGATTTTACAGCTTTATATGCTGCAATCATTGCTACTACTGTTTTTCCTGAGCCAACATCTCCTTGTAATAGCCTATTCATTGGCTTGTTACTTTCCATGTCTCTATCTATTTCTTCTAATACTCTTAGCTGTGCTTTTGTCAATTTGAATGGCAAAATGTTTATTACATCTGACATATATACATCTTTACTAAATTGTATTCCATCTGTTTCGTGTTCATAATTATTTTTTAATTTTAATAATGCTAGTTGTGTTGTAAGTAATTCTTCAAATACAAGTCTTTCTCTTGCTTTATTAAAATCCGAAAATTCTATTGGAAAATGTATTCTTTCAATTGTATTATTTATATCCCATAAATTGTTTTCTTTTAATATGTATTCTGGTAATGTTTCTGTCAATTTACCTTTTACTTCTGCAAGACCATTTTCTATAATTTTTCTTAATGTATTTTGTTTTAATTCATATGTTAATGGATAAATCGGAATAATTTTCCCTGTATTTTTACTTTGATCAATTTCATCATATACAGGCGAATTCATTTCTAATCTTCCATTTTTATTTGATATTTTTCCAAAAAATCTGTACATTCTTCCAGGTTGAAACTTATCCCTTAAATATCCTTGGTTAAACCATGTTATATAACATGTTCCGGTTTGGTCTTTTACAATTAATCTGCTTATTGTCATTCTTCCTTTATGCATTTCAGTTATTCTTCCTGCTGCCATTGCTTCTATTAATACTTCTTCTCCATCTGTGCATTCATATAAGTTCTTTGGCTTGCTTCTATCTTCATAGTCTCTTGGATAGTATTCTATTAAGTCTTTTAATGTATATATATTTAATTTATTTAGTAGTTTTACCCTGTTTGGTCCTACTGTTTTTACATATTTTACATCTTTATCTAGGTCTACCATTGTTACTCCTCTTTTATATATGTCTACATTTTACTATATAAATTTTTAAAAATCAACAAATTTATAATATTTAAGCCTGTGTTTTTTTCGTCGTATTAGGACGACTAAAACACAGGCTTCTACTCTTTATGCAGTTTCTTTTTGCTCTACCTCAATTCTTTCACTTTTTGTTTTTTTAACTTTATTAGGATTTTCTATAATTTTAGGACCTGCATTATTTAAGACTGTATCTTTAGTAATAATGCATTGTTCTATTTTTTCATTTGATGGAATATCAAACATGATATCTCTCATAATGTTTTCAATTATAGAACGCAAGCCTCTTGCTCCTGTTTTTCTCTCAATTGCTTTGTCAACAATTGCTTCTAAAGCTTCTTGCTCAAATATTAATTCTACATCATCCATTTCTAGTAATTTCTTGTATTGTTTTACTAAAGCATTTTTTGGTTCTGTAGTAATTTTTATCAATGCTTCTCTATTTAGTTCTTTTAGTGTTGCTATTATTGGCAATCTTCCTATAAATTCAGGAATCATTCCAAATTTTAATAAATCTTGTGGTAAAATTTGCTCAAATACTTTGAATCTGTCTATATCTTTTTTGCTTTGAATATCCGCTCCAAATCCCATTGCTTTTTTACCCATTCTATCTTTTATGATGTTTTCTAATCCTTCAAATGCTCCACCACAAATAAATAATATATTTGATGTATTTATTTGTATTAGTTCTTGTTGAGGATGTTTTCTTCCTCCTTGTGGTGGTACTGATGCTATTGTTCCTTCTACTATTTTTAATAGTGCTTGTTGTACACCTTCTCCACTTACATCTCTTGTTATTGATGGATTTTCAGATTTTCTTGTTATTTTATCTATTTCATCTATATAAATAATTCCTTTTTCTGCTTTTTCCACATCACCATCTGCTGCTTGAATTAGTTTTAAAAGAATATTTTCTACATCTTCTCCAACATATCCTGCTTCTGTAAGTGTTGTGGCATCTGCGATTGCAAATGGAACATTTAATATTTTTGCAAGTGTACTTGCAAGTAATGTTTTTCCACATCCTGTTGGTCCAAGTAATAAGATATTACTTTTTTGGATTTCTACATCATCATCACTTTTTTCATGTTTTGACATCATTTCTTCTTCATTTGCTATTCTTTTATAATGGTTATAAACAGCTACTGATAATGTTTTTTTAGCTTCGTCTTGTCCTATTACATATTGGTCTAAAATGTCTTTTATTTCTCTGGGACTTGGGATTTTTTCTAATCCAGCTAAAGTATATGATTCATTTTCATCTTCATAATATTCGTTTTCGATTATTTCATTACATAATCCTATACATTCGTTACAAATATATACTCCTGGACCTGCAACTATTTTTCTTACATTTTCTTGTGTTTTACCACAGAATGAACATTTAACACCTTTTGGTGTATCATTTTTTGCCATCTATATTTCTCCTTCTTCTATTTTAGAATTATATTCTTTTGTCCATTATTCCGTCAATTAAGCCGTATTCAAGAGCTTCTTGTGCTGTCATATAATGGTCTCTTTCTGTATCTCTTTCAATTGTTTCTATAGATTGACCTGTCTTTTCGCTTAATAATTTATTTAGTTTCTCTCTTGTTCTTATCATATGATCTGCATGGATTTTTATTTCTGTTGCTTGACCAGAAATTCCTCCGCCTTGACCACCTATTAATGGTTGATGTATTAATATTTCAGAATTAGGTGTTGCATATCTTTTTCCTTTTTCACCATTTGCTAGTAATACAGCTCCAAAACTTGCGGCTAATCCTACACATATTGTTGAAACTGGACATTTTATATAATTCATTGTGTCAACAATTCCCATTCCATCTGTTATAGATCCCCCAGGTGAATTTATATATAAAAATATCTCTTTATCTGGGTCTTCTGACTCTAAGAATAATAATTGTGCAATTATTAAACTTGCAGATGTTGGATTTACATCTTCTCCTAAAAATATTATTCTATCTTTTAATAATCTTGAGAAAATGTCATATGACCTTTCTCCTTTACTTGTTTGTTCAATTACATATGGTACTAAACTATCTTTTTCTAACATATTTTCCTCCTTTTGCACACGTGAGATCGCTTTTTTTCGGTGCAATGCACACCTGAGATCGCTTTTTTTCCGTGCATTTGCTAAAAAATAAAAGAGCAAATTAAGAATTTAAACCCATTTGCCCCTTTTTTTGCTATTTTTTGCTAGTTGCTTTTTTTGTTTCTTTTTTCTTTTCTGTAACTTTTGCATTGTTTACTATGAATTCTAATGCTTTTTCTGATTTTATTCCTTCTGCTAAGTAGTTCTTTAAGTTTTCGTTTTTACTTAATTCTTCTACATCTTTTCCATAGCTTTTAGCCATTTCTTCCATTTTTGCTTTTATTTCTTCTTCACTTGCTTCGATTTTTTCTGCTTTCATTATTGCTTCTAGCACAAGTCTTGATTTTATTGCTTCTATAGCTTGTGGCTCATATTCTTTTCTCATTTCTTCTTCTGTCTTACCTATCATTTTTAAGTATTGTTCTAGGTTTAATCCTTGATATGATAATCTTTGTTCAAAGTCTTTTAGCATATTGTCTATTTCTAATTCAATCATTCCAGATGGAATATCTAATTTTGAATCTTCACATACTGCTTTTAATACAGCTTCTTCTGTTTCATATTTTTCTCTTTGTTCTTTATTTTTTGTTAACTTTTCTTTGATGCTTTTCTTTAATTCTTCAAGTGTGTCAAATTCGCTTACATCTTTAGCAAATTCGTCATCTAATTCTGGTAATTCTTTTTTCTTGATGTCATGTAATTTTACTTTAAATGTAGCATCTTTTCCTGCTAAATCTTTTGAAAAATATTCTTTTGGGAATGTTACTTTGATTTCTTTTTCATTTTCTAGTTCCATTCCTATTAATTGTTCTTCAAATCCTGGAATGAATGTTCCACTTCCTATTTCTAATTCATGTCCTTCAGCTTTTCCACCTTCAAATGCTACTCCATCAACAAATCCTTCGAAATCGATTGTTGCTGTGTCTCCATTTTCTAATGGTCTGTCATCAACTGTTACTAGTCTTGAATTATGTTCTTGCATATGTTCTAATTCATGGTCAACATCTTTTTTATCTACTTTGTATTCTATTTTTTGTATTTCTATTCCTTTATATTTTCCTAATTTTACTTCTGGTTTTGTTTGTACTACTGCTGTAAATATTAGATCTTTTCCTTTTTCCATTTGAGCTATATCCACTTCTGGTCTGCTTACTACATCTATTTTGTTTTCTGTTAATGCTTCTTCGTAAGCTTCTGTTGCTACTTCATTGAATGCATCTTCATAAAAGATTTGTGCTCCATAATATTTTTCTACTATATTCATTGGTGCTTTACCTTTTCTGAAACCTGGTATATTAAAGTATTTTGCATTTTGAAAATATACTTTTTTCATAGCATTTTCAAATTTTTCTGCTTCTACTGTAATTTCTAATTTTACTTCATTTGCATTTTCTGTTTTTTCTACTTTACAATTCATTATAATCTTCCTTTCTTGTCTTCTTATAGCTTTTATATTATATCACATATTTTCTATTTTGCAATACTTTTATTTTATAATACTATAGAAATTTTCAAATTCAAATCCTTGGTCCCTAAAATATTTTATTATCGTTGGTAATGCATTTGCTGTTGCTGTTTTATTTCCAGCATCATGCATTAACACTACTATGCTATTATGTTTTGGCACTGTTTTATTTAGTTCTGCAATAAATTGCTCTGTTGTTTTTGCTCCTGCTGCATCTGAAGTTAAAGCATTCCAATCAATATGTAAAACATCATTTTGTTCTAATATTTGTTCTGCTTGTTTTTTTACTTCTGCATATTTTCCACCCCAATATCCTCCTGGAAATCTAAATAGGTGTGGATTGTATTCTTGCTCTCCTATTGCATTTCTAATTGCTGTTACACTTTTGTTATATTCATCTAAAACACTTTGTGGTGTTGCATATATTTGTGAATATACATGTGAGTATCCATGACTTGCTATATAATGCCCTTCATCATATTCTCTTTTTACAAGGTCTGGGTCTAATTCAACTCTACTTCCTAATAAAAAGAATGTTGCTTTGATATTTTCAGATTTTAATGTATCTAAAACCACTGGTGTTACTGTTCGTGAAGGTCCATCATCAAATGTTAAGAAAACTCTTTTTGTTTCTGAATGATATATATTTTTTAAGTTGTTTCTACCTTCATCTGTTAATTGTGGTAATTTTGCTTTTCTTTCTTCTTCTTTTTTAGCTTCTTCTTGTTTTCTTTGTTCCTCTTGTTCCGCTTCTTGAGTTGTTTCATTTTTTCCTTTTTCAGCTGTTTTAGTAATATCATTTTGTGTGTTAGAATTTATTTTTAATCCTAACCACACAAAAACAATTATTACTATTAGTACAGATATTGCTATTGCTATATTTTTTCTATTTCTATATTCTCTTTTCACTGATATCAAATCCATTTTTCCACCTTTTATATAATTAGCTTCTTAAATATTCTAGTTCCTCTTCAATATCTTTTCTTAAAAACAATGGCTCGCCTTTTTCTATAACTTTGATGTTTTTTAAACTATTATATTTATATAAGCTTTCCCATGTTTGTAATTCTTCTGTTGCTCCTATTTGTCTTAATAAATTTTTAGCTGTATCATCCATAAATGGTATTAAAATTATTCCTATTTTTCTAATATTTTCTATTAAATGATAAATACTTGATTCTAATTTTTCTTTTTCTTCGTTTTTAACAAGTTCCCATGGTCTTGTTTCATCTATATATTTGTTTGTTCTTGAAATTAATACCCACAGTTCTTTTAATGCATCTGCTATTTCGTATTTGTCTATTAATTTTTCTACCTTTTTTATTTGAGAATTTGTAAATTCTTCAAATTCTTTGTCAACTTCATTTGGTGTACCATTATATTCTGGTACTTTTCCTTCAAAGTATTTATTAACCATTGATACTGTTCTATTTACTAAGTTTCCTAAGTCATTACACAAGTCTGAATTATATCTTTCTATAAAACTTTCTGGTGTATATAATCCATCTTGTGATGTTTGCATTTCTCTTAATAAGAAATATCTTGTTGCATCTACTCCATATCTGCTAATTAATTTTTCTGGATATACAACATTTCCTTTTGATTTTGACATTTTTCCGTCTTTCATCATTATAAAATTGTGAACTAATATTTTCTTTGGTAATGGTAAATCTAATGCCATTAAAAATATTGGCCAATATATTAAATGGAATCTTGCTATATCTTTTCCTACTATTTGTAAATCTGCTGGCCACAATTTTCTATATAATGAATCATCTTCTTGTTTATATCCTAATGCAGTTACATAATTTGTCAATGCATCTAACCATACATATATAACATGTTTTGGATCTGATTTTACTTTTATTCCCCAATCAAATGTTGTTCTTGTTACACACAAGTCTTCAAGTCCTGGTTTTATAAAGTTGTTTATCATCTCTGTTTTTCTATATTCTGGTTGGATGAAATCTGGATGTTCATCATAATATTTTAATAATTTGTCAACATATTTTTTCATATTAAAAAAATATGCCTCTTCTTTCATTAACCTTACATCTCTACCACAGTCAGGACATTTTCCATCTACTAATTGAGTCTCTGTGAAATATGTTTCACATGGCATACAATACCAGCCCTCATATTCACCTTTATATATATCTCCTTTTTGCAAAAAGTATTCAAATATGTCTTGAACAGCTTTTTCATGTCTTGGCTCTGTTGTTCTTATAAAATAGTCATATTTTATATTCATTAAATTCCATAAATCTTTTGCCATTTGCGCCATTTCATCAACATGTTCCTTTGGTGTTTTTCCATGTTCTTTTGCTACTGTTTCTATTTTTTGGCCATGTTCATCTGTTCCTGTTAACATAAATGTGTCAAAACCTCTTAGCTTTTTATATCTTCTTATCGTGTCTGCTAATGTTGTTGTATATGCTGTTCCTATATGAAATTTTCCACTTGGGTAATAAATTGGTGTTGTTATATAGAATTTTTCCATTCTTCCATCCTCCTTTACCAGTTTGAATTATAATAGCCATCTTGCGTCGTCTGCCTAGCAATATAACTATTCTAATTCAAACAATTATTTTATTCTTAGTTCTAATTGAATGCCTTATATTATTATATCTCTTTTAAGCAAATTATTTTTAACAGTTCCAATTCCTATAAAATTTCCATTATTATAAATTTTATAAATTCCGTCTTCAACTTGCCATGTTAATTTTACACCATTAAAAAATAATTGCAACCTTTTTGAGTCTAAATTAATATTTTTATAATTTTTAAAATATTTTTCTATTGTTATACATTCTTTTTTTTCTTCTAATTCTTCTATTGAAATAGAATCTTCTATTTTAAATTTTCCTACTTGTGTTCTTTTTAATTCTTTCATATATCCAACAGTTTCAAGCTTTTCTGCAACGTTTTCGCATACTGTTCTGATATATGTTCCCTTTGAACAATGAATTCTAAATTCTATTTGTTTTTTTTCTTTATCTATTTTAATGAGTTCTAATTTATAAATATTGATTGTTCTTGGCTTAACTTCAATTGTTTCACCTTTCCTTGCATATTCATAAAGTTTTTTTCCATTTATTTTTATTGCAGAATACATAGGTGGAATCTGTTCTTGTTCTCCTGTTAATTCTTCTAATACTTTTTCTATATTTTCTTTTTCTAATGCTCTTTCTGTTACTGTTTTTTCTTCAATTATTTTGCCTTCTACATCTGCGGTATCTGTTTTTGTTCCAAGTTGTAATACTGCTTCATATACCTTATCATGATTTATTATGTATTTAGAAATTTGTGTCCCTTTTCCTATAAGCAACGGTAATACTCCTGTTGCATTAGGATCTAAAGTTCCTGTATGTCCAACTTTTTCATTTAATATTTTCTTTGCTTTTCTTACTATATCATGTGATGTACAATTTTTAGGTTTATTTATTATTATTATTCCATCCATTTTACTTTTTTAATCCTTGTTTTACGGCATTTATAATTTTAGTTTTTGCTTGGTCTAGTGTTCCATTTATAAAGCATCCTGCTGCTCCTCTATGGCCTCCACCTCCGAGTAACATACATATATCTGAAACATTAACAGTTTCATGAGAACGTAATGAAGCTTTGTAGCCGTTCGCTCCTTCTTTTTCTTTTAACAATACAGCAACTTCTACATCTTCGATGTCTCTAAGCATTTCTACTAAACCTTCATCGTCTCCCATTTCTGCATGTGTATTTTCATAATCTTCTAAATTCAAATATGCAAATGCAATTTTTCCATCTTCTAAGAATTCTAATCTATCATATATTATTTTTTCTAATTCACAATGTGCTTTGCTTTTCTTTCTTAATGCTATTCTACATATCTCTTTTAATTTTGCACCTTTTCTTACTAATTCAGCAGCAAATTCAAATGTTTCTGGAGTAACTCCACCCCATTGAAATCCGCCTGTATCAGTTATAATTCCCGTTAATATACATGTTGCTAATTCTTTTGTTATTTCTAATCCATAATATTCGAACATTGCCATCAAAACTTGGCAACATGCAGGTGCAACTGGATCAACATAATTTAAGTCACCAAACATTGCATTTACTGAATGATGGTCTATTTCTATTGTTCTTTTTGCTGGTTCAAAATATTCTTTTCCACATGCTAAACGTTTCAAATCTGTACAGTCTACTGAAATTGCTAAATCATATGGTTCTTCTTGTCCTTTTTCTAATATTTTTTCTGAACCTGGCAAAAATTTGAAATCTTTAGAATATTCTGGAATTATAACATCTGCATTCTTTCCTAATTGTGTAACTGCATGCATCACTGATAGAGAGCTTGCAACAGCATCTCCATCAGGTGATTCATGTGCTAATATTACTATTGTTTCTGCTTTTTTTATTTCATCTAATATTGCGTCTAATGTCATTATTGCTTGTTTCCTCCATTATCTTTCATTATATCATTTAAAATACTATCTATTCTTGCACCATATTCTAAAGATTCATCTAATTCAAATACTAATTCTGGTGTATTTCTCAAATTTATTCTTTTTGCCAATTCTGAACGTAAATACCCAGAAGATTTTTTTAGCCCTGCTAATGTTTCTTTAATATTCTTAGAGTTTAGAATGCTTACTGAAACTTTTGCATATTTTAAATCAGGTGTTACTTTTACTCTTGTTACACTAATCATTCCTGTAACACTTGGTTCTTTTAAGTCATAACTAATTATTTGGCTAAGTTCTTTTCTATATTCTTCGTCAATTCTTCCTTGACGATTATTATTCTTTGGCATTTTTTTCTCCTTTCTGCTATCTCTTAATTTCTTCCATAATGTATGCTTCTAGGATATCTCCTTCTTTAATGTCATTAAATTTCTCAATTTGGATACCACATTCAAATCCTTTAGATACTTCTTTTGCATCATCTTTAAATCTTTTCAAAGATGCAAGTTTTCCGTCATGTATTACTACATTGTCACGTAAAACTCTTACTCCTGCATTTCTTTCTAGTTTTCCATCTAATACATATGCTCCACCAATTGTTCCGACATTTGAGATTTTAAATGTTTGTCTGATTTCAGCATTACCTATAATATGTTCTTCATATTTTGGTGCTAGCATTCCTTTCATTGCTGCTTGAACATCATCAATCGCTTGATATATTACTGAATATTGCTTGATTTCTACTTCTTCTTTTTCTGCCATGTCTTTTGCAGTTGGCATTGGTCTAACATTAAATGCTATAATTATCGCATTTGAAACTTTTGCAAGTGTTACATCAGATTCTGTAACTGCTCCTGCTGCTGCATGTATTACTTTTACTACAACTTCTTCATTTGACAATTTTTCCATTGATTGTTTTATTGCTTCTACAGAACCTTGAACATCTGCTTTTACTATTAAGTTTAATACTTTCAAATCTCCTGCTTCCATTTTGCTGAATAAGTTATCTAATGTTACTTTTGTTGTAGCATTTATTGTTTTTTCTCTTTCTAGACGTTTTCTCTTTTCTATCAAGTGTTTAGCTGTTTTTTCATCTTTTACTTCATAGAATATATCTCCTGCTTGTGGTACTTCTGTTAATCCCATGATTTCAACAGGTGTTGATGGTCCGGCTTTTTTTACTTTTTTGCCTTTTTCGTCTGTCATACTTCTTATTCTACCAATTGATGAACCTACAACTATTGTATCTCCAACATCAAGAGTTCCTCTTTGTACTAACATTGAAGCTATTGCTCCTTTGTTTTTGTCTAACCTTGCTTCTATTACTACACCTTTTGCTTGTTTATTAGGATTTGCTTTTAATTCCAACATATCGGCTTCTAATAATACCATTTCTAGTAATTGGTCTATGTTTTGATGTTGTTTTGCAGAGATTGGTACAAATATTGTATCTCCTCCCCATTCTTCTGGTACTAGTTCATATGCCATTAATTCTTGCTTTACTTTGTCAATATTTGCATCTGGTAAATCCATTTTGTTTATTGCAACAATTATTGGAATTCCAGCTGATTTCGCATGGTTTATTGCTTCTACAGTTTGTGGCATTACACCATCATTTGCTGCAACTACAAGAATCGCTATATCTGTTATTTGAGCTCCTCTTGCTCTCATTGCTGTAAATGCTTCATGTCCTGGTGTATCTAAGAATGTAATTTCTCTGTCATTTACTTTTACTTTGTATGCACCTATATGTTGTGTAATTCCTCCTGCTTCTCCTTCTATAACATTTGTCTTTTTAACTGCATCTAGTAATGATGTTTTTCCATGGTCTACGTGTCCCATTACTACAACTACTGGTGGACGTGGTTGTAAATCTTCTTCTCTGTCTTCTGAATCATCAAATAAGATATCTTCTTCAGTTACTGTTTCTTTTTTGTTTACTTTTACCCCAAATTCATCAGCAATTAATGAGGCTGTATCAAAATCTATTTCATTATTTATTGTAGCCATTACTCCATAACCTAATAATTTTTTAATAACTTCAGCAGTTGTTTTCTTTAATTCTGCTGCAAAGTCTTTTACTGTAATTGTTTCAGGGATTGTAATTTCTTCTAGTTTGAATATTTTTTGTTTATTACGACTTTCTTCATTTTTACTTGCTTTTTTCTTTCCTTTTTTACCTCTTTGTGTTGTTAAATCATAATAATCTAGCATTCCACCATCTTGTTCGTCAAACATATTTGATAAACTATCTGTTCTCTTTAAACCTTTTAATTTATGTTCATTTATTTCGCCAGTTTGATTGTTTTTTCTTGATTTATTATTTTTCTTATTTCTATTGTCGTCAAATTTGTTGTTTTGTTTTTGTCTGTCAATTGCTTTATCTTTGTTATATTCTCTTGCTGGTTCTTTTTCAACATTTTCTACTGACATTATATCCTTAATATTTTTTTCTATTCTTTTTTCATCTAATGGTCTGTTTCCATTGAATCTTGGATTTCCACCTTGTCTGTTTCTATTATCAAATCTTCCGCCATTATTATTGTTATTATTAGGTCTATTATTTCTATCAAATCTTGGTCTGTTTCCATTATTACCATTATTAGCATAATTTCTATCAAAATTACGATTTCCTTGTTGGTTTGAATTTCTATCATTATTAAATCTGTTTTTTCTGAAATCGTTTTGATTTTGGCCATTTCTGTTATTTCTATTATCCCTATTTTCTCTATTATCTCTATTTTCTCTATTATCTCTATTGTTTGGATTAAATCTTTTTTCTGGCATTTTCTTTTCTTCATTGATTACTTTTTCTTCAACTTTTTCATTTTTTACTTCAACATCCATTTTATTCTCTTTTATTTCTACCTTTTCTTCAACTTTTTGAGTCACAACCGGCTCCTCTTTCTTTACTTCTTTTTTTATTCCAAATAATTCATCTACTGTCATTGGTTTAGATGGCTTATTTCTATAGACAATATTATAGTCTTTGTTTTTCTTTCTTTCTACAAAGCCTACATTATTCTTTTTTTCTGCTTTTTTTCCTTCTTCTTTTGGCTTAATGCTGTCATCATTTACTATAACTTCTCTTCTTATTATGACTGGTGAATCATTTTTCTCAGTTTTTGCTTTTTCTTGATTTGCCTTCTTTTCTTCTGTTTTTTTAGGTTTTATAGCATTTTCTTGTATTCTTTTAGCATCTTCTTCACTTACAGAACTTAAATGACTCTTTGCCTCTATGTTTAATTTTTTAGCAATTTCTAATACTTCTTTACTGGTTAAGTTTAATTCTTTGGCTATGTCATATAATTTTATCTTACCCAATAACATCACCCCCCATTTTACTTTCTATTGCATTTTTTATTTGTTCATATGTATCATCATTTATTTTTATTTCTAATGTTCTTTCTAATTTTTTACTTTTTTTAGCCCTTTCAAAACAATCCATATTATAACAAATATATGCACCTCGTCCAGGCTCTTTTCCACTTTCATCTACTTTTATAATATTCTCTTTATTTTTTACTATTCTTAACAGCTCATTTTTATTTTTTTGCGTCCTACATACTATACACGTTCTTTGTGGTATATTTTTCAATTATATTCCTCCCTTAAGGTTTACTCTGCTTCATTTTCTTCTTTTGTTTCTTCTGCTTTAGCAGCTAACATCTCTCTGAATTGTGATTCTGATTTTATATCTATTTTCCATCCTGTTAATTTTGCAGCTAATCTCGCATTTTGTCCGGCTTTACCTATTGCAAGTGATAGTTGATCATCTGGAACTATTACTTGTGCAAATTTTTCTTCTTCTTTAATATCTACTGCCATTATTTGTGCTGGTAATAATGCTGATGATATAAATATACTTGGGTCTGCATTCCATTCTATTACATCTATTTTTTCTCCATGTAATTCATTTATTACATTTTGTATACGTATTCCTTTTTGACCTACACAAGAACCAACTGGATCTATATTTTCATTTGGTGAATACACTGCAACTTTACTTCTTAATCCTGGGTCTCTTGATACACTCTTTATTTCTATTAATCCTTCATATATTTCAGGTATTTCAAATTCTAGTAATTTTCTTACAAAATCTGGATGTGTTCTTGATATTATTGCTTGTGGTGCTCCTTTTTCTCCTCTTTCTACATCTACCACATATCCTTTTATTTTATCATTTACATGATATGTTTCTGTTGGTATTTGATCTTTAGCTAACATTATTCCTTCTAGTTTTCCTAAATCCATTACTACTATGTGTTTATCAGCTTTTTGAATTAGTCCTGAAACAATTTCGCCCTTTCTTTCATTATATTCGTTAAATACCATATTTCTTTCTGTTTCTCTTAATTTTTGGATTATTACTTGTTTTGCTGTTTGTGCTGCAATTCTTCCAAAGTCTCTTGGCACTATCTCTACTGCAACTTCATCTCCTATGTTTAAATGAACATCTATTTTTCTGGCATCTTCTAAACTTATTTCTAATGCGTCATCATTTGCTCTTTCCATTACTTCTTTGATTGAGTATACATGTGTTTCCCCTGTTTTTTCATCTATTCTTACATCTACGTTTTCTAATGCATCAAAATTTCTTTTATATGCTGTTATTAGAGCTGTTCTTATTGATTCTAATAATTCTTCTTTTTTTATTCCCTTTTCTTTTTCTAATTCTTCCAAAGCTAATATTAATTCTTTATTATCTATTGCTTTCATTTTTATACTTCCTTTCTTTTATTGTGAAAATTTAGTTTTCCCAGTTGTATATAGTTTTTAATTGAGCTATGTTTTTTCTATCGAATTTGATTTCATCAATTGTAATTGTGTCTGCATCAAATGCTTTTAACTCTCCTATATAGCTTTTTCTTCCATTTTCATCTTTTTTATATAATTTTGCTTCAACTTGATTTCCTATATTTTGCTCTAAATGACTATCTTTTTTCAATATTCTTTCAATTCCTGGTGATGATACTTCTAAGAAATATTGGTCTTTTATATAATCTGCTTGGTCTAATAAATCATTTATTTCATCATTTACTTTTTCGCAATCATTTAAGTCTATTCCATCTGGCTTATCTATGTATATTCTTAAATAATAATTTGGTCCTTCTTTGGCATATTCTACATCATATAGGCTATATCCTATATTTTCAATTTTTTCTTTTACTAGTTCTTCTACTTTTTCTTCTATCTTTGCCATAAAACCTCCTTCTCACGATTGAAGAGTAGGATTTGTTCCTACTCTTCTGCGCCTTTTTATGTTCTTTTTAATTATACCCAATTTTTGCCATAAAATCAAGTTTTTTTGGAAATTTTCTTTATTTTTTTGACATTTTACATAAAATATATTATAATAGTTTTTAGATACAGGGTATATCCCAAGTTGTGCAAGCCTCGTGTTTGCATCCAGTAATACACAAATTGTGAAAAAATTTTTTTGGAGGTATTCACACATGAAAAATTTATTAGCATCAAAAAAATTCTATCTCGCAAGCAGTGAGGAAATCCCTTGCAAAGGAGGACGGTTGGTTGGCTATCGCCTAAAAGAAAATAAGTACTCAAGAAATGAGTTCAGCATTAAAGGCGTAACAACCTCTACTATCAAGAAAGTGTCACAGATTGCAGAAAGTATTTTTGTCTTAAAAACCAAGCAGGGAAATTATGTAACAAGTATATCTGCTGATTCTTCCACCCTCTGGCTGATAACACCAGAAAAACCCGTAGTTGGACAAGATATGAAAAATTGTCTTAAGTTAACTTGGTGTGGCAAGGAATACTACTCACAACCGCATAGAACAGAAATGATACTTGACACACTAAAAGTTTCTAACAAGATTTATCTTGCTGCGACGAGACGAAAGTTTTACATCTGCTACATAGCAGATATGTAAAACACAAAACACTCTCTCATTTTCGATGAGAGAGTGTTTTGTATTTATTTCATTTTTTCTTTAATTTTCATTAATGTATTAAGAGCATCAATAGGTGTAAGTTCGTTTAAGTTAATTTTATCAATTTCGTGTGCGATTTCTGCTAGTTTAAAGTTAAACATATCAAATTGACCTTCAACTACTTTTTTATTTTCTTTTTCTTGTTTTTTACCAGAAAGCATACTCTTTCTTTCCAAACTTGTTAAAATTTCATCTGCTCTTTTTGTAACAACTTTAGGTACTCCTGCTAAACGAGCTACATGGATACCATAACTTTCATCTGTTCCACCTTCTACTATTTTTCTTAAAAAGATAATATCTTCGCCCTTTTCTTTTACTGCAATTGAATAATTTTTTATTCCTTCTTGCTTATCTGCAAGTTCTATTAATTCATGATAATGTGTTGCAAATAATGTTTTAGCACCACATTTTTCTTTATTTGCAATATATTCTGCAACAGCCCATGCAATAGAAAGTCCATCATATGTTGAAGTTCCTCTTCCAATTTCATCTAAAATTACTAAACTGTTTTCTGTTGCTTCTTTTAGAATAGTTGCTACTTCCATCATTTCTACCATAAATGTACTTTGTCCCATGCTTAAGTCGTCTGACGCACCAACTCTTGTAAAGATTTTGTCTACTACTCCAATTTGTGCTTCTGTTGCTGGTACAAAACTTCCAACTTGTGCCATTAATGTAATTAATGCCACTTGCCTCATATATGTAGATTTACCTGCCATATTAGGTCCTGTAATTATTGCTAATCTATCTCCTTCTTTGTCAAGATATGTGTCATTTGGTACAAAATTTCCGCTTCCTATCATTTTTTCAATTACAGGATGTCTTCCTTCTTTAATCTTGATAATTCCATCATCTTTTACAACAGGCATACAATAATTCATATCTTCTGCTACTTGTGCAAATGAAGATAAAACATCTAGTGTTGATACTACATTTGCTGTTTTTTGTAGTCTTTTTATATTTTTAGCAATTTCTGTTCTTATTTCCACAAATGCATTATATTCAAGGTTTACAACCTTTTCTTCTGCTCCTAAAATTTGATTTTCGATTGTTTTTAATTCATCTGTTATATATCTTTCTCCTGTTGTTAATGTTTGTTTTCTAATAAATCTTTCAGGTACTTGTGATACAAATGATTTTGAAACTTCTATATAATATCCAAATACTTTGTTGTATCCAACTTTTAAAGTTTTAATTCCAGTCTTTTCTTTTTCATCTGCTTCTAGTTTTGCAAGCCAAGTCTTTCCTTCAGTAGAAGCTTTCTTTAATGTATCTATTTCTTCATCATATCCTAGTTTGATTATTCCACCATCTTTTATTGTCATAGGTGGGTCTTCTACTATTGATTTTTCTATTAATGCAAATACATCTTTTAATTCATCTAGATTTTCATATAATTCTTTTAATTTATGTGATTGGCACATTGCTAAAACATTTTTTACTTCTGGTAATCTTTCTAGTGAGTTTTTTAATGTTATCATATCTCTTGCATTTGCATTACCATATGTCATTTTTCCAGCAAGACGTTCTATATCATATACTTTTTTTAGTGTATCTGTAATTTCTCCTCTAAGCATCATATTATCTTTTAGTTCTTTTACAGCATCTAGTCTTTCTTGAATTTCTTTTACTTCTAAAAGTGGATCATTTAGCCATCTTCTTAGCAAACGACCTCCCATTGATGTTGATGTTTTGTCTAATACCCAAAGTAAAGTTCCTTTTTTGCTTTTATCTCTCATCTTTTCTGTTATTTCTAGATTTCTTCTTGCATTTATATCTAATGACATATATTTTGATAAACTATAAATTGTTATTGTATTTATATGTTCCAAACTCGTCATTTGAGTTTCGTTTAAGTATTCTAACAATGCATTTATTGATTTTACTGCTAATGGCTTTTCTTTTAAATTTGTTACTTCTTTTTTATTTTCTATTATATTGTAATCCAATGTTAAATTTCCAACATCGTCTGTAAAAAATTTATCACTAAATCTGCTCATATATATTGAAAATCTTTCACGTATTTTGTCCATTTCTTCTTGACATTCAAACATCATTGAATTTGCTATTATTTCTGATGGTGCAAATCTTGCTATTTCATCTAGCAATAATGCAAAGTTATTTTCGCTTTTAATTTCACTACTATAAAATTCTCCTGTTGAAATGTCACATACACTTACACCAAAATAGATTCCACTTTTGCAAATACTCATTATATAATTATTTTTCTTTTCTTCTAGTAGGTTGCTTTCTACTATTGTTCCAGGTGTAAGTATTCTTATTACGCCTCTTTTTACAATGCCTTTTGCTGTTTTGGGGTCTTCTAGTTGCTCACAAATTGCAACTTTATATCCTTTTTCTATTAATTTTTCTGCATATACTTCTGCTGCATGATGTGGAATTCCTGCCATTGGTGCTCTTTCTGGTAAACCACAATCTTTCCCTGTTAGCGTTATCTCTAGTTCTCTTGCAGCTATTAGTGCATCTTCAAAAAACATTTCATAAAAATCGCCTAATCTATAAAATAGTATGCAATCTTTATATTCTTCTTTCGTTTCTAAATATTTTTGCATCATTGGTGATATTACTGATCTATCTTCAATTTCTGCTATTGTTTGTGCCATTTTATCTTTCTCCTTATTTTTCTATTGGCTTATTAATCCAATAATTTTCCAGTTCATCTAATTGTTTTAATTCAGATTCTTTAGCATTTCTTTTTACAAAACTTTCTCTAAGCTTATTTACTCTAGTTTTTGCTGTTTTTATAGTTTCTTTTCCTTCTGATTTTCTATATTCTTCTAATGCAATTCTTGCAGTTGGAAATCTTTCATTCTTTTCTTTACTTGAATATACCTTTACTGGTTTTCCTATTTCGTCTCCTCTTAAATATACTTCAACTGTGCATAATCCAGATTTTTCAATCTTGTCAACAACTGCTGGAATTCCATCATAAGCTTTATTGTGATGTTCTATTGAAATCAGTCTTCCATATGTTAAGACTTCCATTTGCTTTTCATATCTCTCATGTACTGTAAGTAAACTTTCAAGTCTTGGAACAGCTAATACTCTTACTGTAACATTGAAACCATTTTGTTTTAATTCTTGAATTCTGTCTAAAATTCTATCATTTTTTAGAGTCCCTTCAAATATAAAATTGTGCTTATCATCTATTGCTTTTTTCATTATACTTCCTGTCCATGGTCCAGCATCTTGTTCTACTATTTCTACATATTCTGTTGGATATTTTCTTGCTATTTCTATTGCATTTGGATGATATGGTTTGTATTCATCTGTTGTTATTAATATGATACATTTTCCATTTGCTTCAACCTGATTTTTAGTATATGCTATTACTCCACCTTTTCCGCATCCAGGTTGTCCACCAACAATTATAGCTATTGGTTCGTCTTGTGGTGTTGAATTTACAAATACTTCTTTTTCAATTTCTTTATATATTTTATTATGTTCTTCCTCTGACAATTTATATTTATCTTTTATACTTTGTTCCATTTTTTGTTCCTTCCATTTCGCTTGTTTATTTTGATACTTTCTCTCTTAGCTCTTTTCCATATATATCTATTATTTTTTTGATAGTTTTCATATCTCCACTATACATTTTATTTCTTTCTTCTCTTAATTCTTCTAATTCTTTTTCATATTTTTCTGGATTTTCTTCTACTCTTTTTACACAATCAGTAATTTTATATGCCATTATTTCTATTGCAGTATCTAAACTTGCATAATCATTCATAATTTCACCTCTTAAATACCACATATGTTCTGAAACTATTTTCAATTTTATAATTTTGTCTTTTAGTTCAGAACCTCCTTCAAAAATTACCACTTTGTTACTGTCTGTTCTTCCTGTCAATAAATCCGGATTATTTTTGCTTGGCCCTTCTACTAATACTTTTTGAATTGTTCCTATATATTTTTGATTGTTTTCTGCTATTTGACTTTCTACTAATTCTTTTAGTCTGTCAAATCTCTTGTGTTTAATGTCTTCTGAAATTTGATTTTTCATCTTATCTCCTGGTGTTCCAACTCTTCTTGAATATATAAACATATATACTTGTTCAAAACATACTTTTCTTACTACATCTAATGTGTCTTCAAAATCTTCTTCTGTTTCTCCCGCAAATCCTACTATTATGTCTGTTGAAAGTGTTAAGTTTGGTATTCTTTTTTTCATTTTTTCTACTAATTCTAAATATTGTTCTTTTGTATATTTTCTATTCATTAATTTTAATACATTTGTGCTTCCTGATTGAAGAGGCAAATGTACTAATTTGCAAACTTTTTCACAGTCTGCAATAGCTTCTATTACATCATCTGTAAAGTCCTTTGGGTGTGGCGATACAAATCTTATTCTTTCTATTCCTTCGATTTTGTTTATTGCTTTTAGTAGTGTTGCAAATGAATTTATTCCTTCATATTCTTTTCCTTCTTCTTTCCATTTTTCTGCTCTTAAATATGAATTTACATTCTGTCCTAATAGTGTAATTTCTTTGTATCCTTCTTTTGCAAGTTCTTTTACTTCTGCTAATATGTCTTTTGGATGTCTACTTCTTTCTCTTCCACGTACATATGGAACTATACAATATGTGCAGAAATTATTACATCCATACATTATTGTTACAGATGCTTTTATATTGCTTGTTCTTTTTATTGGAAGTCCTTCATATACTTCTCCATCTATATCTAATATGTCTTGTTGTTTCTTTTTGGTTTCTAATGTTTTGTACAAGTCTTCTGGAAAGTTTTGCAATGTATGTGTTCCAAATATTATGTCTGTATATGAATAACTTTCGTGTATTTTGTCTGTTATATGTTTTTCTTGCATCATACATCCACCTATTGCTATTATTGTTCCTCTTGTTTCTTTTACTTTTTTTAGTTCTCCTAATTTCCCAAATAGCTTGTCTTCTGCATTTTCTCTTACGCAACATGTGTTGAATATTACTAGGTCTGCTTCTTTATATTCTTCTGTTGGCTGATATCCCATTTCTTCTACCATTCCACATAGTTTTTCTGAATCGTTTTCGTTTAGTTGACATCCCATTGTTAGTATGTAATATTTTAAGTTCTTTCCTTTATTTATTTCTTTTACTTTTTCTATGTATTTTGTTTCCATTTTGCTACCTTTCTTTTATTTTTGTATATGTTTTTAATAAGATTTTCTCATATCTTTCTTTTATTATTTTTTTATAAAATTCTTTTCTTATTTCAGATATTTCTGGTGTTTGCTCTATTATATTGTTTATTTTATTTAAATCTATTAATGGTACTATTCTCATTATTGCACTATTGCAATCTTCGTTTTTTAAACTACTTATATATTCAAAATAATTTATTTTTTTACCATCTTCTTTTAATGCTGATGTTGGAAATACATATACTCTTGCATTTGTTTCGTCTTCATCATCTATAATTTCTTTTATTCTTTCATCTGTTAATTGAGGATATAAACAAGATGCACAGTCATATATTGGTGCTATTTCTACACTTTGCTTTTCTTCGTCTATTAAAAATCCCCAATTTCCATTATGTCTGTCGAAATTTCCTACAAGTGTGTCAGCTATAAACATATTCCAAAAAAATTCCTTTAGTTCTTTTGCATCATATATTTGTTGTTCTTCTATAGTTTCTATTACTTCACTTAATTCTGTTCCATATCCATTTTTAGATGTTTCTATCTGGCTATTTTTTAATTCTGCAAATTGTTTAAATATTTTTCCATAACTAGTAAAATCCTTACATGCAACTACAGTTTTTGTATTTTCCTGGCTTGAATATGTTCCTAATATAGTTTTTTGTACATTTAGCCCTAATGTTCTTATGATTTCACATGCAATATATTCTGATATGCAACTATTTGAATACTCATGCTCTTCTACTCCTTCATTTATACCTGGAAATTTAAGCATGTATTCTTCATTATTATAAATAATACATATCTTTCCTCCATTTTTACCACCATAATACCTGAATTTGTTAATTTTGCAATTTGTAAAGTCTATCATTTACTTTCCTCCACGAATATATTTTTTATATAGGTAATCACATTGTTCTTCTGTTATTTCATTGTCAACATATGCACAATTAATTGATTGCTGTAATTCTCCTAACAAACAATCTATGAGTCTCGATTTATTTTTTAGCCCTTCTTTATAATTTTTCAAATCTTCTTCTAAATATTTAGGCAAACATTTTTCTAATATTTCTTCCTTATATTCCATCTTTCTTTTCCTTCTTTTTATATCAGAGTTATTGTATCACATTCTATTTCAAAAATAAAGACACTTAGATAATTTTGCAGAACAAATAAGAAAAATCGGAAATTTTTCTTTGATTTGTTCTCGCCCGATTTGAGTTTTCGACTAAAAGGAGAAAATCTCAAAGGGCTAGCGATTGTAGCTTTTTATATAATAGGAAAGTATTACTTTCCTATTATATAAAAAAAGATAACTCAAATTTATAATGTACTGAACGTCAAAAAGTGCTTATTTTTGACGTTCAGCTATAAAAGAGTTATCTTTGATTTGGAATAATTATTAGATTAAATTTTATAATACGGAACATGATATTTAGTATGGAATTCATTTTCTCCGTGTTTTTTTTCACGAGGTATCGATATTCCTAACTTATAAAACTCCCTACGTACATCATCGGCAACAAGCCAATCATCTTCTATACGTCGCTTTTCTAAAAATTTATCTTTTTTACAAGGATTATAGATTTTCTCTATCTCATTACAAAGACTATCCCTTTTTGCAAAACCCCCATCCTCTTCTTCGGGAGTTTTGTACTGAAATACAGGAAGTGGCTCAGATGTCCACGGTAATTTTGTAATGGCATATACTTGTCCAACCAAGTAGTCTCTCCTAGAAAGATTTCTTACTTCTGGAATCAGCACAATACCATAATCAGCTTGTAACTTTTTAATAAGCATCTCTTTGTTATCACAAAAGCATGTGTTTATTTCTGAAAAAATTCCAACCTTTCCTAAATGAGTATATAATTCAAAAGGTACTCCGTTAATAAGCTTGATTCCTATACCACCATTAGCTACAATTTCATCGCAATACCATCCAATGATGAAATCTACATCATAACCCCAACAAAAGCATTCAGGGTTCCTTGCCAATTTAAGAATTTCTTTCCGGCATTTGTAAACATTTACCCAATAATTTTTATCCATTTTTTCCTCCTTGAGCAATTGCTCGTTTTATAGTGTTTATAACTACTGATATAAAAGTAACATAAAAAACATATACATATTATATACTATATACATAAAAAAAGCAAGAATATTCTGAGCTTAACAGTAGTAACACATAGAAAATTTTTTATTCGTTACTACTGCTGTAAAAAAATACAATTTGCAATTTTATGTAAAATGTGTTATAATAATAAATGATGAATCGTTTTTTACTCCGTTTCATCAGTAGCAATTAACAATTAAGATGCGTAATTACGCAAGGAGGAAAAAAAATGACAGCAGCAAGAGTTATTAAAATGTGTGACATGCCAATCGAGGTAGCATTGAAAGTATTTACTATGCTCAATTCTGGAAAAGTACGTGTAACTGATTCACGTGTCATCGGAAATCGCTTTTTTGTCATTACTGACGAAGAGCCAAAAAACCTGGTGTTCCCAGAAGGCTGGTACTATGCCAAGGGTTCTTTCAGAAACAAGCATAAGAGTACCACAGGTATGTACGAAGAAGCTATGATGAAAAAATCATCTGGCGAATTCTGGAAAAATTCTGCAAACTACTGTACTCTCGAATAGCATACACAACAGCAAAACGGCAACTTGGTAATTTGCCCCCATTTGATTTTATAAATCAAATGGGGGTTTTCTTTCTTCATATTTCTTAACTAAATCAAAATTTCTTTTTCTAAATATGTAGAATAAATATATACTTTATCCACTTTTCTTTGTAAAGCATCTTCTAATGCCCTTTTATACAATTCCAATTGAATATTATATTTGTCAACTAAAATTTGTTCATTTCTATCTTCAACATAATCTGTTTTAAAATCAACTAATATAAGTTCATTTTGTTCATTAATATAATACAGGTCTATAACACCTTGAACCAAAATCTTTTCTTCAAGTTCTTTATCAAAAACTTCTTTAGCTGGTATACTAATATAAAATGCTTTTTCTCTATGAACCGCATGGGCATGGATCATTTCTTCCCATATCTTAGATTTTGTAAATTGATAAACTTTATTAATATTAATTGCATCTGCCTCCTTATGTGTTATTATTTTTTTATTTTCTAAATCTTGTACTAAATCTTTTATTTGACTATATGTGTAGTTCTTGTTTTGTGTATCAAGTTTTTGCATGCATAGATGAATCAATGTACCCTTTTGAGCATTAGTAATCTTAGTTTCAGTATCTTCTTTCAAAAATTTTGCACATTTCAGATCGCTTTTTTTCGGTGCAATTTTCAGTTCTGTTACAGATGTTTTAGTTGGTATTATTGTTGAATCTTGATATTTATACTTATATTCTAAGATTTTTGATATCTTCTTTTTTTCTTCGTCATCTATTTTCACTTTTGATATTTTATCCAAAATTTGTTTTTCTGTATTTTCCTTTTCCACTTCTTCTGTTTTACACATTTTTAGCACTTCTTTTTTAGTATATACATTTATATTAGAAAGTTCTTTCATTTCGTCTTGATTGTAAATGTATACAAGTTCCATCCAATCTAAATATGTTTTACATTTTTTTAACAAAATAGAATTTAGTTCACTATACTTGTCACATATATCATGTAATCCATTTTGTTTATCAGTAGTTGAATATCCTGTAATAATCAATTTTTCTTTTGCTCTTGTTAATGCAACATATAATACCCTCATCTCTTCTGACAAAGTTTCTAACATTATTTGATTTCTCATAGCTTGTTTTGATAATGTATCATACTCTATTTGCATATCATAGTCTATGTATTTTACACCTATTCCTATTTCTGGATGTAATAAAATTTTATTGTTAAGATCTTGCATGTTAAATTGCTTTCCTGTTCCTGACAAAAATACTACTGGAAATTCAAGTCCTTTACTTTTATGAATACTCATTATTCTTATTACATCATCATTTTCGCCTATTATTTTAGCGGAATCCATGTCTTTACTGCTTGTTTTTATTTTTTCTATGTAATTTATAAAGTTAAATAATCCTTTAAAACTTATGCTTTCACATTGTTTGGCTCTTTCAAATAACATTTTTAAATTTGCTTGTCGTAATTCTCCATTTGTCATTAAACCTACATAATTATAATATCCTGTGTCATTATATATTTTCCAGATTAATTCGTCTAAACTTAAATATTCTTGTTCTTTTCTCCACATTTCTAAATTATTTAAAAATTGGTCTATTTTTGCTCGTAATGGATTGCTTACACTTTGCTTTGATTTTAAAATAGTATTGTAAAAATTGTCGTATTTATCACTTAGTCTAATTTCTACTAAGTCATTGTCTGTAAATCCTCCAATCATTGACCTCATTACAGCTACTAATGGAATTTCTTGTAATGGGTTATCTATAATTTTTAATAAGCTCATTATTGTCTGAATTTCTATGCTTTCTAAGTATTCTGCTGATGAATCACTAAATACTGGCATTCCCAAATTTAAAATTTCTTTTTCAAATATTGGTGCAGGATCTTTTGTTGATCTTAATAAAACTACTATGTCTTTATATTTTATATCTCTTTTTTCCTGTTTTTTTGCATCATATATTTGAAATTTATTTTCTACTAGTTCTTTAATTCTATTTGCCACAAATTTTGCTTCTAATTCTATATTTTCTACTCTTTCTATTTCTTCTTCTGAATCATTTTCGTCTTCATTTGTTTCTTTCCAGTTTGATGTGGTTGTTGTACTAGCCTTTTGCTCTGTTTCTATATCGTCTGTAAGCAATATATCTATTTCTGCTTTTAAATCTTGATTTGTATCTTCATAGTTCGCACCTAAGTTTAAATATTCCTCTTCTGTATAGTTTAATTCTCCTAATTCTTCACTCATTATGCTTGTAAATATTTTGTTTGAAAAGTCTAACACTTCTTTTCTACTTCTGAAGTTTTTAAATAATTGAATTTTTAGATTATCTCCATCTTTTTGATTGTTTTTCGTTTGATATGTTTTATATTTTTCCAAAAACAAGTCTGGTCTTGCTTGTCTGAATTTATAAATACTTTGCTTTACATCTCCTACCATGAAAATATTGTTTCCTCTTGAAATTGAATTCAATATATATTCTTGTACTAAATTACTGTCTTGGTATTCATCAATTGCAATCTCTTCATATTTTTGTTGATATTTCTTGGCTATTTCAGATGGTGTACCATCTTCTTTTAATAAGATTTGTAATGCAAAATGTTCAACATCACTAAAATCTACAATATTTTTATCTTTTTTTCTTTTTTCAAACATCTTTCCAAATTCTATAATTATATTTCCTAGTTTTTTCAGAACTTCATACATATCATTTATGTCTTCATTTGCCTCTTTTGAATTAAATATTAAAATTTTTTCAGTTACCTTTTTTAGGTTTGCTTTTACCATATCTCTTGTTGCTTTTGCATCATCTTTTGCTTCAAATGTTATTTTCTTGTCTGTTGCCCAAGTTTTAAATTTTATGTTTGATGCTATTTCATATGCTTTATTCCATGAGTCCAAATTTATTTTTAGCATTTGTAATTGTTCTATGTCATCATTTATAATTAGAAAGTATTTTTGTAATTCAGGGTATTGGGCTAAATTTTGTCTTTCTGCTTCAAGTTTTAATTCTGAATCTTCTACTATTTCTCTTACTTGTTTTAACAACAGCTCTCCCCAGATTGTTTTCGAAAAATCTTCTTCCAGTTTTTCTGACAAGTTAAACATTTCTATTTTTTCTTTTAACCATTTTTCTGGAAATGGATTGCTCTGAATATATGTATAAATTTTTAAAATTAGTTCTTTTAATGGTGTATCATCTTTGTAACTCGTATATGTATTTATTAATTTGGTAAAATCTTCATCTTCTGCTTCATACTTTTCTTCAAATAAGTCTTCTAGCACATCTTGTTTTAGTATTTCTATTTCTGTAGTGTCTCCTATTCTAAAGTTTTGGCCTATATCTATTTCGAAGAAATTGTTTTTTACAACATCTAAACAAAATGAGTCTATTGTGCATATACTTGCTCTATTTAATAAAATTATTTGCTTTTGTAATTTTTCGTTTTCTGGTTCTTCATCTATTTTTTTATATATTGCGTTTAATACTCTTTCTCTCATTTCTGATGCTGCTGCATTTGTAAATGTTACTACTAATAATTTATCTATATCTATGTTTTCATTTATTATTTTGTTTATTATTCTTTCTACTAATACTGCTGTTTTTCCGCTTCCTGCTGCTGCTGCAACTAGTATATTGCTTTCTTTTTCATATATTGCCTGTTTTTGCTCTTCTGTCCATTTTACTTCATTCGCCATGCTTGATCTCATTCCTTTCATAACTCATAATGCTGTTTTTATAATTGTATGTATTTTATCATATACGTAAAAAAAAGTACACATATTCAAGTGAATATATGTACTTTCTATTTTAGTATGGTTTTATTCTTAAATTTTTTGACATATTAGCTCGTCTCTTACTTCTTTTATTTCTTCTATACTAGCACCAGTTAATTGTTCTATAGTGTCATATGTTAATTGTATTTTTAACATTCTTATAATTACATCTTTTAATGTCTCTTTTTTCGCTTCTTTTATTGCTTTTTCTTCTTTTTCTTCGTTCTCTTTAATTTTTTCTTCTGCTTTATTTAGTTTAGCTTCCATCTCATTTACTCTGGCTTCTGCCTCATTAAACCAATCTCTCACTCTTTCCTGAATTGTACTCATATCTTTTTCCTCCTTCTCTTCAATAATTCTCATTATTTTCATTAAATCTTTTACTTCAATTTTTTCATATAAATATTTTAATGTTTCTTTCATATCTTCTAGTTCATCATCGGTAGTTGCATTTTTTATTATTTCATTAAAACATTCAAATAATTCTTTTGGATTTTTACATTTTTCCAATGCCATTGCTTTAGTAAGATTTGTATTAATTCGTAATAATTCATCAATTTCTAATTCATTTATATCAATAACTTTATATTCTATATCTATCCCTTTTATATGATTTTTTAATACTTTCACCACTTCAGTTGAATATTTAGTGGATACTGACCATTTTCTATTCCCTGTATAAATTACTATTGGTATAATTAATGGATATTTGTATTCTTCATGACATTTATTCATATTCTTCATAGCCCTCCTACTTATTTCTACACTATATTCTAGCATTCTAAATGGCATGTTATAATTGATTTTTGTTTGATGTTCTATTAAAAAATAAATATCTTGTCCTTTTACTTTATAAAGTATATCTACTAATTTTCCACTTCCGAATTTAGTAATGTATTCTCCATTTTGTAATTCCAGTTCTTCATTAAAACCATACCAAATGAATTCTCCTATAAATTTTTTCATTTCTTTTTCATCGTATAGTATTTCTTTAAACATTTTATCATGTTTTTTATCTAGAATGTATTCTGCTGATTCCTCATTACATTGTAAATCATCTTTAAGATAATATTCCTCTAATTGCCTTTCTACTTCATCTTTTACTCTTTTATATTCTTCTATTTGTCCTGTTACTAACAAATAATCTGAATATGTAAAAATGTATTTTCGCTCTGGTAATATGATATCTACCTCCTTTTTATTTAGTTTTCAATGTTCTTTCTCTTCTACGATTTTTTACTTTGATATAAATAATTTGAATTTTTGAAATAAATTTCTAAACCATACTAAAATAGTATACCTCTATTCTAGCATACTACTCTCGTAAAATCAAGTATTTTTTATAAAAAATTATACGACATTGGTTACTATTCAGACCATGCAAATTTTATAAAAAAATGGACAAAATAGATAAAAACAGAATTTGAAAATGTGAAAATTAAAATCGAAATTTTACTATTAGCAAAAAAACTCTTAGGTTCTTTTACTGAATTCCATTAAAAATAGAAGTAAACTTGGATAAAATTATATTATCCAAGCTTACTTTTATTATGAGCAAAAAATCTTACTCGCACTGAACACGACTTAACAGTTTTTTTTTAATTGTTATATTATTATCTTCTTTTTTAAAAATTATAGGTTGCTTTTTGAAAGAATAGTATAATTCTTCAATATTCAGACTTTCAAAGGCTTTGCATTCGGGTTTAAGAATTGTATACACCACTTCTGCTAATCTTAATAATGAAGTTTCGTTAGATGTAACTTCCAATGTCCATCTACCTATTGTTGTTGTGTCCCGCAATACTCCTTTAAAATAGCCTTCTGCAGATTTTTCTTCCAATTCATAGCATTGTACAATATGCATAATCTACCTCCTGTTCAGTTAAAAAAATACTAATTACTTTAATATTTTACAATTTTTTTCACAATTTGTTAACATAAATATATAAAATTACTCTGACCACAAAATAACGACATGAAAAATTTTTTCATGTCGTTATCCTGACTAATTTTTATTCTTCTTTATTATCATCCTTAAGTTCTTCTTCTAAGATTTTTTCTTGACTTAAATCAACTAAATCTTTCATAGTAAGATTAATTTTACCTTGATCATCAATTCCAATAACTTTTACAGGAACCTTATCTCCTGGTTTAACATAATCTTCAACTTTATTAACTCTTTCTTTTGCTATCTTAGAGATATGAACTAAACCTTCTTTTCCTCCACCAATATCAACAAATGCTCCAAATGAAGTAGTTCTAGTAACTGTTCCATAGTAAATTTGTCCAACTTCAAATTCTCTAACAATGTCTTCAATCATGTCTAAAGCTTCATATGCTTTATCTTGGTCTGGAGAATATATCATAACTTGTCCATCTTCTTCAATGTCGATTTTTACGCCTGTTGCGTCAATTATTTTATTTATAGTTTCTCCACCTTTTCCGATAACATCTTTTATTTTTTCAACCTTAATTTGAGTTGTAACTATTTGTGGTGCATATTTAGAAATTTCTTCTCTTGGTTCAGAAATAACTGGTTTCATAATATCATCTAAAATATATTGTCTTGCTTTTCTAGTTCTAGCAAAAGCTTCTTCAATTATCTTATATGATAATCCATCTACTTTGATATCAACTTGGATAGCTGTAATACCTTTTTCAGTGCCACCAACTTTGAAGTCCATGTCTCCAAAGAAATCTTCAAGTCCTTGAATGTCTGTTAGCATTACATAATCATCTGGATTTTCTGGATTTGTTACAAGTCCTGTTGAAATACCTGCAACTGGTCTTTTTATAGGAACACCTGCATCCATTAATGATAATGTACTTCCACATATACTTGCTTGTGATGTTGAACCATTTGAAGATAATACTTCTGATACAACTCTTATAGCATAAGGAAATTCTTCTTTTGAAGGTAGTACTGGTACTAATGCTTTTTCAGCTAATGCTCCATGACCAATTTCCCTTCTTCCAGGACCTCTTGATGGTCTAGCCTCTCCAACACTATATGCAGGGAAATTGTATTGATGCATATATCTTTTTGCTGTTTCTGTATCAATTCCATCTAAATCTTGTTCTTCACTTAACATTCCTAATGTTACTACTGACATTACTTGAGTTTGTCCTCTTGTAAATAATGCACTTCCATGTGTACGTGGTAATACTCCTACTTCACATGATAATGGTCTTATTTCATCAATTGCTCTTCCATCAACTCTTTTATGCTCGTAAAATATCATGTCTCTTACACATTTTTTCTCTAATTTATATATTGCTTCTCCAATTTCTTGTGTTCTTTCTGCTGCTGCTTCTTCTCCTAATTTTTCAGTTATTGCTGCTGTAATTTCTTCTGATAATGTAGCAACATTGTTGTCTCTAGTTTCTTTGTCTATTTCTTGTACAGCTACTTTCATTTTATCAGTAAAGTTAGTCTCTAAAAATTCATATAAATCATGGTCAACTGCAAATGACTTATATTCAAATTTTGGTTTTCCTATTTCGTCTTTCATTTTTTGAATGAATTCACATACTTTTTTGATTTCAGCATGCCCTTTTTTGATTGCCTCTAGCATTAAATCATCTGGAACTTCATTTGCTCCTGCTTCTATCATTGCTACTTTTTCAGCTGTTCCTGCAACTGTTAATGTTAAATCACTTTTTTCTCTTTGTACTTCTGTTGGGTTTATGATAATTTCTCCATCAACTAAACCTACATTTACTGCTGCTGTTGGTCCTCCAAATGGAATATCTGAAATTGATAATGCTGCTGAAGCTCCAATCATTGCTGCAACTTCTGGTGAATTGTCTTGCTCTACACATAAAACTGTTGCAACAACTACAACATCATTTCTAAAATCTTTTGGGAATAATGGTCTTAGAGGTCTATCAATTGCTCTTGATGTTAAAATTGCCTTGTCACTTGGCTTTCCTTCTCTTTTTTGATATGAACCTGGAATTTTTCCAACTGAATATAATTTTTCTTCATAATCTACTGATAATGGAAAAAAATCTATTCCTTCTCTTGGCTCTTTTGATGCTGTAACATTTACCATTACTACAGTATCTCCATATTTTACAACTACACTTCCATTTGCTAGTCCACATATTTTACCTGTTTCTATTACAAGTTTTCTTCCTGCTAATTCTGTTTCATAACTTTTAAACATATTTTTCCTACCTTTCTTTCCTTACATTAACACCTGTATTTTATTAGCAAATTAGATATAGATTGTAACCTCTATAATATCTTAAACTTTACATCATATTTAAAACATTATACAAGCTACTTTTCTAATCTCAATTTACTAATAAAGGGAGCATTGCATGTTGCAAACGCCCCCTTACAACTTATCAACTATTTTCTTAGTCCTAATTTTTTAACTAAGTCTTTATATGCTTCTTCGTCTTTTTTAGCTAAGTAGTTTAATAAATTTCTTCTTTTTCCAACCATTTTTAAAAGTCCTCTTCTTGAATGGTTGTCTTTTTTATGAACTTTTAAATGCTCTGTTAATTCATTAATTCTTTCTGTTAAAAGAGCTATTTGAACTTCTGATGAACCAGTATCTTTTTCGTCTCTTCTATATTCATTAATGATTTGTTGTTTTCTTTCTGCTGTCATAATAACACCTCCTATTTCTTTTTCTCCTTATACCGAGCTACAATAATAGGTGTTTTTTATTGTGCTAAGTTTAAGGAACATTTTTTTCACACAATTATTGTACTATATTTTAGTACAAAAATCAAGCTTTTCTAAAATTTTTTTCTTTGCACACTTGAGATCGCTTTTTTTCGGTGCAATGCACACGTGAGATCGCTTTTTTTCGGTGCAGATATTTTGGTTATTCCCAATAGTTAGCGGATTACTAAAAATTTGCACGAAAAAAAAGCGAGATAATCAGTGCAAAATTGCACGAAAAAAAAGCGAGATAATCGGTGCAAAATTGCACAGAAAAAAAGCGAGATAATCGGTGCTATACTCCAATTATTGAAAAACCATTATCAACATGAATTATTTCTCCTGTTATTGCAGAAGCCATGTCACTAAATAAAAAGCTTGTAGCATCTCCAACCTGTTTAGGGGTTACGTTTTGATGTAATGGTGCCTTCTCTTCTACAACATCTAATATACTGTTAAAATCTTTTATTCCTTTTGCTGAAAGTGTTTTTATAGGTCCGGCTGAAATTCCATTAATTCTGACATCTATTTTTCCTAAATCTTTTGCTAAATATCTAATATTGGCTTCCAATGCTGCTTTAGCTGCTCCCATTATATTATATCCATCAACAACTTTTTCTGCTCCATAATATGTATATGACACAATACTTGCACCAGCATTTAACATATCTAATTCTTTAGTTATTTTTGCAACCGCTATTAATGAATACGCACTAACATCACAGGCATGTGCATATCCACTTCTTGAAGTTAAAATGAAGTCATTTCTTAAATCTTCTGTGTTTGCATGTGCAATAGCATGTAAGATTCCATCAATTTTTCCATACTTTTCTTTAATTTTTTCGAAACATTCTTTTATACTCTCATCTGAACTCGCATCACATGCAAATACATCCGAATTTGGAATTTCATTTGTAAGCTCTTTAATTTTTTCAATCTTTTCCATGGACCCACATGTAAAAATCACTTGTGCTCCTTGTTCATATGCTGATTGTGCAGCTCCCCATGCTATACTCCATTTATTTCTTATTCCCATTATCACTATTTTTTTATCTTTTAATATCATTTGATTTCCTCCATCTTATTTATACTAATAGTATTATTTAATTTTCATTTTATTATTTATACTAATTCGCTTTGTCCGATTTTCCTAAACTTTTTATATCTTTCATCTATCAATTCTTCTTTTGAAAGCAACTCCAGCTCTTGAATTTCATCTGTAATGTACACTTTCAAATTATTTGCTACATTTTCAAAATCATCTTGAACTCCGCTTTCTGGTTCTTCTATTATTTTATCAACAATTTCAAATTTTTGTAAATCTTTAGCAGTTATTTTCATATTTTCAGCAGCTTCTTTAGCTTTTCCAGAATCTTTATAAAGAATGCTTGCAAAGCCTTCTGGTGAAAGGATAGAATATACTGCGTTTTCTAGCATAACAATTCTATCTCCTACGCCTATTGCTAAAGCTCCTCCACTAGAGCCTTCACCTATTACAACACATATGATTGGAACTTTTAAATTTGACATTTCGCAAATGCTTCTAGCTATTGCTTCACCTTGCCCTCTTTCTTCTGCTCCCATTCCTGGATATGCCCCTGGTGTATCAATAAAAGTTATAATTGGTCTATTAAATTTCTCTGCTTGTTTCATAAGCCTTAAAGCCTTTCTATATCCCTCTGGGTTTGGCATTCCGAAATTTCTTTCCATATTTTCTTTAATATTTTTTCCTTTTTGCTCTCCTATTACTGTAACTGGAATATCTCCTAATAGGGCAATTCCTCCAATTATTGACTTATCATCTCCAAAACATCTGTCACCATGCAATTCAATGAAATCAGTAAAAATCTCATTTATATACTCCATGGTTTTTGAGCGCTCAGCCATTCTTGCTAGACATACTTTTTCCCATGCACACTTGAGATCGCTTTTTTTCGGTGTATTGCACACCTGAGATCGCTTTTTTTCCGTGCAATTGCACACTTGAGATCGCTTTTTTTCCGTGCAATTTATTATTTTATATAGTGTTTCTTTCATGTCCTTTCTTTCAACAATTTTATCTATAAAACCGTGTTGTAATAAAAATTCTGCTCTTTGAAATCCTTCTGGTAATTTTTGCTTTATTGTTTGTTCTATAACCCTTGGGCCTGCAAAACCTATTAAAGCATTTGGTTCCGCCAAAATCACATCTCCTAAACTTGCAAAACTTGCAGTTACTCCACCTGTTGTTGGGTCTGTCAAAACTGATATATATAATAGTCCTGCTTCATTATGTTTCGCTAAAGCTGCTGATGTTTTTGCCATCTGCATAAGTGAAATTATTCCTTCTTGCATCCTCGCTCCGCCAGATACGCAAAAAATTATTAGTGGGATACGCTTTTCAATTGATGTTTCTATCGTTAGTGTGATTCTTTCTCCCACACAACTTCCCATACTTCCCATCATGAAATTTCCATCCATTATAGCTATTGCTACTTCTTTTCCATTTATCTTTCCTGTTCCACATTTAACTGCTTCATCTATTTTTGTTTTCTGTTTTAACATCTCTGCCTTTTTTAGATATCCTTCAAAATTCAATGGATCTGCCGTTTCAAGATTTTCTCCAATTTCTTCAAATGTTCCTTCATCTATGATTTGTTTTATTCTCCTTCTTGCTGAAATTCTAAAATGCTTCCCACAATTTGGACATACACTAAAATTATTATGTACTTCTTCTTTATATAAAATTTCTTTGCAGTTGTCACATTTTATCCATTTTCCTATTAGCATATCAGATGCTTTTTCATTTTTTACTCTTTTTTGAACTTTGTTTATTTTTTTTATCTTGTCTATTACCACCTTATTGCCTCCCTTTAACTTTTTAGTTAATTCTTTGTTATTGATTATATCTTTATAACCTTTTTTTTACAATTAGACTGAATAGTCAAGTTAAAACAAAAAATATCACAATAAAGATACTTAATCAATATTGTGATATTTTTTATAATTAAATTCTTACGATTCCTCCAAGAACTTTTTTGTCTAGTCCTTGTGTAAATGTTTGAGCTCCACCTAGTAGAACTACAACATCACCTTTTTCTAGAATTTCTTTTTCTTTTAATTTTTGGATTCCTTTTTCAACTGTTTCTTCAATTGTTTCTTCTCCTTCAACATATACAGGAGTTACATTCCAAACTACTGCTAATTGATGGAATGTTCTTCTGTTGTCTGTTACAGCTAAGATTGGGCATCCAGCTCCTAAACCTGCTAATGTTCTTGCAGAATCACCTGTATGTGTATATACAACGATTGCATCTGCATTGAAGTTTTTAGCTGTTACACATGATGAATAAGCGATTTTTGCTCCATCATCTGATAAATCTAAATATTCATTATTTTCAAATCTCTTCCAATAATGGATTTCTGGTTCAACTCTATTAGCAATTTTAACCATTGTTTTAACACATTCAACTGGATAATCACCTTGTGCACATTCTCCAGAAAGCATGATTGCACTTGTTCTATCATAGATAGCATTTGCAACATCACTTGCTTCTGCTCTTGTTGGTAATGGTTGATGTGTCATTGATTCTAACATTTGTGTAGCTGTAATAGCTGGTTTGAATATTTTATTTGATGTTCTTATAATTCTTTTTTGAACAACTGGTGGTTCTGTAAAGTCTGTTTCTGTAGCCATGTCACCACGTGCTATCATTTGTCCATCAGCTTCGTTAAGAATATCATCTAAGTTTGATAATCCTTCAACATTTTCAATTTTTGTTATTATTTGGATATCTTTTCCACCATTTTCATCTAATACTTTTCTTACTTGTCTTATATCATCTAAATTTCTTGCAAATGAAATTGCAACAAAGTCATAATCATGTTCACAAGCAGCTTTTAAATCAGCTATATCTTTTTCAGCTAATCCTGGTAATCTGATTACTGTTCCAGGTAAGTTCATAGTTTTTCTGCTTCCTAATCCATTTCCATGAACAACTGTTGTAACTATGTCTTTTCCTACAACTTCGTCAACTTTTAATTCTATTGCTCCATCATCAATTAATATTTTTGTACCTGGTTGTACATCTTTATATAATTCTTTGTATGTTACAGAAACTTTTTCTTCATCACCTGTAATGTCTTCATTAACTAGTGTGAATTTTTGTCCATCTTTTAATTGGATTTTTGTATTTTTTCCTGTATATAACATTCCTGTTCTAATTTCAGGACCTTTCATATCTAATAGCAATGCAATTGGTAGGTCTTTTTCTTCTCTTAATTTGATTATTTTTTCTGTTTTTTCTGATTGTTCATCCCAACTTCCATGTGAGTAGTTGATTCTGCAAACATTTAACCCTGCATCAAATAATTCTTCTAATTTGTTTTCACTTGCTGGACCTATTGTTCCTACAATTTTTGTTTTTCTTAATTTTTTCACTTTAAATTCCTCCTTAAATTTTTACAGTTATTGCTATTATATCTTTTTTTGATGATTTTATACAATAGCACCACAAAAACGCCCTATTGGCGTTTGTCGTCTAATTATTCTTCTACTTTTTTTGCAACTACTTCTTTTCCATCATAATATCCACAGTTAGAGCATACTCTGTGTGGCATTACTGGTTCATGACAATGTGGGCAAGTAGCAAATTTAGGTTGTTCTACTTTCCATGTAGATCTTTTTAAATGTGTTCTAGCTTTTGACCATCTTCTTTTTGGTTGTGCCATCTTAATCCCTCCTCGCATAAGATATATGTATATATCCATTCATTTTTTACTTATTCATTGATTTTGTCACTTTAAGATTATACAGTCATTTTTGCCATTTGTCAATAATTTTTAAGAATTTTGTGCAACTTTTCTTGAAATATGGCATATATTATAGAATGAATAAACAAAATCTTAAATTGATTGGAGGCTTTTTATGTGTGGAATTGTTGGATTTGTAAATTATAAGCAAAATCTTTTGAACTATAAAAAAATCTTACAAAATATGAATAATTCTCTTTCCAAACGTGGTCCAGATGAGGAAGGATATTATTTAAAAGAACATGTTGGTCTGGCACACAGAAGATTAATTGTTATTGACCCTATTGGTGGTAAACAGCCTATGATAAGTAGTAAAACAGAAAAAAAGCATTCTGAAATAGTCATTACTTATAATGGTCAAATTTACAACACAAATGAATTAAGAAAAACTTTAGAAGAAAACGGATTCACTTTTACAAGTTACTCTGATACAGAAGTTTTACTAAAAAGTTATATTTTTTATGGAAAGGATGTTGTACATCACTTGAATGGTATTTTCTCTTTCGCAATTTGGGATTCAGAAAAAGAAGAACTTTTTATGGCTAGAGACCATTTTGGCGTTAAACCCTTATTTTATACAATGCAAAATAATTCTTTTATTTTCGCATCAGAAATCAAGACTTTGTTTCAATATCCTGGTGTTCAAAAAATTCTTGATTCTCAAGGAGTTTCAGAGTTATTTGGCATAGGCCCTGCACATACTCCTGGCACCACTGTTTTTAATAATATTTTTGAATTAAAACCTGCTCATTTCGCTGTTTTTAACCGTTCCGGTTTTCATTTTGAAAGATACTGGAAATTAAAAAGTGAACCTCACACTGAAAATTTTGAACAAACTTGTGAACATTTAGAGTTTCTTTTAAAAGATGCAATAACTAGACAACTGGTTTCTGATGTTCCTTTATGTACTTTTCTATCAGGTGGATTAGATTCAAGCATTATTACCAAATACGCTTCAGATTATTGTTTTGAGAATAACCTACCACCTCTTGATACCTACTCGATAGACTATGTTGACAATGACAAGAATTTTGTAAAGAGTGATTTTCAACCAAACTCTGATAATTACTACATAAATTTAATGATAAACAAACTTCATACTTTACATCATCCAATAGTAATCGATACTCCAGAACTTGCAGAATATTTAGAAGATGCTATGATTGCCAGAGATATGCCTGGAATGGCCGATATTGATTCATCTTTACTATTATTTTGCAAATATGTTAAACCAACTGCTACTGTTGCTCTTACTGGTGAATGTGCTGATGAAATTTTCGGCGGTTATCCATGGTTTTTCCGCGAAGATGCTCTTCAAAGTGGAACTTTTCCTTGGTCAATTGCAATAGATGAACGTCAAACTCTTTTACATCCAAACATTGCGAAAAAAGTCAATTTAAAAGACTATATAAATTACAGATACACCGAAAGTCTTGACCAAGTAGAAATTCTTGACACAGACTCCTTAGAGACTGCTGAAAAAAGGAAAATTTCTTATCTTACTTTAAATTGGTTTATGCAAACTCTTCTAGATAGGTCTGATAGAATGGCAATGTATAATGGTTTTGAACTTCGTGTTCCTTTTTGTGACTATAGGTTAGCTCAATATGTTTGGAATATTCCTTGGGAAATTAAAGCTTTAAATGGTAGAGAAAAAGGACTTCTTCGCTATGTATCTCGTAAATTTTTACCACCTGAAATTGTGGATAGAAAAAAGAGCCCTTACCCAAAGACTCATAATCCCACTTATCTTGTCAAAGTAAAATCTATGCTTTCTGACATAATGGCAAATCCAAATGCTCCTATTAATTATCTATTAAATAGGGAATATATTTTAAATATTTTAGAAACTGACGGCAAGGCTTTTTCTCGTCCTTGGTTCCGGCCAACTCATGACTGGTCCTCAACTAATGGCTTATCTTTGCCAAGTTAATATGTGGCTTGAAAAGTATAAACCTATTATTAAAATTTAAGAAATATTGCACATCTGAGAACGTAAATAATCGGTGCAATTTTGCACCGAAAAAAAGCGATCTCAAATGTGCACATAATATACCGCAATCCCTACTAAAATAAGTGCATTGCCCAAAAATTTCTTTTTAGTTATTTTCTCACCTAAAAGCCTATTACTTAGTATCATAACAAAAAGATAACCTAAAGACTCAATTATAGGCTCATTTTTATAAGGAACACCCTTTAATCCCAACACTACTAACACAGTTGAAATTACCATCAAAACATAACCGGTTATTACATACACATTCAAATATTCTTTTAAAACTGAATCATAAGTTTTAGAAGCACTTTTTTTCAAAATAATTTGAGATATTGAGCTTACCAAAACCGCTAAAATTAATAATAATACATATTTATTCATCTTCACTATTTACTATCATTGTCCCTATTATTACAATGACTACTCCTATCACATTTTTTATCGTTACTGCATCTTTGAATATCAAAATTGCCCAAACTATTGACCACAATAGCCCCATAGCTTTGTTCGCATAAGCAACTGAAATTTCAAATTTTTTGATTAATTGTTGCCAAACTATTGCATATACCCCTAAAATCACCATTTCTAATCCGTAATATAATATAAATTGAAATGACATAAATTCTTGACCTGATGCAAATTTGGCACAAACAGTTGATAATGTATATATTGCAATAACTATTTGTAGCATAAAAATATCTTTTAATTTTGCTTTCTTTTTTCCTTCATTCTTTACTTCTACTAATTTTGTTTCTTTCTCTACTTCGTTCATTAGGAATTGCTTCTCCTTTTCTAAACCGCTAAAATATAATATCCATATCTTGTTGAACTATCAACAATTTTATGAGAATTTATTTTTTCTATTGGACTCACATAATAAATGTATTCAGGATGCTCTTTTTTTACTTTTTCTAGTTCTTCTATATCTGCTTCTGTAAAAATGAATTTGATAACTGCCTTCTTAGGTTTTACAACTTTTGTAAAGTCTGGTGCATTTCCTAAAGCTACATCTATAACCATTTTTAAGAAGTCATATCCAGTTGAGATTTTTACTAAGTCTGATCCTATGCAATCTCCACCCATTCTAGCCCCAATTTCGATTATTTTTACTTTTCCATCAGGTGTAATTTTGAATTCTGCATGTGATGCTCCATTTGTAATTTGTAAACTATTTAATCCTGCAAAAACTTCTTTTTTTACTTTCTCTAACATTTTTGAATCTAATCCTGCCGGTTGAGTATGTCCTGTTTCTATAAAATGTGGTGCACCTGTCGTTTGCTTTCTAGTTACTGTCAACAACGTATGTTTTCCTTTATATGAAATACTTTCAGCACTAAACTCATCTCCAGCTATATATTCTTCAATAATCGCCTTTTTCTCAAATGAAACCTCAACAGCTGCTTCTATTGCTTCTTTTAATTTTCTGGATTCCGCTTCTTCCCAACTCTCTATTTTATTAATTGATCTACTTCCAGACCTGTCTGTTGGTTTTACTATAATTGGCATTGAAAAATCTCTTATTTTGGATATTTCTTCTTCACCTGTCCCAGCAACTTTTATAAATTTAGGAACTGATACTCCATTTGATAAAAATGCTTTTCTCATTTCATATTTATTTGTAGATAATCTTGTACATTCAAGGCTATTTCCTACAAGTCCTAATTTATCTGCTAAATAGTTTACTGTTAATGTGGCCAAATCTGATGCAACTGAAATAACCGCATCTGGCTTTATTTCTTTACATTTAGTTAGTATTCTATCTCTTTCTACTATACTTATTGGGTAAAAATAGTCTGCAAAAGCTGCACCAACAGCACCTTCTGCCCAAGCAAATACATGTGTTTCATACCCTAGTTCTTTAGCTTTTATTATGAGTGGCATCTGAAAATTATTTGCTCCTATAATAACAATTTTTTTCATTTAGAAACTTCCTTTCTTTCGGTTATTATACTGACTAATTCTTCTCATAGAATTCTTTTATTGCTTTTATTACTTTATCTTGATCTTCTTTTGTTAATCCATAATACATTGGCAATCTTACTAATTTTTCACTTTCTGAAGTTGTGTATTTGTCTTCTCCATTGAATCTTCCAAATTTCTTTCCTGCTGGAGAATCATGTAATGGAATATAATGAAATACTGCTTGAATTCCATTACCCTTTAGATATTTAATTAATGCTGTTCTTTCTTCTAAGCTCTTTGCTTTTATATAAAACATATGTGCATTATGAGTACTATATTCTGGGACATATTGTAATGTTATTTTTTCTTCATCTTCTAGTCCTTGCAAGTTTTCTTTGTAATAATTCCATGCAGATAATCTTGCATTATTGATTTCTTCTGCTTTTTCAAGTTGAGGATATAAATATGCACAATTTAATTCACTTGGTAAATATGATGAACCATAATCTACCCATGTATATTTATCAATTTCCCCTCTAAAGAATTTATTTCTATTTGTTCCCTTTTCTCTTATTATTTCAGCTCTTTCAATTAATGATGGATCATTTATTACAATAGCTCCACCTTCGCCCATGCTGTAATTCTTAGTTTCATGGAAACTATAGCATCCAAGGTCTGCAATTGTTCCTAAATATTTTCCTTTGTATTTAGCCATAAATCCTTGAGCCGCATCTTCTACAACTTTCAAGTTGTGTTTCTTAGCGATTTTCATAATTTTATCCATATCTGGTGAAATTCCTGCATAATGAACTACTGCAATCGCTTTAGTTTTAGGTGTTATTGCTTCCTCTATCTTATTTTCATCAATATTCATTGTTTTAGAATTTATATCTACAAAAACCACTTTAGCACCAACCATAATAAATGCATCTGCTGTTGATACAAATGTATAAGATGGCATTATTACTTCATCTCCTGGCTGTAAATTTAATAAAATTGCAGCCATTTCAAGTGCATCCGTACAAGATGTTGTTAATAAAACTTTTGTAGCATTAAATTTGTCTTCCATCCATTTACTACATTTTTTAGTAAACTCTCCATCGCCACAAATTTTTCTACTTTTAATTGCTTCTTCTATGCAATCTAAAGAACCTTCTATATAAATTGGTATATTAAATCCTATCATCTTTATCCTCTTCTTTCTATTTTATTCTATAAGCTGGTATCACATATGCAAATATTGCTTTAAATGATATTACAATAATTAGTAGCATTAATACTACTATTATAGCCTTTCGTATTTTTTCTGATTTTATAAATTTTTCTAACACTGCCTGTATTCCATTAACAAGGAAATATGTAAATGGTATTATAATTCCCATTATATATCTGCCCTGTGGCTGAAAATCACTTGTATATGAATATATTATACTTAAAATTATTGGTATAATAATTGCTATCACAAAAGTGTAATTTAAAAGATATTTATTCTTTTCTTCTTTTTTATAAATAAATAATTCCTTAAATTTCAATAAACATCCAATTCCACCTATAATCCAAATACAAAAATATGCATAATATATTTTATTTGACATCAATATATTTTGATATCCAAACATTCCTACAAAACTTCTTGTTGTTATATGAATCCATGCATCATCATCTAACATATGCCAAAGACTTTCATTACTGTTCTCTGGTGTTTTTCTTGCAGATGGCTTATATTGTTCCATGGCATATTTATTTCCATATTCATTTTGCGTTTTTGTTCCCAATATATCTCCATCATAAAGTATTGCATTTCTTACAAACCACCAGCCTGCAACTACAAAAGCAACACTTGCAACTATTAAAGCTTTTTTAGCTATCTCTTTTGCATCCATCTTGTTTAAGATAGCTGAACTTAGGCAAATTAATGCACTACATAAAATATATCCATATGCGTTGTAATATGTTAAGGCACAAAAACCAACTGCTAACCCTAGTAATATGCAATGCTTTGTTTTCCAATTACTTTCTAATCCTAATATCCATAAATAAATTATAATAGATATTGCCAAAATCGCAGTTGAATCATTATTTATATATGAAGCCAAAAATGCTGTTATTGGTTGAAATGCAATAAAAACTATAAATAAATATTTATAAATTTCTTTATCTTTAAAAAGTTTATTCGAAATCTTTATTACAAAGTATATTGTCAATGTCATACTTATTGTACTTACAAGTCTTGCAGCCACTACTAATGCAAAGTGATTTGTAGTAAAAAGTAATGCTATTTTTACAAAAACAGCACAAATCATATATGTAAGAATCGGCTGAAATGCATACGAAATTCCCCAAATAGAATCTCGTATACTTTCATCTCTTCCGTCAGGTATTGAATTATGTTCTGCAATATATTTGCAAATATCCCATTTCATTTTTTCATCTGGGCATGAATTATATGGTTGTGATACAGTCCATATCAAATAATAACAAAATAGTCCTATTAAGAAAATAGTCATTATAATTTTCTTATGTTTTTTACATATCTCTAAAATTTTATCCATTGTCAGTTTTTTCTCCCTTTTCCACTTTTTCTATAATATATGGAGGCCTATTTCTCGCTGCATCAAAAGTTCTCCACAAATATTCTCCTAACACTCCTATTGATAACATTATAATTCCAAATCCGACTAACATGATTATAATAATTGATGCATATCCTTCAACATCAATTATTCCTGTCATTTTTTTATAAATTATAATGACTAACCAAATTAATGCTATAAAGAAACTTAAAATTCCTGCTGTAGTTATCATTTTTATAGGGAAATATGAAAAACTTAATAGCGAATCATATACTAATTTGATTTTTTTAGATAGTGTCCATCTTGATTTTCCTATTTCTCTTTTCTTTCTAACATAAGGAACCGTTGAAGTTTCAAATCCAGCCCACAAAATTTGACTCATTAGTGATGTATTACATTCTTGCATTTTTACTAAGAAATTTATAACCTGTCTATCTATTAAAAATGAATCAAACCCTCCTTTTGGCATATTGTGTAATGCTAATTTTCTCATCAGAAATGCATATAGATTTGAAAAGGCTTTTTGCGTAATTGGTTCTTCTCTATCTGCTCTTACAGCCAAAACCACTTTACTTCCCTCATCATATTTTTTCATCATATCTAATATCATTTCTGATGGTTCTTGTAAATCAGCTGCTTTCCTTACAGCACAGTCTCCAGTGCATTGAGACAATCCGGCCAAAATCGCAGCATGTTCTCCAAAATTTCTTGATAATCTTATTGTTTTTATATTTGAATCAATTTTTGCTAGTTCTTGCATTACTTTATAAGAATTATCTTTTGACCCATCATCAACCATTATTAGTTCATATTGTATTCCTTTCGGTAATTTCGTAAGAACTTTTTCCTTTAAGTCTGCATATAATGGCAAAAGATTATCCTGATTATAATATACAGGTACTATTATTGAAATTTTTTTCATTTTTTATTTCGTTTTCCTCCTTTTTATTTCGAACTTATTCTACCACAATGTCACAATTAGGTCAAATACATTTTATTTATGAAACAAAACGTTTCATAAATTTCCCTGTATAACTTTTCTCATTCTTACAGATTTGTTCTGGTGTTCCAACAGCAATAACCTCTCCACCAGCATCTCCGCCTTCTGGTCCCAAATCTATAATGTGATCTGCTGTTTTTATTAAGTCTAAATTGTGTTCAATTACTATGATTGTATTCCCTGTATCCACAAGTCTTTGTAAAATATCTACTAATCTGTGTACATCTGCAATATGCAAACCAGTTGTAGGCTCGTCCAAAATATATAAAGTCTTGCCTGTAGCTCGTTTTGACAATTCTGTTGCAAGTTTTACTCGCTGTGCTTCTCCTCCTGATAATGTTGTTGATGGTTGTCCTAACTTGATATATCCAAGCCCTACATCATATAATGTTTGTATTTTATTTTTTATTTTTGGGATATTTTCGAAAAACTCTAATGCCTCTTCAACAGTCATGTCTAAAACGTCTGCAATATTTTTTCCTTTATATTTTACTTCTAGAGTCTCTCTATTATATCTTTTTCCTTTACATACTTCACATGGCACATATACATCAGGCAAGAAATGCATTTCAATTTTATGAACACCGTCTCCATTACAACTTTCACATCTTCCTCCTGATACATTAAAACTGAATCTACCCTTTTCATATCCTCTCATTTTTGCTTCATTTGTTCCTGCAAATATGTCTCTTATTAAATCAAATGCACCTGTGTATGTAGCAGGGTTTGAACGTGGTGTTCTTCCAATTGGAGATTGGTCAATATTAATTATTTTGTCTATATTGTCAAGTCCTTTTATTTGTTTACATTTTCCAGGTTTTTCACTTGCACCATTTAATTGTTGAGCTATATTTTTGTATAGAACTTCATTTACTAGTGTACTTTTTCCAGAACCTGATACTCCTGTAACACAAGTAAATACACCTAATGGGAATTTTACACTGATATTTTTCAAGTTGTTTTCTGTTGCACCAACAACCTCGATACATTTTTTATTTCCTTTTCTTCTTTTTGATGGTACATGTATTTGCTTTCTGCCACTTAAATAATCACCAGTTATTGAACCCTTTACTTGTTTGATTTCTTCTGCGGTTCCTTGTGCCATAACATTTCCACCATGTACACCTGCCCCTGGACCAATATCTATAATTTGGTCTGCCGCATACATTGTATCTTCGTCATGTTCAACAACTATTAAAGTATTTCCTAAATCTCTTAATTTTTTCAAAGTTGCAATTAACTTGTCATTGTCTCTTTGATGAAGTCCAATACTTGGCTCGTCCAATATATATAAAACTCCTGTTAGTCCTGAACCAATTTGAGTTGCTAAACGAATACGTTGTGCTTCCCCTCCTGATAATGTTCCTGCACTTCTTGATAATGTTAGATATTCTAGTCCAACATCAATTAAAAATTGAAGTCTTGAATCTACTTCTTTTAAAATCATCTCTGCAATGATTTTTTGAGAATCTGTTAATTCAAGATTTCTCAAGAATTCTTGAATATTTCTAATTGACATATCTGTCAACTCATTTATATTTTTTCCTCCGACTTTAATACATAAAATTTCTTTTTTTAGTCTTGCACCATTACATTCATCACAATGCATATTGCTCATATACATTTCGTAAAAATCTCTCATTCCTTGAGATTTTGTCTCATTATGACGTCTTTCAAGTGTTGGGATTACTCCTTCAAATTGAGCTGTGAATTTTCTTGTACCTGCATATGATGAATATTCAAAATCAATTTCTTCATCACCTGTTCCATAAAGAATTTTATCAATGAAGTCTTTAGGCAAGTCTTTTATTTTTTTGTTTTTTATTTCAACCCCATAATGTTTTCCAATACTTTCAAAATACATTTTGGCCATTGTATCGCCTTTTTTCATTGTACTTGACCCAAATGCTTTTACACCATCATATAAAGTTTTGTTCTTATCTGGAATTATTAAATCTTCATCCATTTTCATTAAATATCCTATACCTGAGCATTTTGGACAAGCTCCATACGGATTATTAAATGAAAACATTCTTGGTGTTAATTCTGGAAAACTGAATCCACAATCTGGACATGCATAATTACAACTGTATAGAATTGTCTTGTCTCCTACAACATCAATTAAAACTAAATTATCTGCATGTTTTAGTGCTACTTCTATTGATTCTGTAAGTCTTGCTGTTATTTCTGGTTTTATTACTAATCTATCTACTACTATTTCTATTTCATGCTTCTTTTTTTTGTCTAATTTTACATCTTCCATTTCTGTTAAGTCATAGATTTCTCCATCTACTCTTACTCTTGCAAATCCGTCTTTTTGTAAGTCTTCAAATAGTTTTGTATATTCACCTTTTCTGCTACGCACAACTGGTGCCAATATTTGAATTCTTGTACCTTCTTTTAATTTCATTATGTTGTCTACAATTTGGTCTATTGATTGTTTTTCAATTTTTTTACCACAATTTGGACAATATGGCACACCTATTCTTGCATATAGTAGACGTATATAATCATAGATTTCTGTAACTGTTCCTACTGTTGAACGTGGATTTTTTGATGTGGTTTTTTGATCTATTGAAATTGCTGGTGATAACCCTTCAATTGATTCTACATCTGGCTTTTCCATTAATCCCAAAAATTGCCTTGCATATGATGATAAACTTTCTACATATCTTCTTTGTCCTTCTGCATATAATGTATCAAATGCCAATGATGATTTTCCAGAGCCTGAAAGTCCTGTTATTACTACTAATTTGTCTCTTGGTATTTCTAAATTTATGTTTTTTAAATTGTGCTCTTTTGCTCCTTTTATGATTATTTTGTCATTCATTTTGTCTACTTCCTTTCTTTGATTTTTTTGCCATACTTTATAATAGCCAATCTGCATCAGTGTGCAAATTGGCTTTTGTATCTTTTATTTGTTAATAAAGTGCTGTACGGAAACCTATATTTATACTGTAATTAGTTGTATAATAGTAATATCTGTAACTTGCAGAATTATTACTAATGCGGTCATTATAAGCTCCTCCACGTAGACTACAAGGATTAGTTTCATTAGATGTATATTCCAGTGTCCATTCCCATACGTTTCCTGCCAAATCATATATTCCATATTTACTAAATGTATCACTTGCTCCTGTTGATAACAATATATCTCCATTCACCTTTTTCTCTCCATATGGACCTATTACCCAATCTTGTCCAGTAATTGCATATTTTGAATCTGCATTTGTTGAACTCCATAAGTTGTTTGAATAATTGCCCCATGTCTTACTGTCATTTCTTAATAAAGATTGTTTTACACCTTTATTTTCCAAGTGTTTTAAAACTAAATCCCATTGTACACCAAACATTAAGCTTGTATTATAGCTTCCTGATTCCATCATATTTGCTAATTTTTGCGCTTGGCTACAAGTTACATAATTGTATGGATATGCATTTTGCTTTATTATTGGTAATTCATTTGGAGTAATTGTTGCTGAACCAGATGTCCTTGGTTTTGCTTCTATTCCTGTTTCATATCCAGTTTCGTATTTTCCAATATAAAAGCCACCATTTTTGTATACACTCTTTAACATTTTCTTCTTTAATTCTATATATTTCTCTCGAGTTAATCCTGTTGCTTCGTCTGAATAATATTCATCTTTATACGTTGTTCCATTTCTATATGCACTCGTATATGTGTGTAAATCATTTTCTATTTTAGTATATTCCTCATCTGTAAAATCTCTAATTTTTAAACCTGCAGTTGGATAAACTTTTTCTGTTTTTGGAACTTCTATCCACACATATTGATTTCCACTACTATCTTGAATTGTTAATCCATTTTCTAATGTTGTTCCTTCTACTTGAGTAAATCCTGTTGGCAAGTATGTTCCTTCAGTTGTTACTGTTCCTCCTTTTATTTCTTCATTTGCCTGGTATGAATCAATACTTAATGTAATACTCATAGCTGATGTAGCTTTAGGATTGTCCATAAAATATTTTCCTACTGTATATCCCCATTTCGAATCTAATTCATCATTATCACCTGCCCAATTGGCTGTTACTTTCAAATATGCTTTATTCTTTGCAGATACTTGTGCAGAATGTTCAATTTCTAATGTAAATGGAAATTTGGTTGTATCATTTATGATTTTTCCCTTTACAACAACTTCTCCTGTTTCTTTTTCTTCCACAACTGATTTTTCAATATTTATATAATTTTCTGTAGTTGGTTGCTTTCCTTCTGGTACCAATTCATATGAAACTCCTGCAATTGATATTGCTTGAATACTATAGCTTAAATCTACCAGTGCTTCTCCATTATTCAAGATGTCAACAGTTACAGTTTGCTCCGGCATATGTGGATATAATGTAGGAAATTCTATTCCTATAGGATTTTCCTTTTTTTCCTCACCAATAAAATATTCCATATCCCATGCTGCCACATGCATATTCAATTGTGAATTTAAAACCTTAGAATATGCAAACCACGCAAATGTAGTCATTATAAGAGTAAATATGAACAATATATATTTCTTTGCTTTTTTCTTGCCTTTGGATTTTCTATGCTGACGCAATATATTCTTCATGCTATATTTTTCTCCCTTCTTTAGTACTTTTTTCTTTTGTAATCCTTTTTCACAATTATATTTTACACTATTTTATATTTTAACGCAATAATAATTTAAAAAATTTGCATTTAAATTTTGTAGTATAATTATGTTATCCATAAAATAACATTAGGAGGATAAGAATATGACAGAAAAAGTAAACAACTCAACAATAATCTTCTCAGAAGAAGGAACACTGGTAGTGAATCACGAGAGTCTCTCTCGGTGCTTTGTTGTAACGCACGTTGAATCTGGAAAAGCTGTAAAAATCCCAGAAGATAAGCTGATGGGAACTGTTTATAAGTATCCCATCGACTTCATTAGTGCATTTCGTAAACCATTTGCAGATATGAACATATCTGTTGTGGTTATCACTAAAAAAGCTGAAAAAGCTTTTTGGAACATGCTGGAGTTCAACAGAATCGATTCCTAAGTTCAACATCGTAGCTGTGCCATACATTTCTAAACTAGTATGGTGTGTCATTATTTTTTATCAATACCAGGAGGCTTACATAGCTCCTGGTATATTTTTTTGCACACGTGAGATCGCTTTTTTTCCGTGCAACTATAAAATCAGCTTCAATATAATTAAAAATATTGCACCAGGAACACCTAAAATTCCAACCCATAATGATGTAAAGAAATTCAGTCCTATATGAAATCCCCATATACCGCCTATCCAATTGATTATAATTATACATACCCCACCTAAAATTGAATTAAATACAAGCTTTAAAATTTTTCTAATTGGAATTATAAAAATTCTCCCTATAATAAATAGCATACAAATACAAGATATAATTACAAGAATATTTATGTTCATATTATCACCTCAAAAAAATAGTAGTAATTATTACTACTATCCTTATGTTGTTTTATACGTAATTATTCTTTAACCAGCTATATTCTTTTTATCAAATATTCGTGATTTTAATTCCGCTTCTCTATCAACTTTTATTTTCTTACTTTTAGCAATTTTTATTAAATAATCAAGTCTTGATTGATGAGCCTTTATCTGATAAACATAGTAATCAATCAGCTCATCTTCTGCAAACTCAAAATTGCATCTTGCTACTTCTAGTATTCTTTTAGTTTCACTGATAATTCTCATTAGTTCTTCTTCTAATTCTTTATCAGTCTTGCTTTTTAGCATTTTATTAATTAAATATTCTTCTTGCATTTTCTCCCTCTCTCATTTCAATTTATACTATTATATGCATCGTTTTCTATATTTATCCACTGCACAGAAAAAAAGCGATCTCAGGTGTGCATTGCACGGAAAAAAAGCGATCTCACGTGTGCAATAATATCCCTATTGATTGTATAATGAATAAATTCATCATATTTGACATAAGCAAATTATTTGTTGCCTCAACAACCCCATGCATATTATTGTTGCTGATAGTTTTATGATGTTTTTGCGCTTCGAAGAATGTAATTAATTCTGGTATGCTTGTTACAAAACCTAGAATAATTCCAATAACTATTTCTGGTATATTGAAAACTACACAAAGTGTGTCTAAGGTGTTCCCTAGCCATTCACCTATAAAAAATAATAATACTCCTGTTGCGATTAATAACACTATGTCTCTTATTAATTTTATTTTAGTTGATTTTTTTGAGATTTCTGTCTTTTTTTCTAGTTGCTCTGATTCATCATCTTCTTTTGGCAAATACAACTGGTGCACATCATTGTTTACTTTCTTAAAGCCTAGATATAAAATAAACAAAATTGGTACCATTACAATGCTTAACTCACTTTTCATAAAGCTAAAAAGTAAAGGTAATAATATTGTTATTAAAACCAAATATATATCAACTTTTATTGCTTTATTTTGTAACGATTTATGATTTTTATTTAAGGCAATTGCGCCAACATATTGAATTAAATTTATTACATTCGAACTTAAAACATTATAAATGCCCGCACCTATTAAACCATTAATACTTGCAGCACTTATTGTTAATAGTTCTGGTACAGATGTTGCAATTCCAGCGATATCGCCAACTGTTTTTGGCTTTAATTTTAGGTTTTCTGCCAAACTTCTTAAAGTTCTTACTAATATTTCCTTAGATATAACTACAATCAAGCCTGCATAAAATAAAAATTGGATAATTTCCCATAATAAATTCATTTTTATCTTCCTTTCTCTTTAGCTTATTATTTACAAATTATTTAATTTTTATTGATATTTCCGGACTTTTGTTATATAATATCAGCATTAATGTAAGAAAGGGATTGAGAAAAATGATAGATATTAAGTTGATTAGAGAAAACCCAGATTTGGTAAAAGATAATATTAAGAAAAAATTTCAAGACCAAAAATTAGTTTTAGTTGATGAAGTTTTAGAATTAGATAAAAAAAATAGAGAAGCAAAATTGAATGGAGATAATTTAAGAGCTGATAGAAAAAAAACAAGTGAACAAGTCGGACAACTTATGAAAGCTGGTCAAAAAGAAGATGCTGAAAAATTAAGACAAGAAGTTCAAAAAATAAATGCAGCTCTTGAAGAAAATGAAGCTCTTGAAGAAAAATATTCTGAAGAAATAAAAGAAAGAATGATGAAAATTCCTAATATAATGGATGCAAGTGTTCCTATTGGAAAAGATGATAGTGAAAATGTAGAAGTTCAAAAATTTGGTGAACCAACAGTCCCAAATTATGAAATTCCACATCATGCAGATATTATAAATACTTTCAATGGTTTAGATAAAGAAAGTGCTGGAAGAACTAGTGGTATGGGATTCTATTATTTAATTGGCGATATTGCAAGATTACATGAAGCAATGCTTGCATATGCTAGAGATTACATGATTGATAATGGTTTCACCTACTGTATTCCACCATTTATGATTCGTTCTGATGTTGTTACAGGTGTAATGAGTTTTGAAGAAATGGATGCTATGATGTATAAGATTGAAGGTGAAGACCTATATTTAATTGGTACTTCTGAGCATTCTATGATTGGAAAATTTAAAGGTCAAATTATTAAAAAATCTGATTTGCCAATAATGATGACATCATATTCTCCTTGCTTTAGAAAAGAAATTGGTTCACATGGTCTTGAAGAAAGGGGATTATATCGTGTTCATCAATTTGAAAAACAAGAAATGATTGTTCTTTGTGAACCAGAAGATTCTATGAACTGGTATAATAAAATGTGGAAACTAAGTGTTGATCTATTTAGAAGTTTCAATGTTCCTGTTAGACAATTAGACTGTTGCTCAGGAGATTTGGCTGATTTAAAAGTTAAATCATGTGATATTGAAGCTTGGAGTCCTCGTCAACAAAAATATTTTGAAGTTTGTAGTTGTTCTACTTTAGGTGATGCTCAAGCTAGACGTTTAGGCATTCGTGCAAAAGGAGAAAAAGGAAATTACTATGTTCATACATTAAATAATACAGTTGTTGCCACTCCTAGAGGATTAATTGCAGTTATCGAAAACAATTATAATGAAGATGGAACTATTACTGTTCCAGAAATTTTAAGACCATATATGGGTGGAAAAGCTAAATTAGTACCTGTAAAAAAATAAAGAAACATTTAGAACCAGTTCTTATCGGTGCAAAATTTTAAAATGCATAGCAAAGAACTGGTTTCATTGGTGTAAGAAAGGAATTTATATATTATGATAGTTAAAAATCCGAAATTTGAAATCTCTGCTGTTAGAGAAAATCAATATCCTAAAAACGGATTACCAGAAGTAGTTCTAGTTGGAAAGTCAAATGTTGGAAAATCTAGTTTTATTAATACTATGATTAATAGAAAGAAACTTGCTCGTACAAGTAGCGAACCTGGTAAAACTCGCCAACTGAATTTTTATAATATTGATGATTTGTTTTATTTTGTTGACTTACCTGGTTATGGTTATAGCAAAATGTCAAAACAAGAACAAATTAAAGTTGGAGAATTCATTGAACATTATTTAAAAACTCGCAAGGAAATCTGTCTTATTATATTTTTAGTTGATATTAGGCATGACCCTACTTCTAATGATTTTTTAATGTATGATTATGTTATAAGAAGTGGTCTTCCTTGTATGATTTTGACCAATAAAGCTGATAAGATTGCCAAAACTAAAGTTGATAATGCTACCCAAAACATCCAAAAGCAACTTAACCCTATTGGTGATATTACAACTCTTCCATTTTCTTCTGAGAGAAAAGTTTATAGTGATGAAGTTTGGAAAGTAATTGAATCTTATTTAAAAGAGCAAACTCTATGAGTCTGCTCTTTTCTCTATTTTAGTTATTGCTTTTAATGCTTTAGGTCTTTCTAGAACTACAATATGTCCACACCCTTGGCATTTTAGTTTAAAATCAACACCAACTCTGGTTATTTCCCATAGTTTACTTCCACATGGATGTGGTTTTTTAGTTCTAACTATATCTCCAATGTTGTAATCCATATTGAATTCCTCCTTTTCATTTAAGTAACTTTATACACCTTTGCTTATCTGCAATTATTCTATTATTTTAAATTTGTTTTAGCCACCTCGAAACGTTTGGCAATTCTGTCTTTTCCAAGAACTTGCATTATTTCATACATATCAGGTGTATTAGTTCTTGAAGTTAAAGCAACTCTTAAAACTGTACTTACATCACCAACATGAGCTTTATACATTCCTGGATTTGCTTTGAATTCTTTTACTTCTTTAGCATATCCCATTTTTCCTGCAACTTCTTTTATTTTGTCAAACCATGTTTGTTTATCATCATTTTCATCATAGTATTTTTCAATATATAAATCTAATATTTTAGAAATATCTTCTTTATTTGAAATTGCTGGTTGATATGGATATTCTTGAGTATTTTTGTAAAATTCAGAATCATACATATATGAAATATTTTCTTTAACATCAGACCATTTTGCAATATCTTTTCTTGGCTTTTTATTTCCTCTTTCAATTCCAAATATTTTTAAAGCATATTCCTTATCTTTTAATAAGTCTGCAAGTTCATTATCATATTCTTCTGCCCACTTTAATGATTTTTCATATACATCTTCTGCAGTCATTTTAGAAATTACTGTTTTTCCAATATCTAATAATTTTATCATATCAAATAAGGCACCACTTACACTCATCTTATTTAATTGAAAATCAAATTCTTCAATTTTTTTATCTGAATTTGCTCTTCTCCAATTTTCGAATGTAGAATTCGCAATATTTAATAAATATTCTTTTACTGCATCTGTTGGAATTCCTTGTTCTTTATAATATGAAACTGCTGCTTCTGGGTCTTTTCTTTTACTTAGTTTACGTTTTCCACCATTGTCATTTTTCATGATTGGTGATATATGTGCGTATTTTGGTGCTTTAAATCCCAATTCATGGAATAATTGCAAATGTAATGGTACTGATGATAACCATTCATCGCTTCTAATTACATGTGTTGTATGCATTAAATGATCATCAACTGCATGTGCAAAGTGATATGTTGGAAGACCATCTGATTTTATTATAATTATGTCTTGGTCGTTTTCTGGAAAATCAACATTTCCTTTTATAACATCTTTATGTTTGATTTTTCTATCTTCTCTACCTGGTGATTTGAATCTAATTATATATGGTTCTCCTGCCTTAACTTTTTCAGCCATTTCTTCAACAGAAAGATTTCTGCATTTTGCCCAAACACCATAATATCCTGTTCTTAGTTTTGCAGCTTCTTGTTTATTTCTTATTTCCTCTAAATCATCTGGTGTACAGAAACATGGATATGCTTTTCCTTGTTCTAGCAAGTATTTTGCATATGCTTGGTATATCTCTTTTCTAAGACTTTGCTTATATGGTCCATAATTTCCGATTTCTTCTGTGTCTGAAATCATTCCTTCGTCTGGTGCCATATCAAAATCTTTTAAAGAATTTACTATCCCTGTTACTCCATTTTCTACTTCTCTTTTTTGGTCTGTATCTTCAACTCTTAAGAAAAATACTCCACCTGTTTTTTCTGCAACAGTTCTTGCAACTAAGGCTTGATATAATCCACCTATATGTACAAATCCTGTTGGACTAGGAGCAAATCTTGTAACAACTGCTCCTTCTGGTAAATTTCTTTCAGGATATTTTTCTTCATAATATGATATTTCTTTCGCATCTGGAAAGATTAAATTTGCTAAATCTTTGTAATCCATTTTCTTCCTCCTTATGGTTCATTTAGTTCTATAATTTTTTCTAAACTTCCATTATAATTGGTATAATCATTGGGTTTCTCTTTGTTTTAATAAACAAATAATCACGTAAGTTTTCTTTAACAGTTGATTTTATAGTTGACCAATCGCGAATTCCTCTTTCTTCACATTTTGCAACTTCGTGTCTTACTACACTTTTTACATCATCCATTAAATTTTCTGATTCTCTAACATATACGAATCCTCTAGAAATTACATCTGGTCCTGCAACAACTTCTCCTGTTTGAGAATCCATTGTTAATACAATAACTATAAGTCCATCTTGTGCGAGATGTTGTCTATCTCTTAAAACTATATTTCCAACATCACCAACTCCAAGTCCATCTACTAATACTCTTCCACTTGGAACAGAACCATTAAATCTTGCTTCTTCTGAATCTATCTCTAGTACTCTACCATTTGTTAACATGAAAATATTATCTTTATCTATTCCCATTAGTTCTGCTGTTTCTTGGTGTGCTCTTAACTGTCTATATTCACCATGAACTGGTATAAAGTATTTTGGCTTTGCTAGTGCTAAAATCAATTTTTGTTCTTCTTGGCAAGCATGTCCTGAAACATGAACATCAGCTAAAGCACTATATACAACTTCCGCACCTAATTGCATTAAATCGTCAATTACTTTTGATACATATTTTTCATTTCCTGGTATTGGAGTTGCAGATATGATAATTAAGTCATTTGGTGTTATTTTTACTTTTCTATGATCTCCTGCAGCCATTCTTGTTAAAGCAGACATTGGTTCACCCTGACTTCCTGTTGTTATTATGACAAGCTGGTCATCTGTATAGCTTCCAATCATATCTATATCTATAAATAAGTTATCTGGACATTCAATGTATCCAAGTTCAATAGCTGTTGAAATCATATTTATCATACTTCTTCCACATACTGCTATTTTTCTTCCATATTTTACTGCTGAATTTACAATTTGTTGAATTCTGTGTACATTTGATGCAAATGTTGCTACAACAATTCTTTTTGTGCAATTTAAAAATAGTTTTTCAAATACTTCTCCTACAGAGCTTTCTGACATTGTAAATCCTTTTCTTTCAGCATTTGTGCTGTCTGCCATTAATGCTAATATTCCTTGTTGACCTAATTCTGCAATTCTACCAAAATTCATAATTTGTCCATCAATTGGTGTGTAATCTACTTTAAAATCTCCTGTGTGTAAAATTGTACCAGCTGGTGTTGTTATTGCTAGCATTACTGAATCTGGTATACTATGTGAACTTCTTATAAATTCCACTTTGAAATTCTTACCTAATTTTATTATGTCTCCTTGATTTACTGTATGCATATCTGTGCTTCTTAATAATTTATGTTCTTCTAATTTATTATTAATTAGCCCTACTGTTAATCTTGTTGCATAAATTGGCACATTTATTTGTTTTAAGAAATATGGTATTCCTCCTATATGATCTTCATGTCCATGTGTTATAACCATTCCTTTTATTTTCTCTTGATTTTTTATTAAATATGTTATATCTGGAATTACTAAATCAATTCCCAACATATCATCTTCTGGGAATGATATACCACAATCTACAACAATTATTTCATCTTCATATTCAAATACTGTTATATTTTTTCCTATCTCATGTAATCCTCCTAATGGGATTATCTTTAATTTTGATTTTTGAAATATAGAATCATTTGAAGTTTTTCTTGTTCTTCCTCTTGTTACTCTCTTTCTTTCTACTTTTTCTTCATTGATTTCTTTTTTGTTTTCTACACTCTCTGCTTCATTTTTTCGGTTATAATTTCTTCTTGTGTTAGCTTTTCTTGTTGTATTTTTTCCCTTCTCTGCTTGAACTTTTGAATTAGTTCTTCTTTTTTTTATTGTTTCTACTTTTTCTACGTTTGCTCCTGTATTTTCTTTTGGAGCATTGTTTTCATCTGTCATAATCTAAACTTTCTCCTCTCTTTAATCTCTATTGAATTTCATTTTACGTACATTAATAGATAAGTAGAACATTGATAATAAGAAAATATTTGATTTTTCCTATTAAAGAATAAAGTATATTATACATGACATTCTTGCCATGTTTATACACTTTTTTCTATTTTATTCCACTCTCTTAAATTATTCTCTTTCTCGCTCTCTTTAATACATTAAAATAAAATCTCATCTTTGCCCTTTGGCAATCTGTTATAGATTATAACAAATTATGATAAACTTGTCAAGCATCCTTTTTTATGTTAATTTTTATTATCTGACTTTTAAGTATTTTTCCATCTTTTCTGCATTCGGATCTCCGATTCTTTTAGAAATTGTAATATCAAATTTGAGTAATATATCCAGTAACTCACTATGATCTCTTTCTCTATCTTTTGTATTTTGCTTCCAAAGTATTTTATTTTCTTCCCAACGCTTTTCGTTTTCTTCCCAGCATTTTTTATTCTCTTCCCAGCGTCTCTCATTTTCTTCCCAGCGCTTTTCGTTTTCTTCCCAACGTCTATCATTTTCCTCCCAGCGCTTTTCGTTTTCTTCCCAACGTCTATCATTTTCCTCCCAACGTCTTAAATTTTCTTGCCAATGCTCATTTTCAATTTGCCTACTTATTTCAATTTCTTTTTTATTTTCTTCAACCTTACTTCTTAACTCAGTAAATGAAGCTGCTGTTTGCAATTGAAAATTATTTAATGTCTGTAATATTTGAATTAATAATTCATTATTGTCATTCATATTCTTTTCCTCCTTGTTATATAGATTCAATCTAAAAAGATTTAATTAATGTATGAAGTAAAACCTCATTTGAATAATAAAAATACTAATGTGTTAAAAGAAATAACACAACAAAAAATCTGACCTAATTATACAATTTATAATATTATTTGTCAACAACTTTTCATCGACAATTTTCGATTATTTTAGACAAAATTGCACGGAAAAAAAGCGATCTCACATGTGCAATGCACGGAAAAAAAGCGATCTCACGTGTGCAAAAAAAGATGGAAACCATTTAAAGTTTCCATCTTGTCTATGTATAGTTTTATATACTTAAGGCCTTTCTCCTCCTCCTGTAACAGTTGTTGTACCTGGTTTGCTTAATCCAACATCAATTTTTACGTTACCACCAAGTGATGCATAGTTGATACAGTCAACATCTTGACCTTCAAGCCAAATGTACATTCTCATTCTAACATATTTTCCTGGTTCAATTGAAAAATCTGCTTTACCATCTTTAGCACTTACTAATTTTACAGCACCTTGAGTATCATCATAATTTATGTTTTTATCTACACCTGCTCCTGTTGTATGAGATACACCTGTATTTGGTGTTTGTAATGTGAATTGTCTTGCTAAACCTGCTGTTGCTGCTGCTGTATCCCAATTATAGATATCTGCGATTTCTTTAGTTTTATCAGCTGATGTTGATAATGCTTTTTTAGTTAAAGCATATGTAGGAATTGCTGAGTCAGCTGCAAAACGATTACTTGTTAAACCAAAAGCTGTTCTATCAGCTTCTGAGAATGTTACTCTGTTATTGTTTTGTACAATATATGTAACATGTGCTGCATATGTAGCTATTGCATCACCTGTACCAGCTGGTTCTCCACCCTCTTTTAAAGCTGCACCACTAGCATTTGGTTCCCAAATTGCTACATTTGTAATTTTACGAGCAGCACCTGTTGTAGCTTCTAAAATTTGTGATTGATTTGGTGTTTCATTTACTGTTACTTGAGTTGCTTTAGCTGTATCGTAATCAAATATTGCAAAAGCTACTCTTAGTGTATTTTGTAAACCTGTTGTTGCTTTTGAAGTTGTTTTTAAGCTTACAACTGAATTACCTGTTAATTGCAATATATCATTCTTTGTTGCTGTTGCAGCAGAAGAGTTTTGTAAGAAGAAGTCTATTGCATAAAATCCAGATGTTTTATCATTTGTTAATGCTGTATTACCTACTGCTAATTTTATACCTTCTGTATTTTCTCCTCTATAAAAATTCAAATCTGCTAAACCAATACCTTCTTCATCTTGTGCAGTTGTAGAAGCTGGTAATAATTCTCCTGGAATTATATTTGTTCTATTAGCATATGGATGTTCTAATGTCATTTTTTCTTTTCCTTCAGTACCGTCTAATTGTAAATCTTTATTTGTTTGTGCGAAATAATCTTCTGTTTTTGATAAATCAATTGAGTTTGCCCAGTTTAGAGCATCTAGTGAAATTTGTAGACCTTCAGCTACATTTACTTTACCTTCTAGTCCACTTAATGTTACGTTTTTCTGCGTAGAGAACCACGCATAAGTTGATACAATCAACAATATTGCTGTAAACGCTACCAACAATATCAAAGCATTTAGTTTTTTTCTTGAATTTCTTTGGTTGTTTTCTTGCATTTCTTTTCCTTCCTTTTCTTTTATTTTCTTTATATTTTTAAAATTTTATAAACTATCTTTTGTTTTGTGGAACTTCGTCATTTTGCAAAATATGTTCCTCTGTAAGAGTCATATGCATTTTGATTTCTCCACCAATTAAGTCATCTTTGCATTCTGGGTCATCACCTTCGACCCAAACGACAACAGTCCATTTATCTATATCTCCAACTTTAAAGTTTTCTGATAATTCTAACATCACTGTATCATCATTTTTGAATGGTTGTGTATTTGGTTCTGGTTCACCTGTTTCTTTATTGTTTTTTGCATAAATTACTTTATTTCCATTTTTAAAAACCATTACCCTAATAGCTTCATCTACATTTTTAATTACATCATCAATTTTGATTGTAGTCCAATAATTGATTGTGTCTTGTCCCATATTTTCAGCATAAAATGTATAAGCTATGTAATTTTTACCATTATGTGAGCCATCACCTCCATTGTCGATATCTTCTGGTAACCAGTTAACTGATATATCTGTAAAAAAGTCTATATCTTTTGACCTAAGAAATGTTCTTGTATATTTATGTTCTTTGTCTTCATAAATTACTAAACCACTTTCTCGCCCATATTCACTATCAAGTGTTACAGTGAAATTTTCTCCCCTATAAAATATTGATAGTATGATATAAACATTTATTAAAAAAATAACTATTATTGCTAGTATTACTCTAAAAGCTATACGCCTTGATTTCTTTCTTTTTTCCTTTTTAGCCTTTTCTTCTAACTTTTGACCAGCTATTTTTTCGTCTACTTGCTCATCAATTGTTTTATCTTCGTTTTTTGTTTGTTCATTTGCCATATTACCACCTGGTCCTCCAAAAAATATTTTTTTTCAACAATATCTATTAATATTATACTTAGTACGCTTTTCTTTGTCAATGGCTTTAATATTACATTTATATTACATTTGTGTTACATTTTATATTTGCTGTTTTTGCTATACTTATCCATTATCTCGTAACATTGAACTGGTTATTCTCACTACTACTTCAATTGCTTTTAAAGGGTCATTTTGCTCGTTTTGATAATAATTATAAGCATCTTTTCCAAACTTTGTATCTAATACATCTTTTGCAAGATTTTCATCTTCTGTTCCATTTCCTTGGTATGTCCAACTAACATTCAATTTCAATGTTGCATTAGCCTCTGGAGTTTTTTCATCATCAACATATTCTCCATCAATTCTAGTTTTATCATATGTATAGCTTACGTTAAATGGGTATGATGTATCATCTGCAAATACATGGACGGTGTTTCCATCTGTTTTTATTCCACCATTTGCTTTTAATTGACTCAACACTTCTTTTCCAAAAACTTTAACAGATACTAACTCATATTTAATTGATGAACTAGTAGTAGTTAAATTTCTTACATGAACAATGTCCTCTCTATCAGGCATTCCTGGATAAATTTCATCTATTGTGAATGTATACTTTTCATCTAAAATTTCTTTATTATCTACATAATAAGACACATCCCAAGGTGTTACATTACTTTCTAATCCACTCATTGTAACTGGTTCATTCACATTAAACCATGCATAGGTATTTACTATTAATATTACTGAAAATATCATTATTAATCTAATTCTAGACGCGACACTTCGCTTTTTTGCTCGTCTGAATTCACGTAATATATTCATAAATCCTCCATTCTATCTTTAGTCATTTTCGTTTTCTTCTTCATCATCAGTTTCATTTTCGTCACTTTCATCATTCTCATCAGTTTCATAATTATCTTCTTCGTCAATTATCTCAATTTCCTTTTCTTGATAAGAATCTTCCTTTTCCTTAGGTTCCGCTAATTTATGAATTTTTTCTTTTTTAGAATTCTTAAAAGTCAAAAATACATTTAATACTAAAATCGAAACGATGATGAAAACTGAGTATATATTTGTCGCTAATTTATATAAAATAGTTAATAATTTCGACTTATATATTACAATACCATAAATTTGGTCTTGATTAATTTTAGGGTCTTCAACACTTGAACTGTTTAAACCTTTTGCATGAAAAGTTAGTCTTCCATTTTCCTCATTCTCAATTTCAACAACATTATGCATAATAATTTTTCCATTATATTCGCCATATTTTCCTAGGTAAACAATATCCTCACCAACGCTGATATTCTTAGGTTCTGTTTCTTTACATATAACAACCTCTCCAACTTGATATTCAGGTTCCATACTTCCAGTAATAACTCTAAATATTCTATAGCCTCCGATAGACCTATTACTATCACTAATCTTTTGTAGTATTATTACTGCTGTTAACAAAGCACAAAATATAATAAGAATTTGATATAATAGTTTGATTACTATTTTTATTACTTTTTTTGCTTTACTTTCTTGTCTAATCTGGTCTTCCATAATTTTTTACCTCTTTATACATTGTAATTATCTCTCAACTTTTTAATTTCGTATTTCTTTCTTTTCATCTTTCTATCATTTTTCTTATTGTCATTTAAACTAACTAGTACAAATACAATTATTACAAAAATAAATATATTGATAAACCCTCTTGTATTTTGTATATATCTTACAAACTTCCCTAGTTTTGGAATACTAACTAGTACTTTTCCATAAATATCTTGCATACTCACAAAATCTTTATCATATACTTCATTATTATCCCCTTTTGTTATAAATTTCACCTCTTCTTTGTCTTTTGTGATTCCAAATATTCTATGTGATATTATTCTATCATTTTGTCTAAATGTTATAATATCACCCCTTTTAAGTTCTTTAATTTTGCATTTTTGAACAATTACTAAATCATCTTTATAAAATGTAGGTTCCATACTTTCAGAAACAATGTCAAATACATAAAATCCCAAAATATGTGTATGTTCTTCAAATGATAATATTAAATTAATTATAAAAAGTATTATTAAGCTAGTAAGTATTATACTCTTAATTATTTTTTTTGTCATCTTTTTATTTTTAATTTTATTAGAAATTTTTTCAACATCATATTCCAATTTTTATCTCACCTTATATTATTTTCTTTTGCATTATTTTTTCAGCATTTCTTTTACAGAAACTATATATTCCAAATCATCAATAGAATATTTACTTTTCTTTATATTGTTATAATTACTAACAATTTTCACCTTTTTTATTAAGTCTTCTAGATTATCTTCTTGAAAATTCTCTTTTGAAACTTGCATTCCAAATAATTTGTACTTATCTTTTATTATAACAGCTAAATCTTTTGTATCACTAATTTTTACATTATTAATAACTTTGAAATCTGAAAAATTAATAAAATCTCTTACTTTTTTTACCTCTTCTCCAATTTCTTTATCTGTTATTTCTTCATTCTTTTTAATCATAGCTCTTGCCATAAATCCATAGTAACTACTTGCAAGTTTTAACACATCTAATAATGATGATGTTTCATCAATATTTTGTACTATTTTTTGTCTAATAATTTCAGTGTCCAACTGTAAATATTCTTTTTTCAAATCTAGTATAAGATTATTTCTCTTTAAGATTTCTTCATTTTTTTTCTTATCATTTGAGCTTTTTAATCCGAATAGTCCTTTACTAGTTTTATCTATTTTTCCATTTATTTTGAATATTTCTGATTTTATTTTCTTTATGTTTTCTTTTGATAAATCATAATCTGTTTTCTTAACTTTTTTACTTTTATTTTCTTCATTCTTTTTTAACTCTTCTTGTCTAAGTTCTAATATTTCATCTACCAAAAATTTATATTCGCAATATATCGCATATTCATTTAAATTGTCATTTAATTTTGCAATATTCTGATCCATATCGGCTTTTTCTTTTTCTGATATTTTAGCTAATTCTTTTGAAGTTAATTCCAAATATATTCTTGTATAATTATCTAATTTGAAATCGTTTATATTCATTGCTCCTGTGAAGAACTTATTTAAAATAATTCTATTATCAGTTGCTTCTATTTTTTTCTTTTTATTAATCAATTCAACTTTTTTATCTTCAACACCTTCTGCAGTTGAATTAAAGCTTTTTAAGATTTCTTCTGCCTTATTTTGATAAAATTTATCTATTTCATTTTCATATTTATCATAAATATATTTTATGCTTACATATAAATGTGTAACAACATCAGAGCATTCCCAATACACCTTTTCAAAAGTACTTTTAACGAGTTCTGAATTTATATTACCTTTATTAGCTTCTTGCAATAATATATCCATATATTTTTTTGCATATTCGCTTACATCAAAATCTTGTGCACTTAATTTTATTCCAACATTCTGAAATTGTTTAACACATTCAATTAACTCTGTATTTAATCTTTCCAAATTGCTTTTATAATATCCATTTACATTATATGCGATTTTGTCAAGTCCCATTTTCTCAAATGATGAACGTGTATCTATATTTCTTACAGCAACATCATATCTTAAAATTTCTTCTTCAATTTGATGAATTTCCACATTTTCCTCTACATCAGTGAGCCTATCATATCTTGCTGCGATTTCTTGTAATACATTTTCATTTAAAGCTTCATACTTATCTGTCATATCTTTTATAGTTTCTAATAACGATTTTATTGCTCTAATACCATTTCTAGGTAATACTGAAATAACTTCTTTATCTGTTGATATTTGTTTTTCTATATTTTCTACTAATTCTTTCATGAATTTTCCTCCTCTAATTTTTTGACAGTATCATATTCGCTATTTAAAAACTTTAAAAAACTTTCTACTTGTTTTTTCACATCTAACAATTCTTTATTTTCTAATTTTGAAACTTTTACATTTTTTATTTCCATAAAACTCACCTCCTATGGATTTTCACTCTCAATATATTGAGTAAATTTCAGTGTTGCCCTATAATTTAAAGCTTCGTTTTCTTCGCTTCTATATTGTGTATCTAATTTATTGTCCATTATGCTGCCATCACCATCATTCCATCTAAAAAGAATTCTAATATCACGCTTTTTTTCATTAGCACTGTTTAAGTCTTTATTTGGGTCTATTACACCTTTTATTTGTTTAGTTTCAGTTACAGTAGATTTATCACCATCTACAATCTCATAACCGTAAATTTCGAAATCTTTTAACTGAGTTTCATTTAACTGTTCTATTGAAAATTCATACTTAAATGCTAAATCCACATATGTATAATCAATCATCATGTCAAAATAGCCTGTCCTTCCAGGTACTAGTGTATTATTATTCATATTTTCGTTTTCAACCAATACAGGTTGTACGACTTCACTAAGTGATTTCGCTTCATGGATATTAAGATCATTAATTTTTATCAACCATCTTTTTATATGAGTCTGATAAGTAGTATCAACTTTTTCAAAATATCTTGCATATGTCCTTCTGATAGAAAAAATTGTAAACAATAATGAAATAATACATAATATCTCCAAAACTCTTAATTTGTTTTTTCTTTTCATCAGTTTTCCCTTTCAATTTTTTCAGCATCATGTCTTCCTTTAAATATTCTAAATCCTGCATATATAGATAGTGGCACTATTCCGCAAAAATAAAAAATGTATTTATTTACTAACAAATTACAAATAAGTGTTAGAACATATAATTTGGTTTGAACAACACCATTTATTTGATTTCCGGTTATTGCAGGATCTTCTAGATTGTTAGCAATTCCCTTTGTGTGGAAAATTCTTTTTCCGTCTTTTTCTTCTATATCAATAACTCTGTGTGTTATTAATAAACCTTTTACAGAAGCAGCTTCTCCTAGGTATGTAACATCATCACCTACTTTTATATTGTTTGCATCTTTTTCTTTTACAAGTATTACATCTCCAATTTGATATTTAGGAATCATACTTCCTGTTTGTACTCTGAATATTCTATATCCAAAAAATGATTCTTTATTATTTGTTACTTTTTGAACTCCGATTATTAAGCAGATTATTATTATTAAAACTGTGAGTAATCTAGAAATTATGTTCCATATTATTTTAAATACTCCTACTCCTTTTTGCTTAACTTTTTTTTCTTCTCTTTGGTCTTTCATTATTTTAACCTCACTTCTTTTGCTTGTGACATATATTTGTCAATTCTTTCTTTGAATCTATCTTCTATTGGTTTTAAAGAAATTACATTTCTAGTTTTCATAACTAAAAGTTTATCTGTAATCATTTGCTTTAATTCTTTGTCAGATAAATCTGGATTTAATTCAATTATTTTCTCTATTAAATTATCTGTTAATTCTTTTCTTGCTTTTTTATCTTCTATTGCATTTTTTCTTTTTCCTTTTAATTTTTCCTCAATATTTTTATTACTAAAAATTAAGTTCATTAAATAAATGTCTTCATCAACAAGTTTTTTTGTACTTCCCTTTTCTTCTATCATTTTGCCAGCTTTTACTGCTTTGTCTTTTATTTCCATTTGGTCACTTAAGTAATTCCATAATTTTAGTGCATATTGAAAATGAACATTTTTTAATAATACATTTGTCATTTTTATTGGAGATTTTACTAGTGTTACTCTTTTTGCAGCTAATATTTGATATACATTAGTTGTTTTTAAGTCTTTTATTTTTTTCTTTATTTGTTGAATTCTTTCAGCTGTTCCAGAAGATTTAGAAACTCCAATTTGTTTTTCTGAAATATACTCAACATTTACTTTTATTTTTTCCTTTTTGTAATTAGCTTCTGCATGATAATTAGCCTTTTTCTCGTTTTTTCCTTTATATTCAGTCTCTTGATCCTTTTCACGTAAATACATATAATCTTCTATCAATTTTATAAGACTGAATAAGAATCTGTTTTCATATGTAATAAATGTCTCTTCTTTATAAGCATTTAATATTTTTTTAGGAATAACTTCTCCAGACTTTTGGTTAAATCTGTCAACAAAGTTAACATTTTTAGATAAATGTTTTACACTCTCAACAGTAACTTTTTTTATTAACTCTATTTTTATTATTTCCTCTTCTGTAACAATGTTTTTTATCTCTTTTGTTAGAGCCTTTTCAAGATGTGGAAGTGAAAATTCTACCATTTCTATCCATTCGTCATTTTCTACAATTTGGCTTTTACTAAGGTCTAACAATAATTTCGAATTAACTTTATTAAGAAACTCCTGTGATGATTCTTCTGTTTCAAAATTCGTTAACTTAACTACATTCAAGTCCATTAGCTATTCGTTCCTTGCATATATATTTAGGTTTTTTATAAAGGTTTTGCCTATAAACCTTTTTTATATACTAGATAAGTTATACCTACCTAGTATATAATAAGATACAATTTTATGACATTTTCTTCAATCTTAGTAAGAATTCAATACATTCAGCCATTTTTCCTTTTCCAAAGTTCTTGTCTAAGAATTCTACATATCCGTCAATCTCATCTCTAATTAAAGCTAAGTTTAATCCTTCAAACTTTCTTAATACTTTTTTAGCCATGAAGTAATCTACTGCTTCTGTTTCGTCTCCTCCACAAGCAACATAAACTGGCACGAATTTTCTCATGTGTTTTACAATACGGTTACCAAAAGCTACTCTGAAGTGTTTGATTGTATAGTTATCCATGTCATCGATTTTCTTTAATGTTGCATCAGATATTGCATAATCAACCATTGCTTTTTCAAATAATCCATTTAAATATGAATAATTTACATCTAGTGCATCTACTTGGTCTGGTTCAAAAGCTATACCTTTTTCGTTGATGTCTATTGGCATTGCTCTATCATATACCTTATCTGTTACCATGAATGTAGAGTCATCGTTGTTGATTGTTCCTATGTACCATGCATTTGGTGGAATTTGCAATTTTCCTCTTATTAATTTTTTTGGATCTGATGGCCATGAACTTTGTACAACTTCAATCTTCCAATCTTTTGTGCTATGCATTTCTAGAATTGACAACATTTCTGCGAAGTAGTACTCAACACGCGCCAAGTTCATCTCATCTAGGATTACTGTATAAATTTCATCAGTATATCCTGCTTCATATAGATATGCTAAGAAATCTGTTTCATTAAACTTTTTAGTAAATTCATTTAAGTATCCAAAAATATCTGTTCTATCTCTCCATGATGGTTGAACTGAAGCTACACATGAAGGGTGTTTTACGAAATTACCCCAAGCCAATGATATAGATGTTTTACCTGTACCAGAAATACCTTGTAGAATTACTAGTTTTGTTGACGCTATGGCTGATACGAATAATCTTATCATTTTCTCACTATAATATAATTTTAGTTTACTCGCTGCAAAATTTCTAAATCTATAGCAAAATTCTGGTAATTCAAAAGTATTTCGATAATCTTTTTGTTTATATTTTGCATATTCTTGGTCTATTAATATTAATTTTGAGAATCTACTTTGAGTATTAGGGTCAATTTGTTCTTCATCATTTGCCTGTGATTCTGCTGCTGCTGCTAATGCTCTATTTGTAGGACCAACTCCAATCCCATTTGGATTTACTCCTAATTCTGGTGATTTCATTGACAATAATTTTAATTTTTCATCAACTAGTTCTTCAACTTGATCATTTAAAGTATCTATTTGTTTTAATAGTTCTTCTTGGTTAATAATTTTCTTTCTCCATTTCATATGCCTCTTTAGAAAAAATACTATTATTCCAATAATACTTCCAACTACTATTATCATACAAATAATAGCAAGTCCAGTTAAAAACCATTCTGAAACTTTAAAATCATTTGCATAATTTTGAATTATATAATAATATTCTGGAATGTTGAATATATTAAGTATTCCTTTCCATAACCCTCCAAATATCTCTCCAAATCCTGAAAAGAATTGGTGTAAAAATTCAAATAAAAATCTTCCATATGTTTCCATATATTTCTCTCCCTGTTTCTTATTATTCACATACTACATTTTTTAATATTGTTTTATTATTTTTTATCTCTTTATATAAATGCATGTTCTCTGGTGCAATAACCAATTTGAACATTTTTAGTTTTTCAACATCTTCTATATTTTTTATTGTATCATCTAATGTAATTGTAAAGTTATATCCCTTTTTAGTATATTCTAATACACTTTTTTGGTTTTTAATATAGTCTTCATATGATATGTTTAAACTGATTTTATCTTGCAATGCTTCATTTCCTAGAAGTGATAAAATTCCTTCTGATTTCTGTTTTTTCTTGAAAAGTGATGTTGTGAATTCTGCAATATAACTGTCTTTGAAGTTCCCATTTATTATATCTCTAATTGCAATTGTACTTAATAAAATATATTCAATTTGTAATTTATCTTCTGCTACAATTCCTTCTGTATATACTTTTTCAATTGCTGAATCGCTATATTGCATTGGCATCTTTACATCATATGTCATATTCACAAAATATGTATCTTCATCAAATTTTGTACTTTCAAATTCTAACATAAATTCATCTGTGCTAAACTTATCTAAAAATATATCTTTTTCTAACATATCATCTTTTATTTCTTTGTATAGTTTGTCTTCTATCTCTTGTGCCATTTTTATATCTAACGTTGAATCCACAATTTCTGCTATTTTTTCTATTATTTCCTTTAAACTATCAATTGTCTTGAAATTTTCTATATTTCTTACATTATCAAAAAATAAGATATATCCAAACACTTCATTAATACAATGAATCAAATTTAGTTTGTTTTGTTTTTCGTCTAATGTTTGAGCTTCTTCTTCACATCTTTTCATCAAAGTGTCTTCTTTGAAATTTAATTCATCCAATATTCGTAAGTAAAAAGCCCTGGCTGGCTTTTCCGTATTTTGCACATTATAATATCTTGCATTAATATATGTTTTTAGGTATTCACTTACAAACTCTTCATTATAATAAGAACTAAATATTGCTTTCATATATTTTTTGATTTTTTTCTCTGTAAATTTCAGATATGTATCCATTAAGTTGTTCATTTTTTCCTCCTTGCACATTTGAGATCGCTTTTTTTCGGTGCAATTTGCACGGATTATCTCGCTTTTTTTCGGTGCATGTTTCTAATCTATAATTTGTTTAGCGCTTAAATCTAATTTTATGTATTCAATCAAATCAGAATATTCTGCATTTGTATCATTTTCCTTAGGAAATCTAACCTTTATTACATATTTATCAGTAGAGTCAACTCCTTGATTCATCTGTGATTCTGCTATTGATATTTTTTTGTAATAGGTTCCATCATCATCTGTAATTATTTCTTGTTTAGCTGCTTCAGAATCAAGGATTTCTCCATTTTTTTCTATTTGATATTCTAGTGGAAGATTTGTTGTCATTGTTAATGTAAGTCCATATTCTAAGTCTGTTTCAGCTCTTTTTTTGATTGTTCCATCATCTTCTTTTTGAAAATTTGATACTGAAAATGAGTATTCATATGTATTGTTCGAAGGATAAATGTCCTTTATTAGTAGTTTACCTGTTTTGAAATCATCATGTAACATCCAAAATGCCACATCTACATCTTTATCTGATGTTGCAGTTGTTTCATATCTTGCAAGTGTATTTCTTATTAAAATTATAGCAACTATTATTATTGATATTAATAATAGTACTAAAAGGCTTTTTTTTAACTTCTTTTTATCAATCATTTTCCTCACCTTTTTTCTCTTTATATGAAATTAAAGCAACAAACAAGATAACTGTTATAATTACTGGAATTATTACATGTGCATCTGTAAATACTTTTTTCCAAATTTCAACATTGTTTACAATAAATACAACTTTACCAATAACCTGTTCCTTTTGAATAGGTAAGTCATCAGTATTGTTGTAATCACCTTTCGCAATTATAGTATTTTCATTTATCTTGGATATTCTATGTGTAATTAGTACATTGTCTTTTTTGTATGTTATAATATCATTTTCCTTTATTTCATCACCTATTTTGATTATTACAATATCACCTTTTTCAATTGTTGGCGACATACTTCCAGTTTCGGCACTAAGTACTGAATATCCAAAAATATTTATGTATTGCTTTTTTTGAATATTAACTTGACAAAATCCTAATATTGCAAGGATGGCAATGATTGCTAACAATACTATTATTAGATTAACTATTATTTTTTCTATTGTTTTAATTACCTTGTTCATTGCCTATCACTTCTCCTGTATATTGTTTTAAATTTATCTTTAATGGTACAGATATTTTTGCATTCTCTGTTTGTCCAATTTCTGAATCTATTGCATTATTATTTTCATCATTTATCCATTCAAAATATAGTTTTACATGGTTCAAATATTTATCATTTATTTTTGATATAGGTATTACTGCTTTCTGTGTATTTGAAGCAAGATTTGTGCTTATATCAGTATTTTCTATCTTCTCTTCATTGCCCGCTTTTTGAAACCAGTTTTCTACTTTAACTAGTTTCATTTTTGTTGTTAATTGTTCAAATTGCATATCAAGTTGATATATTACTGATACATCTGTGTTTGTTGGATCTATTATTATTTCGAAGCAAGCTTGTGTTCCAGGAGCCATCTTTTGACTCTTAACACGAGCAGAATCTAAATATATAAGATTGTCTTCTGTCATGTTAAAAGTCAAGTTTTGGTCACCTGATGATATGTCTGCTCCATTTACTTTTATTGACCATACTCCCAATAAATTTGAATAATCCCCTTGATTTTCTTGTTTATATAAAGCATACATGTTAGCTATTTGTAATAAAGATATAATTAACATTATTAATAATAAAATTGTTAATAATTTTTTCATTTATTTTCCTCTTTTGTTGTTTTTTTCTTTGTAGTTGTTTTATGCTCTGCCGTTTTTTTGGATTCTGCAGATGTTTTATGTGTAGTCGTTCTTGGTGCTGCTGTTTTTTTATGAACTGGCTTACTTTCAGTTTTTTTAGTTTTTTCTGTAACATCTTCATCATCTATTTCTTCTGATTTAACTTCAACTGCTTTTGTTTTCTTTTTTTGTTCTCCAAGGAATTTTATTTCCATTGCCAATTCAAATACTTCTTGTAAGAATAATAGTAATGATACAACTACTACACAGAATAAGTATCCCCATTTAGATTCTAATAGGTTTAATACATATCCCCATCCTTGAATAACAACTGTATCACTAACTCTTCCTATAAAATAGTCATTAGCGTAACTTTCGTCTTCATCAACGATGTATGTTATGTGTCTGCCTTGTTGTGTTTTAGCTTTTAATGTAGTATCAATAACTTCATATTCTTGGCTATTGATTACTTTATACATAAAAAGTTCATCTCCAATTTGTACATTTTTGTCACTTGTACTTTTTATTAATAGTATAGAACCTTGTTTAAATTTTGGTTCTAAAGAATCATCTTTAACTATATACACTGTATATCCACCCAATTGACTATTATTGTAGTCATTGTATGATAATAACAATACTGTTACTGTTATTGCTATTATTGCATATATTACAAATAATATAGTTCCTAATGCTTTTTTCATATCATTTCTCCCTTTCTTTTGTCATATGCTTTATATTATTGTTTTCCATCTTGTTGTGAATCTTGTGATTCGCTTATAGCATCTAATTTTACTCTTTTTGTAGCTCTCATATCTCCTCTATAAATTACACTTATTTCACATTCTTCTCCAACATCCAAATCAGTATTTGTACCAGTTCTTAATTGTCCTAATACATTGTCATCACCATCTATCAAAATTGCATTAAATTCTTCATCTGGAACTTTTGCAGATGTATTGTTTATTACCCTCATTGTTATCATTGTTTGGTCATTATCTGCTAGATATTCCATAGAAATGTTTTGAGCTTCTAGCCCTGCCTCAGTAGTTGTTTCTGGTAATTCTGTCACTTGTTCTTGTGCCACTTCATCTGATGGCTTATTATTTTTCTTATTTTTAGTTACATTTACTATTATGATAATTGCAATTATAAGAACTACAACTGCTACCATAAAAGTAATCAACATCTTTTTACCTTTTCTTACCTTTTTCATATTTTTCCTCCTTTTTCTCTAATATATTTTATACCATAACTTTTTTCAAAAGTCTATATATTTTTTCAATAAATTTTTGGTATATTTGTCATTTATTGCTGGTTGTTAGTTACCCTGATAACACATGCTGTATCACCAGAAGGATATGTATAGTTTTTAGACATATTAACCTTATAAAATTTAATATTATGTGTTGATTCTTTGTCAATATTAAATGTGAATTTTTTTACAAATCCTTTAGAATCTGTAACTTCACTACCTTCAATTTTATTCACATATGCTTCGTCAGCTAAATCAACTCTAACAACATTTGGATCAAATTCTAGAGTTACAGGCATACCTGTTTCTTTAGCATTAACCAATTTTAAAATTGCATAATTTCTGTTAGTAACATCATCAATTGAATAACTATTAAGTACTACTTGTTTAACTCTTAAGCTAACTTCACAAGAAATTTCTTTTTTATATGGTTCAGTAGTATTTGCCTTAATTTTAATGGTAATAACATCATTTTCAGCAATCTGTGTTTTTGGAGTTACTACAATCATCAATCTACTAACATTGTCAGGCTTTCCATCTTTTTTTGCATAAATAATTCCTGTCGTATTAGTAGGACCATCTGCACTATTAATACCGTAAAGTTACCTTATCAGTATCAGGAGTCTCACAAGATACAGAATAATTCAGATCATAATCCAATCTTAGTAATGTATTAGCATAACTATATAAATCAAAATTCAATTCATATGCATCAACTCCACCCCAGTTGTCATATTGATATGTTGCATTATCTAAAGTAAGTAAATCACTCGTAAAGTAAAAGGCCTTTGAAGTAAAATATGCCTCTCTAACTCCATTGTACACATATCTTCCGAAAACAGCACATGATATTGCTAAAACTATAAGAAATATCACTATACCTATTTTTATCTTATTAAATTTTTTAACTTTCTTTTGTCTTTTCATACTACCCTTTCCAGACTCTTTTGCACACGTGAGATCGCTTTTTTTCCGTGCACTTTGCACAAGTGAGATCGCTTTTTTTCCGTGCAATGCACCGAAAAAAAGCGAAATGAAATGTGCAGTAGTCTATTCTACTATAAATGATTTTCTAATTTCTTGTATTAGAGTATTATTGTAGTACGCTTTGAATACTAATTTATATTCTCCTGTACTAATGCCTTCTTTTATTAGCTTTTTAAATTCTACATTTTCAACATACTCATTATCAGTAGATGTTGGATGTTCCTTTTTCTCCATAACTATGTATTCTTTGCTACCACTTGCTGTTACCAAGTTTTGACCTGTACATTGTTCTGGTGTTTTTAATTCAGTACCATCTAAGCTCTTTAAGTAATCTTTTAAATCTACTTTTGTATAACTTATTCCATTATATGTCTTTGTTCCATCTTCAGCTGTTGTATAAGTATCATTACGTTTATATAACTCAACTCTGATATTTGTATCATTTGTTGGTGAGCCAACTTTAACTGTTAAGTCAAGTCCATCTCCTCCATCAAGGTTTAAACCAGTTTCTTTATTAACAATTCTGCTTCCATCAGCGGTCTCTATACCTGCAAGTCCTAATAATTTGTTAATAAATGTTATATAAATTTCTTGAGACGCTACTTCTTCTCCTCCATAGTGAATTCCGTCATCTGATGCAAAGAAATATATTTTAGCTATATATTGACCAGCAGATACACTGCTTTGTGTCATTGCTAATTCATAAGAATTGCTTAATTCTGCTAGATTGTCTGAAAGTGGAACTCTGATTACTCCGTCCGCACCTGCTGGATAAACTGTTGAATCAGTTTTATCTGTAAGTTTGAAGTTTTGTAATTCTGGTGCTTTTATTCTTTCACCATGTTCATCTACTATTTCAATTGCCATACCTAATTTTTTGTCATAATATTTTGTATCCATAATAGTCTTGCCATCAGCTACTTTTTGTTCTAGTAATGAAGCATCAAATTTGAATGGTATTGACAAGTTCTCAAATACTGTGTATGAAGTCGTGCCATTGTCTGTAACAACTGTTTCAGTTAAGTTTGCCTTATCTGTATACATATTGTATTTCAAATTCTTTTGTCCATTACCGTATTTCTTTGAGCCTGATGAACTTCTTAATTCTAAATATGTCTCTTGTGCTATTTTATTTGCATTAATGTTAGAATCAATAAAGTTAAATGAAACATCATATTTTTCTAATGCATATCCGCCATTTGAACCAGAATGATAATATTGGCTATTATTATTTGCATATTTAGCTGTTTTACTTGTTGTTCCTCCCATATCTATGAATTTAGATAATTTGTACAAATATCTTGTGCTTCCAGAAGAATTATCTGTTGCATCATAATCAGTATCACTTGCAACTTGATAATAGTAAACTTTATTTACATTATCACCTTGACCATAATCCCTTAAAGTAACTTTTGTTCCTTTAGGTAATGGTGTTGAAGTAGATAATACTCTGTAATCATCTGTTGCATAGATATCAGATTGTGCTCCAAGACCAACTTCGTATAATACATAACTTATATCTACTGAACTATCTGTTGTGTAGTTTAATTCCGTATCGATACTATTTGTAAATCTTGGTACATAGTTTTTACTTTCTTCCTCATATAGAGATTGAATGTTAACTGCTATAACAACTTTAAATGTATTTCCAACACTTGGATCATCTGCTGACCTAGATTTTCCTGTAAATACAATATTTACAAATCCTAAATCTTTAGTTTCTGAAACATTTACTGAGTTAAATAACTTGAATGTTATTGTTCCAGGATTTCCAGAATTGTCCATCCTATAGATATTTGTTCCACCAAATGAACCGTCTGAATCTGTATAAAGTTCTGTTATACCGCCTTTAGTCCATCCAGAATGTGTTGTTTCCATTGTCATACCAAATGTGTTGTTAGCATTTTCGCTATATGTTGGTACAGTATATCTATCAATTAAATTGATATCTGTATTTAATGCATTTGAACTTACTCTATTTAATGTTAATGATGTACCACTATATGTTGGACTATTAATAACCTTGCTTAAGTCTAATTGTAAGTCTGCCATTGAATATGTTGAATATGTTGAAGCTATTAATGAAGTTGCATAATTTACAACATCTGCTCCTATAATCCAATCATAATATGTGCCATAATCTGTAACATCTATAACTTGTGGTTTTGCTATTCCTGTATCATCTGCGATATTTGAATAGAATCCATCAACTGTGATGTTATGTTTAGATTTATGTCTACCTTCAACATAAGTTCCATTTGCAAACATCTTTGTTGAAGCTGTTCCATTATAATCTGGTGCATATATGTCATATTCTTTTGCACCTGTTGTTCTGCTTGTTCTGTACATTCCAAAGAATGCCATACCTTTTACATCACCCCAGATATCTTCATTTGACCTATCTTCTAAGTTTCCTTCTTGTTTTGCAAAGATTAAGTTTACACCTTCAAGTGTATACAATCTGTTATCAACATTTCTTGTAACTGTTCCATTTTCAATACTTACAGTTTCTTTTATAGTTGTACCATATTCGTTTGTTACCAAACTTTCGAATCCTCCAACCATGTTAAATGCTCTTTGTGTATATAATGTTGAATTATCAAGTAAAGTCAATCCATTTGTAACTCTATTTAAAGTATAACTTGCTCGTTTATAGTAATTATTTGCATCTTGAGCTCCTGTCAATTCTAAGTATGAGTTCTGTACTGAAACTTTTCCTGTTCTTTGTATAGAAATCATCTTATGAGCATTTGCTGAAGTTCCAAGGTCTTTAATCTTAACTGTTGATTTGTCTGCTCCTTTTTTGTCTGTTGTTTCATATGTTGAGCCTTTTCCAGCACCGAAAATATTGTTTGCAAATGTTATTGGAGAAGCTGTGCTACCATCCATAGTCACATGTGTTGCACCATAAACACTTACTGTATCAAAATTATCATTTGCTGTACTTCCTGCACCATATATATTTCCTTTAATATTGATGTTTCCAGCTACTAGTGTATCATCTGTAACAGTATCTTTACCAACATTAATATTTGTTGTTCCATAAACAGTTGAATCTTCTGAACCACCATTTATGTCATTTTCGATTGTTCCTCCTGTAATATTAATTGTTGTTGAACCTGTATTTCCAGATTTACCAATTGCTGATTTATATCCACCACCATAAAGTTTACCAGTTATTGTTGAAGCTCCTGTTATATTTATAGTTGCATTTTTTGTTGTACCTTTCTCTTTATTTCCACCATAGATGTTATTTGCTGTTTTTCCAGCAATATTAACAGTTGCATTATCAGTTTCTCCACCATTGCCTGTTCCACCTTGGTTTCCACCATAGATATTAGTTACTGTTGCACCATTTTGTGTTACTTTAGCATTTGTTACACCTACATCATAACCTCCACCAAATACATCAGTTACTTTTCCAGTATTTAATACAACATTTGTATTTGTTGTTATACCAGCATTCTTAGAACCCCCATGTATTTCATCAATTGTAATACCATCTAATGTTACATTTGCAGTTTCGACTGTGGCTGAATTACCACCACCGTAAACATTTAAAAGTTTACCTGATTTTAATTCAACATTTGATGTTTCAACAGTTCCATTTGTATTAGAACCACCAAATAAGCTTGTTACATTTGCAGTACCTTCTAATGTTACATTTGCAGTTGTAGTTGTACCACCATAACCACCACCGTAGACATCTGTTACTGTTCCTGATTGTAAGAATATATTTGCTGTTGTTACAATTCCATCAGTCTTAGAACCACCATATATTGTATTAGCTGTAATACCTTTTAAGTAGATATTAACTTCATTTGTTATTCCTGCCTCATCTGAACCACCATATATTGTAGCCAATTTTGCACTCTTAACTAATTGAATTTCTACTGTACCTACTCTTTCATATTTACCACTACCATATACAGTACCCTTAATTGTTGGAGTTGTATTTACATCTTTGCTTCCAATTACTATATTTACATTTTGACTTACAGTGTCATTATTTTGTTGACCACTTGTTGTTAAGATATTTCCACCATATACATTTTGTACTGTTCCTCCTAAGATATTAATATTTGATTGAGTTCTTACTTGATTTTGATATGCTCCGCCATAAATATTTCCTGTTACTTGACCATTGTTTATATTTATATTAGCTGAATCTGAAACTCCACCGTTTTGACCTCCACCATATATATCACCTTTAATTGTTCCAGTATTTAATGTTATGTTTGTATTTCCATTTATTGCTCCTGTATTGACATTTATTGATGTTCCATTTATTACACCCTTGCTTCCTCCATAAATGTTTCCATTTACTGTGATTCCGCTATTTACAATAATATTAGTATTACCTGAAACTTGTCCTTGAGCTTCTGTATCAGTATTTGAACCTCCGAAAACATTTCCTGTTATAGCAATACGTCCAGAAAGTGTAATTGTTGAACTTCCAATTGAAAAGTTTTTATTACCATTTCCAAATATATCACCTGTAATTTGTCCACCGTAGAAATTTAGCTCATTTGCGATTGGTTCACTTCCTGTTGGGTCTTTTTTAACTTTAGCTCTTGAACCTCCATAAACATTTCCTGTAACCTCTCCACCATACATATAGAATCCATTTATTCCATCATTAAATCCATCTATTGTTCTTAAGTATATACTTGCATTTTCAGAAGATTTATTAAATTTGTTTTCTCCTGTGAATTTAGCACTATAAATTTTTGTAATAGAATATTTCATACTATATGCTGTTGTTGTACTTTGTGAACCATTAGTATTATATGGATAGCATCCATCTTCACTTTCACCCATTGCTAAGTAACCTGTAATTGTTAATTTTTCATTTCTTGAAACAGCTGATTCTTTCATAGTTCCAATCATAACTTGATGTGAAACATATTTGCTCTTTGTAGTTTGTGTCTCTAAACTGCTTCCTGCAATGATATTATTGTATTTACCAGCTTCTACTATAACAGTGTGAATTCCTATTGTTCCTAGTTTTGCCTCTGTTTTGTAATTTCCACCAACTACGGCACCAAAAGTATATTTACCATCTGGTGTTGAAATACCTCTACCAAGAGTTACATCACCATAATTTGTAATTAATACATTTGAATAATCGCCTTTAGATAAGTAGTCACTACCATCGCTAACCTTTGTAGAAGATGAATATAGTTTAATATTATCAAATGCTACATCTCCCTCAATGTTCATGTTAGAAGAAACTTTTAATTCAGCACCTTTTGTTCTGTAATCTACTCCTGCATATAAACTTGTAATTGTTGCATTTCCTGTTAATTTATCACTACTATTCCATTCAACTGCATCCATAATTACAATTATATTTTCAGAAGATTTTCCAGAAGAATTTAATTTGCCATATGCTGTTTGTAAATCTTTAACTGGTTTTTCTGGTGATAAACCATCATTTGAATTATTACCAGATTTTGATACAAAGATTACAGTTGCTTTTTGCCAAATTGCATTTAAGTGTGTTACTGTATTTGGAATATCATCATATAAGCTATAAATCTTAGCATCATCTGCTGAGAATCCTTTATTATTTGCTACTGCCCAACCTTTAAAGCTATATCCGAATGGTTCTGCAAATTGTGCATTTTTACCATCATCGTAAATTTCGCCAATTGAACTTGCTCTATATGTTGTAGATTCTGCATTTGTGCCACTTTCATTTACACTCATTAATTCATGTACATAAGATTGATGAGTTTCTTTGAAATCTGGACTTGCATGATATGTTATCATTGTATAATTATCTGTATTACTACTTATTGCAGATTTAGAGAAGCTTATTGTTGTTGTATTACTCTTATTATCAAATTCATCAACTAAAGTTTCTTTTTCTATTACTAATGAATAATTTCCAATTTCTTTTAATCCAGTAATATCAATTTTATATGATTTTGAAATTTCGTTAGCATCTTCTCCGAGAGATGTAACCTTTGCTGTTGCTCCGGCTACATCTTTTCCATCTTTGAAGATTTTTACATTAGCATCAGTCAAGTTACTTTGGTCTAAAACTAAAAATGTATCTTGACCTTTAACATTAAAGCTAATTGTTCCATCATTTTCGAATTTTGAAGTATCTGTACTCATATATTTCCATACTGGTTTTTTATTGTCTAAGTCTACAATTATGTCTGTTGCCTCATTTGTAAGACCTCCTGTATCTGCAATTTTTCCAGCAGGTATACTAATCTTTAATTTCTTAAATTCTTCTTCAAATTCACTTATTTTTATAACAAAATTATAACCATATTTCGTTTTTACAGGTGTTATTGATATTGGTAAATCAGTCCTTTGAACATATTCGCCATTTCTATTCAATTCATATATTGTAATATCTTCTGCTGTCAATTTTGTATTGAAATCGTAGAATCTATCAGTGCCTGCAATAGTTACTGTAGCATATCTTTGTGCATAGCTTATATCTTTGTCTACATAGAATAATTTTGGTTTGATAAAGTCAACTTTAATAAAGTTATTGGCATCATCGCCATTGTCATTATCGACTATTATTTTTGTTTCAATGTTCTCGTTTCCAGATGTATCTTTTACTTTTCCAGCAGCTATTACAAATTCTATCTTACCACTATGTCTTCTAAAGATTTCATTCTCTAAGTTCTTATCTAATTCGAAGTTTGATAATGTTAATGTATATCTTACTCCATTTCCTGAACCATCTGTGATATCTGCTTTTGTAAGATTCTTGGTTATGTAATCAGTTACATCCATATCATCAACAAGTATTTGTTTTATATCATCTGCTGTTAATATATTGCTTTCTAAGAAGTTTGTATCAACTGCATCAAATGTTATCCTTACTTGTTTATTTGTTGAATCAATTAGTGGATTTACTCCTTCTTTATATTTATACTTAATTGTTGGTTTTATAAAGTCTACTATGCTATTTCTGAATGCTGTATATTTTGGAGAGTTTTCATTGTCTCCGATATCTTTTTCAACCCAATTTTTATTTCCTACTGAAATTTCTGTTTGTTTGTTTCCATTTCCAGATGTATCCCTAATTGAATTTTCTGCAATCCTGATTTTTACTGCTCCATCATATGTTCCGAAATTTCCTAATGTTAAATTATATCCTGTATCAGCTCCATCAAGTTCAGCAGTATTTGTTATTTTTGTTAATTTCTTTGTAATTGTTGTTATTGGAACATTTGGATTTTTGCTATTTGCTACAAATACATCAATGTTATTTTCTGTTAATGTATCTTTTAAGTAGTAAATATCACGTCCTAGTATTTTAACTGTTACTGTTCCTGTTTCGCCATCTCTATCTCTTGTTATACTACTTGTTGAGTATTCCCAAACAGGTCTTGTAAAGTCTACTATACTGTTCCTAAATGCTGTGTATTCACCTTTTGTATCTCCCGCTTCTGTCCATGTTGCATTTCCTACTAATAATTCAGTTTCTCTATTTGTATTTCCAGATTTATCTATTATTACTCCTTCTGGTATTATAATACTTGTTACACCTTCATTTTCACCAAAGTTTCCTAAAGTGATTTGATATGTAATTTCTGTTTGTTGTTGACTTATTTGAGAAACTTGTTTTGTTATTGTGTCTGGGTATACTGTTTCTCCACTTGGTTTTACAACTTTAACCCTAATCTTAGCAACATTTGCTGCATCTTGTAATGTTCCTTTTGATAAATATTTATCTGTTGCTTTTATTCTTACTGATACGGTTCCAGTTTCATTTGTAATATCTCTGTTGATTCCATTGCTTGAATTTAACTTACTTAAGTTGTCTGCCGTTTTTTCAATTAATGGATCAATTACATCGACTATTACTGGATTTCTTTCATCATCACCATCATCATAATCTAATGTAAGTGTTGTTGCACCATTTTTGTTTCCAGATGTATCATCAACTTTGTCTGCTGCAAATACAAATGTTACAGCACCACTGTAATCTTTATATTTTTCTGATTCGTTATATATTAATTCAAAGTTTGATATCACAAATGTGTATTCTTTTCCTGTTCCATCTTGAAGGTCTTTTGAAGTTACTGTTGTGTGTAACTGGTCTGTTAAGTCTGTTCCTGCAACTTTTATTCTGATGTTGTTTGCATTTAATGTTCCATCTTTATTCATTATTGAGTCTTCTCTTATATGTTTATCTGTTACATCAAATTTAACTGTTAATGTTTTAGCTTTATAGTCAATTTCAGGGTTTGCACTTCCTGTAACTTTTGAATATTTATAGCTAATTAATGGTTTGATAAAGTCTACTATACTGTCTCTAAATGCTGGATATTTTTGATTTGTTGAACTGTCTCCTTTTTCTACCCATTCTTTATTTCCTACAAGAATTGTAGTTTCTAAGTTAACATTTCCTGAATTATCTACTATTGTTCCTGCATCTATTACTATTTTTGTAACACCATTTATTTTGCCGAAATTTCCTAAAGTTAATTTATATCCTATAAGTTTTACATTATTTACATCTGGAAGTCCTTGTTTTGTTGCTAGTTGTTTTAATGTTGCTGTATCTGTAATTGGTACTAAGTCTTTTGTAATTGATGATTCTAATTTATCATCTACATATACTTTAATTTTATCCTTTGTTAGTGAATTAGATTTATAGTATTTATCACTACCGATTATTGTTAATTCAACTGTATCTGCTGTTTTTCCATCTCTTATTCTGTTTATGCTACTTGTTCCATATGTCCATACTGGATTTACAACATCGACTACTTCTGGTTTATCATGGTCTTCGTGATTTCCTGGGTCATCTATACCTATTGTAATTGTTTTTGCCAAACTCAAGTTACCACTCTTGTCCACGATTCCTTTTTTTATTGTTCCATCTGTATTTAATTCACCAGCAGGGAAGGTTATTGTCATAGGACCACTATAACCTTCACCATTTTTGGTTTCTAGTCCATTTACTATAAGTTCATATCTTTCACCGATTTTTACTTGTTTTCCATTTACTGTTGTGTAAATATCTCCATTTGCTCTATATATTATATTTCCTTCTGTAACATCTGCTGCAATTTGCTTTTTCTTAAATGTTCTTGTTACTTTAGTCCAATCAGGTTCTTTTCCATCAACTTTTATTGTCATTGTTGTTAAATCTATTTTTGAACTTTGGAAATATTTATCTGTTATATCAAATACTACTGTTACATTTTTCTTTCCTTGGTCTATTATAGTATTTGCCGCTTCATATGTAAATTCTGGTCTTATATAGTCTGTAAACATTGTTGTTGTGCTTGTTTTATTGTTTGTACTTTCTGTTCCAGTTCCTTTTAATATAATATCTTCCATTGTTCCAGATGTGTCTATTGCTTGTAAGTTTTGGTTTTGATATGTTGTGTCTTTTAATGTCTTTTTTGCAATTTTTAATGAAACGTTACCACTCCATTCTTTGTAGTTCTTTCCTTTTTGTCTTAATGCCTCTTCAAAGTTTGATAGTGTTAGTACTTGTACTACGTCTTTTGCCCCTGTTGTTTCATTTGTTGCTTCTGTTGCAGTTGCAACTTGTTTTGTTATACTTGTTGCTTCTTCTCCATCTATGTATACTTTTATTTGGTCATTTATTTTTTCATTACTTAATGAACTTTCTACATTGCTTGTAAAGTCTTTTCCTGCATCAGGATTTGTCATTCCTCTTAGTGTTATGTTTATCTTGCTATTTGCTAAGTCATTGTTATCTATCGCTATTTGTGATGCTTGCTTTATCCATTCTGTTCTGTATTTTGGATTTATTGTTCCTCTTGTATAATTTATTATTGAATTCGTATCAGTCGTATCTGCATCTGTGTTTAGCTTGAAGTTGTTTTTGTCTAGGTAGATTTGCTCTGAGGCATAAATTGTTAATGCACCGTCTTTGCCTGTGTTTGTAAACATTTTTGTATATGTATCAGCTATTTTCGTAAATGCTGGGCCTAGATCAAGTTTTGTCATTGACGCTTGTCCAGTAGCATAAAACATTTCTTCCATAGTAATAACTTTTGTTGTAAAGAATTTATCTCCTAAATCCAAATTCTCCATTGAATATTGTCCAAAGTTATGAAACATATGCCACATATTAACTACATTACTTGTATCAAATTTATTTCCTAAATTAACTGTTTTTAATTTATATAGACCACATTCAAAAAACATCTTGCTCATATTTGTTACATTACTTGTATCAAATTTGTCTCCTAGATCAAGCTCTGTAATTAATGTACGCCCAAAATTATCAAACATATTACTCATATTGGTTACTTTACTTGTATTAAAAAGACTACCTAAATTTATTCCTGTTAATTTAGTATATCCACAGTTTTTGAACATACCTGACATATCTATTACATTACTTGTATCAAAATTACTTCCAAGATTCAATGTTGTCATTGCTGTATATCCTGTATCTTCAAACATATTCTGCATTACAATAACATTACTTGTGTCAAACTTGTCTCCTAAATCCAATTGAGTCATTGCTTCACGACCTGTTTTGATAAACATATATGCCATACCATTTACTTTGCTTGTGTTGAACATACTTCCTAAATTTAATGTTGTCATTTTATTTAACCCTGTTCCTGCAAACATTCCCGTCATACTCGTTACATTTCCAGTATTAAACTTTTCTCCCAAATCCAACTTAGTCATAGCATTTGAACCTGTAAATCTAAACATTCTGGACATATCTACTACACTACCTACATTTAGTAAACCAATGCCTGAGATTGTTTCAGAAGAAGTACACTTTTCCGAATTTCCTATACAGTTAAATAAATAGCTTGAATCATAATTTCCAAATATCTCATCATCACTACCAACATAAACTTTTAAAGTTCCATTTGCATTAGTTGTATACCAAGCTAGTATCGATTTATCTTGTTGTGCTGAAACATCCCATGCAGTTGTATCAACATAAGCTTTAGCTGACTTGTCATAAACTGATGATGGTATATTATCCATAAATGTTACATTGTCAATGTTCTGTCTTTCTATTTTGCTAACATTTGTGTTTTTACTATTTTTGCTTCCTAAAAATCCACTATTTATTTCTGATTCAGCCTCTGTATTTGCCAAAGCATTAAATAATAGTAAATCCGTTGCCTTATTGGTGTTATTTGATGTATCTGTAATCGCATTTGGTTGAATTTGAATTTTTATCTGGTTAGCATTTTTAGTAAGTCCTGAACCACTAATTGTTATTGTATATTGGTCACCTATTCTTGTAGTCTTATCTGAACCATATACTGGTGTGCTTGTTCCAACAGTTTTAGTAATACCTGTTGTAACTTCTTTTCCATCTACAAAAACTTTTATTAATTCTGATTTCAAATTACTTTCTTTAAAATATTTATCAGTACCTTTAACAGTTATTGTTGCAGTTTGGTCTGCTGCACTTGCTGATGAACTTACTCTTTCCCATATTGGGTCTACTACATCAACTATTTTTCCATCAGTACCCAATTTTTCTCCTGCAATATCAATTCCAGAAGTAATTGTAAATGCATTGTTCTTATTTCCTGAAGTATCTGCCAATTTATCTTTAGCAACTGCTACTGTAACAACACCACTATAATCCATAGTGTCTTTTCCTTGTAATTTTTCAAGTTGCTCTAAATGTGACAATTTCAATGTATATCGTTTACCTATAACTTTTGTTGCTGCTTTTTCCACTCCATTTTCTGTGATGTTTATAGAATTGCTTCTATCTGCAACAGAAAGTTCTTTAACTACTCCATGAACACCTGTTGAATCCCAATTTGGTTTTTCTCCATCAATTTTTATATCTAAATCATTTATAGAAAGTGTTCCTGAACTGTAGTATTTGTCTGTTACATCAAATACCATTGTAAATGTCTTTCCGTCATAATTGATATCTGATGATGAAAATTTATATGTTGCATTTGGTTTTATGAAATCAGCAAAGTCTTTTTGTGCATCATTACTATCAGCTTTAATTTCTGTTGCTTCATTTTTATTAGGAGTTGGGCTATTTGTGTCTTTAACTGCTCCTTCTGCAATTTTTATCTTAACATTACCACTCCAATCTGAATATTCTCTATTGTAATTTATTGCTGTTCTTTTTTGTTCAAAATTTGAAAGCACTAATTTGTATTGATGTCCAATTACTTTTGTTGTTTCATTAACAGTTCCTGTTAAATCTGATATTTTTGTCAATGTTCTAGTTATTTGTGAACTTGGTACTAGCTCACCATCTACATATACTGATATTTCATCTTTTGTTACTTTGTCACTTACATCTAAGTATTTGTCTATTACATTAAATATTATCGTTTCTGTTTTTGCTGTTGAATCTTTTGCAAAAGATACTTTTTCGATTTTCGGTTTTATAAAGTCTACATGTCCTAGTGTAAATTCTTGCTTTTGACTCTTGTTAGTATATTGGTCAGTGATCGTTCCAGCTGCTACTTGAATTTTAGTTGTACCACTCCATTCAAAGAATTGTTTTCCTGTTTGTTTTGTGACTTCTTCCCAATCTGATAATGTTAATGTATATCTAACACCATATTGTATACTTGTACCATTTCTAGTTTCTGTTAATGGTGTTGCTGCACTTAAAGATTTTTTTACATTTGCTGTTGTAGTAACTTTTTCACCATCTATTATTACATTGATACTATTTGTTGTTAGACTGTTGCTTGCATAATATTTATCAGTTCCAACTAAATCTAATGTTACCACTTTATTTGTGTGATCTATATTAATATTTTCTGTTTTCCATAATGGGTCAACCACATCAACTATTTTTTGGTTATTACTTGAACCACCAGGCTCGTTTACTCCTATTGAAAATGTTGTTGCTATACTTTTATTTCCAGATTTATCTGTTGCAACTCCTGCTGGAATAGATATGCTCATTGGTCCACTATAATCTCTATATTTTCCATCTGCTGTCTGCTGTTGCAAACCTTTTATTACCAATCTGTATTTTTCTCCTATTTTTACGTCTACTCCATCTCTCTTTTCTGTTACATCACTTATTTTGGTTAATTCTTTTGTTATCTTCGCATCTGGTATTTGACTTGCTGGGTTTGTATCTGTCAAACTTACCTTTATCGCATCAGCTGCATTTCGTGCACTTAATGTTGTACTTGAAAAATATTTGTCGACTACTGAAAAATCTACTGTTAGTGTTTTATTCGTTAAATTTATGTTTCCATTTGAATATACATATGTAAATTCAGGCTTAATGTAATCTGCAAACATCGTACCTGAAGCATTTTTATCTGTTTTTGCATCCTCAATCTTAACATCTATCCAAGATGAATCTTTGCCGTCTAATTCCATCATGTTTTGATTTTTATATTGGTCTGTTAAAACATTTGCATTGTAAGTAGTTTCGCTCTCCCCTCTACCTCCAATTTTTAATGCTATGTTTCCTGACCACTCTTTATATTGTTTTCCTGCTTGTCTTGCCGTTTCTTCCAAATTCGCCAATATTATATCATATGTTACTTCATCTTTGTTTGATACAGCATTGTGAGTAACTGTTTTATTTGTAACCGTTATCTTTGGATTCGTCTTGCTCGTAACTTTTACTCCGTCAAAAAATACCGTAATATTTTCTGAACTTAATGTACTCTCTACATCACTTGCGTAATCTATCTTGGCATTTGCATTTAATGTCTGATTTTCATATGCGTATCCTTTTACCTTTACTGTTAACGTCTTGTTTGTTGTGTCTATTGAACTTGATATTTTTTCCCATTTTGGCCTATATATCGGATTTATTGTTCCATGTTCTAGTCCTATTGTCGTCGCTGCTAATCTGATTTCTTCCGCTGTTGCCAAGTTCATCGTTGGTGCATATGTTTCTTTATTTATATCTATTTTCTGACAATTTATAAAAAGACCTAACGCCAATATTAGTGCTATTATCGTCATTATAATCTTTACTTTTTTTCTCTTTTTTAACATTCTTTTCCTCCGTTTTTTGACTCAAATCCTCTATCTTATATCTCTACCTATTTTATATCATAACGTCCTCTTTTTTTCAACGTTTTTCAGCATTTTTTTCAAAGAAATTTATGGCATTTTTTGCACACGTGAGATCGCTTTTTTTCGGTGCAATGCACGAAAAAAAAGCGAGATAATCGGTGCAAAAAAAATAAGTTTGAATTTGTCAAATTCAAACTTACTTAAATTTTATTTATATTTTTTCTATTTCTTCCTTGCTTAATCCTGTTATTTCTGCTATTTTCTCTATTGGCTCTTTTCTTTCTTTTAATGCTTTTGCTACCTCTTTGATTCCCTCTCTTTTACCTTCCTCTCTCCCTTTTCTTTTGCCTTCTTCAATCCCCTCTTCTCTTGCACAATCAAGTGCTGAACGTTCTTCTAGTTTTGACATTAGTCTAATTTCTGCCAATCTTTTAACTTCTTCATCCCCTGTTAAAACTTCATAGTTCTCAACTGCTCTTTTTACTTTATCATTTTCCTTACATGCCATTTCTAACAAGTCCCCCTCTCCATGTCCAGAAACGCGCTCCATTGGTTTATTCGTTTTGTCATATCTGGATTTTGGTTTCTAAATTTTTCTAATTCTATATAATAATATTTTACATCATTATTTATCTCATATTCTCTAT
>ERZ839823.64-NODE-64-length-168789-cov-8.028364_pt1 | contig 168789 bp, 161 predicted proteins | sample MGYA00519862_ERZ839823 | MGnify/ENA primary metagenome ERZ839823 (study PRJEB31850, sample SAMEA3708853) | human gut metagenome | biome: human gut; feature: human-associated habitat; material: faeces | place: China | collected 2014 ...
CAGGTGCTTCAGAAGCTGTATTATTTACATCATTTTTCTTATTTACACCATCTAAGGACTTCATTGTCGGGAATAATAATACGTCTCTGATCGCTGTAGAATTTGTTAATAACATTACCATTCTGTCGATACCGAATCCGATACCACCTGTAGGTGGCATACCGATCTCTAATGCATTTAAGAAGTCTTCATCTGTTGTGTTGGCTTCTTCGTCACCCTGTGCAAGAAGTTCTTCCTGTGCTTTGAAACGTTCTCTCTGATCGATCGGATCATTTAACTCAGAGTATGCATTTGCCATCTCCCATCCATTCATAAAGAACTCAAAACGTTCTACATAATCTGGATCTTCTGGTTTTCTCTTTGTTAATGGAGAGATTTCTACTGGGTGATCCATAACGAATGTTGGCTGGATCAGTTTGTCTTCTACGAATTCTTCGAAGAATAAGTTTAAGATATCTCCACGTTTGTGGCGTTCTTCGTATTCTACATGGTGTTCTTCAGCAGCTGCTCTTGCTTCTTCTAAAGTCTTAATCTCTTTAAAGTCTACTCCAGAGTATTTCTTAACTGCGTCTACCATTGTGATTCTTTCAAATGGTTTTCCAAGATCGATCTCGAAATCTTTGTACTGGATCTTTGTTCCACCACATACTTCCTGTGCAAGGTAACGGTATAAGTTCTCAGTCAGATCCATCATTCCGTGATAATCTGTGTATGCCTGATATAATTCCATTAATGTAAACTCAGGGTTATGACGTGTGTCAACACCTTCGTTACGGAATACACGTCCGATCTCGTAAACTTTCTCAAGTCCACCAACGATCAGTCTCTTTAAGTATAACTCAAGAGAAATTCTTAATTTTACATCTTCACTTAATGCATTATAGTGAGTTTCAAATGGTCTTGCTGCTGCTCCACCTGCGTTTGATACTAACATTGGAGTTTCAACTTCCATGAATCCCTGTCCGTCTAAGTAAGAACGGATCTTGCTGATGATCTTAGAACGTTTGATAAATACTTCTTTAGATTCTTCGTTCATGATCAAATCAACATATCTCTGACGATATCTTGTATCTGTATCTGTTAATCCGTGGAATTTCTCTGGAAGTGGTTTTAAACTCTTAGATAATAAAATCACTTCTTCTGCATGGATAGATTTTTCTCCTGTCTTTGTAGCAAAGACTTTACCTTTGATACCTACGATATCTCCGATATCCATCTTCTTGAAATCCTGATAAGATTCTACACCGATCTCATCTCTTGCTACATATGCCTGAATTCCACCCTGAAGGTCCTGTACGTTACAGAAAGATGCTTTACCCATCACACGTTTGAACATTAAACGTCCTGCAACTGCTACTTCTTTTCCTTCTAATTCTTCAAAATTATCTTTGATCTCTTTTGAATGATGTGTTACATCATATTTCATGATCTCGAACGGATTCTTGCCAGCTGCCTGTAAATCAGCCAGTTTCTGTCTTCTAACTTTGATCAGTTCGTTTGTATCTTTATTCTGCTGTGCCACTTTTCTTACTTCCTCTTACTTTCTCTGTACATCAATAACTCTGAAATCGTTTACCTGATTGATTCCTTCTACGGATACGACATCTCCGATCTTCTTTCCAAGTAAAGCTCTACCAATTGGTGCTTCATTGGAAACCTTGTTCTGAAGGATATCTGCCTCTGTAGAACCTACGATATGATATGTTACTTCTTTTCCAAGAGAGATGTCTTCTAATAATACATAACATCCAAGGCTGATGACACCTTTTTCGAATTTCTCATCGATAACAACAGCGTTCTTTAAGATCTGTTCGATCTCTTCGATACGTGCTTCCATATCACGCTGTTCATCTTTGGCTGCATCATATTCTGCGTTCTCTGATAAGTCACCCTGTTCTCTTGCTTCTTTGATCTTCTGTGCGATCTCTTTACGTCTTACGACTTTTAATTCCTGTAATTCATCTTCTAATGCTTTTAAACCATCTGGGGTTAATATATTCTTCTTTGCCTCTGCCATAACACTATTCCTTTCGTTCTAAATGTTAACTGATTAATTATAGCTTACCTATGTTTCTTTTGTCAATTCCTAATCCCTTTCTGGATTAGCTTTGAGATAAGTTTGCAATAATTCTTCTAAGTCTTCGTATGTTTCTGTATGATTTACCTTCTCACGAAGTTTTGCTGCCCCCGGAAAACCGAATGTATACCATGCAACATGTTTTCTCATCTCCCGGACTCCAATGTATTCTCCTTTAAAGTCGATCATCATCTGTCCGTGTCTTAACATCATTGCTACGACTTCTTCTAAGGATGGTCTTGGAAGTTCTTCCCCTGTCTCAAAGAAATGTAAGATTTCTTTAAAAATCCATGGATTTCCTTTTGCTCTTCTTCCGATCATAAATCCATCACAGCCTGTTTCTTCCTGCATTCTTAATACATCCTTGGCACATGTGATATCACCATTTCCAATGACAGGAATATCAACAGCTTCTTTTACTTTGCGGATAATGGACCAGTCTGCAGTTCCTGAATAATACTGTTCTCTTGTTCTTCCATGAACTGCGATTGCTGCTGCTCCATTCTCCTGTGCAACCTGTGCCATCTCTGGTGCATTGACCAGATCATCATTAAATCCCTTACGAATCTTAACTGTAACTGGAATATCAACAGCATCAACAACTGCTTTGATCACTTTTCCTGCTAATTTCGGATTCTTCATCAATGCTGATCCATCACCGTTATTTACAATCTTTGGAACTGGGCAACCCATATTGATGTCGATCATCTGGAATCGTCCATCATTAACTTTCGCTGCCATCTGTCCCATGATATCTGGATCAGAACCAAAAATCTGGATCGCTACTGGAATCTCCTTTGGATCTGTTGCCATCAATGGCTCAGATTTACGGTTTCCATAATATAATCCCTTAGCACTTACCATCTCAGTGCACATCATTCCAGCCCCCTGTTCCTTACATAACAGACGATATGGAAGATCTGTAACTCCTGCCATCGGTGCCAGTGCTAATGGATGTTTGATTGTAATATTTCCAATAACTAAAGGTTTTAATTTATTGTTTCTCATAAATGATCTGTAATCCCTTCAATGTTAATGTTGGATCGTAGTAGTCGATTTCATCAACTGTCTGCGCGATCATCTTTCCAAGACCTCCTGTTGCGATAACTTTCATGTTATCAAAACCTGTCTCTTCTTTCATCTTCTGTACTATATATTTTGTTTCACCAACAACTCCATAATACAGACCTGCCTGCATACTGTCGATCGTACTATTTGCAAGGATTGTCTTTGGCTTTACGATCTCAATCTCTGGGAGACGTGCTGCATCTTTGTATAATACATTAGCTGAAGTACGGATTCCTGGTGCAATCACTCCTGCTAAGAATATGCCATTCTCTGTGACAATATCGTATGTTGTTGCAGTTCCATAATCAATAACGAGTGCTGGCCCACCATAAAGCTCATATCCTGCAACCAAATCCACGATTCTGTCTGCTCCAACTTCTCTTGGATTAAATCTTCCAAGATTGATTCCTGTCTTGATTCCTGGTCCTACAATAATTGGTTTTACATCAAAATATTTGATCAGCCCACTTGTCAGTGAATGCATGATATTCGGTACAACAGATCCAATGATCGCTGCTTTCACTTCGTGTTCGTCTAATCCTTTTTCTTTTAATAAATTTGAAATCAGAATTCCGAATTCATCGGATGTTCTTGGTAACTTTGTTGTAATACGAAATACTTCTATAATTTCTTTTCTTTTGAATACACCGATCGTTACATTTGTATTTCCAACATCGAGTGCTAATAACATAATTTATACCTCATCTTCCCCCAAAAGGAATATTCTATAATATAATTCCAAGGACTCCCAGAAATCCTGTTTTTCCTGTCTTAGTTTCTTGATCATCAGTTCGCTTCCGATCTCATCATAGAAGAAATCGTTCTCTTCCACATGAGTAACAAAATTTAATTTTCCATCTTCATCGAATTCCAGTGTCAAGATTCCGCCGACTTCTGCTGTAAATAATACACATGCGATCTGCAGTTCCTGTTTGATCTGTTCTGGTAATCCGTTAAAATCTGGATTCAGGTAATATTTTTTCTCATATGCATTAGAACCGCATAATGTAACTTTATCCTGATACATATTTTTGTATTTCTCCTTGTCTATCATTCTATATGCCTTGAGATATTATACATATCCCAAGATGCCTCTTACTGATACCTCTCCTGATGAAACTTCTGATACCTTTCCATCTTCATCCTCTACCAGTAGTTCTCCACGGTGATTGATGCCTCTTGATAAAAATGTCTCTTCTTTGGAACCTCTCACAACCTTGATCTTCTGATCTGTATGTACCAGAAGTTTATTGTATTCATCCTGTAACAGGCTTAAATCTTCTGTCTTTAAAAACAGTTCATAATATTTTTCAAAACATTCTAATACTTTGGCTACCAGTGGAGCTCTCTTGATCTTTCTTCCTCCTTCGACCTGGAGTGAAGTTGCCTTATCAATTAAATCTTCTGGAAAATGATCGATATTTACATTGATGCCAAGTCCTACCACAATGTAATTGATCTCATCCATCTGAAGGCTCATCTCTGTTAAGATTCCACAGATCTTCTTTCCATTCACAATGATATCATTCGGCCATTTTATCTTTGCACAGATTCCTGTTATCTCACAAATGGCTTTATTGACTGCTAATGCTGTCACTAATGTAAGCATTGATGAATTCTGTGCTTCGATCTGAGGTTTTAAAAGAAAACTCATTGCAATCCCTGTTCCGGCTTCTGCCATCCAGCTTCGTCCTCTTCTTCCTTTTCCCATCGTCTGCTCTTCTGTGATCGCAACAGTACCATGCTTAGCACCTGCTTCTGCCAGACGACGGATCTCGAGATTTGTGGAATCCATTGTCTCATAGCAGTGAAGATCTTTTCCAAGCCATCTCGTGTGTAGGCAAGATGAAACTTCTTCTTTTGTTAAGAGATCTGGTTCCATCACAAGTTTATAGCCTTTATTAGTCACAGAATCGATCTCATATCCTTCTGCTCTTAATGCTTTAATATGCTTCCAGATCGCAGTCCTTGAAACTCCCAACCGCTCGCAAAGCTGCTGCCCGGATACATAATCGTCTGCATTTTTTAATTCTTTCAGAATCTTGCTTTTCATTGAATATTTTTATCTCCTAATATTCTCCTAAAGTTGCTACCATCACAGCTTTGATCGTATGCATGCGGTTTTCTGCTTCATCAAAGATCACATCTGCAAAATGTTCAAAGACATCTTCTGTGATCTCATGTCCTTTGACTGCTGGAAGACAATGCATAACAATCGTTGAATCTTTTCCTGTCATCTCTAACATTTCTTTATTTACCTGATATGGTCTTAATAAAGCGATTCTTTCCGCTGCCTTATCTTCTTCACCCATAGATGCCCATACATCTGTGTAAATGCAGTCTGCACCTTCTACGGCTTCTTTCACGTCTTCTGTGAAACGAATCTTAGCTCCTGATTCTTTTGCATATTCTTCACACTGTTTTACCAGTTCTTCCTTTGGCCATAAGCTCTTTGGTGCTAAGCATGTGAAGTTTAATCCCATCTTGCTGCATCCGATCATTAAAGAATTGCTCATGTTATTTCTTCCATCTCCGGCAAATACGAAGTTTAATCCTTTGATCTCTCCGAACTGTTCTCTTAATGTTAAGAAGTCAGCTAAGATCTGTGTTGGATGGTAATCGTCTGTTAAACCATTCCATACTGGTACTCCACTGTATTTCGCTAATTTCTCTACATTCTCATGTAAGAATCCCCTAAATTCGATTCCATCAAACATTCTTCCAAGAACTCTTGCTGTATCTTCTACAGATTCTTTATGTCCTAACTGAATATCATCTTTTCCAAGATATTCTGGGTGAGCACCTTCATCAACACAACCGATCGTAAATGAACATCTTGTTCTTGTACTTGGTTTTTCAAATAAAAGAGCAATATTCTTTCCTTTTAAACTGTTTCCTGTGATTCCTTTTTTCTTATCTGCTTTTAATTTTGCTGCTAAATCTAAAAAATAACCAATTTCTTCTGGTGTAAAGTCTTTTAATGTTAAGAAACTTCTTCCCTTTAAGCTTGTCTTTGCGTCCATCTTTTGTTCCTCCATTTTCTTGTATCGTCAATGTCTCTGCCCTTTAACCCACGGCAGGCATCATATAGTTGTTATTATATAGGAATGCATCTTTGAAAACAACCCGAAACCGCTATATTTCAAGGATTTCCTTGCATTTTTTGGCAACCATTTTGCCAAGTTTTCTATGGCTTTCTCTTGTCAGGTGACAGGCATCGATTTCAGAGGGGTTTGCATACTTTGCTGCATCCAGAAATTCGATATTATGAAACTTGGCCCAGTCTTCATAAATCGGTGCCAGTCTCTTTGAATAACTGATTCCTCTTTCAAATCCCATTTCCTCTCCACTTGGGATGTCAACAAGATTATCTCCAAGATGTGGCGGTGACATTAAAAGAATCTTTGCTGACTGCCCATCTTGTCTCTTCTGCGGAGTGATTGATTTGATCATCTTGATCAGTCGGTCAATTCCTTTTCCGATGTCTGTTGGTGTCGCCTGAAAACGAATCTTTAGGTCATTGGTTCCAAGCATCAAAACTACCAGATCGATCGGTCCGTGGCTGTGTAAACATGGATCTAAATATGTTGCACCATTTCTTCCAGGTCTTAACTCATCTTCAAAACTTGTTGTTCTGCCATTTAATCCTTCTGGAATCACGATCGCTGAATCTTTTAGTTCCTTTTGTAAAATGGTTGTCCAACGTTCTTCGTATTCGTAACGAAAGCCATTTTCTGGATTATATCCGTATGTATTGGAATCTCCATAACAAACGATTGTTTTCATTTTCTTACCTCCTGTCAGTATCAAACGTTGCAAAAGCCGGAACACATTTTTGTGTTCCGGCATACCTGCCAATAGTTGTTATATTCTCGTAGGCATCCTTAAAATTTACTGTTCTTTTACATTTTCCTGAGCCTGTTCTTCGATCAGATCTGTAATATTTTTTTCATCGTCTTTTGCAACTTCTGTGATAGATTTTACAAGACCGGCCATTCCTTGAATCTCAGATGGAATAATGATCTTGGTTGCTTTTCCATCAGCTGCTTTGGCAAATGCTTCTAGACTCTTTAACTGGATGACTGCATCATCAGCTTTCGCTGCCTTGATCGATTCAATACCCTGTGCGTTTGCTTTCTGGATCGCACGGATTGCTTCTGCCTCACCTTCGGCTTCACGGATCGTTGCTTCTTTCTTAGCTTCTGCACGAAGGATTGCTGCTTCCTTATCACCTTCTGCCTGAAGAACCATAGATTCTTTCTGTCCTTCTGCACGTAAGATTGCAGATTTCTTTTCACCTTCTGCGATCAAGATTGCTTCTCTTCGTTCACGTTCAGCCTTCATCTGTTTCTCCATAGCATCTTGAATAGCTGCTGGTGGAATGATGTTCTTAAGTTCCACACGGTTTACCTTGATTCCCCATGGATCTGTTGCAACATCAAGAGTTGCTCTCATCTGAGTATTAATTGTCTCTCTGGAAGTTAATGTTTCGTCTAATTCCAGATCACCGATAACATTTCGAAGTGTTGTCGCTGTCAGATTCTCAATCGCCATGATCGGATTTTCTACACCATAGCTGTATAATTTTGGATCCGTGATCTGAAAATATACAACGGTATCGATCTGCATTGTAACGTTATCTTTTGTGATAACTGGCTGTGGTGGGAAGTCCACTACCTGTTCTTTTAAATTTACTTTCCTTGCAACACGATCGATAAATGGAACTTTCACATGAAGTCCAACAGACCATGTACCCTGATACGCTCCTAATCGTTCCACAACATAGGCATGTGCCTGTGGTACGATGCGTACAGTTGATGTAATGATCATGACAAGTAATACAACAACGATAAAAAATAAAATAATTGACATATTCCTATACCTCTCTTTCTACAATCAGTTTTACACCCTGAATCTCTTTGACAACAACTTCGCAGCCTGCTGGAATAATTTCTCCAGCTTCAGCACTTCTTGCTGTCCAATCCTGCCCATTTAGCTGAACATATCCTTTACTTTCCATGTTATTAATAGTTTCTTTTACAAGTGCTGTCTGCCCGATCAGTGCATCTGTATTGGTCTTTTGCACTCGATTATTTAAATATCTTTTTGCAACTGGTCTTGTTAAAGCAAACAATAAGCATGTTACAACGATAAATAATAACATCTGTACAAGAAATGGTACTCCAAATAATGCTGCAATTGCTGCAACAACTGCGCCACCTGCAAACCAGATACTTGTAAGTCCCAGTGTCAGAATCTCAATAAGTAAAAATACGGCTGATGCGATCAGCCAATAAACTGCATACATCTAATCCACCCCCTGTCGCTGGCGTCTTGCCTCATAAACCAAGAGTCCAGATGCCATAGCTGCATTTAATGATTCTACCCTGCCGCACATTGGAATCTTAATCTTCTTCTGTGCATTGTCTGTCAGTTCATCTGTTAATCCATTTCCTTCATTGCCTATCAAAAATGCCGTTCCTGATGTATACGATTCTCTCGTATAGTCTGTGCCATTTAAATGTGCTGCATACGTTGTGATATTCCTGTCTTTCATCATCTTTATCACTTCAAAAAGATCATCTACATAGACAAATGGGACTCTGAAGATCGATCCCATCGTAGAACGTGTTACTTTCGGATTATAAATATCTACTGTTTCACGACTCATAATGATTCCATTGATTCCGGCTCCCTCTCCTGTACGAAGGATAGTTCCAAGATTTCCTGGGTCTTGCAGATTCTCAAGAACCAGCAATAATGGATTTTCCTGCTGCAACAGATCTTCAAGTGAATATTCAAGCATTCGGACTAAAGCTAACACTCCCTGTGGTGTCATAGTGTCTGAAATTTCTTTCATTACCTGATCTGAAACAAGCTCAACCTCCATTCCTTCAAAAACAGCCTGATGTTCCTTATAGAAATCTTCTGATGCATATACTTTGTATAAATATTGTTCTGGAATCTCTGTAAACATACGGATTCCTTCTACAAGGAATAACTGCTGTTTTCTTCGTTCTCTTGCATTCTTCTTTAATTTCATGATCTGCTTGATCTGTTTGTTCTGAATGGTCGTGATCATTTCTCATACACCTCCCATCTATTTTCTGAATCTTGCCAGATCACGTTTCTTACCGATCAGTACAAGATTATCTTGTTCATTGATTGGCTGTGTTGGATCTGGTGCTCCGTCAACACCTGCATTTCCTTCAATTGCAATAACATTGACATTATATTTTCCACGAAAATTAATATCTGCTAATGATTTATTGATCCATTCTTTTCTGGCTGGTACTTTCACAATACTTGTATCGGCTGAAAGATCAAATAAATCTGTCATACTTCCACCAAGAAGATTGTTGGCGATTCTTGCCCCCATCTCTTCTTCTGGATAGACAACTTCATCGGCTCCTACTCTCTTTAAGATTTCTCCTTTTAAAGTCCCATCTGCCTTTACAAGGACATAGGGAACTCCGATTTCCTTTACGATCATCAAAGCCATAACACTGGCATCAAGATGTTCTGCCGTTGCGATCACAACAGCATCCATTCCCTCCAGTCCAATATTATTCATCATCTCTTTATCTGATACGTCCACACAAACTGTACATGTCACTTCATCTGCAATCTCTCTGACAAGATCTTCATTCTTATCTACTGCCAACACTTCTGCTCCACCTTTGGTCAGTGCTCTTGCAACACTGCTTCCAAACTTCCCGAGTCCCAAAACTGCAACTGATTTCTTCATTCTATTCCTCCGCTGTGAAATAATATTCTTTCTATAAGATCAGATCCTGTTCTGGATACATGACCTGCTTTTTCCTATTCTTCTGTGAAAAACCGATTGCCATAGAGATCGGTCCTACACGTCCAAGATACATGGTAATGATGATAATCACTTTCCCTGCGATTGTCAAATTCGGTGTTAATCCCTTTGTAAGCCCAACCGTTCCGAGTGCTGAAACACACTCATAACAAGACTCCATAAAATTTCCATGGTCAAATACTAAGAGTAATAACACAGAAGTCATTAATACCATTAAATTGATCACAATGATCGCTAGTGCTTTTGACAAAAGATTACCTGGCACTCTTCGTTTAAACAGACTGATCGACTCTTCTTGCTTAGCTGCTGAGATCACACAGAATATAAGAATCGCAAAGGTCACTGTCTTAACACCTCCCGCAGTTCCAGCCGGTGATCCTCCAATGATCATCAAAAACATCGAAACTAAAGAAGAGGCATCTGTTAGTGCTCCCTGTGCAACTGTCTCAAACCCCGCAGTACGTGTCGTCACTGCCTGAAACAGTGATGCCATGACTTTACCTGGTAATGACAGATTTCCCATCGTTGCTGGATTATGATATTCAAACAAAAAGATCAAGACTGTTCCAAATAAAATAAGGAATGTTGATATTGATAACACGATCTTTGTTTGAAATTTCAACTGTTGCACAATTCTTTTTACTGGAATCTTCTCTTTTATAAGCTTTTTCATACTCTGCCAAAGATCTTTCCATACAATAAATCCAAGTCCTCCAAGAACGATCAATGCCATTGTTGTAAAATTAATAACCGGATTCGTCACATAACTTCGAAAACTATCCTCTTTTACGATATCCATTCCTGCATTACAAAATGCGGAAATGGAATTAAAAACTGCTGCCCAGATTCCATAACCAACTCCGAATTCCGGTATAAACTGTGTTGCATAAAGCACTGCACCGGCCCCTTCTACAATCGCCGTTCCAAGAATGATTTTCTTAACCAATGGCACTAGCCCTGTCAATGTATTAAGCCCCAAAGATTCCTGAATTAGCATCCTGTTTCCAAGTGTGATCCTTCTTCCTAGCACATAGAACATCCCAGTTGTGATCGTTACTACTCCAAGTCCTCCGATCTGGACTAGTAAAAGAATCACAACCTGCCCAAACAGACTCCAATGTGTCATTGTGGTTTCAACGACCAGCCCTGTTACACATACCGAAGTTGTCGCTGTAAATAACGCATCTATATATGAGGTTGCCTGCCCGCTTTTAGCTGCAATCGGCAATGTCAGCAAAATGGAACCTGCAAATATTGTAATAAAAAAGCCAAGCAATATGATCTGTATCGGCCGTAATTCATTCATAAAATACTCCTGTCATCTTGTTTATATAAGATCATCTCCAGATAATTTTTAAATATTTATAGAGAAAAAATAGAGCAATCCTAGATAAATAAGGATTGCTCTAAGATTAAGTTCTATTTATTTTCCTAATAAATGTGCGATCTGAAGCTGATAATCATCGATATCTTTATGCATTGCAAGTCCTTCTTCAATGTCCATATCCATAAATCTTCCGTTCTGATATCCTACAACACGATTTGTCTTTCCTGCACATAATAAATCTACTGCGTAAGCACCCATCATAGAAGCGTATACACGATCTTTCGCTGTTGGGCTACCACCACGCTGCATATGTCCAAGGATTGTTGCACGTGTTTCGATACCTGTTGCGGATTCGATTCTCTTCGCCATACTGTAAGAATGTCCAACACCTTCGGCATTGATTACCATATGATGTGTTTTACCTTTTGCTCTGTTACGAAGTAAATGTTCAATGATCTGCTGTTCTACTTTAGGAAGGTTTCCATCAAAGCTTTCTGGGATCAGAATATCTTCTGCTCCTGTTGCCATACCACACCATAATGCGATATATCCAGCTCCACGTCCCATAACCTCTACGATACTACATCTTTCATGAGATGTTGATGTATCACGGATCTTATCGATTGCTTCCATTGCTGTGTTAACAGCTGTATCGAAACCGATTGTATATTCTGTACAAGCGATATCTAAGTCGATTGTTCCAGGAACAGCGATTGTGTTGATTCCAAGTGCTGCTAACTTTCTAGCTCCCTGGAAAGAACCATCTCCACCGATAACTACTAATCCTTCGATTCCGTGTGCTTTACAAATCTCAGCTCCACGTTTCTGTCCTTCTTCTGTCTTGAATTCTTCACATCTTGCTGTGAAAAGGATTGTACCACCACGGAAAATAGTATCCGCTGTTTCTTTTGGTGTTAGGTCAATGATGTCTTCATTTAATAATCCATTATAACCTTTGCGGATTCCCTTAACGTTTAATCCTCTTTCTTTACCAATTCTGGCTACGGCACGTACTGCTGCGTTCATAGCAGGTGCGTCTCCACCACTTGTTAAAACTCCAATTGTTTTAATTTTTGGTTTTCCCATTTGCAATATCCTCCAATTATTAATCCATACAATTCTTAACTTGGCTTTTATTCTAATCCATTTAAAGAAATTTTTCAATAGTCTTTGTTATATTCCTAACGATCTGATGCGAATATTTTCTTTGCCATAGCGTTTTTCAAGGTCAAAAATCAGATTTTCATCATCTGAAACCATAAAACTGCTTCCAAGTCGATTAACAGCGCGCTCCGCCTTACAATATATAACAACTGGATTTTTTCCAGGATATGAAGTCAGAATTGCTTTTAAATCATTTTCATCTGTAAAAAATGTTTCTTTATCTGCAAATTGTACCCATAACTCTTGTCTTTGATCATCAAAGCTTATGATCTGATCACATATCAATTTACTTTCTTCTTCTGAAATCTGTGTTTTCCCTTTAATAAATACTTTCGCATCTTCTCTTAAAAGAGACTGATATGCTGCATACTGTCTTGGAAATACAACAACTTCCACAGTTCCTCTTAAATCTTCCAGTGTGATAAATGCCATGTTCTGATTTTTCTTTGTGAGTTTTACATTCATCTCACTGATCAGCCCGCCAATGATACAGCTTTCCTGATCACGGATCTTTGTCTTTCCTGTTTCCTCATCAATCACAAAATCTGAAGTGTGTGCTGTAACACTTCTCTCTAACCGTTCCATATCATCTTCTAGCGGATGGCCGCTGACATAGATTCCAAGAACTTCTTTTTCCATCGCAAGTTTCTGTTCCTTTTCGTATTCCCCAACATCGGGATACGTGATCTTAAAAGATTGCTGATCTTCTTCTCCAAGAAGATCCATAAGGCTCATCTGTCCTGCAATCTCATTTTTACGTTCTTTCTGAATGCTGTCGATCACACTGGCATAGACGATCATCTGCTGTTTTCTTGTAACTCCAAAACAGTCAAGTGCTCCAGATTTGATCAGATTCTCTACTGTTCTCTTATTGATCTCTTTGCTTGAAAGACGTTCTACAAGATCTTTGAAATCTCTATATAGACCATTTGCTTTTCGTTCTTTGATGATTGCTTCGATCACCGGTTTTCCAAGGCTCTTGATCGCTGTCAGTCCATATCGGATATTGCCTCCATCAACTGAGAATGCCCCTTCTCCGTAGTTGATATCCGGGGGCAGAATCTTAATTCCAAGCTTCTTGCATGCATAACTATACTCTGAAATCTTATTTGTGTTTCCAAGCACTGATGTTAACAATGCTGCCATAAATTCTACTGGATAATGACATCTTAAATATGCTGTACGATAAGCAACCACCGCATAAGCAGCAGCGTGAGATTTATTAAATGCATATTTTGCAAAGTCTAGCATCTCATCCCAGATCTGGTTAGCTGTCTTTTCATCGATTCCATTATTGATACATCCTGGAATTCCTTCTTCTTCATTTCCATAAACAAAGTTCTGACGCTCCTTGATCATAACATCGCCTTTTTTCTTAGACATGGCACGACGCACAAGATCACTTCGTCCAAGAGTATATCCGGCAAGTTTCATAACGATCTGCATAACCTGTTCCTGATAAACAATACATCCATAGGTTGGTTCAAGGATTTCTTCCATCTGTTCACACTCATAATGAATACTTTCCTGATGATTTTTTCCTTCGATATATCTCGGAATAAAGTCCATTGGTCCCGGACGATACAAGGAAATCCCTGCGATAATATCTTCCATATTCGCTGGTTTTAATTCCTTCATAAAAGATTTCATTCCTGAACTTTCCAGCTGGAACACCCCTTCTGTATGGCCATTTCCGATCATCTCATAAACTTCTTTATCTGTCGGATCAATTTTTGTAATATCGAATTCTGGCACTTTTCTGCGCACCATTTTCTCTGCATCCTGAATTACTGTTAATGTACGTAATCCTAAGAAGTCCATTTTTAGTAGTCCAAGTTCCTCGATCGTTGTCATGGTAAATTGTGTAACCGCTGCATTATCTGCACCTGTCGCTAAAGGTACATATTCATCGATTGCTGTCTTACCGATCACAACTCCAGCTGCATGCATGGAAGCATGCCTTGGTAAACCTTCCAGTCTCTTTGACATATCGATCAAATAATGTGTCTCTTCATCCTGTTCATAAGCTGTTCTTAAATCTTTACTGATCTTTAATGCTTTGTCGATCGTAATATTATTTTCATTCGGCACCATCTTGGAAATGCTGTCAACTCTTGCATATGGAATATCCAAGACTCTTCCAACATCTCGGATCACAGCTCTTGCTGCCATTGTTCCAAATGTAATGATCTGTACAACCTGATCTTTGCCGTATTTTCTTACGACATAATCGATTACTTCCTGTCTTCTTTCATAGCAGAAATCCACGTCGATATCAGGCATGGATACACGCTCTGGATTCAGGAAACGCTCAAACAGAAGCTGGTACCTGATCGGATCGATGTCAGTGATCTCAAGACAATAAGAGACAATACTTCCGGCAGCAGAACCACGCCCCGGTCCAACAGCGATCCCATGTTCTTTTGCATAATGAATAAAGTCCCATACGATCAGAAAATAATCAACATATCCCATATTTTCAATCGTTTTTAATTCATAAGCTAATCGTTCTCTCAATTCATCTGTAACTTCTGGATATCGACGTTTTAATCCTTCCTCACATAAATGATGCAGATAAGTGACTGCCGTATATCCCTCTGGAACATCATATTCTGGTACTTTCTGTTCTCCAAATACGATTTCTACGTTACAGCGTTCTGCAATCTTTCCTGTATTCTCAATTGCCTCTCTCGCATATGGGAACAGTCTTTGCATTTCTTCTGGTGATTTTAAATAATACTGTCCGCCCTCATAACGCATACGGTCTTCGTCTTGTACTTTCTTCCCTGTCTGGATGCAAAGCAGGATATCGTGTGCCTCTGCATCTTCCTTAAATGTATAATGAATATCATTTGTGGCAACCAGATCGATCCCTGTCTCTTTCGACATCTTAAGAAGTGCCGTATTTACCTTTGTCTGATCTGGAATTCCATGATCCTGTAATTCTAAGAAAAAGTTATCTTTTCCAAATAAATCCTGCAATTTCAGTGCTGTATCTTTCGCTTTTTCATAGTTATTTTCACGAATATATGTTGCAACTTCCCCAGCAAGACATGCACTTAATGCGATCAGACCTTCTCTGTATTTTTCCAAAACTTCATAATCTACTCGCGGTTTATAATAAAACCCTTCAGTAAATCCTCTGGAAACGATCTTCATCAAATTGTGATATCCTGTATCATTCTTGGCAAGGAGGACCAAATGGTAATATCTTTTATCTCCCTGACTTGCTTCCTTATCAAATCTTGAACCAGTTGTTACATAAATCTCACATCCGATGATTGGTTTGATCCCTTCTGCTTTCGCTGCCTTATAAAAATCGATCACTCCATACATAGCTCCGTGATCGGTAATCGCAATACTGTCCATTCCAAGCTCTTTCGCCTGATGAACAAGTTCTTTTATTTTACTCGAACCATCCAGAAGACTGTATTCTGTATGGACATGTAAATGTGTAAAACTCATGAAACACCTCTTTTCTAATATCTTCTATATTCATATGTCAGTTTTGTACATCTTATGGATATTTTATGTTTTTTGTATTTTCTGGCTATCATTTTATCATACTATCGTATTTTGTGCTATAATCTGTAGATAACAGCATGATTTTTTATGATAGCTGATCTTGCTGAAATATAAAAACGAAAGAAACGAGGTTTTCTATGGAAAATATAACAATTCAAGACATTTTAGACGCAACTGGCGGAACACTTTTATGCGGTGATCCTTCCATGAAGATTGACCATTTAAGTACAAATTCTATGGAGGTAGGTCCAAACACTTTATTTGTACCGATCATCGGTGAACGCGTTGACGCACACGTCTTTATTCCAAATGCATTAAAAGAAGGCGGTGCTTGTTTAACACAGGAACATAATGAAGCCGAAGGGGATGCCCCTTATATTAAAGTCCCTGATACTTTAACAGCAATGCAGCAGATTGCTTCTTATTATCGAAATAAAATGTCACTTCCAATCATTGGTGTAACTGGAAGTGTTGGAAAGACAACAACCCGTGAGATGATCGCTCACGTTTTAAAAGGAAAATATAAAGTATTCGAAACAATCGGTAATCAAAATAGTCAGGTTGGTGTGCCTTTAACTTTAGATCATCTGACATCAGAAGATGAGATTGGTGTTCTTGAGATGGGAATGAGTGAAAAAGGCCAGATCACAACTCTTGGCAACATTATTCATCCAAACGTTGGTGTTGTCACAAATGTTGGCGTTTCTCATATTGAAATGATGGGTTCCAGAGATAATATCTGTATCGAAAAATTAGATATTCAGAATGGACTTCCAGAAGATGGTGTTCTTTTCTTAAATGGGGACAATGACATGATCCGCAAACATATTGACTATGTAAAAAAAACATATGAATTTTATGGTTTTGCAGATGATTGTACATATCGTGCAGAAAAGATCCGTGAAAAGAATGGACAAACTTTATTTGAATTCCACTACGGTAATATGAAAGAAAATATCACATTAAATGTTCTTGGAAAACATAATGTATCCAATGCCCTGGCTGCAATTGCGATCGGTCTTCGCTATGATGTTCCAATGGATGCAATCAAGACACAATTATCCACATTTTCTGGTCAGAGACAGAATATTGTCCACGTAAATGACTATACTCTGATCGACGATGCATATAACGCAAGTCCTGATTCCATGAAAGCAAGCCTGAGCATTTTATCTGATTTTAAGACAAGAGGACGTAAGATCGCTGTCTTATCTGATATGCTGGAACTTGGACCGGATTCACCAGAATATCATAAAGAAGTTGGTCGTTTTATCGCTACAACGAAAGTAACAGACCTCTTTATCACAGGTGAACTTTCCAAGAATTATATTGAAGAAGCATGGAAAGAAAATCCTTCCCTTCATACACGTACATTTTCTTCCAACGACGAGCTGATTGCTTTCCTTGAAACTTACTTAAAAAAGAATGATGTCGTACTGATCAAAGGATCTAATGGTATGAATCTTAAAGAAGTAAGTAAAGCTTTGATGGCATAATTGTACAAAAAATAGAACATCATTTTTTCTTGACAATCTTTTTTTACAGGTCTATTATAAGTGCAACGAAATACAGAATGCAATGAGCAGGACACATTGATATTTGAATTCTTTTCAAGAGAGTTGTCGGAAGCTGCGAGACAATAAAGAACTTATATCAGTATCCCCTGCGAGCAGTCAGCTGAATGTGAATTTTCATTAGTAAGTGCGACCGGATTCCTTCCGTTATCGAGGAACACATTAAATGATGTGATTAAGGGATTACGATTTGAGTAATAAAAAGAAGTGGTACCGCGGAGAATATTCGTCTTCTGGAATGTTGATAAAACATTTCAGGAGACTTTTTTATTTTTAAATAATTTTATTATAAATGACCATAACCCCATGGATACACATCCTGTAATTTTATTTTTTTTACTAGTTTTTATTGTATCCTGTGTTTTGAATACATCATACTTTATAATAAAAATTTTAAGAGGAGTGATTAAGAATGAATAGCTTAACAATCGTAGCAATCGCAATCGTCGTATTAGTTGCTGGTTATGCTCTATACGGACGTTGGCTCGCCAAAACTTGGGGAATCGATCCTAATGCGAAAACCCCAGCTTACACACATGAGGATGGTGAAGATTACATCCCAACACCTAAAGCTGTTGTATTTTCCCATCAGTTTTCATCCATCGCAGGTGCAGGTCCTGTAACCGGACCAATCATCGCCGCAATGTTTGGATGGCTGCCAGTTCTTCTCTGGTTGTTAATTGGTGGTATCTTCTTCGGAGCCGTTCAGGATTTTACATCTCTTTATGCTTCTGTAAAGAATGAAGGAAAATCCATGGGTGTCCTGATTGAAAAATACATCGGTAAAACAGGAAGAAAATTATTCCTTCTGTTTTCTTGGTTATTTACTTTACTTGTAATCGCAGCTTTCACAGATATGGTTGCCGGAACATTTAACGGATTTACTGTAACCGGTGCTAAAAGCTCACCGAACGCTGCAGCTGCTTCTATCTCTATGTTATTTATCTTAGGAGCCGTTGTTTTTGGATTATTTACAAAATATTTTAAACCTAATCAGAAAGTAGAATTCGTTGCAGGAATCGTATTACTGCTCGTTATGTTAGCTGTTGGTATTGCTTTCCCATTGTATTTCAGCAAGAATGCATGGATTGGTGTAGTCATGGTTTACTTATTCCTTGCATCCGTTATGCCAATGTGGTTAATGATGCAGCCTCGTGACTATTTAAGTACTTTCCTATTAGTCGGAATGATCATCGGTGCTGTCCTTGGTGTATTCGTTGCACATCCAGCAATGAACTTACCTGCATTCAACGGATTTAATGTTGGTGGAAAGAGCTTATTCCCTACATTATTTATTACGATCGCCTGTGGTGCTGTTTCTGGATTCCACAGTCTGGTATCTTCAGGAACATCATCTAAGACAGTCAGCAATGAAAAAGATATGCTTTGCGTTGGATATGGATCTATGATGGTTGAATCTTTATTAGGTGTCATCGCCTTAGTTGTTGTCGGTGCAGCAGCTGTTGGTGGTAAAATGCCTGAAGGAACACCATTCCAGATCTTCTCAGGAAATGTCGCTGGATTCTTAACATTACTTGGAATTCCTAAACATGTTGCTACATGCTTTATGACAATGTGTGTTTCTGCATTAGCATTAACATCTCTTGACTCTGTAGCAAGAATCGGTCGTATGTCATTCCAGGAATTATTCATGGGAGAATCTGCTGACGGATCTGATCTTACAGGTGTAAGAAAATTATTTACAAATAAATATTTTGCAACTGTTATCACATTATTCTTCGGATTCTTATTATGCTTAGGTGGATACAACAACATCTGGCCATTATTCGGAGCAGCAAACCAGTTATTAGCATCCTTAGTACTGATCGCATTATCTGTCTTCTTATTAACAACAGGAAGAAAAGGATGGATGTTATACGCACCTATGTGCATCATGTTAGTCGTAACATTTACAGCTCTTGTACAATCTGTTATCGGAATCTTTACTAAGATCTTTGTAACAGGTGGATTCGTATTTATGATCGATGGATTACAGTTGATCGTAGCTTTACTTCTTATGGCACTTGGACTTATGGTCGCAATCTCTTGCTTTAAGAAACTGTTCCAGAAGAGTCATGAAGGATCTTCAAATAGCTCTACACATGCTACAGTTTAAATGCTGATTTGATAGTCTTTCGTATATGTGACAAAAATAAGATAAGCAACCGAAAGCGATGCGGTTGCTTATTTATTTTTTATCATATACTCGAATTCTACAGTTGGCCAACTACAAATTAAAATTTTAGTTCATTACATTCACTGGATTTCCTTCCATCCAGTATTTTACATTGTCAAAATCAATGATCGCACGTTTTACTAATGCTTCTTTTGTTGCAAATGCTACATGTGGTGTTGCGATCAGATTCTTTGCGTGTAAGAGAGGATGATCTTTTGCTACTGGAGGTTCATTTTCAAAAACGTCAACTGCTGCTCCTGCAATCTTTCCTTCATTTAATGCATCTGCTAATGCTTTACTGTCAACAACTGGTCCTCTTGCTGTATTTATGAGAACTGCATTTGGCTTCATGAGTGCGATCTCTTTCTCGCTGATCAGACCTTTTGTTGAGGCGTTTAATGGTACATGCAGTGAAATAATATCACAAGTAGATAAAAGCTCTTCTAAGTCCACATACTGCACTCCTGCAAGGTCTTTGACTGTTCTTGAATATGCATAAACTTCGCAGCCAAAAGCCTGTGCGATATTTGCTACCCTGGTTCCGATTGCTCCTGTTCCTACCACTCCAAATTTCTTTCCTTCTAGTTCAAATCCAACGAGACCATCTTTAGTTCCTTCTTTTCTAACAACCTCGTTGCAGGAAATGATATTGCGATACAATGAGATCAGAAGTCCAAAAACAAGATCTGAGACTGCTGCATTTGAGTATCCTGCACAATTGCACACCATAATTCCCTGTTCTTTGCAGGCATCCATTGCAATATGATCGATTCCTGTAAATGCTACTGCAAGCATCTTAAGATTCTTACATCCTTTAATCACGTCTGCATTTAATGGCAGGTTTGCAACCATGATAATGTCTGCATCTTTTCCTCGTTCAATTAAGCTTTCTGTGTCAGTTACTTTGGTCTGGTAAGATATGATCTCAACGGAATCTGGCAATGCTTTGTGTGCGATTTCCATCAACTTATCTTCTTCTACACCTAATGGTTCAATAATCACTAATTTCATAATCGTTGAATACTCCTTTCAATTATCTTCTTTTCTATTCTATCATCAAAGTCTTTATAATACAAAAAACTGCCACACCAGTTTTCACCAATGTGACAGTTTTGTTTACTTTATAGAAAATCTACTGGAGTAAATCTCTTAATTATTTAAGAGTTACTTTAGCTCCCTGTTCTTCTAATTTAGCTTTGATGTCTTCAGCTTCTGCTTTAGATGCACCTTCTTTGATTACTTTAGGAGCTCCGTCAACTAATTCTTTAGCTTCTTTTAATCCTAATCCTGTTACTTCACGAACAGCTTTGATGACTTTAACTTTAGCTCCACCAACTTCTGTTAATTCTACGTCGAATTCGTCTTTTTCTTCTGCTCCACCTTCAGCTCCAGCTGCTGCTACTACAACACCTGCTGCTGCGGATACTCCAAATTCTTCTTCACAAGCTTTTACTAAATCATTTAATTCTAATACTGATAAACCTTTGATAACTTCAATAATTTCCTGAGTTGTCATTATAATTTCCTCCTAATATTTTAAATTTTACTGATAACTGATCTTACTCAGCTGCAGCCCCTTCTCCGTCTTTTTCAGCGATCTGCTTAATAACACGAGCAAAGTTTGTAATTGGGGACTGAATGCTTCCAAGGAATTTCGCAAGTAATTCGTCTCTTGATGGGATGCTTGCGATAACCTGGATACCATCTTTGTCATAGAATGTTCCTTCTACAACACCAGATTTCATTTCTAATACTTCAACGTTCTTAACGTGTTTTGCAAGGATTCTTGCAGGAGCTGTAGCATCTGTCTTAGAAACAGCGATTGCTGTAGGTCCTGTTAAATCATCAGCTAATGCTTCAAATTCTGTTCCCTGGATTGCAAAACGAATCATAGTATTTTTATATACTTTGTATTCTACGCCAGCTTCTCTTAATTCTTTACGCATTGCTGTATCCTGTTCTACAGTAATTCCACGGTAAGAAACTAATACTGCTGACTGAGCGTCTGTAAGCAATTCTTTAATTTCGTCTACGATTGGTTGTTTTAACTCAACTTTTGCCATTGAAATGGTGCACCTCCTTGATTTATTTTGTGTACCACCGCACATATAAAAAGAAAACTCTATATCTGCACAGACATAGAGTGTTAATTAGCATATTCACTAATACTCTCCTCGGCAGGTTGTTCTACGTTGCGCCTTGCGGCACCTGCTGTCTTCGGCAGTAATACTTTATATATATTACAATACATCTGATCATATGTCAAATGTTTTTTTGCTTTTTTTGTTATGTTTTTATTTTTATGCAATTTCTGTCTTAGCACCGTATAGAATCTGCATAAATATGGGACCAGACTACATGAGACTGGCCCCTTTTCATTAATTACAGCTAAATATTAAGCAAATTTTGTTGTATCAACTTTTACTCCAGGTCCCATTGTAGAAGTGATTGTTACATTTCTAAAATACTGACCTTTTGCTGCTGCAGGTTTTGCTTTTACGATTGCATCGATTAACGTCTGGAAGTTGTCCGCTAACTGTTCTTCTGTGAAAGAAGCTTTTCCAACTGGTACATGAATGATGTTGGCTTTATCTAATCTATATTCGATTTTACCTGCTTTGATTTCTTTGATTGCATTAGCAACGTCCATTGTTACAGTTCCGGCTTTAGGGTTAGGCATTAAACCTTTAGGTCCTAAGTCACGTCCTAAACGACCTACTACACCCATCATGTCTGGAGTAGCTACTACTACGTCGAAGTCATACCAGTTTTCTTTCTGGATCTTAGGAATTAATTCTTCTGCTCCTACAAATTCTGCTCCTGCTGCTTTCGCTTCTTCAGCTTTTGCATCTTTAGCGAATACAAGAACTTTAACTTCTTTACCAGTTCCGTGTGGAAGTACAACTGCTCCACGGATCTGCTGGTCTGCCTGACGTCCATCTACACCAAGACGGATATGTGCTTCGATTGTTTCGTCGAATTTAGCGTTTGCTAATTTTTTTACTAAAGCAACTGCTTCCTGTGGATCATAATTGTTTGCTCTGTCCACTAATTTTGTAAGCTCTGCGTATCTCTTACCTTTTTTCATTCTAAAAATACCTCCTGTGGTAATATCGGGAGTTCACCCTCCCACTTTCGTTTCAAATTTGTGACTACTCTTCTACTGTGATTCCCATACTTCTTGCAGTACCGGCGATCATGCTCATTGCTGCTTCGATAGAAGCTGCGTTTAAGTCTTTCATCTTTGTTTCAGCGATCTGCTGAAGATCTGCTTTAGAAATAGTAGCTACTTTAGTTCTGTTAGGTTCTCCTGATCCAGACTGGATTTTACAAGCTTTCTTTAATAAAACTGCTGCTGGTGGAGTCTTTGTGATGAAGCTGAAGCTTCTATCCTGATATACAGTGATTACTACAGGGATGATCATGTCTCCCTGATCAGCTGTTCTTGCGTTAAATTCTTTTGTAAACTGTACAATGTTTACTCCGTGCTGTCCAAGTGCTGGTCCAACGGGTGGTGCTGGTGTTGCCTTTCCTGCTGGAATCTGAAGTTTGATATAACCTTCTACTTTCTTTGCCATAATCGTTAACCTCCTGATTATTGTGGTAATTACGGGATAGCCCTCCCACTTTGTTTCAAATAAGATTCTGTTCTTATTCTTCGTTACGCTTTCTTAATATCTAAGAAATCAATTTCTACTGAAGTTGCTCTTCCGAACATCTCTACTTCAATAGTAACTGTCTGCTTGCTTTCATTGATTGCAGTAACCGCACTTGTTGTTCCTTCCCAAGCACCGGAAGTTACAACGATCATATCACCAACTTCGATATCAAGTTCGACTTTCTCTCTTGCTGGTGTTTCTTGCTGTTCTCCTCCAATCTGGATTCCTAATGGTTTCATCTCTGCAGGAGTCAGCGGTACTGGTTTTGATCCAGGTCCTACGAATCCTGTAACACCTCTTGTGTTACGAACCACATACCATGTGTCGTCGTTCATGATCATATGGATCAGAACATAACCTGGGAACATTTTTCTTGAAACTTGTTTCTTCACACCGTTTCTCATCTCTACCACATCTTCGAGTGGTACGCGGACTTCTAAGATCTCATCCTGAAGCTTACGGTTCTCGATGGTTTTCTCAATATCCACTTTTACTTTGTTTTCATAACCTGAGTAGGTGTGAACAACATACCAATTTGCCTCTGCCATAAAATCTCCTTACTTCTATCCAACCAATGCCTGAATTCCATACTGGATTCCAACATCAAGAACTGCAACAATGATTCCGATAATAATAGCACAGATCACTACAACTGCTGTTTCTTTTGCAATTCTTTCTTTCGTTGGCCAGATAATTCTGTTAAATTCAGCTTTTAACTCTTTAAACCAACTTGGTTTCTTTGCTTTGTTAGTTTTCTCCATGTTTTCACTTCCTTTTCTCTCAAAGGGAATTACCGGAAATTATTTTGTTTCTTTGTGTAATGTGTGAGTTTTACAGAATTTGCAGTATTTTTTTGTTTCCATGCGTTCAGGATGAGTTTTCTTATCCTTTGTCATGTTGTAATTACGCTGTTTACATTCTGTACATTCTAATGTTACTCTTGTGCGCACAACTTCCACCTCCATTTTGTTTGTTGTTCATTAAAATAAGGCATAAAAAAAAGACCTTCTTCCAACGCTAAAGTCTAGCGTGATTATCATAGCATGTGTGTTGTTGCTCGTCAATGGGTTTTTCATTATTTTTTGAAGAACAATTTATTTTTCGTTCGTTTATTTGTAAATATTATATTCTTTCATAAGCTTGTTTCTATATTCTTTATCATTGTATATTTTCTCTATTTCATTTATTTTATTTCCTGCTATTAGTATTTTTACTAATTTTAGTGTTGCATCTTCACCCATACTGATTCCTTGTGTAATTCCACGCTCGATTCCTTTGTTAATCGCATTATCTAATATTGTACACATCGTAACTTCTCCTTTCTCATCTTTCTTTATATCCAACTGCAGAAATCTTTCATCTTCTGCAAAAATCCTCATAAACTTTAACATTTCATCTACATGTTTAATTGGTTTATGATTTTTATACTTCTTACATGTATTGTATTCTATTAACATTTTATTTTCAATAGTTTAATTCCTAATTTTTCAGTTTTATATACTATTATAATACAAAAAACCAAAAATACCGCACCAGCAATTCGCTGATGCGGTATCTATTTTCAAAAAGAGAGGATTAAAAAATATATATGAAAAACTATGTCTTTATTATACCAGTATTCTCTCTTCATTCAATATTCTGTTTCTAAACATTTCTAAAGAAATTATAAACAAATGTGAAGGAATTATTATTTCACATATTTTACCTGATATGCTCCTGTTGTACTCTTGCTGTATCTCTTTACTCTGATATAATAAGTTCCTTTTGGTGCTTTAAGGTAATAACGTGTTCCATTCTTTATATTTTTTGTTTTAAATCTCGCTTTTCCTGATACAGTACAATAAATTGTTCCTGAACTTCCAAGACTCGTTACATCAATATAAGTTGTACGTTTCTTACTTACCTTAATCTTGTACCAATGTTCTTTCTTTACACTGTCTGTTGTTAAAAATGTCTGTTTTTTGTATTTCTTTCGACTAATTGTTTTAGCTTTCTTCTTTGATGTTCCATAAGAAGAATTTGCTGCAACCTGTCTATATGCTGCCCCAATAACACCACTTTGATATGTAGATTTCAGTACAACACGATAGCTTCCTGCTGGAAGTCCATAAACTGAATTATAATTTCTGCTTTCTGTTGTGTACTGTGAGGATGATACAGTTTTCCATGATGAACCTGATTTTTTCTGAACATAGTTTGTAATACCATATGTTTTACCGAAATTAGTTGGATTTACCCATACACCCTGTAGTCCTATAATCGCTATACCTCTTTTACTCACTTTAAAATACTGGTAGCTGTTTTTTCCTGTTCCACCAATCATGATTACCTTAGAGCCTAATGTACGATTATTCTGATTTGGATATAAGGACAAAGAAATGTTTGCTGTTCCTTTTACTACATCCTTCGTATATAAATGATATGTTCCTGGTTTCATATTTGCATTATATAATAACCCATTTGTTGATCCCATAATATATTGATAGTTAGCATCACGTACTACAAAATCAACTCCAAATGCTGCAACAAGTGTACCTGCATTTTTAATAGTGATCGTTCCTATATCATTCCCATTCTCCAAAGTTACACTTTTAACTGCTGATTTTACTGATGTGTTCCATATTGTTGGCACTGTCACATTATTCAGTTGAACTGCTGTTCTCGCCTGTGCTTTGCTTTTTGTATTTTCACTAGTTTTTGTCTGCTGTAAATTTACAATCTTTGAATTCTGGACTGACTGGATTTTTGTTGTCACTTCCGCCTGTTTTGGTGCCGCACTGACAAACACTCCACCTGTTGCCATTACAATCGAAAGTGCGCTGCAAAACACTCCCTTTAAAATTTTCTTCCTCATAACTTTTCCTCCTTGATCTTGACCGTTAGTTCGTTTACATGTTCCTAGCGATTATCGATCTTCTCCGGATACAGATCATGGTTAGATAATCTGTTCCATGCAACTTCCTCCCATTTTGTTCCTGGTTTTCCATAGTTGCAGTATGGATCGATAGAAATACCTCCTCTCGGTGTAAATTTTCCCCATACTTCAATATATTTTGGATCCATCAGTTTGATCAGATCCTTCATGATGATATTCATGCAGTCTTCATGAAAATCTCCATGATTTCTGAAACTATATAAATACAATTTCAGTGATTTACTCTCTACCATGCGTTCCCCTGGTACATAAGAGATGTAAATTGTTGCAAAATCCGGCTGCCCTGTGATCGGACACAGACTTGTAAACTCTGGTGCATTAAATTTTACAAAATAATCATTATCTGGATGTTTGTTCTCAAATGTTTCTAATACTTCTGGTGCATAATCATCCGGATATTTTGTTTTCTGGTTTCCTAACAGTGTGATTCCCTCTAATTCCTGGCCTTCTCTGCCGCTCATATTGTTATTCCTCGCTTTCGTTTTTCATTATCTAAGGTATCTCTTAGGATTTTTTGTCTGTTTGGAGGTATTGCCCCCCCCTTGGAAATATTTTCCGTTTGCAGAAGTTTATCATAATCTTCTTCTTTTAATGGTTTTGAATACCAATATCCCTGTATCTCATCACATCCGATCTGTTTTAAGATCTCAATCTGCTGGTCTGTCTCCACACCTTCGCAGATTATCTGATAGCCGAGGTTCCTTATCATATCAATCAAATGTTTCAAGAAATAAATTCCCCTGTCTGATTCCAGACAGCTTGTGATAAAGCCACGATCGATCTTAATGACATCAACCGGAATATCTACGATCGTATTTAAAATAGAATACCCACTTCCAAAATCATCCATTGCTGTCTTAATACCATGCAATTGGAATTCATCAAATAATTCTCTGACACTTTCATATTCTGAAACAACTGCCGTCTCTGTAAGTTCAATCTCTACCAATGATGGATCAACGTCATACTTCTTAAGTATATCCATATAAAGCGTAATCGTCTGCGGATCCATAGCATGCAAGCTTGATGCATTGATTGAGATCGGTACCTGATTTCTGCCTTCTTTCTGATTCTTCGCAAGATATTTGACAACTGTTTCAAATACATAAAAATCAAGTTCTACGATCTTACCATTATTCTCGTATACTGGAATAAAAGAATCTGGACTTAACACTTCTCCATTCTCCCTTTCCCAGCGGATCAGAGCTTCTGCTCCTGTGATCTCACGATTCTTAATCGAATATTTCGGTTGGAAGTATACCTTAAACTGATGTTGTTCTATTGCTTCTTTCATCTCATTAACGATCTGATTCTCCAGCGTTCTTCGTTTCTGCATCTCATCATCATAAAATCTAACACTGCATTTACTGTCGTTATCTACCTTCTGCCTTGCATAGTTTGCTACATCAATTGCATATGATGCACTCATGCATTCTGGTGTCACATAGTATACACCAGTTCTTAATGTAACATTAGATTGTGGAAAACGTTCTTTCTGCCTGAGCATAAAATCTATATTCTTCTGTTCAATTTCTTCAATAAGTTTCTCATATTCATCTTTTTCATATCTGGCTGGACAAAACATCAAAAACTGATCCGATATAACTCTTGTAAAATAAAGGTTATGCTTATCTACTATCTTACCGATGATCGAACTACAAAAATCCTTAAGTAGCTGATCTCCAACTGTATATCCGTATTTATAATTAAAGTATTTAAAATTCTCGAAATCTGTATAGATCATAAGATAATTATTGGTCTTATTTGAAAGAATGATACGTTCGATTTCTTCATGAAATCTTTCAAAAGAGATCAATCCCGTCAGAGTGTCATGTTCCATTCTGGTAACAGCACCTTGATATGCATGATTCATAATCTCATTCTTGGCAAAATGAGTAGAAATGATCTTGGTCACTTCTGATATCTGCTTTAACATCTCATTGGACCAGTTTCTCTTTTCCTTGCACACAACATAGGAAATAGCTCCTGTATAACGTCCTTCACAATACATTGCGGCATATACTACGGTCTTTGCATCTCCCTGCATCAAAAGTTTCTGTGCCCCCGGTGAATATTCTTCCATATCATCATATTGAAGAACAATGATCCCATTCTCTCCATAATTATTAAATAATGTAAGAAAATCTTTCTTATCAAACTTATCAATTTTTTTTAATACTTTTGGTATTCCTTTCTTATTCCATTGATAATCTGAATAAACTTCCTGATTCTTAATATCAGCCCGTATAACTGTAATACGATCAAGTCCAACCCTTGTTCCGATCACTCTCATCAATAGATTCACTGCCGCATCGAAATTGCTGGTCTTCTCAAAGATTTCAAATGCTGTTGCTACGATATCATTTTGAAAATATCTTGCATCCAATTCTTCTTCATATTCTTCATGTTCTGTCGACATCATAGTAAAATGCTGCAGGCTATCACAATAGACATAACAATTCCTTCCTCGTTCTTTTGCCTTATATAAAGCTATATCTGCATTCTCAAATAACTGATCATAACTATATCCTGATATATTCTCTGGAAGATAACAAACACCTGCACTGCATGTAAACCTACAATCATTATCCTCAAAGCTTATATTTCTAATGTTCTGCATCAGTTGAACATTCTTCCTTACAAGTTCAATATTTGAAATATTTGCAATAAATATAACAAATTCGTCACCACCTGCTCTTACAAGCACATTGTTTTTATCACTAAATAATTTCTTTAACAGATCAGTTAAACTAAGTATGATTTTATCTCCAAACAAATGCCCATAATGATCATTCACTGCTTTAAAATAGTCGATATCTAATAATATCATCCCGCACGCTTCAAATGGATTCTTACTATTTAAATACCTATTGATCAGCATCTTTCCATATATCTGATTATAAATACCTGTCAGAGAATCTTTCATTGCTTGTTCTTTAAGCATCTTCTCATGTTCTTTCTGTTCTGTAATATCCTTTGCGTTTCCTACCAGGATTGTCTTGCCTGTTGCTTCATCTACAAACTTTGTTAATTCTAATAATGTATGAGAGATTGTCCCATCTTTTTCAATCTCACGAATCTCGACTGGGTCTTCTTTCACTTCCATATATAACTGTTTTACTTTTTCTCGGTCATCTGGATGAATCTTACTCTTATGGTCGATGTACTCCATATAATCTGTTACTGTTCTCTTAATATGAAACTTATCATCATAAACTACAAGCTTATCTTCATCTACAATATATTCGAACAATTGAATCCGAAAATTCTTCAAAACTGTTGCCAATTTCTTCTGCTGATCTTCATTGACTTGTAATATCTCCATCTTGTATCTCTCCCATTTTATAGTCTGGTAATGACATTTTCTTTATAATAAAAATATACAATGAATCCCATTGAAAGACAAGCTTATTTGTCTGCTTTTTTTCTTTAATTGACTTTTTCCCTCATTTCCATATAATAAAATATATTAAAAATATTCATGAAGGAAAACGTGATTTTAGATTCTAGGAGGTTTTTATGTTCGATCATTTAAACACTCGAATTCCTAAAAGAATCGAGCAAGAAAAAGAAAAAGTATCCGTTGTCTTGATCCCTCTGATCAAAAAAGACGGTAAATATCATATCCTGTTCGAGATCCGTTCAAATAATCTCTCACACCAGCCCGGAGAGATCTGTTTCCCAGGCGGCAAGAGAGAATCTCTAGAAACTTCCTTACAGACAGCCGTTCGTGAAACATGTGAAGAACTTCTGGTTTCTGAATCTGACATTCAAGTCTATGGTTCTTTAGATTATTTTCTTTCTCCTACTGGTATGCGTATTGATGTATATCTTGGAGAGTTAAAAAATTATAATGGGCAGTACAGTATTGATGAAGTTTCAGATATATTTATGGTGCCTTTAGAATTCTTTCAAAACACACTACCAAAACGATATTATAATAATGTACAAATGCAGCCAGAACATGATTTTCCATTTGACAAAATTCCTGGAGGCCGAAATTATCCTTGGGCAAAAGGTAAATATGAAGTATTGTTTTATGAATATGAAAATCACATAATCTGGGGTATCACAGCAAAAATATTATTCCATAATATAAAATTAATCCAGTAAGACATTTTGTTATCCTGTCTTACTGGATTATTATTTTTGATTGATTTTATTTCATTTCTTAAGATTGTATTTTTAAAGCTCTGATCGAATTCAATACACAAAGCATTGCTACTCCGGTATCCGCAAATACTGCCATCCACATATTAGCAAATCCAAGTAGTCCAAGTATCATGACAAGAGCTTTCACAACTAGTGCAAATACGACATTCTGCCATGCAATACGACTTGCTTTCTTGCCAATGGCAATCGCCTGTGGAATTGCTTCTACACTTGATGTCATAAATACAACATCAGCAGCTTCAATTGCTGCATCAGCTCCACTTCCCATAGCTACTCCACAATCTGCTCCTGCAAGGACTGGAGCATCATTGATGCCATCTCCAACAAACATAACAGCTCCATGTTTTGTTCTCTGTTCCTGAAGTTTTAAAAGCTTTTCATCTGGTAAAAGTTTGGAGTAAACTTCATCAATTCCCGTTTCCTCTGCAATTGCATTTGCAGCTGATTCAGAATCTCCAGTCAGCATAACCGTGTGGAGTTTCTGTGCTTTTAAAGATGCAATTGCGGATTTTGCATCATCTTTTAGTGTATCAGCGATCACAACAGCTCCGATCAGCACTCCGTCTTTTGCCAGAAATACTTCTGTTCCATAAGATGTTGTTTCTTTATATTCTCCTGCAATGTGATACTGATTCATTAATTTTTTATTACCTGCTAAGACTTCAGATCCATCAAGTTTGATCACAGAACCATGTCCTGCAATTTCTTTTGCGCTTTCTGCTGTTTTATAAGATATATTTTCTTCTTTTGCAGCTTCCATAATACTCTTTGCGATTGGATGAGTTGAAGATTCTTCACAGGAAGCAGCCAAGGATAACAATTCATTTCTTGTAACATCTCCAAAAGTAACAACATCTTGTACCTTAAAGTTTCCTTTTGTGATCGTTCCTGTTTTATCCATAACCACAGAAGTAATATCTTTCAATGTTTCTAAAGCCGCTCCTCCTTTAAATAAGATACCGATCTTAGATCCTGCTCCAATTCCTGAGAAGAATGCAAGCGGTACACTTAAAACAAGTGCACATGGACAACTGATCACAAGAAATGTGAGTGCTGTATACACCCAGTGTGTCCAGTTACCTGTTATGATAGAAGGAATGATTGCTGTCGCCAATGCCATAAATACGACAAATGGTGTATATACACGGGAAAAACGTGTAATAAAGCGATCCATTTTCGGCTTGCTGGCTGCTGCATTTTCAACTGAATCCATGATTCTTGTAACCATAGATTCTTCCAACACTTTTTCAACTCTGATCTTGATAACTCCAGAAGTATTTAGACATCCAGAAGTTACTTCCGTTCCTTCAAAACCAGATATCGGCACTGGTTCTCCTGTTACAGGTGATGTATCAATCATTGTTTCACCATCGGTGATCACTCCGTCCAAAGGAATACGATCTCCCGGACGTACTAATAGAATATCTCCAATCTCTGCTTCTTCTGCATCGATCACTGAAACATCTCCGTGTTCATTCACAAGATTTACGACTTCAGGACGCATATCGATCACATCCATGATCTGTGAGCGGCTTCTCTCTACTGCTTTCTCTTCGAATAATTCTCCAATCCGGTAAAATAACATAACTCCTACCGCTTCGGCATACTCTCCAATACCGAACGCCCCGATCGTTGCAATACTCATCAAAAAGTTTTCGTCAAAAACTTGCCCTTTTGAAATGTTTCTTAACGCTGTCCATACGATTTTAATACCTAGGATTAAATATGCCAATAAAAAACATGCTGTACTGTATACTGGCTTAGACGATTCAAAGATTTTTCCAGCAATAAATAAAACAATTCCTATTCCAAGTTCCAAGTATTCTCTATTATCTTCAGAGTTATTTTTCGCTTCCTTTTGTGCACGTACTGTGTCCTCACGAATAACAACTTTAACATCTGGTTCAATGGATGTACAGATATCCTGAATCTGTGGAAGTAATGCCTTTGCATCATCAGACCATACACGTAACTGTTTCGTTGCAAATGTCAGGTTTACTGCCTCAACTCCTGGCAAATGTGAAATCTGTTCTTCCATTTTACCTGCACAATGTGCACAGCCAAGTTTCTCAACAATAAATACCGTTGCCTTTCCATTTCCCTGGCGTTTTGTTGCTGCAGCAATTGTCCCCTCGTCATCATCATCGTCATCACAACAGTCGCAATCACAGTGATCTTCGTCATGATGATGGTGATGTTCATGATCATGGTGATGTTGGTGATGGTGATGTTCATGACCTTCATGTTCACTTTCGCAACCGCATCCACAGTGCTCTTCATGAACTTCTTCATCTTTTCTTTTCTTAGAAGATTTCTTTAAAACTTCCGTTACAATAACGTCTGGTTCAATATCCGTACAAATCTTCTGGATCACTGGAAGAAGATCTTCACTGGAAGTTTCAACATACATCTTCTTCATTGGAAATGAGAGATTTACACTTTCAACTTCTGGAAGTTTCCCGATCTTTTCTTCCATCTTGCCAGCACAATGAGCACAACCAAGATTTTCAAACTCATATGTCCTCTTCATACATTCCCTTCCTTTCAAATACTGTCTTCAACAGATCAGAAACTAACGCCCCGTCTGCCGTATCAGCAATTGTATAATGTACTTCTTTCCCGATTCTTCGACTTGTGATAACACCCAACTGCTTTAATGAGCGCAGATGATGTGAAACAGCTGGCGGACTCATCTCAATCGCTTCAGCAATATTTCTGACACATACCTCGCGATGATATAAAAGATATAAAATACGAAGTCTTGTGCTGTCACTTAAAAGCCCAAATAAACTAGCCGTTTCTATTGCAAATTCTTCTGGCGGGAGAACATGTTTTAATTCTGTAACATCACAACCATGACCATGAATATCTATGGATTGAATGTTATATTTCTCCGTTTTATTCATAAAAATTCCTCCTTTAATTAAACGTTTGCTTAATTGTTTATGTCTTTAATATAATACAGATTTATAAGGAAATCAACTATTTTGAAAAAAATTTTCAACTATTTTTTCAAAACAGATTTTCTGAGAAATATGGTAGTTTTTCCTAACCAAGAAGCAAAAAAATATAGGATAATCAAGCGAATTATGATATACTAAAAATTACTTATACAAATTTATTCGATCAAAAAGATCAAATTTAGATAAAATAATCACAAAAACAAATCAGAAAAGGAAGTGTATCATGGAAGAGTTTAAGAATATCAAAATAGCCCTTTTAGGTTCTGGAACAGTAGGAACCGGAGTGTACAAACTGATCGAACGCCAGAAAGACGAATTACCTCATAAGATCGGTGCTAATCTTTCTGTAAGCAAAGTTCTAGTAAGAGATAAGAATAAAAAAAGAGAGGGTATTAATCCAGAACATCTGACTGATCAGTGGGAAGATATTATTACTGACGATGACATTCAGATCGTCGTAGAAGTCATGGGTGGAATCGAACCAGCTCGTACCTATATCACACAGGCCTTACAAGCAGGCAAGAATGTAGTCACAGCCAATAAAGATTTAATGGCTGTTCATGGTGGCGAATTATTGGATATCGCAACAGAGAATGGATGTGACTTATTATTTGAAGCATCTGTAGCCGGAGGAATTCCAATTATTCGTCCTTTAAAACAGTGTCTTGCTGGCAACTATATTTCAGAAGTCATGGGTATTGTAAATGGAACAACAAACTTTATCCTTACAAAAATGACTCATGAAGGAATGGAATTTGACGAAGCATTAGCTCTGGCAACAGAACTTGGTTATGCTGAAGCTGATCCAACAGCTGATATTGAAGGATATGACGCAGGACGTAAGATGGCGATCATGGCATCTATCGCATTCAACTCCCGCGTTACCTTTAATGATGTATACACAGAAGGTATTACTAACATTACAGCAAAAGATATCAAATATGCTGAAGCAATGGGATGCACGATCAAACTTCTTGGTGTAGCTAAGAATACAGATACTGGAATCGAAGTTCGTGTTCACCCAATGCTGATCCCTAGCGATCATCCATTAGCAACAGTTAATGACTCTTTCAATGCCGTATTCGTACATGGAGATGCCGTAGATGACACAATGTTCTACGGAAGAGGTGCTGGAGAACTTCCTACAGCAAGTGCTGTCATGGGAGATATCATTGATGTTGCACGCAATATCCAGTTTTACTGCAACGGAAGAATTCATTGTACATGCTACAAGAATCTTCCGATCAAGAAGATCACAGAAATTGAAAGTAAATATTTCATGAGACTTCTTGTAGATGACAAACCAGGTGTACTTGCTCAGATCGCATCTACATTAGGTAAGAACAATGTAAGTATTGCACAGGTCATTCAGAAGAATAAGATTGAAGATCAAGCTGAATTAGTTGTAATCACAGATCTCGTTCTTGAGCAGAATTTTGCAGATGCTTTAGTTGAGATTAAGGGAATGGATCATACTCGTGAAATTTCTACTGTGATTCGAGTATACTAAATTCTAATTTGATAGGCTTTCGTATATGTGACAAAAATAAGATAAGAATCAATATTTAAAACAACTGGTGGCAACACGCAGATTTTAAGAGCATTTTTTACAAATCGCCGATCCGCGCCTGTTCCTTTGATAACTCACTGGCTGCGAACCAAAATGTCCGCAGCTACGTTCAGACAATCAACCACAGGGCGCTGCGAATTTGTAAAAAACGCACTTAAAATCTGCTAATCGTTGCCACCAGTTGTTTTAAATATTGATTCTTATCTTATTTTTGTCACATAAAACAGAAGATCAAAGAAATATCATCTGTCTTAAAAAATTCTAATTTATAACCAATACCATTCTCCAACCACAACTTAAAATCCTACCAATGATAATGATGCAGCTGTCCTTCCATCTGGAATGCTTCAAATCCTTGATGTCTCAGCACTTCATAGGCTACAATTGCAACTGAATTGGACAGATTTAATGATCTGATATGTGGCAGCATTGGAATTCTGATTGAGGTTTCTTCATAGTCTAATAGAATCTCTTCTGGAATTCCTGCACTCTCTTTTCCGAACATGATGTATACATCTTCATCTTCTTCATATGCGGGTGCTGAATACACATGTTTAGCTTTTGTTGTTGCCATATAAATCTTTGGATTATCATTCTTTTCTAGGAAATCTTCAAAATTAATATATGTGCGGACATCTAATTTGTCCCAATAATCAAGACCTGCTCTCTTGATCATCTTTTCATTTAAACGGAAGCCAAGTGGCTCGATCAAGTGCAGGACTGCACCGCATGCCACGCAGGTTCTTCCGATATTTCCAGTGTTTGCCGGCATTTCCGGCTCATGTAATACTATATGAAGCATTATTAACTCTCCAATCTTTTAATTTCTATTATTCTCAGAATATATTTTGTATAACTCGTCCTGTCTAGGTGCTTCTAAGTTGGCTGCCTTTCCCTGGCGATAGATCACTTTATCTCTGGAATCTGTTGTATGACCAATAATCGTTGCTTTGATACCTGCCTGTTCCAATTCATTTACTAATGTTCTTCCATGATCTGTTGTGATCAGCATAGAACCACTTGAGATCAACTGGTACGGATTCAGATCGTATCTTTCACAAAATTCGATCGTATGCTGTCTTAATGGAATATCTTCAATACAAACTTCGACTCCGACACCAGATGCCTTAGATATCTCCCATAGTGCACCATATATGCCGCCTTCTGTGATATCATGCATGCAAGATGCATATTTTCGTGCGATCAGTCCCTCTGGCACCACAGAAATATCATTCAAAAATGCTTTTGCATCTTCAATGAATGTATCAGAAAACCATTCTTTTAATTCATCTTCTTTTTCATTTGCAATGATCCCTGTTCCTTCCATTCCAAGATATTTTGTCACAACAATATCCTGACCTGGTTTTGCACCTCCCGATAAGATCAGTTCATCTTCTCTGACCTTTCCGATTCCTGTCACAGATAATACAGGCTGTGTTACCGCAGCTGTGATCTCTGTATGACCTCCAAGTACCATAATATTTAACTTTTCACATTCTGTATTGATCTGCTGCATCATCTTCTTAATCTGTACTTCTTTGATCATCGGAGGTAGAAGTGCTGTCACCATAAGACCGATCGTCTCTGCTCCTGCAGATACAAGATCATTGGCAGTTACATGAACTGCTAGATTCCCAATCTCTTTCACCGCTCCTGTGATCGGATCTGTTGATGTAACAAAAACTTCTCCTTCCTGAAGTTTTAATGCTGCACAATCTTCTCCGATCCCTGGTCCGACAAGAACTTCTTCTCTTCTTGTATGCAATTGTTCAAATACTACTTTCTGCAATGCAGATTCTGATAATTTTCCTATCTTCATATTTAGTTTCCTGTACTTTCTCCAGATTTTGCAGTAGAAGATTTTTTCGTTGTTGTTTTCTGTGCTGTCGTTGATTTTGCAGCAGTTGTCGTTTCACTCTTTGAATCGTTCTTCTTATCTTTCTTGTCTTTTTTCTCTTCTTTTACCTCTGCTTTTTTTGTTCCAACACGATACACTGTTGGTGTTGACATATATGTGGATGTATTGAACACTTTCTTTGATACCTGTTTTCCATTGACCTTTACGATCTTCCATAATCTTGCACTGTATCCTGTATGTCCATAACTTTGCACAACCTTCTGTCCTGCTGGAAGTGTCGCATCTTCTACTGCACTTTCTGTACTTTCTTTGATATTCGTTGTCTCAGATAAAAATTCAACTGTACGCTTTGGATCTTTCTTCTTTCCATATATTGTGAATGTGATCGTTGATCCATTAGCTTTACCTTCAATATAAATTGGTGTATCAAATGTATTCTTGAATTTCATATCTTTATGTGTTCCTGCGATCGCAGCATCTGCTGATCTTGGTACATAATGAACAGTCATGGAATGTGGAAATCTCTCTACGATCTTTAATTCTGCACGGATTACCGCATTATATAATGTTGTGGAAACCTGACAGATTCCACCACCATATGTCTGAACTGTCTGTCCATTCTCGTAAGAACCAGCAAGTGCATATCCATTTTCTTTTGTAAATGGTGATACAGTCTTATATACAGATAATGTTTCTCCAGGATACACCATGCTTCCGTTAATCTTTGATGCACCATTCGCAACATTCACTTTACGTCCATATGGAGAACCTCCATATTCTGTTGTGTACGTGCCTAATACATCTTTGATCTGTGCCATATCTTTTGATGTGTATTTTGCTTTTTGCTTAACAACATCTAATTTGGCTTTTGATTTACCAGATTCTACAGATTTCTTAAAATTTGCAAATGTTTCATCCATATTCATTGTATAGCCTGTCTTTTCTTTCACTACGACAAACTTTCCATTCTTACGTTTAACACTCGCATTTCTTGGCTCTGTGATAATCTTTTTTGTTGCCTTCTTGACATTCTTCTTAAACTTGGCTTTGTCATATTGACGATATACTCTAAGTTTATGTTCTTTTTTCTTGGCATCTGAGTACTGCTCAAAGATTGTTCCTGTTCTTCCAAGTGCATATGCCTCTTCCACTGTCTTATCGGCATCTGCCATAGCTCCTAATGATTCGATTTTCACATCTGTCTTCTCCTCGTCTACATATAACGTGATATTCTCTTTGTGAATCTCTTTCATATGGGATTCAATTAATTTCTTTGCCTCAGCTTTCGTCATTCCTCCAACAGAAATTCCATCGCATGTAACACCATTTAAGATTTTTCCATCTTTTACTGCACTGTTTACCTTATGATTCATATAGAAAAATCCGCCCGCTGCCAAAATAACGATCACAGCAATTGCAATAATTATCTTTTTCTTCATTATGTCTTACTTCCTCTCAAAAATTCTACAGTTACATCATCAGGTATCCGGCTACCATTGTTCCAACCATAACGATGATCAGAAGAATCGCAACTACAGATACAAAAAATCTTTTCTTCTTCATTTCTTCATCACTCCATAATTAAATATAATATGATCAATCTTCTTTGATGCTTCTCTTTGTGTCATCTGATCAACATCAATCTTCTCCCTTATCGCATGATATGCTATCAACTGCGCTAAATATTTCTTTTGTTTTGCTGTGGCAGGTCGTTCTTTCTTGACCTTGTATTGAAGCTGTCTTGGCATAAATATATCTTTCTCTTCTGGAAATTCTTTCTTCATCTGCTCAAATACAACTGCCGTTGCCAGTGCATCATCATAAGCCCTGTGTGCTGCCTGATTCACATAATGGTAATGTGCACACAGTGTTTCCAGTTTCTTGTTCTCAAGCTCACCTAACAGTTTTCTGGCCACTTTCAGCGTGTCAACTCCCTCTCTCTCAAAGTTATGCTTAAATGAAGCTGCTGCCTTCTTCATAAATTTGTAATCAAACATTACATTATGACCAAGAACCGGAAAATTCCTGCTAAATTCCAAAAATCCCTCAACACCTTCTTTCAGTGAAATTCCTTTCTTCAGCATATTCCTGTCGATTCCTGTTAAATTGATAATAAAATCACTGACCTCGATCTCTGGATGAATGATACAGTTATATTTTCCACTGATCTTCCCATCTCTGACCTTAACAGCCCCTATTTCAATGATCTGATCTCTCTCCAATGACAAACCAGTGGTCTCAAGATCAAATGCAACATAATCTTTCATTCGTAGTTACCTCTGAGAATATTTATACAATATTTCTGTTCAATATTATATATTTAGTTTTCATGCTATTTCCTTATTATACACAAATCAACTTTTAGCCTCAACCCTGTTTTTTACTATATTTTTGTCCTTTTTTATGATACGATGATTTTAAATATTAAAATAAAGGAGGACAGCAAGATGATTCAACTGATCGTTTCTGATCTTGACGGAACACTGCTTAACAGTGACCAGCAAATAACCAAACGCACAATCCGTGCGATCAAACAACTTCAAAAAAAGGGTGTTCGTCTTTTGATCAACACGGAGATGAATTATTTTGACACCCAGCAGATTCTTGAAACATACGATCTTCAATGTGATATCGCTTGTTTCGGAGGTTCCTGTATCTTTGATTCCTATGGAAAACAATTGCATGCTTCTTACATTCCTTCTGAGCGAATTCCAGAAATGCTTCGTATCTTTGGATCTTGCCGCACATTTTATGAAATCCACAGTGCGAATGGATTATGTATTCTTGGTTCCAAGACTGGATATAAAAATTATCTTAAAAATGAAGTGATTCCTTCTATTAAAAAAGAATTTCCTTCTTTGAAGATTGAATCTGATACTTATATTCAAAATCGTATCATTCATGCACATTTTTATGATAACAGCAGACTTCTTCTTGATGAAAATCCTCAGATCATTAAGATCTCCACACAATCACCAGATGTTGAGAAATTGAACATCCTTACAAATACTCTTCACACTCAGGTTCCTGACTTTGCAGTATCATCCCATAGCCCATATCGTCTGGATGTCACTGCAGTCAATGCTTTAAAAGGTGCTGCAGTCAATTTCTATACATCTCTTTATGATATTTCTCTTAGAAATACCATGATCATTGGCTACAGTGAAAATGACTATTCCATGCTTGGACTACCTTATATAGAAAGCATTGCAATGGGAAATTCTGCTGATATCATCAAAGATATCTGTCTCCATCACACTGCAAGCAATGATGATGATGGTGCTGCGATCGTATTCGAGCAGGTTCTTTCACAGCAGTAATTTTATCTCTCATTTATATTTTACAAAATTTAAATGTTATATAAGTTCTAGTTATGATACTATAAAACCATACAAAATTTTTACCCAATATTAGGAGGCTATCACATGATTAAATTAATTTCATCCGATATGGATGGTACTCTTCTTAACAGCTATCGACAGATTACCCCAATAAATATCGAAGCGATCAAAAAAGCTCAAGAAAATGGTATCAATTTTATTATCAATACAGGCCGTGAATATCCAAATGCTCGTGCTCTCATTGAAGCTGCCGGATTAAAATGCGACTTGATCTGCAGCAATGGTTCCTGTGCATTTGATAAAGATGGAAATCTTTTATTTGAACACGAAATTGACAAAGAAACAATCCACAAGATTTTTGATGCATTTAATAAATACTCTATGGAACCATCTTTGTATACAACCGAAGGACGTATTTCTCTGCTTCCATTAGAAGAACGTAAAATCTACACAAGAGATGTATTTATCCCTGCAATTCAGATCAATCATCCTGATATGAAATATACCCTTGATGATTTCCGTGAACTTGTAGACAATGTTATCTTTGTTGATGGACAAGAAGCTTTATTAAACAGCGATCATCGAATTTTAAAGATCTCATCAAACTCCACAGACCATGAAGCATTAAAGAAATTGAGAGTCGAACTTGAAAAAATTCCTGGACTTGCTGTTGTTTCAACTGTTCCGACAGATATCGAAATTACTTCTATACATGCCCAGAAAGGAAGTACCTTGTTAGACTATGCAAAAAGAGACGGATTAACTCCTGATGAGATCGTTGCGATCGGTGACAGTGAAAACGATTATTCTATGCTATCCATTCCTGGTATCCATTCTGTAGCTATGGAAAATGCCTGCGATATGATTCGCAATATCTGTGTCTATCAGACTCGTGCTAATACTCGTGACGGAATTGCTTATATTATTAATTGTATTTTAGCAGACCGAGAAAATTTTACTCTATGATTTCATAAAGATTATTAAGTTGCATAGAAATCAACTTCGATTCATCCATGTTTAAACTTCTTCATGAATCAGAAAAAGAACAGCAATTCTTTTGCTTTTCTAAAAACAGAAGACTATAATAAAGACAATATAAATGAAAGGAAGGCCACGAAACATAATGAATTATTACAGTGTAAATTTACCAAGCTATACAATCGGAGAAGGATGTTATAAGGAAATTCCTCATACAACCAGATTTTATGGAAAGACAGCGGTTGTGATTGGTGGAAAGATTGCCATGTCTAAAGCAAAGGATAAGATTTTGGAGGGAATTAAGGGTTCTGATGTAGAGATTCTTGATTTTATCTGGTATGGCGGTGATTCCACATATGAGAATGGTAATGCACTAATCGATATGGATGTTGTCAAGAAGGCTGATATGATCTTTGCAGTCGGTGGAGGTCGTGCCTGCGATACTTGTAAATATGTTGCAAATGAAATGGATAAACCTCTATTTTGCTTTCCAACAGTGGCTTCTAACTGTGCATCTGTTACAGCAATTTCTGTTATTTATAATCCTGATGGATCATTTAGAGAATATTATTATCCAAAGAATGCAAACCATACATTTATCGAATCGTCTATTATCGCAGACTCCCCAGAAGAACTGTTATGGGCTGGTATTGGAGACGCGCTAAGCAAAGAATGCGAAGCTGTTTTTGCATCAAAAGAAGATGAATTATCTCATACTCCAATGATGGGTGTTCAGTTAAGTAAAATCTGTACTACTCCTTTAGTTGAGTATGGAAAAAAAGCTTTAGATGATCTGAAAGCAAATAAAGTATCTTACGAATTAGAACAGGTTGCTTTAGATATCATTATCAGCACAGGTTTAGTATCTAATATGGTAAGTGCTGCACCAAAATACTACTATAATTCAAGTCTTGCACACTGCGTATATTACGGATCAACTGTAACAAAAGGCGGTGAAAAACATTTACATGGTGAGATCGTATCACTTGGAGTTCTTTGTCTGCTTACATTTGAAAAAGCTTATGAAGAAAGAGAACGTATTGCGAAGTTTAATAAAAGTATGGGATTGCCTGTATGTTTTGAAGATATTGAGATCACAGAAGACGATTTCGATGCTATGGCAGAGAAAGTCATGACTACAACAGAATGGGAATTTCGACCTAAGAATGCTAGGGTTACGAAAGAAAGTTTTATTGAATGTATGAAAGAAACTGATGATTTTGGGAAGGCATTAAAATTGTGATTTATGATTGTAGGCTTTCGTATATGTGACAAAAATAAATAAACGATCGGAAGAGCAGCATTAGAATTTTGCCACGTTTTTTGCGAATTCGCAAAAAACGTGAGTAAAATTCTCTAGCTGCTCTTCCGATCGTTTATTTATTTTTTATCATATACTCAAAATCTACAGTTGGCCAATTACAAAATTAAAATTTCTCATTCTTCGCTTTAACAATAGCCTCTGCCATTTCCTGTATTCTCTGTGCTGGAGATGGTGCGTTTAAGATTCCAGAAGTTGCTCCTGTTCCGTCTGCTCCAAGTTTTACAACATTGTAGCAGTCTTCTGCTGTGCTGACTCCTGATGCGATCATAACTAAAACATCTGGATTGACTTCGTGAAGTCCTTTGACTGTTTCAATTGTATAAGAATCGTCTGCTACCTTACCTGTACCGATCAGATCTGTTGGCTCTGCTAATACGATATCTGGATCCATACATGCAACTGCTTTTGCTTCTACTGTTGAATCTGCACAAACGATCGTGATCATTCCAAGTTCTTTTGCTCTTTTGATCGTTGCATATAATTCAGATACTGTTTTCTGGTTTTCTGCATGATTTAAGAATACAGCTTCTGCTCCTGCTTCTTTTAAAGATTCTGGAAGTACATGTCCCATTCCTCGTCCTGGTGTTAATGAATCCATAGACTGTGCACATACAATCAGGTTTTCTGTATTTTCTTTGATCAGTCTGATATCTGCATATGGGCATGTAAAATAAATCTGAAGTCCTGTTTCTTTTGCTGTCTTGTCTGCTGCTTTTGCTAATTCTAAGCTTTTTTCACCATATAAATAAGATTTAGGATTAACAATTAAAAATGGAGATTCTGCTTTTGCCATTTTATCTTTTTCCCCCTATTCTCCGATTACGATGATCTTACATTTTCTTGTTCTTTCTCTTGTTCTGTCAAAGTCTACAAAATATACATATCCTGTAGCTCCAACTCCTAATTTTCCTTCGTCAACTTCTAATGTTGCACTGGAACCGATCAGTGTTGATCTTAAGTGGGCATCACCATTAAATAAAGCTGTTCTATCTCCGTTTGGAAGATATGTATCTGCATCTGGCCATGATTCTACAGCCTTATAATGTTCTTCTCCTGGATAATTATACTGATCTGCACTTACATGATCAGGAATAATCTTCTTTAACACATCGTTCAAATCTTCCTGTAAGAACTCATCTCCTGCTTCATTATAATCATGTACAAATTCTTCAAAAAATACAGAACATGTTGTATGTGGAGAAATGACTGTACAGATTCCATTCTGGATTCCACTTTTTTCGATTGCTTCTCGAACCTGTGGTGTGATATTTACATATGTTGGAGTTTTACCATGTGATTTTAATAAGATCGTTTCTTTATAAACTGCCATTTTTACGCCTTCTTTCTTTGAACTATTTGATTTTCTGGAATACTTTGATCGCACGTTTTACATCTTCTTTGATTGCTTCTGTCGCAACTAATGACATAGAATCATAGAATAATGGTTTGCTGTCGTCAGCCCAGTATTCTTTTGATGCTTTTCCACCTGCTGTATTCATGTATGTATAATAGTTCACTTTACAAATACCATTTTCAATTGCTACTGCATAGTCTTCATCTGATACACCAGAACCACCATGCATAACAAGTGGAATATTTGTTGCTTCACGAAGTCTTGCGACTCTTGGAAGATCTAATTTAGGCTCTGTAAGATATACACCATGTGTTGTTCCAAATGCAACGGCAAGGCAATCTACATTTGTCATTTCTACAAATTTCTTTGCAACTTCAGGATCTGTATAGATGTTATCTAAATCTTCATAATCATCTGTACTATCAGCTCCTGCACCTTCACCCTGTACGACTTTTGATGTAAAGATATGACCGAGTTCAGCTTCTACGCTTGCTCCTACTGCATGTGCGATCTTAACGATCTCTGCTGTTTCTGCTGCGTTTTCTTCGAAAGATTTTGCTGATGCATCATACATTACAGAAGTAAATCCCAGTCTTAATGCCTGTACGCATCTTTCAAAACTTGAACCATGATCTAAATGTAATGCCACAGGAACTTTCGCTCTCTCGGCATAATATTTCATAACAGGTCCAATTTCTTCTAAATCGATCAGATCATCATGACTCTGTGCATGCTGTAAAATAACAGGTGCATTTAATTCCTCTGCTGCCTGTATGATTCCTCTGATCGCTTCTAATGTTGTTCCGTTAAAAGCACCAACTGCTTTATGTTCAACCTTTGCCTGGTCAAGTAATTCTTTTAATGTTACCAACATCTATCTTAATTCCTCCTAAACTCGTTTCGCTTTCTGAGCCAATCTCGCTCTGCCTGCTTTTCTTGCTTTTGTGATAACAGAGTGTGGATTTACTCGTTCATCCAAATCATAAAAATAATCTATAATATCTTTATCATCATCAAATTCAGATACTCTAAGCCAGTATCTGCCTTTTAATAGTCCACCTTTGTCGATGTTCATATAGATCTTTGTGTTTCCTGCTACCATTCTCATAGAGAAAGCTGTCATTTCACTGATCTTATATGTATGTTCCTTGTTGTATCCACGAAAAGTTATAGTTTCTTCGCCAAGATCAAATTCGTACGGATTACTCAAGGATACAAACTCATTCCAAACATTATATACGCAAATAATTAATACAAACATCAGCAAACCATCAAATCCGGTCATCACCTGTCTGATCAGGCAATAAAGCCCGATCAGAAGTGTGAATATTCCTGGTATGGTATGCTGAATGAGATAATGCGATTTTTTATATATATAACTTTTCATAAATACATTTACCTCTTTCTGCTGTTTTATATCTTAGTTTTGTTCAGCATGTGCTGCTTTGATAATACGTTTTCTGTTTAAGAAAGCTAATGCAAGTGCGATAACACCAACAACTGCTAATGCAACGATACTTAAGTTACCTGCTCTGTAGATTACCCATGTTAAAGGGTTAGCTCCATCACAGATAGAAGAAATCTGTGTTACACCATTGTATGTAGCGGCATCTACTGTATGAGCTACAGATGTTGTAACTGCTGCAAGGTCAGTTGAAATATATAAACCACCTGCTAATACAATGATACCTGTGATGATCGCACGGAATCCGTTACCACCAACTAATGGAACGATCAGTACTAACATATATGGGATGCAAGATAAGTCAGCCATTGGTAATACTGTGTTTCCTGGAAGGATTACTGCTAAGAATACTGCTACTGGTACAAGGATTAATGCTACTGTTAATGTGATAGGATGTCCTACACCTACAGCTGAATCAAGTCCAATGTAGATTTTTCCTCTGTCAGAAAATCTCTTAGAAATGAATGCCTGTGCTGCTTCTGAAATAGGCATAAGTCCTTCCATAAGTAATGATGCCATTTTTGGAATCAGTACTAAAGCTGCTCCTAAATATATACCACTTGTTAAAATATTTTTAAGATCATATCCTGCTAAAGCTCCGATTACAATACCTAATACTGTACCAATTAAGATTGGTTCTCCGAATACACCAAATTTCTTCTGTAATTTTTCAATGTTGATGTCAATTTTGTTTACACCTGGAATTCTGTCCATAACCCAGTTGATCACGATTGCAAATGGTACATAAGCTGCTGAGAATCCGTGAGGAATAGATACTCCAGGCATTCCTAATACTTCTTCTGCTTTTGGTGCTGTGTAGTCAGCAATTACAAATACGATAATGATGTTGATGATCGCTGCAATGATTCCATATGTAAGGTTATCTGTAACGATTGCTACTAAAGAACCTGTAAAAGCGAAATGCCAGTAGTTCCAGATATCAACGTCGATTGTCTGTGTTGTGTTTGTAAGTAACATGATAATGTTAATAATCAATCCGATTGGGATGATCAACAGACCTACTGTTGTTCCCATAGCGATAGCTGCTGCAGCTGGCCATCCTACGTCTACTGTTGTAAGTGATAAATGGAATCTTGTTGCCATCTGCTGTACAGCTGGTGCAAGATATGTACCGATCAATCCTACTGCAAGGTTTAATCCGATGAAACCTACACCTACTGTAAGACCACCTCTTAAAGCTTTACCAAATTTAGCCCCTAAAATAACTCCGAAAATTGTTAAAATGATTGGCATCATGACGCTTGCGCCTAAGCCATTAATATAACTGAAAAAATCAATAACTGCCTGCATGATTTTTCTCCCTTCTTATCTCTCTTTTTCTGATAGTTTTTCTTATTTATTCATCTGTTCTTCAACGTCACTGAATAATTTATCTGCTCCAACACCAGTTAATAATGGAAGTCCTGGTAATACTGGGCAAGGCATGTTTGCTCCAACTACTGTTGTTGCGATCGCGAAGTCAGCACTCTTACCTTTTTCAGCAAGTTCTGATACCTGACACTGTTCGATCTGATATTTTCCTGAATATCCATGTTCATCCAGATATGCTGATACCTTCTGATTTGCCACTGTTGATGTTGCTACTCCTGATCCACACGCAATAATAATTCTTTTCATATTAATTTCTCCTTTCTATGTATGCGTTTTCTCATTTTTCTCTATCAATAAAGTCATTATTTCTCTACCAGAGCTGTCATAACCTCATTAATCTTGTCCTGATCTTTTGCCAGAATTTCTTTCAATGTATTCTGATCCTGACAAAGACTTATTAATTTCTGCAGCATTCCCATCTGATCTTCTTTATGTTTGATGGAAAGCATAAATAATAATGAAACTTCTGTTGTCTCTCCTTCCATTCCCATAACATTAAATGTTACTGGTTTGTCTAAGATTCCCAGACAAACTGCTGCATTGTTTACATGTTCTGGATCAGTATGCGGAATTGCTACATTGATCTCTCCTACAGGAAGTCCTGTTGGATAAATACTTTCTCTTTTTACAATTGCATCTGCAAAAGTATCTTTTACATACCCTTCTTCTTCCAGTGCAGATGCCATCTGCTTAATTACTTCCTTGTCGTTGTCTCCTGATAAAGTAACTGCCAAATAACTTTTTTCTTTGTTACTTATTATCTTGTCCATTTTAAGCTCTCCTTTTTATTTATATTTTTTGTTTCTGAAAACTGTTGATCATGTCTAAAACTGCCTGCTCATCTGGGAGCGAGTCAAATTTATTCATGTTGTTTTCATCTCCAAAAATTTTCATCATATCATAAATGGCCTGATTGATACTTTCTGCACTTTTAATGCTCATTCCTATGACGTATCTGACCGGGTCATTATAAACACTTCCAAATTCAATCGGTGTCTTCAATCTGACAAGTGAAGCCGCCTCCTTGATCGCACCTTTGCTGCAATCTGCATGAGGAAGTGCCATTCCCTTACAAACAACAATGTATGGTCCATGTTTTTTTACACTGCTTACCATTTCTTCAACGTATTGTTCTGTTACTGTGTTTGTATCATAAAGAAGTTTTCCCGCACATCTTATGGCATCTTCCCAGTCTTTTGCCGGATAATCCATTTCAATGCGTTCCTTGGATAACAGATTGTAAAAAGCTCCTTGAATATCTTTTTGAGGATTTTGTTTTATCACTCTGTTTTCCTGTTCTTCTATCTCTTCCTGCTCTTTTTCTTTCAATTCAAATACTTTTTGCTGTATTGTAAGAATATCCTGATCATCAAGCATTGGGCTTCTCACTGCCACATTTGGCAGTTTCGAATTCGGTAATGGAATAGTTGAAATTATCATCCTCGCGCCAGACTGCTCGATCTCATTCATATTGTGATGAGATGATACACTGACAATATCTATGATATTTTCTAATATCTTAAGTTTTGCCAACATAAACTGAACAGTTCCTCTTCCTGTCGCACAAACAAGTGCTACCGGAATTTTCTTATTTTTATTACTTTGTATCTTTTCTTTTTCTATCACTGATGCAAAATACAAAACAAGAAACATCACTTCATCTTCTCTAAATTTCTTTCCGATAAAGTTCTCTAAATTTTCAAGTTCTTTATGTACAATCTGAAGGATTTCAGGATAATCATTGATAATCTCATCTTTAAATGGATTTACAAGAACTTCTCCATTCATAACTCTGTAAACTGCAGATTTCATATGTGCAACCATCAGATCATACAGTCCAAAATCCAGATAAAAATCGATTCCTAACTGACCTGAGATCAAATGAATTGCTTCTGCGATCATCACATTGATATCTAATGAGGTTGCACTGTTTCGCTCACCTTTTAAATATCTTTTTCCTCTAAGATGTTTTGTGAACATCAAAATTTCTTCTTCTGTTATCTTTACATCATATTTTCTTCCAATTTTATTTAAAACAGATTTGCTGAAAGGATATTTTGAACTGATCTCTATTTCTTCTTTTAATTCATCATTAAAACTTATAAGATATTTACCCTGATCTAATCGATTCAAAATGATCATCAATTCAATGCCTGCTTCATAAAACGAATAGTCTTCCAGGATAACACCTGTCTCTTCTTCCTCTTCCAGCAGAATATTCTTAAGATTTTCAAAAGAGTTCATTGTATCGAGTTGCTTTAAAAGCAACCACCAATATACATTCAACGTATATCCGTTTTGATAATATTCTTCACTGTTAACTTCCATAAGTTTCAGAATATTTTCACGGATCTGTGTCTCTGTTGCATCGATCACATATCCAACATGTGGTTTTGCTTTTAAAGTCATTTCCCTGTCTTCAAACCAGCTTTTCAACTCCTGAAGATCATTTAAAATTGTATTTCTGCTGACTCCAATTTCATTTTTAAGCATATCCACTGTGATGTATTCTCTGCCGTTTAAAAGTATCAAGGCTAAAATTGTATGTCTCTCATTTTTTGTCATGGTGTAAGAATAGAAATTATAATTTTGAATAAATTTTTCAAACTCTTTCACAGCGATTTGGTCTTTATCTTCGATACTCAGTTCTCCTTCGCTATTCTCAAAGATTGTTGGTAATCCAGCTTCCATAAGATCATCATTGATACTCTTAATTGCTAATCTTATAGAGCGCTCCTGAACATTATATTTATCTTTAAATGCTGCTACCGTTGATTTATCATTCCAAATCAGCTCGCTGAATATTTTATTCTCTCTTCGGTTCATCTTATCACCCATTTCCCTTCGACTTGTTTTTATTATAATTTCTGATTGGATCTATTTGAAGTCCAAGTTAACGTCAAACGTTTTTATCAATTTGTACTAATTCTACGATTTATTATCTTATTTTTTGTATCTTTCTACCAACAAACGTCCAATTTACGTGGTTTGTGTTTTATTTTTTATTGTTTTAAATAGTACAAAACGATAAAATATATTGATTTTTTTGCAAAAAATAATTGCCAGATTTTGAAAAAAATCTGACAATTATCATACTTTATAATTTAATTTTCTTCATATATCAACAGCTTTAGCTGCTCAATTAATCTTTTGTAAATTACTGCTGAAATGCATTCAGTAAGTTAGGGATCATCTGTTTCTTACGTGACATAACTCCTGGTAATACTGCAATCTTATCTTCTGGTGTTACATCAAATCCACGCTCGATCACACCTTCTGCATCTGGTCCGCAGATTAATAGATGTGTTGTCTCTTCTAAGATATTTGTTAACATAAAGAATACATAGTCAAGTCCCTGTTCTTCTTTTACGGAATCCATATACTCAAGGATTGGTGCTTTGATATCATCTAATTCACCCTGATCCATAGATGTAATCTGTCCAACACCGAAGTTAATTGTATCAGCGTTGAATTTCTTGTAATCCATATAGAAAATTTCGTTTGGAGTCTTACCACTTAAATCACTTCCTGCACGGAACATAGCTTTTGCATGCTCTTCTACATCAACACCTGCGATAGCAGCTAACTCTCTTGCGATCTGCTCATCAACTGGTGTGCAAGTTGGTGAACGGAACATTAATGTATCAGAAAGGATTGCTGAACACATTAATCCAGCCATCTCTTTTGTGATCTCGATTCCCTGTTCACGATACATCTGAGCAATAATTGTTCCTGTACATCCAACTGGCTGGTTTCTGAAGTATACAGGTGAAACTGTTTCCACACTTCCGATTCTGTGATGATCGATGATCTCCATGATCTCGCATTCTTCTAATCCTTCGACAGCCTGGGATACTTCGTTGTGGTCAACTAAGATTACCTGTTTCTTGCTGAATTCTAAAATACGACGTCTGGAAATAAATCCTACGAATTCATTATCTGAATTCAATACAGGGAAATAACGGAAACGTTTCTTTGTCATCTCTTCTTTGACATCATCGATATAATCTGTTTCATTAAATGATACAATCGTATCTGTTGCCATAATGTAAGATACTGGCATAGCCTGGCAGATTAAACGGCTTGCTGTAAATGTATCGTATGGTGTTGTGATGATTCTGCAATTTTTTTCTTTGGCAAGTTCTAATACTTTATCACTTACTTCTGTTCCCATACATACAACGATACACTGTACTCCTGTCTGAAGTGCACCGATCTGTGCATCTTCACGGTTTGCAACGATCACTGTATCTTTCGCTGTTACAAACTCTTCCATTGTGTCAACACTTGCTGCAGATACTGTTAATTTACCTTCTGTGATATATCCTTCAATATCTCCTGTCTGAAGTGTTCCATCTAATGTTTCAACTACATTCTTGTATGGTGTTTTTGATTTCGCAAGAATCTCATTATCATAAACATCCATGTCTGCTTTTAAAACATCACTGATAGATACAAGTCCGATCATTTTCTTTCCATCTAATACTGGAAGAGATACAATCTTCTCTGTCTGCATCATCTCTCGTACAGATTTCAGTGAATCTGTTGGTTTTGCCCCTTTAACAGAATTTAGGTTAACATCTGTAAGTCTTGGTCTTACATCACTAACATATTTAGGATCTTTGATTCCAAATGTATCGAGAACATATCTTGTTTCACCATTGATATTTCCGGCACGATATGCTTCGTATCCATTCCCTTCCACCTGATTTTTAAGATTTGCATATGCGATCGCAGAACAGATAGAATCTGTATCTGGATTGCGATGTCCAATTACATATACTTTTTTCATTGTTCCTCCTTCTTTCTTGGCAGCCTTATTGTGAATGTCGTATACTCATTCTGGCTGGTTGCTTTAATAGTTCCATCATGAAGCTCGATGATCTCTTTGGCAATAGCAAGTCCAAGACCTGCACCACCTGTTTCGGATGATCTCGCTTCATCTAATCTGTAAAATTTCTCAAACAGGTTGTTTAATTGATGTTCTGGTATCGTCTTGCCCTGATTCCTTACAATAACATCTGCCTCATCTCCATCGATCATCCCATAAACCTCGATCAGAGAATTTGGATAGCAGTATGAAACTGCATTCCGAAGCAGATTCTCAAAAACCCTGGCAAGTCTGTCCGGATCACCATAAATTAAAATTTTATCATCTACCTCTATCTTCCACTCTAATCCTTTCTGCTTAAATACCGCAGCAAAAGAATCCATCACTTGTTCAAGTAGAACATAAAGATAAAATTCCTTCTTATCCAATGTGATATTCTGAAGATTATATCTTGTAATCTCAAAAAATTCATTGATCAGTTCGCCCAGTCGTTTCGCTTTCTCAAGTGAAATTCCGGTATATTTTGCTCTCTGTTCCACCGGCATATCCGGTGCTTCATTGAGCAAGGATAAATATGCAATAATTGAAGTCAGCGGTGTCTTAAGATCATGAGCAAGATATACGATAATATCATTCTTCCTTTGCTCACTTTCCTCTGCGATCCGTCGCTGCTCTTTCAATGTTCCTTTGATCTCATTTAACTTATTCTCCAGTGGATTCAATTCTGGAGGGAGTAAAATATGATCTTTGGACTCATTTAAGATCATCTGAATACCGCTTTCAACCTGTTTTAGATAAGTTGTAAATTTTGACATACCCAGATAAAAGCTTAACAAAAGTAACAGAAAAAATCCAGCACCAATGATCATTGTTTTATTCTGCATAAAGATCAGACGATATATACGGATTGCTTCTATCTCATCCATGCCAAGCCGTTCAAATATATAAACAACCGTTTTGGCAAACGGATCCTGAAACACCCCATCTACAAAAATATCAAGTATAAAATATCCGATAAATGCAACAATAAGGCTGATTCCCAGTGTCTGCAACATAATCCTTATCTTTAAACTTCTGTATTTACTCCTCAACTTTGTATCCAACTCCCCAAACTGTCTTGATCAGCTCTTTGTGTCCCATGACATCTCCAAGTTTCTCCCTGAGATGTCTGATATGTACCATAACTGTGTTGTTATTGTTCTTAAAATATTTTTCTTTCCACACCTGCTCAAACAGATTCTCGGAGCTTATTACTTTGCCTCTGTTCTGAGTCAGGATCCAAAGTATAGAAAATTCCAATGGAGTTAGTGTAATTTCTTCTTCTCCATAAGTGCACTGATGTGTCGCACGATTCAGAATAAGTCCTGAAATCTCCAAAGTATCTTCCTGATCAGATCCAGAACCATCGTTATATCTTGTAAATCTTCGTAGCTGTGCTTTTACTCTCGCCATAAGTTCAAGAGGTTCAAATGGCTTCTCAATATAATCATCAGCTCCTAATGTCAATCCATTGATCTTATCCATGGATGATACTCTTGCAGTCAGCATAATAACTGGAAAATTGTGCTTTAATCGGATCTGTTTTAAGATTTCAAATCCATCAATATCCGGCAACATCACATCAAGGATCGCCAGATCAATATTCTCGTGCTCTACACATGCAAGTGCATCTTTTCCATTGTAAAATTTAAATACATTATAATCTTCATTCTTTAAATATAATTCAATAAAGTCAGCAATTTCTTTTTCGTCATCTACTACTAATACTGTTGACTGTCTCATCTGCTTCCTCCTTGTTTACTCTTTACCCCCAGGGATCACCTGAAATCTGTGGCCTGTTTCTTCCTCTTCCAGTTCTTCTCTTGTATGACCTTTTAGTGCATATACAGGAACTGTCTTATAAAGTTTAAGAATCAGGTCACAAAGGGTTCTCTGTTCTTCTCTTGCATTATCTTCTAACAAGCCTGTATACGCCTCTGTAATTTCCGTATATGTTACTCCGTTTTGAATCTTTACAACCAGTGATTTTACGATCATCATAGCCTGATACTGATCATCCTCTATATTCTGCATGACAAAATCAAATAACTCTGGAATACCACTCCAATTTCCAACTCCATTTGACAAGGCTAATTCTTTGTACTGATCTTCACTGTAAATCTTCCAGGAAATATCTTTGTTAATGGTCCATTTGATAAACACATCATTCCTGTCATCCACCTCTCTGCTTGCATAGATCAGTCTTAAATTCGTCTGATTTCTCAATAAGATACCAGACTGCCAGAATACAACTCTGTGCATCACAAATTCTTCCAACTCATCATATGTCATATCTTCTATCATGTTATCCCTGATGATCTCACAACATTCATAAATATCCAGAATACCATATAAAAATAACATTCCAAATAAAATATTCTCAAGTCTTGTGTATTCTTCCATCTGAGCCTGTGTCCGATGACTCTTAAGCGAAAAGAAAAATTTGTCTTTTGCCTCCATATTAATATAGATCGTATCATCTTCATAAGAGAGAAATCCAAGAAAATGCAACTGTTCCAGTTCTCTTAAATACATCTGCGCGATCAGGCTTTCTCCTTCCATCTCCCAGCACTGTAATAAAAATTCAATTGCTTCCTGTTGCAGCATCTTCATCACAAGCTGTGGTCTATCATAAAGTTTCTCTGCAACTTTAGCTGCCAGAGATATCTCTGCTTCTCCATCATTAAAAGGGGCACCGAGTCTCTCGCACACAACCATAAGGTTCACCTGCGGATTCGTTGCGAGTTCTTCTACAAATGTTCTTCCTGATGCTTTTATCAATGACATATCTATCCTGCCCTCCTTCGTTTCAATCTTATAAAGTATATCTTATCAGACCCCTCCCGTCCAGTGGGACATTTAAAAAGATTTCTTTAAAATAACTCTCTGATCTTATCAATCTTTTCTTTCGTCATGCGATATCCCATATCATATGTCTGCTTCAATACATCAATATCCTTTTCCAGACTTTCAATTGGATATTCTGGCCTTAAGATTACTGCTTTTCCTTCTTGTTCGAGTTTCTCACAATATCTTACTGTTTTGTTATATTCGATATGTCTCTTCATTAAAAGTTCCGGCAAATGTGGATATTTTCTCTTCAGTAGTTTCGCTGTGATCTTATGGCTTCTGCTTAGTTCTTTTCTATATCCTTCAGGTCTAGTTAATACGATCAGATTCTTCTCATTGCCATCTTTGATTGACTTTCTGATCGGGATCGGATCTGCCAGTCCTCCATCATAATATGGCTTTCCATCAACATAAATCGCTGGAAATACAAGTGGTATCGCACATGTTGCACGAAGCATCATACACTTTTTGTCTAATTTCATTCCATCTTTATATTCTACTTTTCCTGTCCATGCATTGGTCACTCCAACTCGGATTCTTCCTTCGTATTCATAAAATGTCTTCCAGTCAAATGGATATAACTTATTCGGAATCGTATCATATACAAAATCAAGTCCAAATAGACTTTTATCTTTTAATAAATTTCCTGCTCCTAAATATCGTTTATCATTTCTATGATTCATAAGAATCTTTAAATTACGTTCTTTTTGTTTTGAAATATATGAAAATCCATCACAAATCCCCGCTGATACACCGATCATATATGGAAACATGATATCTTCATCTAACAATGCATCCATCACTCCGGCACTGAAGATTGGACGGAATGTTCCGCCTTCTAAAATAATACCTGGCATGTTATGTCCTCCCATCAAGTAAAAAATATCACTTTATCTCTCCTAAATTTTATAATAAGTGACACTTGTTAAATATTATATCACGTTTTCATAATAGAATGTTACATTTACTCAAAGAAATTATGAAAAGAATTCGAATTTTGTGTGAACAAAAAATAACCTTTTTTGTTGATATATCGTGCCCTCGATGGTACAATGTTGATGTAACTGAAATGGGAGCTTAAAAGGTGATACCTTAGCTGAGAGGAAACTTACGTTTCGACCATGGACCTGATACGGGTAATGCCGTCGTAGGGATTTGGATGCTATGAATACAAGACGAACTGTAAACGGGCATCAGAATGTACCTTTAGTTTGTCTTTTTTTATCTCAACATATCTATTTTAGATTTTGACGATAAAATTATAATTTAAACCGAATAAAGTCTCCCAAAATTTTATATTTTGGAGGTATACATTTTATGAATTACACAACTCAGATGAATGCAGCAAGGCAGGGAATTATAACAAAAGAAATGGAGGCTGTTGCTACTTATGAAGGAATTGATGTGAAAGATCTTATGGCTGAAGTTGCAGCTGGCACGATCGTTATTCCTGCCAACAAGAACCATAAGTGTTTAAAACCTTTTGGTATCGGAAATTCCTTAAAGACAAAGATCAATGTAAACCTTGGTACATCCAGAGACTGTTTAAACTTAGATGTTGAGATGGAAAAAGTAAATAAAGCTGTTGAGATGGGTGCTGAAGCGATCATGGATCTTTCTTCTTTTGGACATACTCACGTATTTCGTAAAAAACTTGTCAATGAATGTCCTGCGATTCTTGGTACAGTTCCTATCTATGATGCGATCGTTTATTACAATAAAGCACTCAAAGACATCACATCTCGTGAATGGATCGACGTTTTCAAGATGCATGCCGAAGATGGCGTTGATTTTATGACGATCCACTGTGGAATCAATCGTAACACTGCAGATCGTTTCAAAGCGATGAAGCGTAAGATGAACATTGTTTCCCGTGGTGGTTCCTTAATCTTCGCATGGATGGAAGCAACTGGTAATGAAAACCCATTCTTCGAATATTATGACGAAATCCTCGATATCTGTAATGAATATGACGTAACTTTAAGCCTTGGTGATGCATGCCGTCCTGGATGCCTTGCTGATGCGAGTGATATTTCACAGATCGAGGAACTGGTAACACTTGGTGAATTGACTGCACGTGCATGGAAAAAGGATGTTCAGGTTATGATCGAAGGTCCTGGACATATGCCAATGGATCAGATTCAGGCGAATATGAAGATTCAGCAGACGATCTGTCATGGAGCTCCATTTTATGTACTCGGACCTCTTGTTACAGATATCGCTCCTGGATATGACCATATTACTTCTGCAATCGGTGGTGCGATCGCCGCTGCATCTGGAGCAAGCTTTTTATGCTATGTAACTCCTGCAGAACATTTACGTCTGCCTAATGTTGACGATGTAAAAGAAGGAATCATGGCTTCTAAGATCGCAGCTCATGCAGCAGATATCGCCAAAGGTGTAAAAGGTGCCATGGACTGGGATAACCAGATGGCAGCTGCCAGACAGAAACTTGACTGGGAAAAACAGTTCGAACTTGCTCTTGACCCTGAAAAGGCAAGAAGATATCGTGCAGAATCTACTCCTGAAAGAGAGGATACCTGTACAATGTGCGGAAAGATGTGTTCCGTACGTAACATGAATGCCGTCCTTGCCGGAGAAGATGTGGACGTCATCTAATACTTTTAAGCATCCAGACTGTTTTTATTTTAGACCTCCGGCACATGTCAGATTCTATTTTTCGTATCTGAATATATATATGAAAGAAGGTACTTTATATTATGAGTAATGAAAGAAATGGCTTCTCCAGCCGCTTAGGATTCGTCCTCGCAACGGCCGGATCTGCCGTAGGTCTTGGAAACATCTGGAGATTTCCATACCTCGCTGCCAAATATGGTGGAGGAACTTTTTTATTGACTTATTTAATCCTTACTTTAACGTTTGGATTTTCATTAATGATCACTGAAGTTGCATTAGGAAGAAGAGCTGGAACCAGTGCGATCCGTGCATTCGGACATTTCAATAAGAAATACACATTTATCGGTTATCTTACAACACTGATCCCATTTATCATTTTCCCTTATTATTGTGTGATCGGTGGATGGGTAACAAAATATGCACTTGTTTCTATTCAAGGTGGTATCCACGATGCTGCTTCTGATACATTTTTTACAGGATTTATCAGTAAATCTGCAGAGCCTATGATCTATGTTCTTGTATTTTTGATCGTTACTACTTTAGTTGTTGCTGGTGGTGTCAAAGGTGGTATTGAACGTGTCAGCACGATTATGATGCCGGTACTGATCGTCTTACTGATCGGTGTATCCGTATTCTGTATTACAAGACCAGGTGCTATGACCGGAGTTGCATATTATATCAAACCAAACTTAAAAGATTTCAGTCCAACAACGATCTTAGCGGCACTTGGACAGCTGTTTTACTCTATGTCACTTGCCATGGGTATCATGGTAACCTTTGGTTCTTACATGCCAAAGAAATCCAATCTTGAAAAATCTGTAACACAGGTTGAGATCTTTGATACCGGAGTTGCTTTCCTTGCAGGACTTATGATCGTTCCAGCTGTATTTATATTCTCTAACGGAGATTCTTCTATGCTTGCGAAAGGACCATCTTTAATGTTCGTTATGCTTCCTAAAGTATTTAACAGCATGGCATTTTCAAGCATTATCGCAGCTGTATTCTTTATTTTAGTGTTACTTGCAGCACTTACTTCTTCCATTTCGCTGCTTGAGACACTCGTCGCAGTACTGATGGATAAGTTCCATATGAAACGTGGTACTGCCTGCATTACGATGTTTATTGTTGCTCTGTTACTAGCAGTTCCATCTTCTTTAGGATTTGGAGCATGGAGCAATATTACGATCCTTGGATTTGATTTCCTTGATTTCTTTGATTTTATCAGTAATAGTGTATTAATGCCGATCGCTGCATTCTTAACATGTATCTTTGTTGGTTATATCATCAAACCAAAAGAGATCATTGATGAAGTTGAAAGTTCTGGAGAATTTAAGAGAAAACCTTTATTCCTTGTTATGGTTAAGTATATCGCACCTATTTGCATTGTTGCTATTTTGGTGTTCTCTGTACTTGAAGGACTTGGATTTATCACAGTCTAAAAAAATAAATACCTCATGGAAACGCGCTCATACGGTTTCCATGAGGTATTTATTTTTTCCTGGAGGTCACTGGCGAAATTTATGTGTTGTTTGATAAGATTTTTACTTCTTAAAAATTATTTATGCTTTTTCCATCCATTTCATCGCAACATCTTTCCAGAAATTCCTGTATCATCAATGTTTTATCCACAAAGTAATAGTTTTCTTGTATTAATTTAGGAAAACTATTGGTCCCTATAGGTATGGCTTTTTATTCTACCGGATGTAAATTCTTCAATGAAATGTCCATAATAGGCGCTGAATGTGTTAACGCTCCACAAGATACATAGTCAACCCCAATCTCACGGATCGTCTTTAAACGTTCTTTTGTAACGTTTCCGGAACACTCTGTCTCGGCTCTTCCGTCGATCAGTTTGACTGCTTCTTTCATTGTGTCATCATCCATGTTATCTAACATGATGATATCTGCTCCTGCTTCTACGGCTTCTTTTACCATGTCAAGATTCTCTGTCTCTACTTCGATCTTTCTGACAAATGGTGCATAGTCTTTCGCCATAGCAACCGCTTCTTTGATTCCACCTGCTGCTCCGATATGGTTATCTTTCAGCATAACTCCATCAGATAAGTTATAGCGGTGATTATGTCCTCCACCAACTGTGACTGCGTATTTTTCAAATGGACGCATATTTGGTGTTGTCTTTCTTGTATCTAATAACTTTGTTTTATATCCTTCTAATTCTTTAGCTAATTCACTTGTCATTGTTGCGATACCACTCATTCTCTGTAAGTAGTTTAATGCAACACGTTCTCCAGATAAAAGGGCACGGATATCTCCTTTGACAACTCCCATCAGCTGTCCTTTGGTTACTTGATCTCCGTCTTTTAATTCTGTCTCAAAAACAACAGTATCATCTAAAAGTTTAAAAACTCTCTCAAATACTTCTAATCCACAGATGATCCCATCCTGCTTACAGATTAAATTCACTTCTCCCTGTTTTGGTTCTGGCATCACTGCGTTTGTGCTGACATCTTCCTGTGTGATATCTTCTTTTAATGCATTCATCAGATATTCATCGATGTTAATTTTCATCGTTACACCACTGATCATAAAAACTTCTGTCCTTTCGTTTGATTTCATCAAGAACAAGCTGTTCATTCTCTTTTTCACGCTGTTCTTCATTCTTATACTGACTTAAATCTACTTCGACTGTCTCGGCTTTTGATGGATGTTCTGTGATGTCTTTCGCTGCTGCCTTGGCAAATACAAGTGATTCCAGTAAAGAGTTACTTGCCAGACGGTTTCTTCCATGAACTCCATTACAACTTGTCTCACCAACTGCATATAAATGATCCATAGATGTCTTACTGTCTAAATTAACCTTAATTCCACCCATAAAATAATGTTGTGCTGGTGTTACTGGAATTGGTTCTTTCGTCATATCATATCCTTCATCTAAACACTGTTTGTAGATATTAGGAAATCTATGTTTGATCCTCTCTCCGTCTAAATGTGTCACTGTAAGATACACATGATCGCTTCCGTCTTTCTTCATCTGTTTACAGATCTCACCTGTTACAACATCTCTTGGCTGTAATTCATCTGTAAAACGTTCTCCATCTTTATTTAACAGGTAAGCCCCTTCTCCTCTGACTGATTCAGAGATTAAGAATCTTCTTCCTGGCTTCTTTGAATAAAATGTTGTTGGATGGATCTGGATATAGTTAATATTCTCCAGTGTCACATTATGACGCAGACAAATAGCCAGACTGTCTGCTGTCAGATGTCTGAAGTTTGTGGAATGTTTAAATAATCCTCCCAGTCCTCCAGTTGCAAGAACTGTATCTGGAGCTTCGATCGTATCGAAATTACCATCTTGATCTTTATATACGATACCTTTACATTCTCCATCTTTCTCAATGATATCGATCATCATACAGTTTTCCATGATCGTGATATTATCGCGTTTCTTTGCCTCTTCGTATAAATGGCTTGTGATCTCTTTTCCTGTCAGGTCTTCGTGATGAAGTATGCGGAATGTAGAATGTCCACCTTCTCTTGTAAATTCGATCTCTCCATCTTTCAGGTCAAATCTTACACCAAAATCTTTCAGATCCTGAATGATCTGTGGTGATTCTTTGATCATCTTCTCGACGGCACCTTTGTCGTTCTCATAATGTCCGGCCTTCATAGTGTCTTCGAAATAAGAATCATAGTCTTCTGGATTCTTCAATGCAGAGATTCCACCCTGCGCTAAGAAGGAGTCACTCTCCTCAACTGTCTTCTTAGTAATAACGATTACTTTGTAATCCTGTGGAAGAAATAATGCATTAAATAGTCCTGCCGCACCGCTTCCTACAATGATCACATCTGCTGTTTTCATAATTCTCTTTGTCCCTTTCTTGTCTTACTGTGCGATTCTTAACATCTCGTCTAATGCTTTCTTAGCATTTAATCGCAGATCTTCTGGTAATTCTACCTGATTCTTCATGTCTCTTAATGTGTCTCTTACATTCTCTAAACTGATACGCTTCATATTTGGGCAGAACTGACGATGTCCTACAGAGTAGAATGTCTTTCCTGGATTCTTCTGTTTTAATTCATATAAAACACCCATCTCTGTACAAATGATAAATACGTCCTTATCAGATGCTGTTGCGTAATCAATGATTCCTGATGTACTTCCTACATAATCTCCTAAAGCAACAACGTCTGGTGTACATTCTGGATGTACTAAAACTTCTGCTTCTGGATGTACTTCTTTGGCTTTCTTGACATTCTCAGCTGTGATACTTCTATGTACATGGCAGAATCCATCATTGTAAATGAAGTTCTTCTCTGGAAGTTTGCTTCCGATATAACGTCCAAGATTCTCATCTGGTACGAAGAAAATATTCTTCTGTGGAAGTGCTGTTACAACTTTCAGTGCATTGGATGAAGTTACACAGACATCAGAATGTGCTTTGATCTCTGCTGTAGAGTTAATATAACAGACAACAGCAAGATCCTCATATTTTTTACGCATCTCTTCAATCTTCTCTACATCAACCATATGAGCCATTGGACAATCTGCCTTCTGGTCTGGCATGATAACTGTTCGGTCTGGATTTAAGATCTTGGCACTCTCACCCATGAAATTTACTCCTGCAAAACAGATCACATCTTTAGATTCTTTTAATGCAACCTTTGCAAGGTAGTAAGAATCACCAACATAATCAGCAATCTCCTGAACCGCATCGTCTACATAATAATGTGCTAGTAAAACAGCATTTCTTTCTTTTTTTAATTGTTCAATCTCTTTTTTTAAATTTTCCATCTTTCTCTCCTTGTTATTAAACTTAAATATACCACGAGAAATACGTTGATTCAAGTATTTATCGCAAAGTACGAGCAGAACATTTGTAAAATTGTGATTGAACTAAATCGCTGTGATCGGTGGACACTCCTTTCAGAACGTGCTCTGGAATTATTGAAAGAATACTGGAAAAGTTATCCGATAAAAAGAGACCATCTGTTTGTTTCTTTGGATGTTCCTCATGATCCATTAAAAATAAGATAAGAATATAACAAATACCAGCCCTGAAATTACTTCTGTTGAAGTTGTTTCATGACTGGTATTTTAGATTCTTTTTAATGAATTTTCCTTAATTGCCTATTAGAACCTTTTTCCCTTCAAATGCGAATCCGTAATGTCTGATATTTACCTTTGATATTTCCATGTAACATTGCTTTGATAAATGCATTATAGTTTGATCCTGTATACTGAAACCATCCAGCAAACATCTCTGAGAACATACCATTTAACATACACACTGTATAGTGGTTTCGATAGACTTCTGTTTTATGTGACTGAAATAAGATAACAAGAAATATTTCAGTTACATATACGAAAGACTACCGTCGCAAATCATAATTTAGTAATTTTCTTCATGTACCTCAAAATAGCTCTGTGGATGTGCACATACAGGACATACTTCTGGAGCTTTCGTTCCAACTACGATATGTCCGCAATTGCGACATTCCCATACTTTTACTTCACTCTTTTCAAATACCTGTGAAGTCTCAATATTCTTAAGAAGCGCACGATATCTTTCTTCATGATGTTTCTCAATCTCTCCAACTGCTCTGAATTTGGCAGCTAATTCAGGGAATCCTTCTTCTTCTGCAGTTTTTGCAAATCCTTCATACATATCTGTCCACTCGTAATTTTCCCCTTCTGCAGCTGAGGCAAGATTTTCTTTTGTATCTCCGATTCCTGCTAATTCTTTAAACCACATCTTGGCATGTTCTTTTTCGTTATTCGCTGTCTTAAGAAATAGTGCAGACATCTGCTCATATCCTTCTTTCTTTGCAACAGATGCGAAATAAGTATACTTATTTCTTGCCTGTGATTCTCCTGAAAATGCTTCTAATAAATTCTTCTCTGTCTGTGTTCCTGCATATTTATTAACTCCCATGCTTGTTTCCTCCTTAATGGTTCATTTAAATTACTCTATATTTCCCCAAAATTTATGATTTCTATTCATTAGATTTCCATAATCCATGCAGATTACAATATTCATATGCGGCTACAAATTCATCCCCGTCAGCTAAAGTAAATACTGCCTCTGGTTTATCTCCTGGTGCAAATTTATGCAGCTGCCCACCATTCTTTGTTTCAATATATACACCCATAATATAATGCTCTGGAAGCATTGGGTGCTCTACGGAAGATACAGCTACTGTGATCTTATTTCCATCCTGTGTAACGACTGGTACATGTTTTTCAACTGCTGCATCGGTTGTATTTGCCTTTAAACTTCTTAAATTCTCTACGGAGCTTCCTGCTCCAAATAATTCTAATAATACAGTTCTGTCTTCTGAACGATAAAATTTAGCCATAACTTCTTCTCCCTTCTATTACAATATATCTATAAAAACTATTCTTCTGAAAACTGATCTTTCCCTACAAAACATAGTGGACATTCAAAATCTTCTGGAACATCTTCCCATTTTGTTCCTGGAGCGATTCCTCCTTCTGGATATCCTTTTTCTTCATCATATTCCCATCCACATACATCACATACGTATTTCATAGATTTGTCCTCCTTGTTTATAAATTAGTAACGATTACTGTTATTATGTTTATATAATAATATATGCGAGAAAAAATGTCAATAAAAATTTTAATTTTGTGTGTATGGAGAATAGTATTGGATAGGAATTAAGGTTTTCTTGTTATCTTATTTCAGTCACATATACGAAAGACTACCATCGCAAATCAAAATTTCACCTTTTCTTAATACTCGATACGCATTATCAAAAAAGTCTTGTGGATTAGGGTAATGATGAAAACTATTTGTAGATCATTTCTGGTGTTAGATCTAATCCTGTATATAGTTTATCTGGATATTTTTCGCATAGGATTTCAATCATTGGTCCTGTTCCACAGCCACAGTCAAGGACATCATTGAATTTTTTGTTTTTTAATTCTTTTAAAACTTTTGGATAATCATATTTACACATTTCATAAATTCCTGATTTACCAGAATCGTAGATTTTTGCTGCTTTTGTGAATTCCTTAATGGACATTTAATAGTAATCTCTTGTATAATACTAATATATAATTATCAATATACAAAGTTACTGAACATTCAAACAATAAGGAGGTAACAATTATGGCAGGTAAGATTACAAAAGTATTTAACGCAGCCGATCAGATTCAAGCCGATGTGATTCATGATCATTTAAAGCAAAATGGAATTGAAAGCATGTCCAAACAGCCTGGAACAGGAGAATATATGAACATTGCGATGGGGTATTCTGTTTATGGAACGGATATTTATGTCCGGGAAGATCAGAAAGCGAAAGCTGAAGCTTTGATCAATGAATTATTGTATGATAGTGACTACGACACATCAACTGATGAAGAAATTAAATTGCCTTGGTGGCAGAATAAAGCGATCGTTGCAAAATGTATTTTAGGATTTTTTGTACTTGTCATTATTGTTATGATTGCAAATCAGATTTTACAATAAAATGATAGATTTAAAAAAGAACAGATATGTTTTAGAATTTATTGAAATCCTTATGCATATCTGTTCTTTCTTATGATTCATTATTTATATTTCGTTAATTGTTGCCTTATGATCAGTCAAATTTCTGAAATACATCCTTAAGTGCCGGATATATCTTTCTAAATTGCTGATACTTTGCCTCATACTTCGCAACAAGCTCCTCGTCAGGTTCCACCGTATCCACAACTTTCACAAGCTTGTCAGCTGCTTCCTGTACGCTTTCGTATTCTCCGCATCCAACGGCTGCAAGCATTGCTCCTCCATATCCTGGACCTTCTTCGCTTTCGATCACGTCAACTTTCAGGTTCATTACATTCGCAATGATCTTCTTCCATAATGGACTCTTGGCTCCGCCGCCACAGATCTTTGTACGTTCAATCTTGATTCCAAGGCTTCTTGCAACTTCTAGAGAATCACGCAATCCAAATGCAACTCCTTCTAACACTGCCTGTGTCATTTCTTCTCTTGTTGTATCCATGGACATTCCAATAAATGTTGCTCTGGCTTTTGGATCGTTGTGTGGGGACCTTTCTCCCATAAGGTATGGAAGATAGAATACATGGTTTTCTCCAAGCTTTGTAATGCCTTCTTGTTCTTTGCTGTATTCTTTTGTCTTTAAGATTTCATCCATCCACCATTTGTTGCAGGACGCTGCGCTTAACATACATCCCATCAGGTGATAATACCCGTCTGCATGATCAAAGGAATGCAGGGCATTATTGGAATCTACGCCAAATGTCTTGCTGGAAATGAAGATCGTTCCAGATGTTCCAAGAGAAATGTTGCACATTCCATCTCCGACGGTTCCTGTTCCTACCGCTGCTGCCGCATTGTCTCCAGCTCCTGCGATGATCTTGACTTCTTTGGATAATCCAAGTTCATTTGCAATATCTTCTTTTAACGTTCCGACTACTTCATAACTTTCAAATAATTTTGGAAGTTGTTCTTCACTGACTCCACAGATTTCCAGCATCTGTTTTGACCAGCATTTATTTTTGACATCTAATAATAACATTCCTGATGCATCCGAATAGTCCGTACAAAATGTTCCAGATAATTTATATGCCAGATAGTCTTTTGGCAACATGATCTTTTGGATCTTATTAAAATTGTCTGGTTCATTTTCACGCATCCACAGGATTTTTGGTGCTGTAAATCCTGCGAAAGCAATATTGGCTGTGTATTCGGATAATTTGTCTTTTCCGATCTCATTATTTAAATAATCTGTCTGTTTCTGTGTACGTCCGTCATTCCATAGGATCGTAGGACGGATCACATTATCATTTTCATCTAGGACTACGAGTCCATGCATCTGTCCTCCAAAACTGATTCCTGAAACCTGTGACTTATCGCATTCACTGATCAGTTCTTTGATTCCTTCCATTGACTGTGTGTACCAGTCTTCTGGTTTCTGCTCGGACCATCCTGGATGTGGAAAATACAAGTCATATTCTTTGGAAACGATTTTCTTGATTCCGCCTTTTTCATCCATTAATAATAATTTGACTGCAGATGTCCCAAGGTCTACACCAATATACAACATAAAAGTCCTCCTATTTTATACCCAAAATTTTTTTCATGCATTATCTTATAACAAAATTATACAATAAATTCTGCATATCTGAAATATGTATTTGTCCATTCTATCTCATTATTTTTTCTTTCTCTTTCCATCTATTACATCTTGCGTTATACTTATTTTAGTTTAAAAATTAGAAGGGAGTTTTTTCATGAAAAAACCAGCATTAGTAATTCTGGCTGCCGGTATGGGAAGCCGTTATGGAGGATTAAAACAGATGGACCCTATGGATCCGATGGGACATGCGATCATTGATTATTCAATCTATGATGCAAAACGTGCAGGATTCGGTAAGGTTGTCTTTGTCATAAAGAAAGCAATTGAGAAAGACTTTAAAGAAACTATCGGAGCACGAGTTCCAGAAGGAATGGAAGTATGTTATGCATATCAGGAAGTTGATGCATTACCAAAAGGTTACAATGTACCAGAAGGACGTGTAAAGCCTTGGGGAACTGCACATGCTGTTTTATGTGCAAAGCCATTTATCAATGAACCTTTTGCCGTGATCAATGCAGATGACTATTATGGAGTGGATGGATATAAAGTAATGGCTGATTTCCTTACAAGCCACGAAGAGGAAGACGGAAAAGCACCATTTGCAATGGTGGGATATCATCTTGGAAATACTGTGACAGAGAATGGTTATGTATCAAGAGGTGTCTGTGAAGTCGATGACAACCACCAGTTAGTTTCTATTACAGAACGAACACATATTGAAAAACGTGAGGATCACGCAGAATTTACAGAAGATGATGGAGTGACTTGGACATCACTACCATTTGATACTTTAGTATCTATGAACTTCTTTGGATTCCAGCCTATGATCATGGATGAGTTGGAAAAAGGATTTCCTGCTTTTCTTGATAAAGTGATCAAAGAAAATCCATTAAAGGGTGAATATTTTATTCCTAGTGTCGCAAGCGATTTGCTTCATAGTGGAAAAGCATCCTTAGAAGTTCTTGTATCGAAAGATCAGTGGTATGGTGTTACATATCCTGAAGATAAGCAAAGTGTCATTGATGCTTTAGCAAAATTGAGAGATGATGGGGTTTATAAGTTTTAATTTATCTTCCGTTAACGAATATAAAAATATCAGCCAGCTTCGTGTGGAATTATCTTTCCTGCCAAGCTGGCTGATATTTTAACGCTATATATTTTATTATCATTCGTATATTATTTTACCTTATAAACTTTAACACCTTTTTTCTTACCGAACTTCATTGTCTGTTTATGTGAACTAAAGAATACATCAATATGTTTTCCTTTTACTCCACCACCAACGTCTTCGGCTACATATGTTTTTCCTTTGATTTTTACTTTTGTTCCTAATTTAATCTTTCTTCTATCTACAGCAATGGTTCTTCCCTGTTTTGCTTTCTTTCCGGAAGCTGTTCTTGTTCCCCATTTTCCACTGCATTTCTTACATCCGCAGTAGGCTGTTAATTTATATTTTCCTAAATACTGTACTTTGTTACTTTTTGCTTCTGTTGAAGTTGATCCTGTAAAGATAAATCCTGATGCTACTACCAGCATTGTGATTACTACTAACAATTTCTTCTTCATGACTTTCAGCATATAAACCTCTTTCTGTGCTCAATAGTTTCTTAAACTTCGAAACATTTTTGTAACAATTTCGAAATCTATGTTTCATACTTTACTGCATATATGTAAAAATGTCAACCTTTGCATTAAAAAAAGAACAATATATTTACAATATTTGTAAGTTAGTTGTTACGAATATATTGAGGTACTTATGAACTCTATATATAATAGAGTATAGAAGCAATACAAAAAAGAAGGCATAAATTACATAAATCTATGCCTTCTCTGTATTCACATACTTCTTATAAAATGACGTCCATGACGCCATCAAGATAGATATTCTCTACATCTTCGATCAGCCCTGCATCGCATGCTTCTGTTAGTTTTGGATCGATTGGCAGTTTGCCTAGCACTGGGATATCAAATTTCTCTGAAATCTCTTCAATATGGCTGTCCCCAAATACTTTGATCTCTTTGCCACAGTCTGGACATTTGATGTAACTCATATTCTCAACAAGTCCCAACACTGGTACATTCATCATATTGGCCATATTCACAGCTTTCTCTACGATCATTCCTACCAGCTCCTGTGGTGTTGCAACTACAACGATTCCATCTAATGGAATAGACTGGAACACTGTTAGCGGAACTTCTCCTGTTCCTGGTGGCATGTCTACAAACATAACGTCAATATCTTTCCATAATGTCTTACCCCAGAACTGTTTGACAACATCTGCTACAACGGGTCCTCTCCAGATAACTGGCTGTGTCTCTTCTTCTAACATCAGATTCAGAGATACAACTTCAATTCCAAAATTAGTCATTGCTGGAAGAATGATTCCTTCTGCATTACCTAGTAATCTTTCATGAAGTCCAAATGCCTGTGGGATTGATGGTCCTGTTACGTCTGCATCAAGAATTGCTGTGTGCAATCCCTTTCTCATTGCTGCTACTCCTAAAAGAGAAGTTGTCATTGATTTACCTACGCCACCTTTTCCACTGACGATACCAATAACTTTCTTTACTTTACTTTCTCTATATAATGGTTCAAGAAAATCTGTCTTCTCCTGTGTTCTGCTTGAACAGTTTGAACTACAACTGCTGCAGTCATGACTACATTCACTCATTTTTATTGTGCCTCCATAGCTTTTAAAATTTCTTTTGTGCTGGATGCGATGTCTCCGTTAAATACGGCTGATCCTGCAACGAAAACATTTGCTCCACATTCTTTTACATGTGCAATATTCTTCGCTGAAATTCCACCATCTACTTCAATATCAATATCCAGACCTTTTTCTGTGATGATTTTTCTTAATTCTTTAATCTTATCATCCATTTTATTGATATAAGACTGTCCGCCATAACCTGGGTTAACTGTCATGATCAGGACCATGTCAATATCTTCTAATACATAATCTAATGCAGATAATGGTGTTGCTGGATTTAAGGATACTCCTACCTTCAATCCTTTTGCTTTTACCTGCTGAATTGCTCTGTGAAGATGTTTTGTTGCTTCTGCATGAAGCGTGATCACATCTGCTCCAACTGCTGCAAATTCATCAATATATCTCCCTGGCTCTTCAATCATTAAATGCACATCAAATACAGCATCTGTAACTTTGCGAAGAGACTTGATCACAGGAAATCCTAATGAAATATTAGGTACAAACATTCCATCCATAACATCAATGTGTACCCATTTTGCACCTGCTTCTACAGCTTCTTTCACATCAGCTCCAAGATTTGCAAAATCTGCTGACAAAATTGATGGGGCTAAAATATAATCCATAACTCTTTTCTCCTTTACACACCTGTTTTCAACGCTCTTTTTAGTATAACGTATTGTTTGAAACAAGTCTAGTTACTATGAAAAAAAGAACCTTCTTAATTTAATAAGAAGGTTCTTTTTTATGAATTTGCTTTCTATCCTCGTTCGATGATCTTAGCCATCTGTTTCGCAACATTCCATGCATGATCTCCGATACGTTCAAAGTCTGTTAACATCTCTGAGAAAATAATACATGCCTCGTCGTTACATTCTCCTTTATTGATACGTTCCAAATGACTTTCATAGAACTCTTCTGTCTTCTGATCAATAAAGTTTTCTGAATCATGAACTTTCTGAAGCCATGCCTGTGTATCATCCGGTTTCTTGGAAATATTATGGAACATCTTTTCACAGATCATTTTCATTTCTTTCATCTGTTGTTTTGCTGAATCTGAAAAGACGATCTGTTTTTCTTCAATCAGCTTTGTGTAATCGCAAATATTAACTGCATGATCTCCAATTCGTTCAATATTGCTTGTCATATCAAGATAAGATCCAATATTTTTTGAAGCTTTTACATTCGCCTCATGTGCCATCATTTTTGCTGCCGCTCTTGAAATTTCTTTATTCAGATAATCAATATAATCTTCTCTCTTATCTACATCATCTAACGATTTGCTGCTTCCTGCTAAAAATGCATCAAAACTTTCATCTACATTAACTCTTGCCATCTCAAGCATTCTCTGAATCTCATTTCTTAGGTTCTGTAAGTTGATCGCTGATGTACCGAACGTTGCATCAACTCTTGTATCAACAGATTTGATGTATTTTAAATGTTTGTGATGTTCTTTTTCTTCCTCTTTCTCTGGAAGGATCTTTGTTGCAAGTTTTGCAAGATAATTTCCAAATGGAATCAGAAGGATTGTTGTACTGATATTAAATAATGTATGCATATTCGCAATCTGTTTTGTAATACTGCTTCCACTAAATGCTGCCACATAATCTGTGATTGGTGTGATCAGACATAGCACTGTAAAGATTGCTGTTCCAATGATATTGAAACTTAAATGGATGATCGTTGCTCTCTTTGCACTTCTCTCTGTTCCAATGGATGCTAATATTGCTGTGATACATGTACCAATATTCTGTCCAAATAATACAAATGCTGCATCATGGAAGCTGATAATTCCACTTAATGCCAGTGCCTGTAAGATACCTACAGATGCAGAAGATGACTGGATCACTGCTGTAAAGATCATACCTGCAATGATTCCGATCAATGGATTTGAGAATCTTGTCATAAGGTTGATAAATGGTGGATACTCACGAAGTGGTACCATTGCATCTCCCATCATATTCATTCCGACAAATAAGATACCAAGTCCTGCGATGATTTCCCCAACAAACTGTACTTTTTCATTCTTTGAAAATACAACAAGTGCTACACCAATAAACGCGATCAATGGTGCTAAAGCCCCAACGTCTAAAGCAATTAACTGTCCTGTAATTGTTGTACCAATATTAGCTCCCATGATGATCCATACTGCCTGATTTAATGTCATCATTCCAGAATTTACAAATCCTACGACCATAACTGTTGTCGCTGAAGATGACTGGATCACAGCTGTGATCAGAGCTCCTACGATAATTCCTAAAAATCTGTTAGATGTCAGTTTTTCCAAAATGTCTTTCATTTTATTTCCAGCAACGGATTCCAGTCCATTACTCATCATCTGCATACCATAAAGGAATAATGCTAATCCTCCTAGCAGACCTAAAATGTTTGTACTGCTCACTTTTCTTTCTCCTTTTGTTGTTTTATATTTTTTTCACTTATTTTTTACAACAGTTTTATTTTAACTTATTTTCAAGTTGAGTAGTGTTAAATCTATGTAAAATTTTAATTGCATGGACTACGCAGCTTGAAAACTTTATCTTTGGCATCCTTTTATATCAGCTATATGGAAAAAATGCGGAGACTTTCTATTGATCGTCTCCGCATTTTCTTATTGTATTTGCATTTTGTTTTCTATGAATTCTGACGAATTATTCTTCATCGTCATCATCTTCAACCCATTGAGCATATCCTGTGTTAAATGTTGATGTATTCACTTCGTCTGTCTTAGTCTCAGAAACTTCAACATTTTCCTGAGTATTTTTTTCAGTTTCTACATCTTTTTCCATTGTCTCTGATACATTTTTCTCAGACTCTTTTTCCGGATTCTTGTATTTATTGAAGATTTCCATAAATTCTTTTCCTGTGATCGTCTCACGCTTGATCAAAAACTGCGCTGCTTCGTCAAGAATGTCCATATTTTCACGAATATATGTGACTGCTTTAGCGTAAGCTTCTTTTAACATCTTCATGACAACTTCGTCAACCTTGGCTGCTGTTGTCTCTGCACAGTTCATAACGGCACGTCCGTCAAGATATCGGTTTGTGATAGATTCCAGTCCAATCAGACCAAATTCTTCTGACATACCGTACTGTGTAACCATTGCTCTCGCGATCGCTGTTGCACGTTCGATATCATTGGAAGCTCCAGTTGTGATCGTGTTGAATTTCACTTCTTCTGCAGCACGTCCACCGAAAAATGCTACAAGATCTGCTAACATCTCGTCTTTCTTATTCAGATATTTTTCTTCTTCTGGACGCTGCATTGTATATCCAAGTGCTCCCATTGTACGAGGCACGATGGTGATCTTCTGTACTGGCTCTGATTCTTTCTGTAATGCCATAACCAATGCATGTCCAACCTCATGGTATGCAACGATCTGTTTCTCTTCATCACCAAGGATTCTGTCTTTCTTCTCTTTACCAGCGATGACAACTTCAACCGCCTCAAATAAATCCTTCTGTGAAACAGCTTTTCTTCCGGCTTTGACAGCTCCTAGTGCTGCTTCGTTGATCATATTTGCAAGATCAGATCCTACAGCTCCGCTTGTTGCTAATGCGATTTCTTCAAAGTCAACAGTCTCATCCATCTTAACGTCTTTGGCATGTACTTTTAATGTCTCAATTCTTCCCTTTAAGTCTGGACGTTCTACGATAACTCGACGGTCAAAACGTCCTGGACGAAGAAGGGCTTTATCCAAAACTTCTGGACGGTTTGTAGCTGCAAGGATAATGATACCTTTGGATGTATCAAAACCATCCATCTCTGCTAATAAGGCATTCAGTGTCTGTTCACGTTCGTCATTTCCTCCACCATGCATACCGTTGTCACGGCTCTTACCGATCGCATCGATCTCGTCGATGAAAATGATACATGGTGCCATCTGCTGTGCCTGTTTAAATAAATCACGGACTCTTGATGCACCAACTCCGACGAACATCTCTACGAAATCAGATCCGGAAAGTGAAAAGAATGGTACTCCTGCCTCACCAGCTACAGCTTTGGCAAGCAATGTCTTACCAGTTCCCGGAGGTCCTACAAGCAATGCACCTTTTGGAAGCTTCGCACCAATCTCTGTATACCGTTCTGGGTGATGGAGAAAATCAACCATCTCTGTCAGTGTTTCCTTCGCTTCACCCTGACCTGCAACATCTGCAAATGTCACGCCCGTCTTCTTCTCAACATATACTTTTGCATTGGACTTTCCAACTCCCATCATACCGCTGCTTCTGCGCATCATCATAACAAGGAATCCAAAGATCAGTAAAGTAGGGATCAAACTGATCGCTACGGATAAGAATGTATCCATCGGATCTTCTGGTTCCTGCTCAAATGCGATCTTACTCTTGATCAGACGATTAACCAGTTCATAATCACCACTGATTCTCTGTACTGTGTAAGTTGTTTTGTAAAAAGGATTTCCCTCTTTCTTTGGTGTCACTTTTAACTGAGTGTCTGTTACTTTTACACTCTTTACTTGATCCTTGTCAACCATTGTGACAAATTTATTGTATGAAATCGTTGTCTCGGTTCCATTTCTCCATTTTGTTATGATGGAATTGAAAAAGATTGTTCCAAGAATAGAAACTACAAGAAAAACAGCTAAATACTTGGCATTTCTCTTCTTGTTATCTTTGTCATTCTTATCATTTTTATTATTCTGTTGATTATTCAAATGTCAGCTCCTCCTTTGATTCATAAGCACCATTATATGTTTTCTGATTTTATAAATCAATAAAACTATTCTAAACTTTTTATAATTTTAGTGAAAAATTACATCTTTTTCGTAAAATTGGCTTTTTAATATGATATATGGATAAGATATTCCCTTTCTCTGGTGCTCTTTTGTAACCCCGATCAGCGTTGTATCAATATAAATATGTGACTGATCCTGTGTAAATTCTTTTACTTTGATCTTATATCCACTCCCTGGCTGTCTTCCGTAACCTATGACATAATAAGTAAAGTCTCCTGTTGTATATGTAAAATGAAAAGTTTTCTTCTTCTCCTGGTCGATCAACTTTCCAAGTTCCTCCGGAACTACATTTCTTGTGCATACTACATACGTGACTTTCTCCTGTTCTCCATTTTCTTTTTTTCTAAGACAACCTGTCTGTATGATTGATAACATGCAAAATAAAATGATGCAAAGTCTCCATTTGTTCACAGATATTTTCCTTTTTAATCATTTTATGCAATTTGATTTAAGATAATACTTGTTTGATCATCTGTGGTTTCTCTAGCTGATCCTTTGCTATATGGAAATTTTCTTTAAAATGTTTCACTGCCTGTCTGACTTTCTCCTCTTCATTTCCATAAATCGTTGCCAGCAAATCTCCTTTCTTCACTGGATCTGCAACTTTCTTTGAAAATACTAATCCAACTGTCGGATCGATCTGACTGTCTTTCGTCTCTCTTCCACCACCAAGGATCAATGAACAGATTCCTATCTCCTGTGCGTTAATATGTTCAACAAATCCTTCTTGTTCTGAGCGTATTTCTTCTATTACATGTGCCTGTTCAAACAGTTCTGGATGATCTATATATCTTGTATCACCGCCCTGTGCAGCCACAAACTGTTTAAATTTTGCAAGTGCCTTTCCATCTCTGATCGTAGTTCTTACCATGGATACTGCGTCATCAAATTTCTCTGCAACACCTCCAAGCATCAGCATATGAGAAGCTAGTGTTTCTACCAGTTCCGTGAAATCTTCTGGTCCATTTCCTTTCAGCGTATCAATCGCTTCCTTAACCTCCAGAATATTCCCAACTGCCATTCCAAGTGGTTCATCCATATTCGTGATCACTGCTGTCATCTTTCTTCCAGCACTTTTCCCGATATCAACCATCTCCTGTGCTAATTTCACAGCTTCTGATTTTTCTTTCATAAATGCCCCACTGCCAGTTTTCACATCTAACAAGATTGCATCTGCACCAGCTGCCAGTTTCTTACTCATAATACTGCTTGCAATCAAAGAAATCTGATCCACTGTCGCTGTCACATCTCTCAATGCATACAAAAGCTTATCCGCAGGTGCCAGATTCTTTGTCTGTCCCATAATGGAAACACCTATAGAGTTTACCTGTTCTTCAAATTGTTCATCTGTCAACTGCGTTGAAAATCCTGGAATACTTTCAAGTTTATCAATCGTGCCGCCCGTATGTCCAAGTCCACGTCCAGACATCTTCGCCACAGGAATTCCAAGAGATGCAACGATCGGAGTCAATGCAAGAGAAGTCTTATCTCCAACTCCTCCAGTACTATGTTTATCTACCTTAATGCCTTTAATTCCTGACAGATCTAACATCTCACCACTTTGTGCCATTGCCATCGTAAGCTCATAAGTTTCTTCCTTATCAAGCCCCTGAAAACAAATCGCCATCATCATCGCAGACATCTGATAATCTGGGATCCTCCCATCTGTATATTCACGGATCATCCAATCTATTTCATCTTTTGTCAAGACATTGCCCTGTCGTTTTTTTAATATGAGATCGTACATTCGCATAGGTTGTTCCTCCTTTTCTTTCTATTATATTTAGTATATCACAAGATGAACAGTTGTATGACAATGACTTCATAAAGAACAGGTATGTTTTGGAATTCATTAAATTCCTTATGCATACCTGTTCTTTGTTGTTATCCATTATTTTTATTTCGTCACAACTGTTTTCTTTCCACTCCAGCTAGAATAATAGTTTACTTTTGATACCGTTTTATAAGTACGAACCTGAACATAATATTTTTTCTTCTTGCTAAGACTTGAAATCTTCTTTGAAACTGTCTTAGTTGCCTGTGTTGATACTTTCTTCCATTTGGCTGTAAAGCTTTTTGAGGCTTTTTTCAGTGATGTAATGGATGTTGATTTTGGTTTGATCGTAAAGTATAGTGTCTTTTTACCTGAATATCCATTTTTGAAAGTAATCGTGTACTTATATTTTCCTACATTTTTATGGCCGGATGATTTGCTTACTGTGTAATATTTGATCAACTTTCTTAACATATGTTCCCATCTTCTCATTGTATTTTCTCTTTTTCTACTCTAAGTTCAATTTCTTTGTTAATATCACTTCTGTAATGATATGATAAATAACAATGATCACAATATTCTCTACAAGATAGATCCACAGATCACTGTCAAATCCAAATGCGTTCTGCAGGTTTGAACCCATATTTCCTAAACTTTCCATTGTTGGAATTCCAATAAGTGATACAATGATTGATAATGCTGCATATGCCACAAATGCAAACAGGAATCGATTGCCGTTGCTCAGCTGTCCGATCACCATTGCTGCGTATACATGATAAATACTGCTTAGCAGACTTACCACCGCTATGATTGCTCCATATCCGATCCATGGTCCTGCGTGTACTTTGATGACCCAATTTCCAAAATACGTTGCGGTATCCATAAGTTTTACTGGACTGATCGCTATGATCTCTACCCCTAATAAAGAGATCACAAAAGCAGTTCCACAACTGATGATCAATGCACTGATCACTTTCGATAAGATCAGGCTTCTTGTTGTAACTGGCAATGTAAACATTAAATATCCTTCTTCTTGAAGCAATCCTTTCCAGAACCGCTGGATCACAATGATCACGTTCACGACAAAAATCGCAACGATCACTGCAACAATAACAACAAGACTGAATACGATCATCGTATTTCCAATTCCCTCAAGGTTGGAACGAATGCTAATTCCAAAGATGATTCCCATCACTAAAAGTACACCCCATAATGGTGCTAAAATCTTTGCTAATGCTTTCAGATCATACTTAATTAATTTGCCTAACATGCTTCGTCCCCTCCTCTGTATACATCCGTATGAAATATCTCACGAAACAGGGCATCGATAGATTTTCCGCTTTCTTCTCTTAAGTCATCGGCTGATTTGTATGTAACGATGCTTCCTTCTTTGATAAAAATAACCTCGTCCATGATCTTCTCGATATCTGCGATCAGATGTGTGGAAATGATCACTGTTCCTTCCTCATTGTAATTGTTTAAGATCGTATCTAAGATAAAATCCCTGGCTGCAGGATCAACTCCTGCGATTGGTTCATCCAGTAAATAGAGTTCTGCTTTTCTACACATTACCAGAACTAACTGAACTTTCTCTTTATTTCCTTTGGATAAGCTTTTGATCTTGGCTTCTGGATTGATCTTTAATGTCTCACACATTGCCTCTGCTTTCTTACGGTCAAAATCTTCATAGAAATCTTCAAAGAAATTCATTAAATCTGAAATCTTCATCCAGTCTGCAAAATACATCTTATCTGGCAGATAACTGATGATCTTCTTGCTATCCACACCTGGTGCTTTGCCGTTCACTTTGATCTCACCTGACGTTGGCTGTAACAACCCATTTAATAACTTGATCAGTGTTGTCTTCCCAGATCCATTCGGTCCTAGAAGTCCGATGATCTTTCCTCGCCCTATTGTTAAATTCACCCCATTCAGGGCTTCTTTCTTTCCGTACCTTTTCTCTAAATTGGTTAATTCTATTAAATTCAAATCCTTCATTCTTCCTCTTCCTTTCCGATCAATGCGACTGCATCTTCCTTATTGTATCCAAGTTCCTCTAAATCCCTGATATATTGTTTTACGATTCTGTGTGCGATGTCTTTCCGGCATTCTTCTATCTTCGCTATATCTTCTGTGACACATCGTCCGCTTGTTCGGTTGGTGATCGTTAAACCATCCTGATCAAGGGCTGATAATGCTCGTTGCATCGTATTGGGATTCACCCCTGCTTCTCCTGCTAGATCCCTAACACTTGGCAGTTTCTCTCCACTTGAATAGATTCCTGATACGATCCTCTTGATCATCTGTTCCTTGAGCTGTGTCCAGATTGGCCGTCCATCATCTATCTTCCAACTCATACTACTCCTTCCTTCTCATTGTATTATTGTATTACTTCCTTAATACAATAATATTGTATGTCACTTTTTTTAAAATGTCAATATGCTTTATTATTTTTATCCAATAACATAAAAGACACCGCACGATAATTTCATGCGATGTCTTTTATGACTACTACTATTGGTAACTATGAATGAGATAGTTCCTTTCTATTTGATCATTGACAGGATTCGTTCTCTGCATCCCAGTCCAATACCATTGGCCTGTTCGATGTTTTTCTCTAGTTGGTGTTCAAAGTGACGGAAAGGAAGGAAAATACCGATTTCGCTGCTTGGTTGTTCAAATTTGTTTTCATCCATTATACCATAATACATGAACGCTCTTGGTAATTGTTCTTCCAGTCTCATCATAAAATCCCATACAATGCTGTAGACTTCATTGTCTTTAATATTTTCTTCTACTTCTTTTGGAAGTTTAAATAATAAAAGAATTCCAATATGTTCTCCGATCTTCATGGTATTGATCTCATTTCTTTGTCTATAATCATGTTTTTCACGGAATCCATATGCAAGACAAATCTCATAATCAGGAATATCATCTGCCTGATTTAAAATTTGCTTATACATTTTGTATTGTTTTGATGAAATCTGTTTGTTTACTTTTATCTGTTTGATCAATTCTCCTTCTGAATCTGTTAATCTTACCGGATTTATCACTCCTTTGTCATTAAATCTTATTGGAATCAAAAAAGCATTTCTCAGCAGATCAAACATACTATTTCCGCAGATTTCCATCAAGAAAGCGGACAAATCTCTGTTTTGATATGCATCAAACAGGGCTTTCACAAATTGTTTTTCCGAAAGATTACGATTTCCACTGTTGGCAAACTCTTCATAAAATAACTCTCGTAGTCGTTCGCAAGCATCTTCGTTTTCCAAAATCTTTTCAAATATGTGCTCTGCGTTTTCTTCTCTTGGAAAAATTGTTTCCACGCTGATCATCCCTTTCTTGACTTTTTCATCAACTGTATTATACTTTAGTAAGAAAGATATGTAAAATATATATATCATATCATCAACATACAAATTTTATATAACAAGGAGATTGAAATCATGCCTTTTGATTATTATCGTATATTTTATTTTGTTGCGAAATATAAAAGCTTTTCAAAAGCTGCAAAAATCTTACACAATAACCAACCGAATATCACTCGCTGCATGAATATTATGGAAAGTGAATTAGGCTGTACTTTATTTATTCGTTCCCATCGTGGAATCAAACTTACGCCAGAAGGAGAACAGCTTTATGCACATGTAGCAATTGCAATTCAACAGATTTCCTCTGGAAATGATGAATTGAATCGAACAAAGAATTTAAAATCTGGAACAGTAACGATAGGAGTAAGTGAAACCGCTCTTCACTTGCTTTTATTGCCAAAATTAGAGAAATTTCATAAACTTTATCCACATATTAAGTTAAAAATTTCCAACCATTCAACACCACAGGCAATTAAAGCTTTACGAAAGGGATTTGTTGATTTCAGCATTGTAACAACTCCATTATATTGTGAACATCCACTACAGTCTCAACAACTTTGTTCTTTTCGCGATATTTTGATTGGTGGTCCTTCTTACAAGGATATTGGATTTTCTCCAAAAAGGCTTCGTGATCTGCAGGATTTTCCATTTATTTCATTGAATGAAGGAACTGCAACCAGAAACTTTTATGAAAAATATTTTTACCAGAATCAATTGGTATTTTCTCCAGATATGGAGACTGCTACGACAAACCAGATCTTATCACTAGTGCAGCACGATCTTGGAATTGGTTTTTGTCCAGAAACTCTTGCTAAGGATTCTATAAAGCGCGGAGAAGTCGTGGAAATATCTGTGAAAGAACATGCAAATCCTCGAGATATCTGCCTTATTACCGATTCCACCAGACCTATCGGAACTGCTGGAAAGAAATTGTTGGAAATTCTTATGGACTCGGAGGTGTAATATTATATGGAAGAAGAATTTCATAATCATATGCGGATACCATGGCATGATTATACGAGAAAAAGCCTCGGACATCCGATCACAGAAGCCTCATTAAGTGAAAAAGCCTCGATCATCGGCCGTACCGGAATTATGCTTTTGTCATGTGGAACCGGAGCCTGGAGAGTACGCAGTTCTATGAACACACTTGCCAGAGAGCTTGGAATTACATGTACTGCCGATATTGGTTTATTATCAATTGAATATACCTGCATTGATGGTGGTGATTGTTATACAGAATCTTTATGTCTGTTTAATACAGGTGTCAATACATCAAAACTTTATCGGATGGAACTATTTGTTAACAAATTTGCTACAAACTGCAAGAAAATGTCTGGAGATGAGCTTCACACCCTTCTTGATCAGATTCATGAAATCCATGGATTTTATTCCCCACCATTTCTTGGATTAGCTGCGGCAGTTGCATGTTGCGCATTTACCTTTTTGCTTGGTGGTGGTCCGACTGAGATGTTTTGTGCATTCTTAGGTGCCGGTGCCGGAAATTATCTTCGGGCGAAAATGAATCAGCATCATTTGACTTTATTCCTATGCACCGCTGCAAGCGTTGCTTTGGCATGTGTTGTATACACAATTTCATTCATGGCATTAAAATCTGGATTTGATGTTTCGATACACCATCAAGCTGGATATATCTGTTCCATGCTTTTTATTATTCCAGGATTCCCATTTATCACAAGTGGCATTGACCTTGCGAAACTAGATATGCGATCTGGAATGGAACGTTTAACTTATGCGATCATCATTATCGCTGTAGCAACTTTAACTGCCTGGATGCTTGCTTTGGTACTTCATTTGAAACCAATGGATTTCCTTCCACTTGGTCTTAATAAATTTCAGTATCTGATCTTCCGTTTGATCGCAAGCTTTTTTGGAGTGTTAGGATTCTCTGTGATGTTTAACAGCCCGTTACGACTTGCCGCTACCGCAGGTTTGATCGGAGCGATTGCCAATACTACTCGTCTGGAACTTGTGGATCTTGCTTCTTTTCCACCAGCTGCGGCTGCATTCCTTGGTGCTTTGCTTGCCGGACTTCTGGCATCTATGATCAAGACTTCGATTGGTTATCCTCGAATCTCTCTGACGGTTCCTTCAATTGTTATTATGGTCCCTGGATTATATTTGTATCGGGCAATTTACAATATTGGTATTACCTCGATCAATACTGGTGCTTATTGGTTTACAGAAGCTTTTCTTATTATTATGGCGTTGCCTCTTGGATTGATCTTTGCAAGGATTATTACAGATAAGACATTTCGTCAGTGTTCTTAGAAATGAATATAGAGTCGGGCTTAAAAAGTCTGGCTCTTATTTTTATGTCTCTACATAGAACAAACACAAAAACTTTACCCCTGGTTTTATCATGGTCCTGCATACTTTCCTTCCTATAAATCAAAAAAATCCCTCTTTGCAATTTCTCACAAAGAGGGATTTGATTTATTAGATTAAGATTATCTAAGGGACACATCCTCTCAACTAAGTTCATCTTTCGCCTGTGGCTCGGATTCACTAAGGTTCTGGATGGAATTCCTATTTATCAGACATATCTTTTAATCTGTTGTATTTAGCTTCTGCGTTTGCTTTAGCTTCTGCGAACAGTGCTTTAGCTCTTTCAGGATTCTGACGAGATAATGCATTGTAACGAACTTCTCCCATGATGAAGTCTTCGTATTCTGTTGTAGGAGCTTTAGAATCTAAGTGGAATGGATTCTTTCCTTCAGCAGCTAATGTTGGGTTGAATCTGAACAGATTCCAGTATCCAGAAGTAACAGCTTTCTTTTCTTCTGTCTGAGCAATCTTCATTCCACCCTTGATACCGTGGTTGATACATGGAGCGTATCCAATAACTAATGATGGTCCTGGATAAGCTTCAGCTTCTGCGATTGCTTTAACTGTCTGGTTGTAATCAGCACCCATAGCGATCTGTGCTACATATACATATCCGTAGCTCATTGCGATTGCTGCAAGGTCTTTCTTCTTAGTTCCTTTACCAGCTGCCTGGAACTGAGCGATTGCACCTAAGTTAGTAGATTTAGATGCCTGTCCACCTGTGTTAGAGTAAACTTCTGTATCGAATACGAATACGTTTACGTCTTCTCCAGATGCTAATACATGGTCAACACCACCGAATCCGATGTCGTATGCCCATCCGTCACCACCGAAGATCCACTGAGATTTCTTAGATAAGAATTCTTTCTTAGCAAGGATTTCTTTAGCAGCGTCACATCCACAAGCTTCTAATGCTGCTACTAATTTATCTGTAGCTGCTCCGTTCTTGCTTCCGTCTGTATATGTGTCTAAGTATTCAGCTGCTGCTGCTTTAACATCTGCGTTATCTGTAGATTCAGCTAATGCAACAACTTTTTCTTTTGTCTGTTCTCTTAATGTGTTCTGTCCTGTGAACATACCTAAACCAAACTCTGCGTTATCTTCGAACAGTGAGTTAGCCCAAGCTGGTCCCTGTCCTTTAGCGTTTGTTGTGTATGGTGTAGCAGGTGCAGATCCACCCCAGATAGAAGAACATCCTGTTGCGTTTGCGATGTACATTCTTTCACCGAATAACTGAGTGATCAGTTTAGCATAAGGTGTTTCACCACAACCAGCACATGCTCCTGAGAACTCAAGCATTGGCTGTCTGAACTGGCTTCCTTTAACGGAATCAGCTTTGAATTTAGCAAGTACTTCTTCTTTTGCTGGTAATTTCTGACCATAGTCATAAACTTCCTGCTGATCTCTCTGAGAATCTAATCCCTGCATTGTAAGAGCTTTTTCACCCTTCTTACCTGGACAGATGTTTACACAAGATCCGCATCCTAAACAGTCAAGAACTGTAACTGTCATAGCGAATTTGTATCCTGGCATTCCAGTCATATCAGCTGTCTTAGTAGCTGCTGGAGCTGCTTTAGCTTCTTCTTCTGTCATAGCTACTGGACGGATTGTTGCATGAGGACATACATAAGCACAGAAGTTACACTGGATACAGTTATCTGGATTCCAAGAAGGAACGTCTACTGCTACTCCACGTTTTTCATATGCAGATGCACCTAAAGGCATATGTCCATCTACGTAAGGTACTAAATCGCTAACTTTAAGAGCGTTACCTTCCTGTCCGTTAACGTAGTTCTGTACGTTGTTGATGTAATCAACAAGAGGTTTGTTATCTCCCTTAGCTTCAACGAATAAGCTTTCTGTTTCAGCGTCAGCCCATTCAGCTGGCACTGGTACTTCAACGATAGCTTTTGCACCAGCATCGATAGCATCGTGGTTCATCTTAACGATAGCTTCACCCTTCTTGCTGTAAGAAGCTGTTGCAGCGTCTTTCATATATTTGATAGCATCTTCTTCAGGGATGATTCCTGATAATTTGAAGAATGCAGACTGTAATACAGTATTGATACGTCCACCAAGTCCGATTTCTTTACCGATCTTGATACCATCAATGATATAGAACTTAATGTTGTGTTTAGCTAAGTAAGCTTTTACCTGTCCTGGAAGATGTTCTCCAACTTCTTCTGGAGTCCAGCTGCAGTTTAACAGGAATGTTCCACCGTCTTTTAAGTCCTGAACCATGTTATATTTTGTTAAATATGGTGCACAATGGCAAGCAACAAAGTCAGCTTTGTTGATCAGGTATGTTGATTTGATTGGGTCATCTCCGAAACGTAAGTGGGACATTGTAACACCACCGGATTTCTTAGAATCATAATCAAAGTATGCCTGAGCATATTTGTCTGTATGGTCACCAATGATCTTGATAGAGTTCTTGTTAGCACCAACAGTACCGTCGGCTCCAAGTCCCCAGAATTTACAAGCTACGATGCTGTCTGGAGCTGTAACTGGAGTTTCTCCTCTTTCAAGAGATAAGTTTGTAACATCATCCACGATAGATAATGTGAATTCGTTTTTATCAACGTTTTCGAATGTAGCGATGATATCAGCTGGTGTAGTATCTTTAGAACCTAATCCATAACGTCCACCATTGATTGTGCAGCTTTCGAATTTTGTTCCTCTTAATGCGTTAACAACATCAAGGTATAATGGTTCTCTTGCTCCAGGCTCTTTAGATCTGTCTAATACGTTGATAACTTTTGCTGTTTCAGGGATTGCTTCAACTAATTTTTCAGCAACGAATGGTCTGTAAAGACGAACTTTAACAACACCGACTTTTTTACCCTGTTTCATTAAGTAATCGATTGTTTCGTCGATTGTTTCACAAACAGATCCCATAGCGATGATAACGCTTTCAGCGTCTTCAGCACCATAGTAGTTGAATAATTTATAGTTTGTTCCGATCTTAGCGTTAACTTTATCCATATATTCTTCAACGATTGCAGGGAAAGCATTGTATGTTGAGTTAGCTGCTTCTCTTGCCTGGAAGAAGATGTCAGGGTTCTGAGCAGATCCACGAAGAACTGGATGTTCTGGGTTTAAGCACTCAGCTCTGAATTTGTCGATTGCATCATAGTCAACCATTTCTGCAAGATCATCATAATCCCACATTTCGATCTTCTGAATTTCATGAGATGTTCTAAATCCATCGAAGAAATGTAATACAGGAACACGTCCTTTAATTGTTGCTAAATGAGCTACTGCTCCTAAGTCCATAACTTCCTGAACACTAGAGCTGCAAAGCATTGCGAAACCTGTCTGACGACAAGCGTAAACATCAGAATGGTCACCGAAGATGTTCAGTGCGTGAGATGCAAGTGCACGAGCAGATACATCAAATACGCAAGGCATCTGTTCACCAGCGATCTTATACATGTTAGGGATCATTAATAACAGACCCTGAGATGCTGTATAAGTAGTTGTTAATGCACCAGCTGCTAAAGAACCATGTACTGTTCCTGCTGCTCCTCCTTCAGACTGCATTTCAACTAATTTTACAGGATGTCCGAAAATATTTTTCTTTCCCTGTGTTGCCCACTGGTCAGTTGACTCTGCCATTGGTGAGGATGGTGTAATAGGATAAATTGCTGCTGTTTCTGTAAACGCATATGATACGTGTGCAGCGGCTGTGTTACCATCCATGGTTTTCATTTTTCTTGCCATGTTCTCTTCCTCCTAAAAAATCTCGTGTGAATATATTCACACATTGTTAATCTCTACGTCCACCTAGCATATGAGCGTAGAAAATATCACTACAACTTTCACAAGTTGCTTAAAACATAAACAAAGCTGTATACATATAACTTTTGTATACAGCTTTATTCTACATTATTTGCACAAGTTTTTAAAGAGATTTTTATGTATTTTTAGGTATTTTTTTTTGTACGTCACAAAAATAACAATGTTTTTAAATCCTTAGTAAAATACTCAAGATTTTGAATTTGTTGTATTTGTGCTATTTGTACTATTTTTATCTTTTGTACTTGTACTCTTCGCCTTCTTATGTTCATCAAATGTTTTTGTGAAAACATGGGTTCCTTTTTTGCTTCCATCTGTGCGATAATACAGATATTTATGTTTCTTAGGATTCATTGCCGCCTTGATCGCTGTATCTGACGGATTACAGATTGGTCCAGCAGGTAATCCTTTGATCACATAAGTATTATAAACCGTTTTCACTTTCAAATCTTTATAATATACCTTCTTCGCATTATATAACCCATTTGTTGTTGTATATAATACGGTTGGATCGATCTGAAGTTGCATTTTCTTTGCAAGACGATTCTCGATCACTCCTGCGATCACCGGACGTTCAGATTCTACTTTCGCCTCGCGCTCGATCATGGAAGCGATCGTCATGATCTCTGCCATAGAATGTTTTCCCTTATAATCCTTGGCAAGTACAGAATATTTCTTTTCAAAATTATCAAGCATCTTCTGAATCAGATCTTTTGGCTTTGAACTTTTATAAATCTTATAAGTATCTGGATAAAGGTATCCTTCTAATTGATATTTTACTCCCTTCTTGGATGGGATGTCTTTGATAAATTTGTTGCTGTACTGGCTTGTATCTTTTACCGCTGCAATAAATTCATCTGCTTTAAATACTCCCTGATCTTCCAGTCGTTTTGCCATCATATCAATGGAATATCCCTCTGGTATCATAACCGTTACGATCTTTCTTGCTTCTGCAAGCCGTCTCGCTTTTTCCTGCTGTGCCTTTCGATATGCCATATATTTTCTTCCACCAAAAAACACACCAATGATCACAACCAGCACAATGATGATTCCTATGATCCAAGGTTTTCTAGAACGATTTCTTCTTCCATATCCACGGCGCCCCCTTCTGTGTCGTTTGGAATGATCATCAAAATCTAAATATAAATCCATAATTTCCTCCCAAATGTAAATCTTATGTATTTTGTATGTTATTATACTCGTATTTTGCAGAAAAAAAAGGTTTTTTATTAAATTTTGTTCATAATCTTAACTTTTTTGTAACTTTTGTGATGATTTTGCATTTCATTGCACTAAAATATCTTCAATCTCTCACCTCGTCTATCTGTACTTTTCTTATGTTATCCATTATAATCAAACCATAGTCAGATATGATCTGATCTAAGTATTAAATAATATAGAAAGGAATTTTGTATTATGGCAAATCCAATTGTAACGATCACTATGGAAAATGGTGATGTAATGAAAGCAGAATTATATCCGGACGTTGCTCCGATCACTGTTGAAAATTTCGTAAATCTTGTAAAAGATGGTTTCTATGATGGTTTAACTTTCCATCGTGTCATCAACGGATTTATGATCCAGGGTGGATGCCCATTAGGAACAGGTACAGGTGGTCCTGGACATACTATTAAAGGAGAATTCAGCCAGAATGGTGTGATCAATAATTTAAAACACACACCAGGTGTTCTTTCCATGGCACGTTCTATGATGCCTGATTCTGCCGGATCACAGTTCTTTATCATGCACAAAGCTGCTCCACATTTAGATGGACAGTACGCAGCATTCGGTAAGATCATCGAAGGAATGGATGTTGTAAATAAGATCGCTGAAGTTGCAACAGATTATTCCGATAAACCATTAGAACCACAAGTTATGAAGACTGTAACTGTAGAAGAATAGTCAACTATATCCTTACAGCACAGAGCCGGACCATCAATCTTCATTTGTATCCGGCTCTTAATTTTTATAAATATTTAGATGGGGAATGATAATATGAGTGAAAACAACAAAGTAATCTTTCTGGATGTTGATGCGACTTTGTACAGCAAAGAACAGCGTCTGGTTCCAGAATCTGCAATCACAGCAATCCATGCTGCACAAAAAAATGGTCATAAAGTACTGATCAACACCGGACGGCCTCTTGTTTATTTTGAAAAAGAAATCCTTGATATTGGATGCGATGGTTATCTTTGTTCTAACGGAGTTCACATCCTTCTCGATGGTGAAACGATCTATCACAAGATAATCCCTGATACAGTGGTTGAACAGATTAAACGGATTTGTGAAGAAAACAATATCTACGGAACATTTGAAGGGGAAAAATGTTCTTATTTCCGTGATCATAATGTTGACTTTCATCCACATTATGGATTTATGATCACTGCTTTTGAACTTGCCCCTTATATGGCACATGAATTTACATGGGATCATGTTGAAGATCCTGACAAAGCCATTGTATTTACAGGACCTGGAAGTAACGCTTCTGGTTTTGTAGCTGCTCTTGACAGCATTTCTGATACAATGGATTATATTCGAATTGACGATACCCAGTATGAGATCCTGTTAAAAGATCATGATAAGGGAACTGGTCTTAAATATGTAGCTGATCATCTCGATATCTCTACAGATGACTGCTATGCATTTGGAGACAGTAATAACGATATCTCTATGTTCAAAGCCGCTGGTCATAGCATTGCTATGGGAAATTCCTGTGATGAATTAAAAGAGATTGCGGAATATGTTACGGATTCTGTAAATGATGACGGGCTTTATAATGCATTTGAACATTATCATTTGATTTAATTGGTTAAATTGTATATCTCCCTCTCAAATTTATATCTTTTATCTTTTTGTATACATAAATATATTGTATAATAAACGTATCAATTACTGGATAATCTGACTTTATTTGAGAGGGGAATTTTTTATGATCGCAAGTTTTTCTTACTACATGTTGAATATATTCGTCCCTCCATCTGCCGCAAGTAAATACAGTATGCTGCTGATCTATCCGTTTACTGCGTTTAGTTTTTTCTTTTTTCTTGGTGGTACAAAATCTTTCAAGTTTATTTTAATCTGTCTATTGCTTTCTAAGGCTAAGGTGTTTACAATACTCCTAAAGGTCTCCTTTGTTGGTATTTATTTTGATTAGACACCTTAATTTTACCACAATTGGACGCTCTTTTTTTATTCACTTAATAACTAAAAAGCAATATTCAGTTAAAATATAGAAACTATGTGGCTTTCAGCCACTTTCACGGTATTGCCGTGAATAATTTAGGCTTATTATTTTATATAAAAATCATCCTAAATATACAATTGTATTGAAACAATTTTCTATATTTTTTTCATATTGCATAAGTGCCAATACATAACATTATTGAATCTGTTCTTATCTTTGTTAATATCATAACATATAGATTGTATTTGTGGAAATACTTAAAGCGTATGCAGGTATTCAGATTCTAAATAGTTTATTTTTAAAAATGAATAATTCGGAAAATGGATATTAGAATTCAAATTTTAATTTTATAATTGGCCAACTGTAGATTTTGAGTGCGTTTTTTACAAATTCGCAGCGTCCTATGGTTGATTGTCTGAACGCAGCTGCGGACATTTTAGTTCGCAGCCAGTGAGTTGTCAAAGGAACAGACGCGAATAAGTGATTTGTAAAAAACGCTCTTAAAATCTGCGTGTTGCCACCGGTTTCTTATAAATATTTCTTGTTATCTTATTTCCATCACATATACGAAAGCCTACCATCGCAAATCAGAATTTATGCTTCCACTGTTTTATGATCTCTGTCTTTCATCTTATCATACTGCGCAAACATTCCCGCTAATAATGTTCCAGAGATTGAATGCCATACGCAAGATACTGCACAAATGATCGCAGATTCTGGTGTTGATGCAAACTGTGCTGTTGTTGTTGCTAAGTTTGTTGCAAGTCCAGCATTCTGCATTCCAACTTCGATAGAGATTGTTCTTTTCTTTGCTGTATTCATTCCAGTTAATCGTCCTGCACAATATCCAAGGAAGTATCCTAAACTGTTGTGGAGTAATACTGCGACAAAGATTACAATTCCTGACTGGAAGAATTTTGATCCCTGTGATGAGATAACCCCTCCAACTACACATGCAAGTCCTAAAACTGCAACACCAGGCATGACTTTCTGAACTTCTTTGAATGTTTCATTTTTTCCTAATGCATGGTTTAATACAAAACCAATTGCTACTGGTACAATAACTGTTTCAATAATAGATACGAACATTGGCAGTCCGTTGATTGTGATTTTTGCTCCGCTTGCCAAGAATGATACCATAAGTGGTGTCATGACTGGTGAAAGTATTGTTGATACTGTTGTCATTCCTACAGAAAATGCAACGTCTCCACCACAAAGGTAAGACATAATGTTGGATGATACACCTCCTGGACAGCATCCTACAAGGATTAGTCCAAGTCCGATTCCATCTGGAAGATTTAATACTTTTGTAATTCCAAATGCTAAAAATGGCATGATCAGATATTGAGCGATTGCTCCGATACAGATGTCAAATGGTCTTTGTGCAAGGATTTTGAAATCTTCTGTTGTCAGTGTCAATCCCATGCTGAACATGATAATTCCGATAATAATAGACTGGCTTGTGAATTTATTTGCTACTGGATCTGTAAATAACTGAAAATTTACCCACCCCATTAATGATGGTAAGAAAAATGTAATGACTGCGATTGCGATTACGACGATTGATGTGTAATCTGATAAAAATTTGCTTAGTTTTTGTAGTTGTTTCATATGTATATTACCTCCTGATATTCCTCACCGCCTTTCGTTTATCCGTTATTTCTGAAAATTTTTTTATTTCATAGAGGATTTCATCGAAATTTCCTATGAAATAAAAAAGCCCCTTCTCAGAAAAATCTGAAAAGGGACGAATATTCCGCGTTACCACCCAATTTCTGCAATAAAATTACAGCTCTTAACGTACTAACATACGCTTTCCTTTTAACGGAGGATTCCGGCGAGACTTACTGGTTAGAAATATCAATGTCAAGTAATGTTCAGTCCGCATCTTAGAGATGATATCTGTTCATGAAAATGTATCTGCTCACACCAACCGCAGACTCTCTGAAACACTTGATTCAAAAACAGCGTTGTTCTCTTCAACGAATTTCGGTGAAGTGTATTTATTTAAATTATATTATAGTCCTATCATTTTATTTGTCAAGTTTTAATTTTCTGATTTGATGACGGAAATTATTGGTGGAATATTATAAAAAGGGTTATCTGTCTGCGGCGTGTTCCTACGGTCTCAGACAGAAGATATGAAGTTTAAATGTATCTTAAACATTTCGCCCAATCACAATTTATCCACAGATTTCTACAAATTTCTTAATTCTATCTACAGATACACTACGATACCTATCTCCGTCTTCGTCGGATACCTGGAAGGATACTCTTTCTCCCATTCCTGTCGCATCAACTCCCCAGCCTCTGCATGTGCTGTGTAACTGTTTGATTCCTGTTTTTTTCATGATCTTTTCGGCATTGTTTTCATTGACTCCACAGCCTGCAATGATCTCGATCTGATTTCCATATTTTTTTTGAAGATCTGCCAATAATGAAATTCCTTCTTCTGCTGTTGCTTCCTGTCCACTTGTTAACAGACGGTCAAAGCCTAGATCGATCAATGTTTCGATTGCTTCATATGGGTCTCTTGTGCAATCAAATGCTCTGTGAAACGTTGCCTTACGTCCTTCATTTTTTACATTTTCTAAAAATTCCTGACAGCGATTTTTATCAACTGTACGATCTTCATTTAAAAATCCAAAGGCAACTCCATCTGTTCCATAAGCCAATAACAATTTGAGATTTTCAAGCATCTGTTCATATTGATAGTTTGTATAGCAAAATCCACCGGCTCTGGCTCTTACCATAGATACGACTTCGATATCACTGTATTGTTTGATCATGATCAGACTTCCTAAGGATGGTGTTAATCCTCCTAAACTTAATGCACTATTTAATTCTACTCTTTTTACTCCACATTCACTTGCCATCATGGCATCTTCGAAACTTCCACAACATACTTCTATCATTTTTGTTTCCTTCCTTTACTCACAAATATTTTATCTTTATAGCATAGATCATTAATAAATTTATTTAGAATATCTTATGATTCTGGCATATATTTTTTCCCTGTTTCCGTCTGAGCAAGTCCTGCCTGACTCGTTTCTTTTAACGAACATGGTAATAGATCACCAACTTCCGCCATTGCATCAATAACCTCATCTAATGGAACTTTGCTTTCAATTTCCGCCATTGCCATATCCGAAGCTGTGATCGCATTGACGGATCCAATGACATTTCTTTTGATACATGGAACTTCTACCAGTCCGCCTAGTGGATCGCATACCAGTCCTAACAGAGATTTTAATGCAAATGCACCTGCATCAAACACCTGCTTTGTGCTGCCACCACGGATATAAGTGATCGCTGCCGCTGCCATACAGGAAGCGGAACCGATTTCAGCCTGACATCCGCCTTGCGCTCCTGCAATGCAGGCACGTTCGGCAATAACTTGTCCAACTCCAGCTGCAATATACATTCCTTCTAACATCTTCGCTTCTGGAATCTTATAAAACTGTTCGTATGTGATCAGTACCGCTGGCAGTACTCCGCAGGCCCCGGCTGTTGGTGCTGCTACGATTCGTTTCATACAGGCATTGGATTCTCCCATTTTTAAGGCATTTGCCATAACAGTTCCGACAAATTCACCGGTTAAGTTCTGCATTTTTCTGACTTCTTCCATCATTTTTTCACCGTCACCGCCGGATAATCCGCTTCTGGATCTTAAATCTTTGTCATAATTTTCATTGGCTTCTTTCATTGCCAGATACATGCTACTCATCTTGCCAATGGACTCTAGGCGATCTACTTGTCGTTCTGTCATATCATCATGTAAAATTGCTTCCCATAACTGACAATCCTCTGCTTTTGCTCTTGTTTTAATTTCTTCTACTGATGTAAATCCCATACTCTAGTCCTCCTTCATCTTTGCAAGATAGGTAACTTTCTGAATTCCTTCCAGACGTTCCAAAAAGTTCAGACCTTCTTCTGGTATTTCTTTGTCGCATTCAATGACCATAACTGCACTTCCGCCTCGATGATCTCTGTATAGCTGCATCGTTGCGATATTGACAGATTTGTGAGCGAGCATAGATGTCACTTCTGCTACATGACCCGGCTGATCATCATTGTGTACAACTAACGTTGTATATTCCCCACTAAAGTTTGCTTCCAGTCCGTCAATCGTACAGATCTTGATTCTTCCGCCACCTAAGGAACAGGCTATGATCTCAAGATTTCTTCCTGACTCCCCGACTAATAATAATTTTACACTGTTTGGATGTGCATTTTTTAACTGAATCTTTCCAATCTCAAATTTCATTCCAGATTCTTCTGCAATCTCAAAACTATCCGGAATACGGATATCATCGGCCGTCATTCCAAGCAGTCCTGCAACTAATGCCTTATCTGTACCATGTCCTTTTCCTGTTGCTAGAAATGAGCCATGTAATAGTATTTTTGCTTCTTTTACCGATTCTCCGAGCAGATGTCTTGATACCTGTCCAATTCTTACAGCACCTGCTGTGTGAGAGCTCGACGGTCCGACCATCACTGGTCCTACGATGTCAAATAAATTCATATATCTTCTCCTGTCTGTGTATGCCTTTCGTCTTTGAAATGCTGTGTTTTGTACTTATTTCCTCTTTTTATATAATTTACTCGTAAAGCATGAAAAAGGCAAGTATAGAATTTCCTATACTTGCCCTGCTTTGGAACATCTTTGATCAATCTTCTGATCATTTCCAAAAAATCTCTTAGAAATTAAATCCTTTGATTGTTGCAAAGTAATCGTCTGGTGTTTCTGCACGACGGATCATTTCTGTTGTTCCATCTTCTTTTAATAAGATCTCTGCAGATTTTAATTTACCATTGTAGTTGTATCCCATTGCAAATCCATGTGCTCCTGTATCGTGAAGCACTAACAGGTCTCCCATGTCGATCTTAGGTAATTTACGGTCGATCGCGAATTTGTCGTTATTCTCGCAAAGTGATCCTGTGATGTCATATACATGATCTGCTGGTTCATTTTCTTTACCCATAACTGTGATGTGATGATATGCACCATACATTGCAGGTCTCATTAAGTTTACTGCACACGCATCAACACCGATATATTCTTTATGTGTATGTTTTTCGTGAATTGCTTTTGTTACTAATACTCCGTTTGGTGCAAGCATATAACGTCCAAGCTCTGTAAAGATCTTCACATCTCCCATTCCGGCTGGCACTAGAATTTCATCATATACTTTGTGTACTCCTTCGCCAATGACTGCGATATCATTTCCTTTCTGATCTGGAAGATAAGGGATTCCGACTCCACCAGATAAGTTGATAAATCCGATATGAACTCCAACTTCTTCTTTTAATTTCACTGCTAATTCAAATAACTGTTTAGCAAGTGTTGGGTAGTATTCATTAGAAACTGTGTTACTTGCAAGGAAAGAGTGGATTCCAAATTCTTTGACACCAAGTTCTTTTAACTGTTTGAATGCTTCAAAAATCTGTTCTGTTGTCATTCCGTATTTTGCATCCCCAGGGTTATCCATGATATCTGTTCCTAATGCGAAAACTCCACCCGGATTGTAACGGCAGGAAATCTTTTCTGGGATTCCAGCACATTCTTTTAAGAATTCGATATGTGTAATGTCATCTAAGTTGATCGTTGCACCTAACTGTTTTGCAAGGATGAATTCTTCTGCTGGTGTGTCGTTAGAAGAGAACATGATCTCGCTTCCATCGAATCCACAACGATCTGACATCATAAGTTCTGTTAAAGATGAGCAGTCTGTTCCGCATCCTTCTTCTCTTAAGATCTTTAAGATTGTTGGGTTTGGTGTTGCTTTTACTGCAAAATATTCTTTAAATCCTTTATTCCATGAAAATGCTTTGTATAATCCTCTTGCTGTTTCACGGATTCCTTTTTCATCATATAAATGAAATGGAGTTGGGTATTTCTTTACGATCTCATCTAACTGTTCTTTTGTTACAAATGGTACTTTTGCCATGGTGTTTTGTTCCTTTCTTTTATACTTTTTGTATATTTATTGCATTTTTAATAGTTGTATTTCATTGGCCAGTGCATCTTTAAATACTTCCACCAGATTGTTGTTGCTGGAATACAGACTGGTTGCCTCGTAGCAGTTCGTGATCGCTCCTGTTAAAACATCTTTGGAATCTGTGATCAGCCGGATCTGTTCCTTCTTACATTGCGTCAGATAAACAGTTGCTCCTTTTAATTCGAATGGTTCATTCGTTATGATCACAACTTTCTTGCCTTCACTTACCATCTTCTCTAAGTATTCCCGGAACATCTCCAGTCGCTCATTGTATACAGAGATATATGCTCGCTCTTCTGCCTGAAGCAGCATATCGATGATCTTATCGCAAATATGTTCTTCGCCTTTGATCGTCAGATAACCGCCTTCGTTCTTTCGTTTGCCTGGAAGTTCTTCCTTCAGCTCTGTCTTCTTCTGTTCCAGATGTCTAATCTTATTGCTGCAGAATTCTTCGATCGCAACCGGTGTATAACGAACTGTATCTTCTTCTTGTATATAGGCTGCACCTTTGTCTACCAGACCTGCCAGTGCATTGTATGCGTTAGATCTTGAAATCCCGCTTTGCTTGGCTGCCTCATATCCATTAAGGCTTCCTTCCAGTGTCAGTAAAATGTAAAGACTGGCTTCATGTCTTGTGAGTCCAAACTCCATCAGACGCTCTACATTATCCATCACTTTCACCTCGTGTTCCTATCTAGGACTACTATAGTTGAATTAAAAAAGAATGTCAAGCTTTCCTTGACATTCTGAGAATTTTTCTTACCACTCTTCTTCTTTTCCCACATACTCTTTTCCACCAACTGTCATGATGTCAAAATCAACATAGGCTACTTTGTCTTTGCTGTCTCCACTAATGTTATATTTCTGTTTTACATTTTTTGCTTCTTTTTTGATCTGCTGCAATTTTGCATATCTCATTGCTTCTTTTGAAGAGATTTTTCTCTCTTTATTTGTTTTAGAATCTGTAAGTGTAAAATCATAATTATTAAAATCTGTATAATATTTGGTAATCTTTATTCTGTCTTTGACCTTCCAGAATACGATCTGCATCATATCATGATCCGGATCGATAAATACCATTTTGCAGCCGCTTTTTATCCCATTGATAATATCCGATTTCTTCTTTGCTTTTTGGTCCTTGTGCAATCTCATTCATATGATTCCACCCAATCAAAAGCGCTGCTATCATTGTACATATCGTTAAAAGATATCCTATCAGCGTTGTTGCTTTTTTATTTTGTTTCATTCGCATCTTCTCCTTATAATTTATTATATTTTATTCTTTATTGTAAAGCCGTACAAAGAACAAACAATATAAGCATCCAGGAACTGCTTTTGTAGATTTTCATGCGATATTCTTCTTTCTCGATCAGTACATATGTCATGATCATTCTCAAAATAATATTGATAATCTGTAGTATTCCAAAGATGATCTTAACCTTATCAAAGGATAAAGATCCATGATCCATTTGTACAATGACCGCATAAAAAAATGATATTACACACATGACAACACACTGCACATAAAAATAAAATTTGTTTTCCAAATCAATATTGAAAAAGACATTTGTCTCATCTTGTGAAAAGAAAAGTAAAAATATAAGTATCATTTGCCTCATTAAACCACCTGCCGGATTTATGACAATCCAGAAGTCGAAATCTTTAATTCAAATTGCTGACGAACTGGAAGAAGAACCTACCAACATTCAATCACTTTACGAATGTGTTACACAAAATATCAATCTAACTGTCGAAGAAATTTATAAAATCTACATTTCAACTAATAAAACTAACAACTAACAAAGAACTCCACAGCCTACGCTGTGGAGTTCTTACTTTATTGATATTTACATCATCAATATTCAATTTCGTCAAAAAATGGAAAATCTTATTCGTCAGCTTTTCCTTCAGATCCGAATAATTTAATCTTTGTAATTACCATATCTTTAATAGCTTCAGCACCTGGTGCTAATAATTTACGAGGGTCGAAACCTTTTCCTTCAAGGTCTTTTCCATCTTCGATATATTTACGTGTAGCTTCAGCAAATGCAATCTGGCATTCTGTGTTAACGTTGATCTTAGCTACTCCAAGAGAGATTGCTTTTTTGATCATATCATCAGGGATTCCTGTACCACCATGTAATACTAATGGCATATCTCCTGTTAACTGCTGAATTGCATCTAATGTTTCGAAGCTTAATCCTTCCCAGTTTTCTGGGTATTTTCCGTGGATGTTTCCGATTCCTGCTGCAAGCATTGTTACTCCAAGATCTGCAACTGATTTGCATTCTTTAGGATCTGCGCATTCACCTCTACCGATAACTCCATCTTCTTCTCCACCGATAGATCCAACTTCAGCTTCGATAGACATTCCTTTTCCTTTTGCAACTTTTACAAGTTCTTTTGTTTTTTCAATGTTTTCTTCGATTGGATAGTGAGATCCATCAAACATGATAGAAGAGAATCCAGCTTCGATACATTTGTAGCATCCTTCATAAGAACCGTGGTCTAAGTGAAGAGCTACTGGTACAGAAATGTTTAATTCTTCTAACATTCCGTTAACCATTCCTACAACAGTTTTGTATCCTGTCATATATTTTCCTGCTCCTTCAGAAACACCAAGGATCACTGGAGATCTTGTCTCTTCTGCTGCTAATAAAATAGATTTTGTCCATTCTAAGTTGTTGATGTTGAACTGTCCAACTGCGTAATGTCCGGCTTTCGCCTTGTTTAACATTTCTTTTGCTGATACTAACATAGTTTGTCCTCCATATAATTCGTTAACTTTTTCACATCTAGTTCATTATACTCTATTTATACGTGGGTTGCAAGTTCTGAGTTGCAACCCACGCATATATTATTTCTGATTTTTCTGCACAATCTCTTCATATAAATCATTGATGTTCTAATCTTTTAAAAAGTTTTGAATTGTTACAATACGAATTCCCGGATTTGCTCCCTGTGCTCTTTCTAACAGATTCTCATGTGTGACGATGACATCTGCATCTTCTGGCACTTTTTCAATCGCATAATTTTTTACATCCATTTTTTTCTCCAACTTTCACTATAGATCCGCCAAATTCATGTCCTGTGATAACTGGATGTTCTTTGCTTACATCATCCGGAACTCGTTTATGATCTCCTCCTCGGATCGCTGGAAGGTCTACTTCTTTTACGTAAACTTGATTTTTCCCTGATAGTACTGCTGCTGTTGCTTTCATGATCAATCATACCTCCTACATTTTGATATAATCATTATCTTCTTCTACTTTTAATAACAGATCTCCTTGTACGGAATCTCTTAAAACTCTTGTTACATTTTTACTGTCACTATTTTGATACCATGCTTCGGCTTCTTCTCTTGAAGAACCACCTTTTTCTTTTCTTGAAACTAAACGTTCTTTTAACATCTCTTCTTCTGCAAGAATCAAAATCTTATAATCTGCATATTGCTGCATAGATCTCCAAGGTTCCTGTTTTAACAATAACCAGTTTCCTTCGATTAAAATGATATCTTTTGTGACTTTAATTTGATCTTCTACTACATCATGAAGATTCCTGTCATAAATCGGCCATAAAATATCTTCTGTTTTGATCTTTTCCAGTTTCTTCCTTACCTTTGCCGTGTCATATGTTTCTGGACATCCTTTAACCTGTTTCATTGGTACTGTCTCTCCGAATACTACCGCGTCGTGTGAATTAATATAATCAGAATGATAATGGAATCCATCAAGTCCCAATGCCTGAATCTCTGTCAGTTCTTGTTCTTCTTTGGATAAATATTCTAAGAACTGGCTTAATGTCGTCTTCCCAACCGCTGGTGGTGCTGCCATAAATACTATGAGTCTTTCATTTTTTTGTTTCTGCAGTTCATGTAAATGTTTTAATAATGGAAGAAACACTTCTCGGATCGTTTCTTCATTGTAAACTGCTTTCATTTCAAAACCATTGACTTTAATTAAATATTCTTTCCATTCTTTCATATGCCACCTCTTTCTTTATACTTATTATACGATATGTTCTTTTGCAGATACAAGGAATAGACTTTTTAGTTTGGCAGCATTAAAAAGTGCCATCTTTTTATGTTATAAAAAAGATGGCACTTCTGATCCCTGACAAATATTTAGTTAAATTTTGTGTAATCAATGAGATCTCCCAGATAATCATATCCGAACTGATATACCATGATATTTCTAATCACTGCAAATCCAAAGAAGATACATATTCCCAAGATCAACATCCAAAGTCTTGGCTTCATGATCCCAATCTCTCTGCCTGTCAGCTTCTTTATCATCCATCCTATCATGCACCATAGAAACATAATCCCGGTATATACAACCGTTGGATTACAGAAAAATGCTCTCTCAATATCCAAATGAAGTAGCGCGATCACACTTCTTGTTCCGCCACATGCCGGACAGTAAAAATGTGTAACTTCTTTGAAAAAGCAGGGCATACTTCTTATGATCTTATATAGAATCATCATTTTCATCGATATATGTATCATAATGTGTATTAAACTCTTTCATTTCATTTTGGAAATCTGCACTGAGCAGAATATTCATAACAAAAACTGTGATCAAGATGATAGAACCTATGATCCCTATGATTCCACAGATCAGTCCTGCTTTCGCTTTCTTTCCTCTTGTCTCATTGACTTTTGGAGTCACTGCAAAACAAATGATCGCTGCGATTCCAGTGATGATCGCAATCGGTGTGCAACAACAGCTGACCATACATACAACAGAAATGATTCCTAAGATCATTGCTGCAAGGGCAATTCCACTTGTTTGTGCCTGTTGATCAATATTTGCTTCCTGTTGTGTGTTGTAATGATTGTATCTCATGTTTTCGTTTTCATATCTTGACTGATCTTCTTGTCTCTGATCCTCATCTTTGATCTCGTATCCAGTATATGGATCGTATCTTTTATCTTCCATTCTTTTCTCCTCTACTTTCTAATGTAGCGAATCATTCCTGGTCCTAATTTATCTGTCGGACGCGAAATAAATTCATGCTTATGATAAAACGGCTCTCGTCCAACTGCACACATCAGATCAAGCATGATCTCTGTTCCCTCTTCACAAAGATCCTCTACATACTTGATCAGATCTTCAATGATCGCACTTCCAATTCCATAATGCTGGTAGTCTGGATGGATCATCAGATCCTGAATATAGCAAATGACAGCCCCGTCACCGACGAGTCGTCCCATTCCTACAATCTTTGCATCAATGTATGCACAGACAATATACAAACTGTTATCTAATGCTTTCTTCGCCTGTGTTCTTGATAATGGTTTGAAGTTGACTGCTTTTCTTAATTCAAGATATGTATCAACTCCTACATTATTTGATACTAGTGTTACTAATTTCATTCTTTCTTTTTCTTCTTTCTTCCATAATAATAGTGGTTTCCTTATAAAATAAAATATTTCTTTAATTGGCTATCATCTTATCACGAATTTTATCAGAATACAAGAAATGAGTATCTTGTGCTAAAATTTATGATCTTATACACAAAAAAACAGATGATTTTTATTTTTTTCCACAAAAATCACCTGTTTCTTCTATATGATAGTAGATATTTTAAGACCTAATCCTGTAGTGCATCTACATCACGTTCCCCAGTACGGATCTTCACTACATTTCTTACTTCGTAACTAAAGATCTTTCCGTCACCGACTTCTCCTGTAAATGCAGCTTTCTGAATGGCTTCAATTGTTTTTCTCTCCCATTCTTCAGAGGATACCACAATCTCAAATTTAATTTTGGGTCTCATCAACATATCAACTTTGGTACCACGGACAACTTCCGTAAACCCTTTCTGAGCTCCACATCCCATGACCTGTGATACTGTGATTCCGTTAACTCCGATTTTATTTAAAGCTTCTTTGACGTCTTCGAATTTTTCTTCGCGGACGATCGCATTAATTTTGATCAGCATATATTTTCACCTCTTTTTAATCTAAACCGTTAAAGCTTGGATAAGCATTTTCTCCATGTTCTGATACATCCAATCCGATTTTCTCGGCTCTTTCTTCCACTCGAAGTGGAGTAAAGATACGAACGATCGCAATGCAGATCAAACTTCCTACAACTGCAACTGCGATAGATACAAAAATTCCTATGATCTGTGCCACAAATAATCTTGTCTCTCCAAAGACAAGTCCATTCCATTTGGCAACTCCGTTGATGGATGTCATTCCGAATAATCCTGTTGCGATACCTCCCCAGATACCACCGATTCCATGGCAGCCAAAGGCATCTAATGCATCATCGATCTTTAATTTTCCTTTGATCAGTTTAACTCCAAAGTAGCAGATTGGACTGACTAATAATCCGCAGATGACTGCTGCCCACATTGGGACAAATCCAGCTCCTGGTGTGATCGCTACTAATCCGATCACTAATCCTGTGGAAGCTCCAACTAAAGTTGTTTTTCCTTCTGAAAATACTTCGATCAGCATCCATGATACAAGTCCTGCGGCTGCTGAAACTGAAGTTGTCATAAATGCATGTGCTGCAAGTCCATTTGCTGCAAGAGCACTTCCTGCATTAAATCCATACCATCCAAACCATAACAGTGCAGCTCCTAAAAATACAAACGGTGTATTATGTACGTGGTAAACTCCCTGGTCATATCCACGACGTTTTCCAAGTGTTAAAGCTAATACCAGTCCACTCACACCTGATGTGATATGAACAACATTTCCTCCTGCGAAATCAACTGATCCGATCTTGGCTAAGAATCCGCCTTCACCCCATACCATATGTGCCATTGGATAGTAAACGATCAATGACCATAAGATAATAAAAAGAACTAATGCCTTAAATTTCATTCTTCCTGCGACAGATCCTGTGATCAACGCTGGTGTGATCATTGCAAACATCATCTGAAATGCTGCAAATGCAAGGTTTGGAATCGTAGATGCGTAAGGTCCCGGTTTCATTCCGACTCCGTTAAAACCAAACCATTTTGCTCCTCCAATGATCCCTGCGTGGTTTCCTCCGAAAGATAATGCATATCCAACAAGTACCCACATGATCACGGAAACTCCCATGATGAATACACACTGCATCATCGTGTTTCCAACGTTTTTCCTTCGTACCATTCCTCCATAGAAAAATGCAAGGCCTGGTGTCATAATAAATACAAATGCTGCACATAGCAGTATAAATGCTGTATCTCCTGCGTTCATAATATATTCCTCCATTCTCATTTTCAAATATGCTTCTATGCTCGTCAGAGTAGCTGGTTCTGACATCTTTGAAAATCTCTCGAGAGAATGTTTTCTTTTATAGTCTTTTCTATAAAAGAAAAAGGAGCCAAAGCACACTTTAACTTATGCTTTGACTCCTTTGTCACGTTTATAGTAACAAAAGGTGTTTTAAAATGCAAGATTTATTTATGTATTTTTATCAAGACAATTGTGATTTGAATGACGGAAATTATTGGTGGAATATTATAAAAAGAGATCATGTGTCTGCAACCCACTTGCGTTCGGACTCCCACGTAGCTGTACTAAGCTCCTGAATGGTCTAACGACCATCCACTCGCTAAGTGCAGACGTGTCCGTACGGTTGCCGACACATGATCTCTTTTTATAATATTCAAATAATTTACGTGATTCAAACCACTATACAGTGTGTATGTTGTATGGTATTGATTGATAATTTTTGTATTCGTTAACAGAAGTTTAGCTAAAATCTACAAGCACCTTCTGTCTGAAAATTTCCTATTTTACAATCAATGCTGTTCTCCATACACCCCCACTTGAATTTTTCAATCTTGTAATTGTCCACACTTTAGACTTCTGGTATATGATAAAAAATAAATAAACGATCGGAAGCGCAGCATTAGAATTTTGCCATGTTTTTTACGGATTCGCAGCCGGCTTGGTGCGTTGTCTGAGCCTCATAGAGTTTCTGTTTTGAATACCCTTGAAGGCGAGTTACGCAAGGAAAGCCGGCGGATCAGCGATCTGTAAAAAACGTGAGGAAAATTCTCTAGCTGCTTTTCCGATCGTTTATTTATTTTTTTCATATACTCAAAATCTACAGTTGGCCAACTACAAGAATTAAAATTTAATTCTTATTCAACATCTGCTAATGCTGCAAGATTTTCTTCTCCTGTACGGATTTTGATAACTTTGTCTACATTGTATACAAAGATCTTACCATCTCCGATATGTCCTGTGTAAAGGGCTTTCTTCGCAGCTTCGATGATGTTGTCAACTGGGATATTTCCGACGATGACTTCAACTTTAACTTTTGGAAGTAATGTTGCATCGACTTCAGCACCTCTGTATCGTTCTCCAGCACCTTTCTGGATACCACAACCCATGACCTGAGTAACCGTCATACCAGTAACTCCAACATCGTTCATTGCTTTTCTTAACTTGTCATATCTTGTTAATTTTGCAATAATAACAACTTTATACATTCCTGTTACAAGATCTGGAGCTTTGCTAACCTGTACAGCTGCTGCTTTCTGAACTTCAGAAGCTTTGTCGTAATCTTCCTGTCCAAGAACAGTGTTTGCATTTTCTTCCATGATCATTGTGTTAGAAATATCCATCATACTGAATCCAGCATATGCTGATGTTAAGCCATGTTCTGGTCCATCCAGACCGATGATTTCTTCTTCTTCTGTTACACGAAGACCAATCGTTGCTTTGATGATCGTAAATGTCAAACTGATCGTTACGGCTGTCCAAGCACAGACACATACGATACCGATGATCTGAATCTTTAATAATCCAAATCCACCACCATAGAAGAGTCCGTTTAATTCACTTCCTGGTGCAGTTTTTGTTGCAAATAATCCTGTTGCTAATGTTCCCCATAAACCATTCATGAAATGTACTGCTACAGCTCCAACTGGGTCATCAATTCTTAATTTATAGTCTAAAAACCATACTCCAAAACAAACAAGTAATCCAGAAACAGCTCCAATAACGATCGCTCCAAATGCATCTGTAACATCACATGGTGCTGTGATTGCTACAAGTCCTGCAAGAGATGCGTTTAATGACATTGATACATCAGGTTTTCCATATTTTACCCATGTAAAGATCATACATACAACAGTTGCAACTGCTGGTGAGATTGTTGTTGTTACGAAAATAGATCCCAACTGTTCAATAGATGTTGCTGCTGCACCATTGAATCCATACCATCCAAGCCAAAGGATAAATACTCCTAATGCTCCAAGTGGAATATTATGTCCTGGAAATGCATTTACTTTTGTAATATTTCCATCTTTGTCTTTTGTGAATTTACCAATACGTGGTCCTAAGAATTTTGCTCCGATCAGTGCAGATAATCCACCAACCATATGAATTGCACAAGATCCAGCGAAATCATGGAATCCCATCTGAGATAACCATCCTCCACCCCAGATCCAATGTGCTTCGATCGGATAGATCAATGCGGAGATAACTGCGGAATAAATACAGTATGATAAGAATTTTGTTCTTTCTGCCATGGCTCCGGATACGATCGTTGCTGTTGTTGCACAGAATACTAAGTTAAATACGAAACTAGACCAGTCAAAATTTGCATAAGATGTAAAAATATCAAATCCAGGTTTTCCGATCAATCCGATCATATCTTCCCCGAGTAATAAACTGAAACCGATCAGAATAAATACACAAGTACCAATACAGAAGTCCATCAGGTTTTTCATGATAATATTTCCGGCATTCTTAGCTCTTGTAAATCCGGCTTCAACCATAGCGAATCCGGCCTGCATCCAGAATACCAATGCGGCTCCGATAAGGAACCAGACCCCAAAAATCTGGGTGTTCATTGCGTTCATAATTTCTTTTGTCATATCTTTGTCCTCCCATTTCGAAAGTTTCATCTTTTCATTCAGGAAGAAACGCGCGTGTCTGTACTCAATGAATTGATTGAAGGATTTTAGAAATCCTTCTTGATAAAAAGAAAAGGCGTTATGAAGAATGATCTGTGTCATTTCATAACGCCTTTGTTATGGTTGGAATTATAAACGTCTCATTTTTATTTGTCAATAAGTTTTTTAACATTTTTTGTGCAGAAAATGTATCTTTTTTAGCACAATTTTAACCATTTAATTCGTTCTCAAGCATGCGGTATCCGACTCCGACTTCTGTAAAAACATACTTTGGAACCGCTGGATTTTCCTCAATCTTTCGGCGGATATTTGCCATATTTACACGAAGAATCCTATTATTTGTATCTGCATGAGGTCCCCATATATCCTTGATGATAGATTCATATGTAATAACCTTTCCTGCATTCTCTGCAAGAAGAGATACCAGCTTATATTCAATCTGTGTAAGTCTGACTTCTTCCTCTCCAAGGAATACCCTTCTCTTGTCAAAATCAATTTTTAGCTGATCTGCATGATACATCGGTGTTTTCGTCTCTGTTTCCATTGGCTGCCTTCTATGTCTTAATGCAGTACGGATCCTTGCGAGCAGTTCCTGATTGCCAAATGGCTTGGTTATATAATCATCTGCCCCTGCATCCAGGGCTTTTACTTTCTCAGATTCACTGTTTCTTGCTGAGATTACGATGATCGGAGTAACAGCCCATTTTCTGATCTCAGAAATCACATCAATTCCATCCATATCTGGTAGTCCAAGGTCTAATAAAATAATATCTGGGCAGTATGATTCTGCGCACTGAATTGCCTGAGTTCCTGTGGTTGCTATAATTGGTTTGTAGCCATTTGTCTTTAAGATCGTTGATATGAAATTGCCGATGTTTTCTTCATCTTCAACGATCAAAACAGTAAATTTAATCTCTGTCATAGTTTTTCTTCCTCCGTCAATTCTTCCTCATCCATTGGCAGACTAAAACTAAACTCTGCTCCATCCTCATAGTTTCTTGCATAGACATCACCTTGATGTGCCATAACAATGGATTTGCAGATACTTAATCCAATACCCATTCCCTTGCGGCTTTCATGATCAATTGCTCCTGCACATCCATCAAAAATCTGAGCAATACGTTCAGGTTCAATTCCAACTCCATGATCCCTAACATAAAATACAACATTCTTTTCTTCTTCTTTGATGTCCAGTTCAATCGGTCCACGAGTTCCTGCATGTACCCATGCATTTTCAAGAAGGTTCATAATGACCTGCTCAATCAACGTTGGATCCATTGGTACCATAAGAAAATCTTCTGGAATCTTCACCTTTAATTCGCTGTCTGGATAACGCTTATGGTAACGCTGAATTGCTTCTGACACCACTTCTTCGAGAGGCTCTGGCACCTTTTTTACATGCGGTTGTGTATCACTTCCATTGCTCTGAATCCTTGTAATACTAAGAAGATTTTCCACCATGTTTAACAGCCAGTTTGCATCTTCTTTAATTCCCATGACAAGCTGGTCTTTTGCCTCTTCATCAAGCTGATCTTTTGCCTCCAGATAGGTTGAACTTGCCCCGATCATTCCGGTCAGCGGTGTTCTTAGATCATGGGAGATCGCTCTTAATAAATTCGAGCGCATCTTCTCCTTCTCTTTCTCGATCTGAAGCTCATTGATCTGCTTGTTATATTCATTTAATTTCGCAAGTTCTTTCTCTCTCTTAACAGCCGCTTCTTTCTCTCGGTTTAAGCTTGTTGTCGTCATATTGGTTATGATCGCAATCACTAAAATTCCAAGGAATGTCATTGGATATCCATCGATCATAAAATTAATCTTAAAGTATGGAAATGTAAATCTCCAGTTAATAAAAATAACGCTTAAAAGTGAGGAAACAATCCCCCATCCATACCCTTTTGTATATCTTGAGATAAAAAAAGTTGCCAATGTATAAATCATTGGCACATTAATATTGTGAGCTGTCTGATAGAAAAAAATATGCGCAATGATAGTCGCAATGATCAGGATCGTAACCGAAATCAAAAAATCCTTCTCCCACTGCATCAGCCCTTTTTCATTCTGCTTCATGTTTATTCTCCATTTGGGCGAATGTTCACATCAATCTTACATTTTGAAACGTGGTCAGAATTGACACTTAGGTCATAATCTACCTGCAAACGCATCTGTTCCTCTTCTTCCATCCAGTCAATATTGCTTGTATTGACTCCCATCAAAAGACTTCCAAATGGTGTATCATAGTAAGAGAGATTTTCTTTTCCCTCCTCAAAGATCATATGAGATCCCTGTGGACCTTTTCTTGTAAGTTCTACACTGTTTGGCCCGATCTTTAAGACATTCTTTGTAACTTCATTATCTTCTGAAAGCTCATCATATAAAATATAATGCTTGCCATTTTTTAAATAATAAGCTCCTGTTGTTACCATCTCGATCGGATTTTCTGGATCAACATCCATCTGAAGCCCTGAAATGTTAATTAATACTTCTTTCGTCATTTATCTTTCACTTCCTAATAATTCTCAATATCTACCGGCTGTACATAATCCACATGGCATGGCAGTACTTTGTCGGCAAATGATAAAAACTGGTCTGCCATATCACTGACATAGTACTCATACTGTGCTACATGATCCTCGGAAGCTGCCATATCTCTCTGTGCAAGCATCTGTTTTAAAGTCTTTGCAACTTCGTAAGCAGGGTTCACTAAAGTAACCTTGTCACCCACAAATCTCTGGATTGGATTAATAAGCAATGGATAATGCGTACATCCAAGGATCAGAGAATCGATGTCATACTGCTTAAATTCTCTTAAATATCGTGATACCATATCCTCTGTGATACGGTCATCAATCAGTCCTTCTTCTACCAATGGTACAAATAATGGACATGCTTTTGTGACTACCGTCACAGACGGATCTAATTTTCTTAAATACTGTCCATACTGTCCACTCTTGATCGTAGCATTCGTCCCAATGATTCCAATATTCTTATTCTTTGTCGCATTCATCGCTGCAACAGCACCTGGCTGTACCATACCGATGATCGGCACATTATATAGATCCTGTAAATCAGCTAAAGCGAGGGCACTCGCCGTATTACAGGCGATGACCACTGCTTTGACACCTTTACTTAACAGAAAATTGACGATCTGTCTGGAATAACGCACGATCGTATCTTTGGATTTGGTTCCATAAGGCACACGTGCAGTATCTCCAAAATATATCATACTTTCTTCCGGAAGCTGACGCATGATCTCTCTTGCGACAGTCAATCCACCAACTCCGGAATCAAACACCCCAATTGGTGCATTCATAGCTATTTCCTCCTAACGATATCTTGTCATTGCCTGATCAATTAATATATCAATTAATTCAGGAATATCAAGTCCGCATGCTTTCCATAACATTGGATACATACTGATACTTGTGAATCCTGGCAATGTATTGATCTCGTTAAATACAACTCTTCCTGATTCTTCTAAGAAGAAATCAACTCTTGATAATCCAAATCCGTCAACGGCTTTAAAGATTGCTTCAGCATCTTCTCTGATCTTCTGCTTAGATTCTTCTGGCATGTCTGGATCTACAACCGTCTTAGATTCTGCGTTGTTATATTTTGCATCGAAATCATAGAATGCTGCTTCTTGGGCTGCGAGGATCTCTCCAACACAGGTACTCTTTACTTGTGTTCTATCACCTAACACGGCACATTCTACTTCTCTTCCGACAATTGTCTCCTCACAAAGAATATTGCGGTCGTGTTTCACCGCTTCGTATAATGCTGCTTCTAATTCTTTTCTGTTCTCTGCTTTGGAAACTCCCTTGGAAGATCCTGCACAAGAAGGTTTTACGAAGATTGGATATGGGATTTCTTTTTCCACACGATCCATTGCTTCATCTAAATGTTCAAAATCACTTTCTCTAACATGAACAAACTTCGCCTGATCGATACCAATATGGTCTACAATGATCTTCGTGTATACTTTATCCATAGAAACTGCAGATGCTAAAACTCCACATCCAACATATGGAATCTTGGACAGTTCAAATAATCCCTGAACTGTTCCGTCTTCACCATTCATACCATGAAGAACTGGGAAGATCACATCCACTTTCTGAAGTTTGTATGTACCTTCTGCAAGGATGACTAAAGAACGAGTTGTTGTATCTGGAGAGATAAATGCTTTGACTTCTCCTTCTCTCCAGCTTCCGTCTTCAATATCCTTTACACTGTCTACTAATAACCATTTTCCTTCTTTTGTGATTCCAACTAAAATCACGTTATATTTTTCAGTGTCCATGTTCTTGATGACTGTCGTTGCTGACAGACATGAAACATCATGTTCAGAGGAATCTCCTCCAAAGATCACTACTACATTCTTCTTCATTGATCTAAACTCCTTTATCATAATAAAAGTATAAAAATTTAAAATAAATTATTTTATTATCACTTGATTATATCACAAATTTCTCAAAAATAAATCCTTCAAAGTAAGGTTCATTCTCTTTATATGCTTTTTGATCACGAAATGTCCATCCATAGATTGGAATCTTATAAAATTTCCTGCAGATTTTTAATGGAAGGCAGTCTTTATATTTATAACGATAAGCTATAAAATCTGGTTTTGTAATAAAATTTGTTAATAGATTCTTCATAATGAAATAAGCAATCCTACGTGAAAATGATCCTGCTTCTTTCTCTTTGAAGAACTGCTCACTTAACTGCCCGCGGATCACTTCTGGACGATTCTTCTTAAACCAATATAAAGCATAAGGATGAAAACATTCGATACAATATAATCCCCTGTATCTGTCCAATGCCTTTGCTACTTTCTTACACAACTTGCGGTTACATGTTTCCATTTTAAGTTCTATAAGTAATGGGACTTTTCCATCAATCTCTCTCAAGACTTCTATAAACCTTGGAATTCTCTCTTTTGTTCCCATCAGCCGGTATCTGCACAGCTCACGGTAAGTAAGATCCTGAATCTTCTTATTCACACCACATGTTCTCTTAAGATCGTAATCATGATGGATTACCATAACACCATCTTTTGTAAGCTGCACATCCAGTTCCATACCATAACCTAATTCCTTGGCTTTCTTAAAAGCAGCCATGGAATTTTCTGGAATGCCTTCTTCCCCATGAAATCCACGATGTGCATAATATTTCACATTCAGCACTGGATGTTCACGCTTTTTTCCCGGATCGATCATCTTGATGTATACAAAAATTAAAATTGGAATCCATAATAAGATCATTGCTCATCCCTCTTTTCCTTGACCATCGCAATTAATGTTTCACGTTCATTTAATACAGGCCGTTCTAATACCTGATCTAGCAGCCATGACAAAATTTCTCCTATTTCTTTTCCCTGTGGAACTCCCATATCCATCAGGTCTTTTCCATTGATCTTTAATTCTTTGATAGAAAGGCAATTTTTCTCTTCAATGATTTCTTCAAACAGTCTCTTAGTTTCATTTAAAACCTGTTCTTTTTGTTCTTTGTGATAATCGCTCTGTGCATTAATATCTGCCCTCTGGACCACCATTAATCTTGCAAATAATTCTGGTGTAAGTTTGCTGACCCATCGTCTTATCGTTTTTTTATTTACTTCTTCAAACGATGCAAATCTGCGATCATGCCATCTAACAAGAGTTGTGACCTGTTTGATCGTCTGATTATCAAATTTTAATCTGCGAAGGATCTTTCTTGCTATTTCTTCTCCGATCACTGGATGCATTTTAAAATGATCTTTATCCGGTCCTTCCACTCTTGCTTCTGGTTTTCCAATATCATGCAGCAACATTGTCCAGCGGTAAATATGTTCTGCCTCGATATTTTTCATAGCTTCGATCGTATGAATTCCGACACTATATTTATGATGTGGATTATTCTGTGGTGTCTCCATCATAATATCAAATTCAGGGAAAATAATCTTTGTAACACCTAATTTATATGCATTTACCAAAACCTCTGGATGTGCGGATGTGATCAGTTTTTCTAATTCTACCTGAATTCGTTCTGCACTGATGTCTTTTAGGAATCTTGCCTGATTCCTGATCGCTTCTTCGGTTTTTTCTTCAATCTCAAATCCTAACTGTGCCTGAAATCTTAAGGCTCTTAGAATTCTTAAAGCATCTTCATCAAATCGCTTCGTTGCCTCTCCAACGCAACGGATCATTTTGTTCTTAAGATCTGTCATTCCATCGTACATATCAATGATGCCTTCACTGTCATTGTATGCCATGGCATTGATCGTAAAATCTCTTCTTAATAAATCCTCTTTTAAGGATTTTGTGAAATGTACTTCATTCGGTCTTCTATGGTCTTCGTATTTTCCATCGACACGATAGGTCGTCACCTCATATGGCTCATGATTCATTAATACTGTAACTGTTCCATGTTCGATTCCTGTATCTACTGTATGTTCAAATATTTCTTTGACTTCCTGAGGTGAAGCTGATGTTGTAATATCCCAGTCACCCGGAGTTCTTCCTAATATCGAATCTCTGACACACCCACCTACGATATAGGCTTCAAATCCATGTTCTTCTAATGTCTTAATTACTTTTGCTGCCTGTGCTGGCATGTTGATCTTCATCTTCTCACCTCATCTTTTCTGTTTATCATAAACGGAAGAATTGCCGGAAATGTATCTTCATAATTCCCGGCAATTGTATTCATTATACTCTTAGTAAGCTTTTCCAAAGTAAACCATCTTCTTCGCAGGTTTTCCACAGTGAACGCATACGTCACTTAAATGTTCCTGTTCAAATGGCATACATCTTGTTGTAGCTGTTGTCTCGTCTTTGATCGCTTCTTCACATTCTGTTTCTCCACACCACATTGCTTTTACGAAACCATCCTGTTTCTCAATGTGAGCTTTGAATTCATCCCAATTCCTAGCTTCTACGGTATGTTCAGCTAAATGTTTCTTCGCTCTCTCAAGCATATCGCTCTGCATCTGTTCTAATACTTCACCAAGTTTTGTCTCGATCTCATCTAAAGATACGATGATCTTCTCTCTTGTATCACGGCGAACGATCACTGCCTGATTCTTCTCAATATCTTTTGGTCCGATCTCAATTCTTGTAGGAATTCCGCGTACTTCCTGTTCACTGAATTTCCATCCTGGGCTCTTATCAGAATCATCGACTTTCACTTTGTAAGAAGAAGCAAGTTTCTTTCTGATCTCTTCTGCTTTCTCAAGCACTCCTTCTTTCTTCTGCATGATCGGTACGATCATTGTCTGTACTGGTGCGATTCTTGGTGGTAATACAAGACCTGAATCATCTCCATGAACCATGATGATCGCTCCGATGATACGTGTAGACATTCCCCATGATGTCTGGTGTACATACTGGAGTTTATTGTCTTTATCTGTATATTGGATACCAAATGCTTTCGCAAATCCATCACCGAAGTTATGGCTTGTTCCAGACTGTAATGCTTTTCCATCGTGCATTAATGCTTCAATTGTATATGTGGCATGTGCCCCTGCGAATTTTTCTTTCTCTGTCTTCTGTCCCTTAACAACTGGAATTGCAAGGTACTGTTCGCAGAAATCTGCATACATATTTAACATCTGTACAGTTCTTGCTTCCGCTTCTTCTGCTGTTGCATGTGCTGTATGTCCTTCCTGCCAGAAAAACTCAGAAGTTCTTAAAAATGGTCTTGTTGTCTTTTCCCAACGTACGACAGAAACCCACTGATTATATAATTTAGGCAGATCTCTGTGAGACTGGATGATCTTTGAATAGAAATCACAGAATAATGTCTCTGATGTAGGTCTTACGCAAAGACGTTCTTGCAATTCTTTCTGTCCACCATGAGTTACCCATGCAACTTCTGGTGCAAATCCCTCTACATGATCTTTTTCTTTGTTTAAAAGGCTTTCTGGAATGAACATTGGCATTGCAACATTTTCCACACCTGTTTCTTTAAATTTGGCATCTAAAACTTTCTGGATATTCTCCCAGATCGCATATCCATTTGGACGTAAGATCATACATCCACGAACGCTTGAATAATCTGCTAATTCTGCTTTCTTAACAACATCTGTATACCACTGTGCAAAATCGTCTTCCATCGCAGTGATCGCTTCTACTAATTTCTTATCTTTTGCCATTGCAAAATGTCTCCTTTTCTGTGGTTGTGTACATATTTTTCATGTACAACTATACTAAGAATAATATTACTGTAAAATGGCGGATTTTTCAAGGGTTTTCCTATGGGTTGCGTTTTTATTTACTAAATGCCAGACATGCAGCTCCGATCAGCCCACAGTCCTCTCCTAATGCTGCTGGCACGATCTTCACATTACCTTTTAATGCATCATACACTTTTCCTTTAGCACGTTTTTCGATTTCTTCGATAAATCCTGGAATCTTTAGTGCCACACTTCCGCTTAAGACAAATAATTCTGGATCAAGTATGCCATAAAGTGTTGCAATAAAACTTGACAGATATTCATAAGCATCTTCCATGATCGCTGCTGCCGTTTCATTTCCTTCCTGTGCAAGCTGATAGACTTCACCTGCATGTGCTACATTTAATCCTGCATCATTGGCACGTTTTGTGATCGCTGTTCCGCTGGCAATAGATTCTATCGAACCTTTCTTTAAATCTCCCTGTGATGGTCCATTTTTCCATAAAATACAGTTTGCTACTTCCTGTGCAAATCCTTTTGCACCACGATAGATTTTTCCATCGATGCATAGTCCTGCTCCGACTCCTGTTGAAATGGTCAGAAATTCAATGATCTTCTTTCCTTTTCCTGCACCGATCACAGCTTCTGCAAGTCCCGCAAGATTTGCATCATTTTCAAGCTGGACAGAAACTCCTGTGATCTTTTCTAATTCTTTTGTCAGTTCAAAATTATGCCATCCTGGAAGATTTGGCGGTGTTAAAATGACTCCATTGATCAAATCTAATGGTCCAGGGCATGAGATTCCGATTCCTTCAATTTCCTGTCCAAATTCTTTGATCACATCATTGATCTGGTTTAATGTTTTCATTGGATCTTTTGGATCTGATCCAAACTGAACTCTTTCTTTGATCTCATATTGTTCATTGATCAGGGCAACTCTTGTATTTGTTCCTCCAACATCAATTCCTACTGCATATTTCATAATTTCTTTCCCTCCTGTATAAACGAAAAGGGGGACAACCGAAGCTGTCCCCTCTTTATGTTGCTATTATTTGCGAATATCTTATTCGTAGTAGTATTTAACTTTGTCTGCAGAATCAAATAAGTTAACTTTGTGAGCGATAACTTCTCTACAAGCTTTGATTGGTTCTGGGTAGATTTCAAGTGGCTCTCTGTATTCTGGATGAGCATTTAATACTTCTCTGCATTTTTCATAGAATGCAACTTTGATATCACTTGAAATGTTGATCTTAGAAATACCGATTTTAACTGCTTTTGCGATTTCTTCATCTTTGTTGCTTGATCCACCATGTAATACTAATGGAATATCAAGAGTATCTTTTAATGTCTGTAAGATATCAAGACGAAGTTCTGGTTTCATATCGCTTGGATAGATTCCGTGAGCTGTTCCGATTGCTACTGCTAATGTGTCAATTCCTGTTTTTTCAACAAAGTCTTTTGCCTGATCTGGATCTGTATAGATAACTCCTGTTGTTCCACCTTCGATAGAGTTTCCTGTTGTTCCGATTGTTCCAAGTTCACTTTCTACAGATACATTTGCAAGATGTGCAACTTCACATACTTTCTGAGTGATCGCAATGTTTTCTTCATATGGAAGTTTAGATGCATCGATCATAACAGATGTGAATCCTGCCTGAATTGCTCTTACAACTGTTTCATATTTGTCACCATGGTCTAAATGAATAACAACTGGTACATCTGTTCTAGATGCTTCATAGATCATGCTCTGTACTAAACTGTTTTCAACGAAGTTGAATTCATCTGGAGACATTTCTAAGATAACTGGGCTTTTCATTTCTTTTACCTGCTGCATAACAGCTTTTAATAACTGATCACTACCAATATTGAATGCTGGTACTGCGAATCCTTTTTCGTCTGCTACTTTTAAAAGTTCTTTCATGTTCATTAACATAGTTCTATTTCTCCTTTTTAATGTGATATCTTATTCTGTCTGCCGCAAAATCTGCGGCAGACGTTTGTTATGCTAATTAAATTAAACTTATAATGATTTTCCTTCTGATCCAGACAGGTGGATATATTTTTTCACTAATTCCTGGCTATCGATCTCCACCTGATGCATCATTACCCAATAATTGATGTCTGGATCTTTTTTAAGATGCTTTTTAATGCTGTCTACATTGGCATTCATAAAGTCACATCCTACATTGATCTTATTGATTCCAAATTCAACACATTTTTTAATATTTTCATCACCAGAACCGCTTCCCCCATGCAGCACCAGTGGCATCTTTGTTTTTTCTTTGATTTCTTTCAATCTTTCAAAATCAAATTCTGGCACATATCCTTCTGGATAGTTTCCATGAGAACTTCCAAAAGAAATTGCTAATGCATCAATTCCGGTTTCTTTTGCAAATCGTAAGGCTTCGTCTGGATTGGTTTTCATATCATCGTCCGTATAATTATCACCTTCACTGGCTCCCATACATCCAATCTCTCCTTCGACACTTGCATCGAACTGTTGCGCAAATTCTACGATCTCTCTTGTCATTCGGATATTACCTTCCAAGTTATATCTGGAAGCATCTACCATAACACTGGAATATCCATCAACTAACGCTTTCTTTAACAATCCGATTTCTTCCCCATGGTCGAAATTCAAAGCTACTTCAACACTTGCTCTTTGTGCCAGTTTCTTAACGATCGGTGCGATCAGATTGCTGTCACAATGATTTACCATATGTTCCTGTACGATATTGATGATGATCGGTGCTCTTAAAGACTGTGCTGCATTGATCACCGCTCTCGCTGTTTCAATGTTAAAACAGTTGATTGCCATGACTGCGTAGTTACCTTCATTGGCACGTTTTAACATTCCCTTCATTGATACATACATAACTTATCTGTCCTTTCTGATCCTATGAAATAGTGAATCCTGATAAATCAAGATCTTCTTCTTTTTCGTCAACCATTGGCTCATCTTCTTCTGTTTTCTTTTTCTTGATCAGTACAAGTAATACACCTGTAACTGCTGTTCCTGCTAACAGTGCGATAAGTGCTGCGATTGGATTTGACATTGCTGGGATTACAAATACACCACCTGATGGTACTTTGCTTCCTACATCAAGGCTGAAACTGATTGCTCCTGTAACACCACATCCTGTTGCTGTACAGATAACTGTACGGATGATATCATTCATTGCGATTGGGATAACACCTTCTGAGATCATGCAAAGACCCATTGGGAATGCAACTTTGATATTTTCTTTTTCCTGTGCTGTATAAATGTTTTTATTCAGTAATTTAGATAATACTAATGAGAATGTAATTCCAAGTGGTGGAACCATAGCTGCTAATACTTTGATCGCTTCTGGTCCTGTGATTCCCTCTAACAGTAATCCATCACAGATTAAGTTAGGTACTTTACTGATTGGTCCACCGAAGTCGATACATCCAAGAGCTCCGATGATGAATCCATAAACTGCTTTTGAAGACTGATCAAGTCCTGTAATAAAGTTTGTTAAGGCTTTTGTTGCCATTGTGATTGGTGTTCCTACTACGAAGAACATGATAAGTCCAGCGATGATTGCTGATAATGTTGGTACAATCATCATTGGCATTAATGCTTCTGCCCATTTAGGTACTTTCAGGTTATTCTTAATGAATAATGCGATATAACCTACTAAATAACCACCAACCATTCCACCTAAGAATCCAGCTCCTAAGAACGATGCGATCTGACCCATTAAGAAACCAGGTGCAATACCAGGTCTGTCAGCGATTGAGTAAGCGATATATCCTGAGATGAAGGATGGCAATAATCCCATTCCTAATACACCAAGTGTTGTCATTGCACTAGGAATTGTCATTTTAGATAATTCAGTTACGTTTTCTCCTCCCATTAAGTTACCGATCGCGATCAGTAATCCTGATGCTACGACTAAAGGTAACATGTAGGAAATGGCCGTCAATGCGTGACGTTTTAATTCCGCTCCAAGTTTTTTCATTGTTCTCTTCTCCTTTAAGTATAGTTTTTTATTTCTCTCTTATTTACCTAATTCATTTTCGATCTTTTCAATCAGTTTCTTAGGTGCTTTTACACAAACATTTGTAGGAACTTTGATCGTAGGTTTTCCTTCAAATCTTTCTGTTCCTGTAATAGCAATATCGACTGCAAGGATTACAACATCTGCTTCTTTGATTTCTTCTGCTGTTAATTCATCCTCTGTTCCGATTGTTCCCTGTGTTTCCACTTTGATTGTGTGTCCCATGCTTTCAGCTGCACGGATTAATTTTTCTTTTGCGATGTAAGTGTGCGCGATTCCTGATGTACATGCACATACAGATACGATTTTCATAACTTACAACTCCTTTCTTATTTTTCTTTTGGTTGTTTATTACCTCTTTCTTTATGTTCTAATCATACACCAGCTTTCCTTACTGTGTTCATTAAGAGAGGGCTTTTTAATGTGGCATTTTTTCCATTTAATTATGACATTTTTTCAATACGGGCATTTTAATTAGGGTAGTTTTTTGTTTCACATTCCACAACGGAAGTATTTAAATGTGGTAATTTTTTATTTATTTTTAACATATAGAAATGCAAAAGATCCCTGCTCCTATTGGAACAGGGATCCTAAGAATTATATAGAGTGTTAGGAAACTTATTTATGCAAATACAGCTTTTAGATCTTCTACTGTGCTAGCATTCAGCAGAGCTTCTACTGCATCGTCATTACCTAAGGTTCTTGCTACTTCAGCCAATAATCTTAAATGAGTTTTTGCATTCTCATTATCATTTCCAACTGCGAATAAAAAGATCAGTTTTACACCATTTCCATCCAGTGTCTCCCATTCGATCTCATCCTGAACTTTACCAATCGCAATTCCTACCTGTGTTACAGAATCACTTTTCCCATGAGGAATTGCCACATAGTGTCCAATTCCTGTCTGTCCCTGTGATTCTCTTAAATATATATCTTCTATATAAGAATCAACATCCGCAATATATCCGGCATCTTTTAATTTTCCTGCAAGATGCTCGATCGCTTCTTTCTTATTCTTTGCTGTCATATTTAAGTCGATAACTCTTTCATCTAATACACTTTTAATATCCATTTTTAATTCTCCTTTTAACTTTTCTTTTTACTTATTGAATCAGATACTTATATAACTCAATGTTTGATTTCATACTCTTTAATTTCTCTAATTTTTCCTCTGAATCGATCAGTGTTACATATTCTTTATAAAACATCTGAATCCTGCTGATCTCATCTCTGGTACTTAAACGGAACGCCAGTAAAAATACGACCTGAACCTGTTCATTGTCCCACATGATCGGATTTTTTAAGATTGCTATCCCAACTTTTGATTCATTAACCGCTGTCGGTGAACCATGCGGAAGACTGACCCCATTTCCAATCGTTGTTGTTGTTTTACTCTCACGATCCATAACTGAATCATAAAAGTCTTCTGTAACAACATGCTTTTCTTCCATTGCCTGGCCCATTATTTTTAAACATTCTTCTTTTGTTTTGACTTCCAGATCAGTAAATATAAATTCCGGTGAAAATAAAATAAAACATTCTGGTGAAAATGGTGTTGCATTTTCTATCATCATAGAATTCATATTGTCTAAATGTGCCCTCAAAGTGGAAATTCCTGTTTCATTTAAGATATTTGGAATGACTACAATTCTCTTATCTTTTTCTTTTCTCTCTTCTGTCGAAATGATAATGTCATAATCTTCATAATCCGCAATCTTAAAGTCATGAATACTTACAAATTTAATTTCATCAATTTCTGGCACAGATTTCTTAATCTTTTCTTTTACTAATTGTGTATGACCCATGTTAAAATTAGAAACCATTACCGTGCGGTACTGATGTTTTTTTCTTTCGATCGCTGCCTGAATATATAACACGATATATCCAATTTCATCTTCTGTAATCTGAAGTCCATAATATTCTTCAAACAAAATACTGATCGCCCAGCTTGCACGAAATACATTCTTATATTCTTTTTTTATAAAATCAATCAATGCATTTTTTTGTGGCGTTCCATAACGAAGTCTGAAAATTGTTGGTCTTAAATGAATGATCAGGCTTTCTTTTACCTTCTCATCTGAAGTGAGATCAACATCTAAAATATCTCTGATTACCTTTAACATGCGATCTACAAAATCAACCAATTTATTGTCATATTTCTTTACCTGACTTAATGTCACATCTACATCTGATATTCCAATAAACTTTGAACACAAAATCTGAATTGATAAAAACAAAACATCTTCTGTCAAAAAATGTACATGAAATACTTCTTCTAATTTTTCAAAGATTGCTACCGTAAATGCATATTCATTATATTTCTTAAGAATTTTTAATTCCTCTGGAAAATAATCGCTGACTAATGGTAATGCAAGCTCTTTTCTCTTATACGCGATGCAACAATAAATTAAGATCTCATAAAATGATTCATCTGTGAAATGGTAATCCCATTCGTTTTCTGTTTGAATGATACATTTTCTGATCGCAGAAACATCAATGTTAGAAAAGAAATAATCTATATTCTCTTTGATCTCTTCTCCTGGTTTCTTCATCATGATCAGATTCTTTAATGCAACTCTGTATTCATTTTCTTCACTTTTGAGCCGATATCCCTTTCCTCTTTCATTCACAAGGGAAATGTGATATACTTCCAGCCATTCTTCACATTCCTTTAATACTTTCAGCATTGTTGGAACACTTAAGAATAACTTCTCAGCCAGTTTCTGTGTTGTCATTGTCTGCCATGGCCGCAGATTAAAAAATATCTTTAATGTCTCATTTACTCTATCTCTTGGATCATAATTTCCTACTTGCAGATCTTCATCTGATAATGCTTTTTGTATTTCTTCTTTTTGATTTTCATTTGCTTCCAGCCAGATTCCAACTCGTGGTTTCCGCTGAATTTCTCCAAGATTATTTTCTAATAAGAAGTCACTCAATTCATTTAACCGATTCCTGACAGACTTTTCAGATAATCCGATCTCTTTGGCAATCTTTCCAGTTGCAATGATCTCTCCATCTGAAATACAGTCAAAAATCTGTTTCATATAAAATTTATCTTTTGAACGTTTCATGTTATTGGTCCTTTCAAATTTAATGACTTTCTTTTTTGCACCTCCTGTTGTTTAACTTGGATTTAGTATAGCATGGAATGCTAAACTCAACTTATCAACAACGGACTTTTTAATGCGGTACATTTTATATGATGCAAAAAGAAATACGGTAAAAAATCTTTTTTAAAATGTGGTAATTTTTTAGCCAAAAAAAGAAGAACTCCCGTTTATTTCATAGTTCTCCTTTTACATAAATTTATAAGAGGGCAGAATCTAAGTTCTGCCCCCATATATTTTTATATTATTATTTTATCGCACATGCTGCCCCGACATATTCCATTCGGTTTTCTTTTACGCTCATAATATCTGCATGTTCCCCGCAAACACGGCAGTTCTTATTCTTTGATGGGAATTTGACTACCCTTGTATTCATCGTTAATCCATCCATCACAAGCATTTTACCCGTCAGCAATTCCCCGATTCCTAACAGATATTTGATCGCTTCTAGGGCCTGAATACATCCAATGATCCCTGCAACTGCGCCTATGATTCCTGCCTGACTGCAGTTTGGCACAGATCCACTCTCTGGAATCTCCTCAAAGATGCATCTGTAACATGGCTGATCATTTTCTGGAACATAAGTCATAACCTGTCCCTGAAACTGTAAGATTCCTGCATGACAAAATGGTTTCTTCAACAACACACAGGTATCATTGATCAGGAACTTTGTCTCAAAGTTATCCACAGCATCAATGATAAAATCGTATTCTTTGAACAATTCTTCTGCGTTATCCGCATACAAATACTCTGGATATGTGTTTACCTTGATATGCTCGTTTAATTCAAGCATTGATTTCTTGGCAGACTCTGCCTTATTCGTTCCTTCTCTTTTCGTTGTGTGAATAATCTGTCTCTGCAGATTAGACACACTGACATCATCTGCATCCACAATTCCGATCGTTCCAACTCCTGCTCCTGCAAGATATAAAGCCGCTGGTGCTCCAAGGCCTCCGGCTCCGATGATCAGAACTTTTGATTTCTTTAACTTCTTTTGTCCGTCACTTCCTACCTGTGGCAGGATGATCTGACGATCATATCGTTTGACCTCGTCTGGTGTTAATTCTTCTGTAGACGAAAACAGATGCCATCCGTCCTTTGAAACGTCCTGCATCTGTTCTTTTTGGGATGTCACATGTAATAACCATTCTCGGTAACCGCCGGATAAGTTAAAAGCTTCATACCCTTCCTGTCTTAATTGCTCAGCAATCGGGGCACTTTTCTCTCCATAGTTGCAATATACGATCAGTCTCTTATCCTTTGGAAGTTCCTCAATGCGGGAGAAATCGCCAGCCCATTCGTAAGCCTTAGGTATATGTCCATGCTGGTATGCGATCTCACCTCGTACATCAAGATAGATATAATCATCATCGGACAGTAATTCTACTTGCTGTACCGTGATTTCCATATTCTTTCCTCTTTATTCTTAGTCTTCAGCGAATAATGCTGTAGATAAGTATCTGTCTCCTGAATCTGGAAGTAATGCTACAATTTTCTTTCCTTTGTTTTCTGGTCTTTCTGCAAGGATTGTAGCTGCTTTTAGAGCTGCTCCTGAAGAAATACCAACTAAGATTCCTTCGCTGTGTGCGAATGCTCTTCCTTCTGTAAATGCATCTTCATTCTCGATTGTGATGATCTCATCATAAATCTTTGTATTCAGTGTGTCAGGTACGAATCCTGCACCGATTCCCTGAATCTTATGTGCTCCAGCTTTTCCTGTTGATAATACTGGAGATGTTGCAGGTTCAACTGCCACTATTTTAACATCTGGGTTCTGTTCTTTCAAGTATTCACCCACACCTGTTAATGTTCCACCTGTACCAACACCTGCTACGAAGATGTCTACTTTACCATCTGTCTGATCCCAGATCTCTGGTCCTGTTGTTGCTTTATGTGCAGCTGGGTTTGCTGGGTTCACGAACTGTCCTAAGATAACTGCTCCATCAATCTCTTTTGCAAGTTCATCGGCTTTCTCGATGGCACCTTTCATTCCTTTGGCACCTTCTGTTAATACTAATTCAGCACCATAAGCTTTTAATAAGTTTCTTCTTTCAACACTCATTGTATCAGGAAGTGTAAGGATTGCTCTGTATCCTTTTGCTGTTGCAACTGCTGCAAGACCGATTCCTGTGTTACCACTTGTTGGCTCGATGATCGTTGATCCTGGTTTTAACTGACCTTTCTTCTCTGCATCTTCGATCATTGCTAATGCGATACGGTCTTTTACTGATCCTGCTGGATTTAAATACTCAAGTTTTGCAAGGATCGTTGCATCCTTAACTCCTGCTTTATCTGCATATCTATCTGCTTTAAGAAGTGGTGTTCCTCCGATTAATTCTAATGCGCTTTCTGTGATCTTACTCATAATTTTAAACCTCCATAATGTTTGCTGTTTTAACTTCTATTCTATAATATTTCTTTGTTCTATATCTTAAATCGTAGCTTTACTCATATGAAAATGAACCCATATTCATATATGTCTCCTGACAGCAACAACAACATTTGCCATCTTTCTTCTGTGTCACTACGGTTATTCTCATATGTTTTCGCTCCTTTCTGATTTCCTATATTTCTACTAGGTTTTCTATGTTTTAGATTATACAACCATGTATAGTCGTTGTCAACATTTTTTATGTCTTTTTTATTATAGGTTTTTCCTTTTGTTTGTTATAGGTTTTGCTTATAATTTTTCATGCTAAAACCCTGTAAAAATGAATCTGTATATTAAAAGAGAACCCTGCTTTTCCTTGCAGGATTCTCCTATAAATATTTTATGAAATTTCCATCAATGCTGCCCTGATTCGATCTAAAGCTTCTTTGACTGTACTTCTTGGACATGCCACATTGATTCTCTGGAATCCTTCTCCGCTCTTTCCAAAGATCTTTCCACTGTCTAACCATAGTTTTGCCTTATGAATGATCAAATCTTCTAACTCATCCACATTAAGTCCTGTGTCTCTGAAGTCAAGCCACACAAGGTAAGTACCTTCATGATCGATCATTTTCACACCCGGTAGTTTTTCCTGGACATATTGTTTTGTAAATTCAATATTGGCCTGCACATAAGATTTCATGGCACAATACCATTCTTCTCCTTTTTCATAAGCCGTCTGGCAGGCAACTAATCCCATAACTCCCAGCAGATTTGTTCCTGCTGCGCTTAGTTCAGCTTTAAATCTATGTTTTAATTTCCTATTTGGAATAAAGATATTTGATAAAGCCAGTCCTGCAAGATTAAATGTCTTGCTTGGTGCGGTGCATGTCATCGTGATATCTTCATATTCTTTTTTGATCGCTGCAAAGACTTGATGTTTTCCTTTAAACACAAAATCCGCATGAATCTCATCACTGACAACAAGTACGTTATGTTTTAAACAGATATCTCCAACCTTCTCTAATTCTTCTTTTGTCCAGACACGCCCGACTGGATTATGCGGATTACATAATAAGAATAGTTTGACATCATTTTCAATGATCTTTTTCTCAAAATCTTCGTAATCCATATGATAGCGGTTATCATCCCCAAAATAAAGATCACTGCTTACCACATTTCTTTCATTATTTGTGATCACTTCGGAAAATGGATAATAGACCGGAGACTGAATGATCACGTGATCTCCCTGCTTTGTAAATGCTTTGACTGCCATCGCAAGTGCAAAGACAACTCCCGGTGTTTTTACAAGCCAACGCTCTTTGACTTCCCAGTTGTGGTGTGTCTTCATCCAATTGCTGACTGCATTAAAATATGGAGTCTGCACCTCACTGTATCCAAAGATTGCTTGTTTTGCACGTTCTACCAAGGCATCTTCTATATAAGAAGAAGTTTTAAAATCCATATCCGCAACCCATAATGGAAGCACATCTTCTGGCAGTCCTTTGCGTTTGGCAAAATCATATTTTAGACAATCTGTATTTCTTCGATCTACATGCTCATCAAAATTTAAGTTTCTCTCTGACATCTTATTCACCTCGTACTTTTGCAAATACCTGTTCCAGCTCGTTTAATAAGTCTTTGATATTCTCAATTCCAACAGACATTCTTAACACACAATCTGTGATTCCATTTTTTACTCGAATCTCTTCTGGAACATCTGCATGTGTCTGTGTTGCTGGATATGTGATCAATGTTTCAACTCCTCCTAAGCTCTCTGCATATTTGATCATTTTAACATTTTCAAGAATTTCAAATGCATACTCTTTTTTCGTAAGTTCAAAGGTAAGCATTGCTCCAAATCCTCTTGCCTGTTTCTTCATGATCTCATATCCTGGATGTTCTTCAAATCCTGGATAAATAACTTTCCCTACAATATCCTGTTTCTTTAACCATTTAGCGATCTCTATCGCATTTTCCTGTGCACGGTCCATACGGACTCCTAATGTCTTGATTCCTCTTTGGATCAGAAAACAATCAAATGGTGCTAATCCGGCTCCTGTTGTCTTGATCAGGAATCGGAATCTTTCACTGATATCTTCTCTATTTGTCACTAAGAAACCAGCCAGTGTATCATTGTGGCCCCCAAGATATTTTGTTCCGCTGTGTACAACGATATCAGCTCCAAGATCTAATGGATTCTGGAAATATGGGGATAAAAATGTATTGTCAACGATCAGAAGAAGGTTATGTTCCTTTGTGATTTCTGCTAATGCCTTGATATCTGTAACATTCATCATTGGATTTGTCGGTGTTTCGATGTAAACTGCCTTTGTATTTTCTCTGATATATCCTGCGACATTTTCTTTGTAACAATCTACGCTGCTGAATTCAATTCCATTTTTCTCTGAAACGTGATTAAATAAACGGATACTTCCACCATATAAATCCGCATCAACGATCAGATGATCTCCTGGTTTAAATAATTCCATCATCAGTGTGATCGCTGCCATTCCAGATGAAAATGCTAATGCATCGATTCCATTTTCTAAAGAAGCAACTGTTTTCTCTAAATGTTCTTTTGTTGGATTCTGTAAGCGGCTGTAATCATAACCTGTACTTTGTCCAACACCTGGATGTGCATAAGTTGCTGTCTGATAGATTGGGTATGTCATCGCACCATAATGGTGGATCGAGTCTTCTTTTTCTTCTAAATGAATACATTTTGTTTCTATTTCTCTTGCCATATATCTCTCCTGTATTTATGTCCTATCTTATTTTATCCAAAGAAATATAAGAACAGCATGTAACTCACTGTTCCAAGTAAAATGCTAATCAAAGTATTATGTTTCCACTTATAACTAACTGCTGTGATTAGCACTGCAATTAATTTCCATAATCCGTCTGCCACAAAATCATCTTCGACATCTTTTAGGCAATATACGATCAGCACTGCCATGATCGAAGATGGTAACACCATTCCTAATCGTTTGATCTTATCTGGAAGTTCTTTTCCTTCCTGAAATACAAGAAAAGGGAGGGCTCGAAGTCCAAATGTGATCACGGCTGAAACTAAGATTGCGATCACTGTCATTTTTGCATTCATTTTTCTTCCCCTTTCTGTCTAACTTTCCTGCTGTTTACTGTTCCAGAAGATCAAAACTCCAGAAACGATCACTAAGGCTGGCAGCATAAATGCGGTCTGCCCAAAGATCAGTAATGCGATGATCGCGATCAAGATTCCTGCAATCGCTGGAAAATGCTTGTCCGCTTTTTCCCATTGATCGATAAAAATGATGATAAATAATTCAGTCATACAAAAATCAATCCCTGTTAATTCAAATGGAATCAATTGCCCGATCAAACCTCCCATCACAGCTCCAAACATCCAGTAACATCTGCTGAAGAATGCGACAAGAAACATCTCTTTTCTGCTGTTTTCATCTTTGTCTTCGATCGTACAGTTTACTGCATACGTTTCGTCTGTCATCGTATGGATCATATAAAGTTTCTTTCTTCCCATCTTTCGGAATATCTCCAAAAATGAAAGACTGTAAAAACTCTGCCTGCTGTTCATCAAGAGTGCCGTCACTGCGATCGTCACAATGGATGCCCCACTACTTAAAAATGTGATCAGGACAAACTGGAATGCTCCTGTATACACAGTAAGACTTGTAAAAAGCGAATAATACCACGCAAATCCAGCATTCTCCATCATCATTCCATATGCCATACTGACAAATACATAGCTGCACATGATCGGTATGGATTTGATAAAAGCTTGTTTTGTTACATCTTTTACGCCTTGCATAAATCCTTCACAACTTCTCCTGCAATGATCAGTCCTGCGACAGATGGTACAAATGCTGTACTACCTGGGATCGCTCTTCTTTCTGTACATTTATGTTTTGCTCCTGGAGGACAGATACAGTTTGTTCTGCAGCTGTTTGCCATATCGTCTTTAGGTTTGATCGGCATTTCTTCAGAGTATACAACTTTTAATTTCTTAACTCTTCTCTTCTTTAACTCTCTTCGCATAACCTTTGCAAGAGGGCATACTTTTGTCTTATAGATATCTGCCACTTTAAACTGGCTTGGATCTAATTTATTTCCAGCTCCCATACTGCTGATGATCGGTACATTCTTTTCCTTTGCTGCCATAACTAATGAGATTTTTGCTGTTACTGTGTCAACAGCATCAACGATGTAGTCATATTCCTCAAATGGAAATTCCTCTGCATTTTCAGGTAAGAAGAAGCATTTGTGAACGTTGACTTTCGCATCTGGATTGATCTCTAAGATACGGTCTCTCATCACTTCTACTTTGTATTTTCCGATTGTTTTTCTTGTTGCAATGATCTGGCGGTTTAGGTTTGTTAAGCAGACTTTATCATCATCAATAAGGTCGAACTCACCGATACCGCTTCGTACTAAGGCTTCGCATACATATCCACCAACACCACCGATTCCAAAGACAGCAACTCTGCTGCCTGCTAATTTATCAAGTGCTTCTTTTCCAAGTAATAGTTCTGTTCTTGAAAACTGATTTAACATTTCTTTCTCCTTATAATTAGAATAAACTAGCGGAGCCTGGCATTTATCTGACCATGCTAAGCTTCCGCTAGTTTGTATTTCCTACTATTTCTATTGGTTTTAATTATATGTGAACGATGATTGGATGTCAAGACTGTTTTCTCTCATTGATTATATCAATTACAATACTCAAAACCAAATACAATAAAAATTCCTAGAAATATTAACAATTGAATTATATTTTTACGAAATGTTTTTAATCGCAATTTTTTTTCATCCTTTTGCTCCTTGTACCTTGATTGTCTCTACTCTTCTGTCACTAAATTATCAAATTCACATTTCTCAAATTCCTGAATGGAAATATTTTTCTTATTTGGGTTTGCATATACAAAAGTTTTATCTACATTTTCCAGATAATTTTGAATTTTATCGTTTGTCGCACTGATGATCGCCTGGAATCCAAGACTCCTTATCAGGTCGATACAGCTTGCAACTTTCTCTGCATCCATCTTAGAAAACGCTTCATCTAAGACCACCAGTCGGATACTTGGATTTCTGCGTACTTTTGGTGAAAGATGAATTCCATAGGTCTGTGCAAAACTTGCAAGAAGAGCAACGTATAATGGGTTCTGTCCTTCTCCACCGGAGTTTTTCTTGATCATCTTGCTTAATCCGATCGTTAATTTTTCATCCCCATCGACGATCTGTTCCATATCAAAAGATAAATATGTACGATAGTCAGAATATTTCTTCATATCATGTTTTGCATTTTCTAATTCTTCAGCACTTGCACCTTCTGGCGGGATAAAGATTTCGATCAGTTCATTCATCAACTCTCCATATTTATTTTCATGTTCCATAGAGAAAAGATTCATCTGGTCATCCATTGTTGTATTTAAAACAGATGGGTCGATATTCAGGGAATCATCCATAAACATTGGATAATATTTTCCGTCAGCGCCTGTATTTCTTGTGATCTTAAACTGATATTTATCTTTACCAAAATCAAGGCCGCTGATCATGCGGTTTAATTCATCTCTTCGCTGATAAGCTTCACGGATTGCACTTCGGATCTTATAGACAAAGTCATCTTTAAAATGTTCCATCGCTGTCTTTGCCTGTTTTGCAGCTTTTTCACGATAGATTTCCATATGATCAGAAAACAATTCATTGTAAAGTTTATCATATGCATCATTGTTCTCATCAATAGCTGAAAATGTACGGTTTGGATACTCTCTTAAATATGCCGTTCTGACTTCCACAAGTTTTCGATATTCTTCTTCCTTCTTCGTTCCAGCATCATAGTATTTTCTTGCTGCACGTTTTTTGAGACGTTCATAGTCGTCTGTATCTGTCTTCTCGATTTCCTGTGTAAACTGCTGGTCATACTCTCCATTTGCTGGTAATTCATTCTGTGCACGGATCAATGCTTCATTCTGATCAATGATCTGCTGTCTGCATTCTTTTAACGCATTCTGTGTTGCCCAGATCGTTTCTTTCATCTCATTGATCTCTCGTTTGCAATCTTCCTGTGTTGCCCTGTTCTGGTCTCTTTCCTCTTCCAGACCTTTTAAGGCACCTTCTCTTAATTTCGTCAGCTGATTTTCTAAATCTTCATATTCTTCCTGACGTTTTTTCGCACGTTCCAGTGTTTCCTGTTGTTTTAGATACTCTTCGGCTGGCTGTAGAAGATATTCATACTTTAAGATAACGTCTGCACTTAAAACTTCTTTTTCCAATGGATCTATCTTGTCAAAGATCTTATCTTTTTCTTTTTCTAATTCTTTGATCCTGTGGCGTAAACTATTATCTCCAATGTAAGAGTTTCTTGTATACTGCTTTGGATCTAATCGTTTTAACTGGAAGTTCTTATATAACATTCCATCTGGTGTGATACCTGTATGACATTTTCTTAACTCATCGATCGTTTCACATTTGATCACTCTTCCCATTAATGATCCTATCAACTTTTTCACATAAGATTCTTCTGCAAGAACTTCTTCTGATAACGCATTTTCCTCAACTTTGATATCCTGCTTGTTAATCTTCTGCGTATCTGCGATCGAAATCCTCCAGTATTTCTTCTGATCCATATCACGATAGATTTCCATGGCATCTTTAACGTATTTCGGTTCCACGATCAATGTCAGTTTATTGGATCCTAAATAACCTTCGACTGCTTTATGCCATGTCTCATCTTTCATATCAAGAAGGTCAGCAAGTACATTTACTTTTACAAAATTCCCTCGTTTTTCACTTAATTTCGTCTGTAATTCATATCTTGCATCGAGAACTTCTTTTGGATATGCTTTGTTACCCTTTTTCAGTTCTTTCAACTCATCTGAAATGGATTTCTCCTGTTTCTTTAAAGCTCTTAATGTGGATGTATTATCCTGTCGTTCTTCTTCGGTTTCTTTTCTCAAGATATCCAATGTATGTTTCAAGCGATTCAAATCATCTTCTGTGATATTTCCCTGTTCAAATTTCTCAATATCCCAGATTGCCTGATTTGGTGTGATATCAAGCTCGCACCATTTTTTTAAGCTTTTTGATGTCTGTTCCCAGCGCTGTACAGAATGATTTAGCTGTCCTAATAATTCCTGAACGTCTTTCTTTCTCGTTGTGATCTGATCATATCCACTTCCTGCGATCTGTGCTACTAATGAATCGTATTCTTTGGAAAGTTGTTCCAATTTCTTCTCGAGGACCGTCTCATTTTCTTCCTCTGTCTTTAATTCCTTTTCCCCATCTTCAATCTTTTTCTGTAATAAATGAATGTCTGATTTTAATTTTAAAACATCCAGTTTATTCATGCGGTACTGGCAGTAATCCTGTTCTTCTTTTTTGATCTTAAATTTATCAAAACTGTCTTTGATTTCTTCTAAACTCTTTGCTTCTTTTAATGTATCTTCGATCCTCTGGCGCATTCTTCCATACTGCATGACACTTTCCTGCATGTCTTCAATATGAATGTCCTGCTCCATGCAAATATATTCTTTCACAAAATCTTCGAGTTTGATATTCATTTTAAATGGGATCGCACGTTTAAACAATCTTGGGAATTTCTCCATATCAAGACCGCCAAGATAAATATCATACATCTGTTTTCGGAATCTCTCGTTACTTGTTCCAAAATAGAAATCTTCTTTTTTGAAATTCTTCTGCATATATTTGCGAAGTTCAGAAATCGTCATTGCATGTTCTTCAGTACGATAATGATTTTCTAAAATACCACCTTTATGCCAGAAAAATAATCGGGATGTATCATTTCTTGCTGTATCTACGTCAAATACGACTCCTAAACATTCTTTTTCCTCTGATTCTGTCTGAATAAACTCAAGCACAATCGTTGTGGAGAAGTTTTTATTTCTTAAATAAGTAACTTCGTCTTTCTCTCCAACCGCAACCATTCCTCTTAAATACTCGATCAGATTTCGGTCGGAATCATCTGCTGCCGCTTTGTTAAAGAATCCACGGCCATCTGTATTTGCATATAACACGATCTGCATCGCATCGATCACAGTTGATTTTCCACTTCCGGAATGTCCGGTAAAAAAGTTGATTCCGTTATTAAATGTTAATACTTTCTGATCTATATAATGCCAGTTATTCAGGCATATCTTCGATAGTGCCAAAAACGGCTGATTCGTCTTCACTGAACTCACTGTCTATTCCCTCCTTACTGAAACTTTCGATCAATCTGCGGATATCATCGCCTAGTAACACAACATTCACGCATGGATAGATCATCATTCTTGTTTCTTCGTTTAATTCTTCTAACACATCGAGAGGTTCGATGATCTGATATCTCTTTAATAATGCAATGGAACGTCGCATCTCTGTAATCGATGGAAGTGTGTTCATTAAATGAAAATCGTTGATCTTCTCATGGATTTCTCCTAAGGATGTATACACACTTGTATTTGATGATGCCTCTGCCATATGTTCATCGTACAATAATTTTAAGATCAAAAGATAAATGGTTGATAATCTGGAAATCTTTTCTCCGATCACGGTTTCACCTTCAATATAAAAGACTCCAAGATGCAGATTTTCTCTTAATGTAATTCCTGAAATCTTAAAGTATTCTCTTAAAAACTCCTGATGCAGATCGACTGTCCTAAATTCTTTGTTGTATGTAAGTCTTCCACTTTTTTTATCGTATTTTCTTTCTAATATAAATGTCTGTCTCAAAAGAGTACGGATGACTTTGGTCACCGCATCTTTTTCTTCATCATTTAATTCATCATAGTATGGAATCATGATTTTGGTTTCCTCCTTACAAATGTTAATGCCGGGTAACGATAACTTCCATTATCGATCAACTCATCTTCTCTCTCGATCACTTTATATTTGCTGTTTCTTCTTGTGCTGTAATCATAAGCAAGAATCAGTTTCTCAAATGCTTCTTCATCGGTAATATCGATGTCTTTCACTTCCATATGGTCATCTTCCATATAAGATTCCACAAAATCTTCGATCTCTTCCTGACTGAATCTCGTATGAATCTTGTTAAGTCTTAGCACATCTTCTCTTGATAATTCTTCCTGCTGCTGTTCTTCCTCTACCTGACTTGCAAAGTCTCTTCGTTTTCTCTTCTTATATAAAGACTTCTCTGAAAGCACTTCGAAATGAGATAAGTTCATGCTCTGACCGACTTTCTCAATCTTTTCCTCGCTGTCCTTCGAATCACCGATCGTCTTTAATAACTGGATCATCAGACCTCTTGTGTCGGATTCTCCATTTAACATGTAATTCATACGGGTTACCGTTGCCCTGATATATTTGGAATGTTCTTTATCCATGTTGGAAATTCGATGTTCAATATCATCAAATCCACGCTCGATCGCATTGATGATGCTTAGGACATCTTCACCTTTTTCTTTGTCTGCTTTCTTCTGTACCTGCTCCATCCATAGAATGTCTTCTCGCATTTCTCTTAAACATTTCTTGATGTCGTTTTTATATAGATAGAAGTTATCATTTGTCTTTAAAATATGGTATTTCTTCTCGACAATCTCTTCGACATATCCTTCCAAATGTTCTGCTAAAACTTCTTCGTATGATTTCTGTTTTAACAGTCGGCTAAAGAAATGATCCATGTTGTGAAGCATATCCTGCAGGGCTTTATTTAATTTCTTTGTGTTAACTAATGCTGTTTTTAACATGGCTAAGTTCATCTTCTTATCATGCCAGAATGAAAACAATGTCGCGTATACATTCTGGATGTAGATTTCTGTGTCGTCTGTTGATGGATTGACCAGTTCCTCAAATGCTGTTAAAAATACTGCTGCATAATCTGGAATAATGATATTGGTCGTTAATGTTGAGAAATCTTCGATCCTCTTTAACCAGCCTGTCTTGATCAGCCAGTTTAAGATCCTGTTTGGCGGTGTCTGGCTTGCATCATTTTCTGATTCAAATTCTTCAGGCGATAACCAGATCCGCTGGCTTTCGTTCCAGTCTTCTAGTACCTGAAGGCATACTTCTTTACTTAAATAATAATTGTTATATTCATATTCTTCGTTGATCTTTAGCAGAGCTTCCATGTAAAGTTCCCTGTTCATCGAACGAAATAAACTCCAGAATGAATCTGGAATATCGTAGGCAAATTTCATATGTAACTTCCTTCTTTGATCTAACTTCCTTCTTAGGTTATATATTATTCTCTGACTCTTTATTTTAACCGATTCAATTGACCTCGTAAAGTGATTTTCCGTGAAATAGCAATTGACGCAAGTCTGATTTCGGACTATAATTATTATAATTTTCTAGTCTGATTTCGGACTATATATTATTACTATATTTCAAGAAAGGAAATTACTATGAAATCAAAACAAAATCGTACCTTAAAAGAATTTGATTCTCTCTATAAGATGATCGATGATGTCTACCATGAAATTGCTCTTTCCATGCATCTTACAGATTCCGCATTTCTCATCTTATATTGTCTGTTAGAACTTGGAGCTGGTTGCTCTCAGAAAGATATCTGCAAACTTTACTCCATCTCAAAACAAACGGTGAATTCTTCCGTAAAATCATTAGAAGATAAAGGAGTTTTGATCCGTAAAGCCGGCGTCGGAAGGGATATCCACTTATTTTTTACAGAGTTTGGACGAAAATTTTCTGAAGAACATATCGGCCCTGTCTTTGACATGGAAAATGCAACATTTGCAGCAATGGAACCTTCCGAGTGTAAGCTATTGCTTTCTCTTACAAGAAAATATATCCAGATTTTAAAGGAAAATATGAAACAATATATCTTAGAGGAAAAGGAGATTTAGTTTATCATGAAGATTCAGTTATCGGATCATTTTACTTACAAACGTCTGATTCGTTTTGTATTTCCATCGATCATTATGATGATCTGTACTTCAATGTATAGTATCATTGATGGATTATTTATTTCCAATTTCGCTGGGAAAACTGCTTTCGCCGCAGTCAATCTGATCTTGCCTGTTGCAATGGGTGTCGGGGCGATCGGATTTATGATCGGTTCTGGTGGAAGTGCGATCGTTGCAAAAACACTTGGTGAAGGGAAAGAAGAGAAAGCAAATGAATATTTCTCTATGCTGATCTTTACGGCCTTGATCGGAGCTACGATCTTATCTGTCTTTGGGTTTATATTTATCCGTCAGATCTGTATGGTGCTTGGTGCTCGTGGACAGTTGCTTGAATATGCAGCAACTTATGGCCGTATCATGTTTGTATCACAGCCGATGTTTATGATGCAGACAATCTTTTATAACTTCTTTATTACTGCTGAGAAACCTTCTTACAGTCTTCGCATGTCTTTGATCTCTGGTGTGATTAATATTGTATTTGACTATCTTTTTATCGGAGTTATGCATTATGGTGTTGCTGGTGCTGCGGTTGCAACTGCAATGGGTGAATATGTTGGCGGACTTGTGCCATTAATCTATTTTGCCCGCAAACATAACAGCAGCCGTCTTCGCCTTGTGAAACCTGTCTGGAGAAAAGATATTTTATTAAAGACTTGCTTAAATGGTTCTTCAGAGTTTATGACAAATGCCTCTTCTTCTGTTATAAATATGCTTTATAATACACAGTTAATGCGACTTGCCGGTGCGGATGGTGTTGCTGCTTATGGAGTTATTATGTATGCGAACTTTATCTTTGCTGCAATCTTCCTTGGATATTCCATGGGAAGCGCACCGATCACCAGTTATAATTATGGAGCTGGAAATCATTCGGAATTGAAAAATATGTTGAAGAAAAGTTTATCATTAATTGCCGGAACTGGAGTTTTCCTGACTTTGATCTCTGAGTTTTTTGCTCATCCGTTAATTAATATCTTTGTTGGATATGATGCGGATCTATTTGCTATGACATTACATGGATTTAGATTGTATGCTCTCGTATTCTTGATCAATGGATTTAATATCTGGGCTTCTTCTTTCTTTACGGCTTTAAATAATGGAATTGTTTCTGGGATCATTGCTTTTCTTCGAACTTTGTTGTTTCAGATTGGATGTATTCTGCTGCTGCCACTTATACTTGGATTGAATGGAATTTGGATGGGAGTTGTTATAGCGGAGATGTTGACTTTAATTGTTACGGTTTATTTTTTGCGGAGCCGAAGGAAAGTTTATCATTATTAATTTTTGGCGGTTATTTTTCTGTCTTGGCATCATGATTCTTTTGATACTCGTGTGATTCCCGTCATGATAGCTCGTTCAAGATATGGATTTGTTTTAAATGTTGCATTAAATAAACCTCTCATAAATCCGGTAAATTCATCCCAATATCCATTGATCATCTACAATGATATTCTTTAAAAGCAGTTTAACATATTCATATTTAATATTTTTTGTTCTTTATTTGACATTTATATTTATTTTTGTTAATATATTCCATGTAAATATTTTACAGACATATGAATCTCCTATTTTTCTATGATCACATCTCAATCTGTTCTCTATAAATATTTCATTTCTTAGATTTTACATCAAGTTTTCTATATTAATACTTGATGTAAACCGCATTTCAATATACAATGAAAGGAGAAACTCATGAATCAAACAAAATCAAAAAATTTGATTCAAATTGCAGATGAACTTGAGGAAACCCCTGAAAGCATTCAAATACTATATGACTGCGTAAAGGAACATTTACAGCAAGATAACGAAGATATTTATGACATTTATAAAAATATGAAATAATCAATCTTTTCATCAAGGTAACTAATCTCTGTGTTTAGTTACCTTGATCTTTATTTTACGTATAAATCAAGTCGTATTATACTAAAATCATAACGAAATAGAAAGAGATGATCAAAAAAATGAAACGAATTGATTTTGAAAATGGATCAGTCACTAAGAATATCTTTGCGGCAGCACTCCCTATGCTTGTTGCTCAGATTTTAAACTTATTATATAACATCGTCGATCGTATCTATATCGCACGAATCCCACATGTCGGAACTGCTGCCCTTGGTGCTGTTGGACTTTGTTTTCCGGTGGTTGTAATTATCACTGCTTTCGCCAACCTGTTTGGAAGCGGTGGTGCTCCGTTATTTTCTATCAGTAGAGGTCAAAAGAAAAATAAGCAGGCTGTTCATATCATGAATACTTCATTTACCATGGTTTGTTTTAGTGCTGTCGTATTGATGATGATCGGGCTTTTCTTTGCACGCCCACTTTTAATATTATTCGGAGCTTCCCGTGATGCTCTCGTGTATGCTTTTCCTTATATGATGATTTATCTGATCGGTACACTGCCATCGATGATCGCGATTGGAATGAATCCGTTTATTAATGCTCAGGGTTATTCAACAACTGGTATGCTTTCCGTTGCGATCGGTGCCGTTGCCAATCTGCTGCTCGATCCATTGTTTATTTTTGTATTTGGACTGGGTGTACGAGGTGCTGCGATCGCTACTGTGATCTCTCAATGTCTGTCTGCTTCTTTTGTGTTATTCTTTCTTACAAAAAAAGCAGAATTAAAAGTACGTTTTCTTAAGAAACATGAATTTTCAGAGAGTATCGGTTACGCCAAAAATATCATCAGTCTTGGAACTGCTGGTTTCATCATGCAGTTAACAAACAGTCTGGTAAGTATTGTCTGCAACAATGTACTTTCTGTCACTGGAGGAGATATTTATATTTCTGTTATGACAATCATCTCCAGTGTAAGACAGTTGGTAGAAACACCGATCTACGCTATGAACGAGGGTGGATCTCCAATTCTAAGCTACAACTATGGTGCCAGACGCCCAGCCAGAGTACGGAAAGCAATGATCGTTATAGGCTCTATGATTTTATGCTATACAGCCGTTATGTGGAGTGTCATCATTTTAGCTCCTGGTGCATTGATCCGTGTATTCAGCTCCGATGCTGCACTTGTGAAAGATTCCATTCCTGCATTGAATCAGTATTTTGCTGCATTTATCTTTATGGATCTGCAGTATATTGGACAGACGGTGTTTAAATCATTAAATAAGAAGAAACATGCCATCTTTTTCTCATTGCTTCGTAAGGTGGTTATTGTTGTTCCCTTGACTTATTTTATGCCTTATGTGTTACATATGGGAACTTCTGGAGTGTTTTTGGCAGAGCCTGTTTCTAATGTGATCGGTGGAGGGCTTTGCTTTGTTACGATGCTTTGTACTGTGTTGCCGGAATTGAAGCAGATGGAGAAATTTTAATTTGTGGTTGATGACGGAAATTATTGGTGGAATATTCATCAAATCGGTGTTCATAAGTTCCTTTAATCTTATGTCCGTCACATATACGAAAGCCTACAATCGCAAAACAGATTTTTTACTTCTTAACTCCCATATCGTCTTCCCTAAACTGATCAAATGTTCTCATCTGATATGTAGAATTCGTAAATGAGCATCCACGATACATACAATCCACTACATAATTGATCTCTTTATATTCATCTTTATAATCTGAATCAAAGAAATTGATCTGCATCATGTAGTCTTTTTTTCCATCGCTTGTGAGCAGTACATATTCACATTTTGTTTTGTCGCTGTCTAAATATCCCATGACGATCATGCTTGATTTACCTTGATATAGTTTTGGTGTTTTGCCGCCTTGTGGGTATGCGTATGTGACGTTCTTTATGGATTTTTTCTTTTGTTTGTATAATTTCTGAACGCTTTTTACTGCATTTCCTGATCCTGCTTTTTGTGATGAAATAACTGCTTTGATCTCGTAATCATCGGCTTTATCACTGTTTGCGTATTCTAATGTGTATTGATTTCCTGTTTTATTTACATAACTGCGGTTAAACAGGTATTTTGGATAGGCGAATTCAAATGAGTTGTCCTCGCTGCTTACATACTGATAATCATCGCTGTCTGTGCATGCGGATAAATCCATGTCTTCGTTGTCTGTGTAGGATAATACTTGTGATTTCTCTGTGCTATCCTTGGCATCGGCTACATCTTCTCCTGCGTTATTTTCCGTTGTTTTTGCTGATGTTTTGTTCTCGGTTGTTGCTGTAGCTTCTTTTTTGTCTTCTGATTTTAAATATTGGAATCCAAATATTCCAACAACGACAACGATCACGCATGCTAAAGCAATGATCCAGCTTTTTGATGATCGTTTTGGTTCATTTTGAGGTTCTGTGTAGATCTGCTGTTTGGGTTGTGCTGGCTGCTGTTTTGCCTGTTGCTGTGGCGGTATTACCAGTTTCTCTCCACAGTTTGCACAGAATCTTGCATCATCTTTATTTTTGGTTCCACACTTCTTGCAATACATCTCTGTCCTCCTTAATTATTTTTCGTTCCACAGTAAATACAGAATATCGCATCTTCTTCTAAAAGTGCTCCGCAGTTTTTGCAATGTCTTGGTTCTGGTTGTGCTGGCTGTATTTCCTGTTCTTCTACTACTACTTTAGCACCGCAGCTTCTACAGAATCTATCTCCTTCTCTTAACGTACCACCGCAATTTGGACAGATATTCTCTTCTTGTTCTTCCTTTTCTTCTGGTAATTTACATCCACATTCTCCACAAAACAGACTGTCTTTTGCGTTCTTTGTTCCGCACTGTGGACAGATTTTTGGGTCTTCTAATGTCAGATCAAGAATCTGTTGTTCCATCTGATTGATCTCCTGATACTGGTTTTCAATTTCCTGACATAGTTCAGAAAAATCTCCATCTGGATCTTTTGCGTATTTTACATAATATACTTCTCCAAGTTTTGTAAAATTCTCCTGTATTTCTTTTTCTTTGTCTGCGATCTGACCTTTTATTGTATTAACTAATTCCTCTGTATTCTCAATGTTCTCTGGCATTGACATCTAGTTTGTCCCCCTTATATATTTTTAATTCTTTTAAAATCAGTATAGCATTTCTTTTTTTGCCTTTCAATTATTGGAAATGCGTAATATGAAAATATTAAACATATATCAACAAGCAGGAAAAGGACTGCTGATCACATTGATCGCTGTCCTTTTCCTAATAACCTAATAACTTATTTATTTTTGATTATTTAATCTTGATCGTGATAGTTCTTGCAGATTCCTTATCGCTATTGTAAATAAATACTTTCGTTGTTCCTGCTGCTTTACCTGTGATAATTGGGGTAATATTCTGTGTCTTGCTTTCTCCTTCTGTCATTGTCACATCACTAAGACTTAATAACGCTAACTGCTCACTTTCTTTAATGTTGTGGTGCTCCATTAGGTTCTAATGTTCCTCCAACCTGTTTCTTCATTCTGAAACGGTAGAAGATGATTGTTGCTAATGTAGACACAACTAAGATTCCAACGAATACTGCGACATCCTGTCCGATCTGTCCATCCATGGATAGTGTATGACGAAATGCGTGTACTGTGTAGCTGAATGGCATATATTTGTGTAATACTGTGTAGAAGTGTGGTGCCATATCCAGTGGATAGGTTCCTCCTGCTGCACCTAACTGTACAACCATGAATACTAACATGACGAAACTTCCGACACGATTTAATAACATTTCTCCAAAGCAGATCAATGACATAAATGCCATAGATGCTAAAACTGCCATTCCAAATGTCTTTCCTACATAATGTGGTTCCAGTCCATTGATTCCCATCAGAACTGCTACCATGATCACTGCCTGAACAATTGACACTGCTGCCATAACTGTGACTTTGCTTAACCACCACTGTAGTCCACTCTTAACTTCTTCGTTTTTCTCCATCAAAGGATACATTAATGTAAATGCCATACATGCTACGAATAATCCAACAGACATCATGTAAGGTGCCATTGCGTGACCATTGTTGTCAACATGTGAGTATTCTACATTCTTAGCTTTGACTGGTGCTGCAAACATCTTGCTTGTCTTGTTTGTAGCTTTAATACTATTAACCTGATCTGCTCCCTTCTGTAAGGAATCTTTTAATGTCTTACTTCCACTTTGTAAAGTTCCGATTCCATTTCCTAAAGTTGTAGATCCTGCTGCAAGTTTGCTTGATCCATCTGCGATCTGTCCGGCTCCAGATGCTAACTGTCCGGCTCCGCTGTTTAATGTATTGTTGTTTGCAACTAAAGTTGCTGTTCCTTTTTTCAATGTTTTTGTTCCATTATAAAGCTGTGTTGTTCCTGACATAAATGTTGGAAGATTTGAGCTTACTTGGTTGATTCCATTGTTGAGCTGTTTTGCTCCGCTGTTTAATGCTTTGGAATTATTCTTTAATGTTGTAAGTCCTGTATTTAAGCTGCTTACGCCTGCTGTGTAATTTGCAATTCCAATCTTTAATTGTCCTGTACCTGTACTAAGTCCAGATTCTAATGTTGAAATTCCTGTATCTACCTGTGAAGAACCACTCTTTAACGCTGTCAATGCCTGTATCATTCCCATTGTTTCTGGAGTTTTTCCATGCTTGTCTAATCCTGTTTTCACAGTTTCTAATCCTGAATACATTGAAGTTACTGCCTGTGAACCTTTTGGCAATACTTTTTCAGAACTTGATGCTAACGCTGATACCTGTTGTTTTACTGCGGCTAATGTTTCATCTGAAGAAGCAGACTGTGTACTTACTTTTGTTGTTGTAGTTGCTTTTTCCTGAGATGCTTTCTGTGCATTTGTATATGTTTCATCTACATCTTCTTCTACATCAGATGCTGCACTTTCAACTTCACCAATCTCTGATAAAAGCTGTTCCTTTTCTTCATCGGATAACTTGCTTAATGCAGAAGAATTTTTTAATTTACTTACTTTACTCTGTAATGTGTTAACTTTTTCTTTTACAGCTGCTGCACTTTCTGCCGCTTTTTTACTGTCTGTATTGTCTACTGTTGTTGTAGTTTTTGTTGACTGTGTTGTTGCTGCACTTCCATTCAATGATTGATTTAATTTCTGAATACCAGCATTTAACTGAGTCATTCCAGCACTTAACTGCTGAATATCGGTTGATTCTGGAAGTTGTTCTCCAATCAGGTCTGAAGACTGTTTCGCTGCCTTTAATACCCCATCAATTCCAGTTGTTAAAGATCCTGTTCCTTCTTTTAACTGTGCAGTTCCACTTTTAATTCCCTCTGATAACTGGTCTACTCCTGATGTTAATGCTGTATTATTAGCAACAAGCTGCTTGCTTCCAGCCTGTGCTGTGCTAACACCGTTTGTATACTGTGCGATTCCAATCTTTAATGATTTAGAACCCGTTGATAACTGTGTTGCCCCGCTTGAAAGCTGTGCAACTCCGTCTTTTAATGTCTTTGTTCCGGATTTTAATGATTTTGCTCCGCTGTCAACTTTGGCCACACCATCTGTATATGCTTTTAATCCTACAGAAAGTGATTTAGCTCCATTCTGGAATGTTAATGTGCTGGATGCGAGTTTGTTTAAATTCTGCTCAATTGTGTCATTTCCAGCTTTCAGTTTCTTCGCTCCACTTTCAATCTTTCCTGATCCATCGGCTGCTTTCTGGAACCCAGAGCCTGCAGTTTTGATCTGAGCAAATACTGTTTTTACATAAGTTTCTGTTACTTTTTCTCTGACCGACTTTTCAATCTTCGCCATAGCACTATCATCCATCTTGGATGCTACATAGTTTGTACCTGGATTTGTCTTGTATATCAGTTTCATCTGTTTTGGATTCTTATCCATTAATGTTGTTGCATTCTTTGAGAAGTCTTCTGGAATGGAAATGATCATATAATATTCTCCACTCTCTAATCCTTCTTTTGCTTTCTTATCACTTACAAAACGAAAATCAAGTGATCCTGAATCTTTCAGATTCTTCACCAGATCATCACCAACTTGTAATGTCTTACCCTCGTATTTTACCTTCTTATCGTGATTTACCACTGCTACTGGTAATTCGTCTGCATCTCCGTATGGATCCCACATAGATCCAAGGAATACAGATGTATAAATTGCAGGAATCGTAATGATCGCGATCAAAATGATAATCATCCAGGGGTTCTTTAAAATTTTCTGCCATTCTCTTTTTAACATGATCACAGCTGCTCCTTCCTTGCATTATTGTTACTATCAAAGAGGTTTCTTCTCCTTAAATCATTCGTTATTATATGCACTTTCTTGATAAAAGTCAACTATTTATTGAACGTTGGTCATTTTTATTTTTTGTACAATTGGTCATTTTTTGCTAAAAAGAGAAAAAAAATATTCTTCCTTTATATATATCTCATAAAAGAAGAATATTTCGTATCTTATTTACTTTCTTTTTTAATGTAGATCGGACGTTTCTTTGTCTCTAAATATGTCTTAGACAAATACATTCCTACAACTCCGATTCCAAGTAACTGAATTCCACTTAAGAAACTGATAACACAGATCAATGACGGCCATCCTGCGACCGGATCTCCAAATATTGTTGCTCTTATGACAACAAACAACAGGAATAAAAATGCAATGATACAAACGATCACTCCGATCAGTGATACGATCGTAAGCGGCACTGTGGAGAATGCAATGATTCCTTCTAATGCATATCGGAATAATTTCCAGAATGACCACTTTGTCTCTCCTGCTGCACGTTCTACATTCTCAAATTCAATCCATTTTGTTTTAAATCCTACCCATCCAAAGATACCTTTTGTAAATCGGTTATATTCTGGCATGGAAAGGATTGCGTTAACCATATCTCTCTTCATCATACGAAAATCTCTGGCTCCATCTACGATATCAGCATCAGTGATCTTATTGATCAATCCATAAAAACGTCTTGCGAAAAATGAGCGGATCGGTGGTTCTCCCTTTCTTGTAACACGTCTTGTTGCCACACTATCATATCCTTCTTCCTCGATGCATCGGATCATCTCTGGAATTAAATGTGGCGGATCTTGAAGATCAACATCCATTGTCACAACATATTCACCATTGGCATGTTCAAATCCTGCATACATCGCAGCTTCTTTTCCGAAGTTCCTGGAAAATGATACATAATGAATACATTCATCCTGTTCGCTTAATTTCTTTATAACTTCTAATGTCTTATCTTTACTTCCATCATCGATAAAGATAATCTCAAAGTCAATTTTCCCTTCTTCTTGTTTCCTTACTTTCTGCATCTCCTCATAATAAAGCGGAATTACTTCTTCTTCATTAAAACATGGAACAATACAACTACATAACTTACTCATATGTGATCCTACCTTTAATTGTATATATCTTTCATCTACTTAGATAGTATATCACTTCTGTTTCGTTTTGTCTTTACTTAGTTTTTATCTAGGATTTTTTACATGATTCTGATATGATAATATTGTTTTTATTTACTATATATAGAAAGGAATAGAACAACCAACTATGATTCAAGATATTTACCCTCATAAATTAGACAATCACTACGATCCAGCCAAAAAACCTGATGCTGACAGTATCATTTTATATTTCACAAAGGATGGCCTTCTTCATCGTTTATTAAAGAAATCTGATCTGGAAGAAATGGGGCAGGAGAATCTCTTTTTGCCTGATGAAATGATCCATACTGGAGATGGCAGAAAACTTGCAAGGCCTACTCTTTTAAATGAAGAGGATTTATTTTTATCTTTTCCCCGCCTAAGTGATTTTGTAAATGATGCTCATGTTACAGAAGATACTCTTACTTATCTTTTTTCTGTTGACGATGATGATTACTTCTTATTAAATAAAGATCCTGAAGAGATTCCTGAAGGTTATAACTTCTGTACGGTACGTGATCTCCGCAATCAGCAGATCGGTCCAAAATACCGTACTTTTGCTGCGATCACAGGTCTGCATCTTTATAACTGGTACCGTACCAATCGTTTCTGTGGCTGCTGTGGTCATGAAACTGTCCATTCTTCTACAGAACGTGCCTTAAAATGTCCTTCCTGTGGCCATCTGATCTATCCAAGAATCGTACCTGCAGTCATTGTCGGAGTTAAAAATGGTGATAAACTTCTTCTTACCAAATACCGCAAGGGATTTACTCCATTCGCCCTGATCGCCGGATTTACAGAGATCGGGGAAACTCTGGAAGAGACAGTCTCACGTGAAGTTATGGAAGAAGCTGGACTTCGTGTAAAAAATATTCAGTATTACAAATCCCAGCCTTGGGGTGTTGTTGATGATCTGCTTGCTGGATTCTACTGTGAAGTTGATGGTGATACCGGCATTCATATGGATGCTTCTGAATTGAAACTTGCAGAATGGAAAACACGAGATGAGATCGAATTACAACCAAATGATTTTAGTCTGACAAATGAGATGATGCGTGAGTTTAAGGAAGGAAGAATTTAAATCACAATTTGACAAATTCTGTATCTATGCTATAATCACTCCTTAGTGCTCTCCTTTCCAAAGATACCATTTTCTGGTATTATTAAGAGTAACAGGGAGATGCCATATAAACCACAAGGCATACGAAAGGAGTTTCTTATGAGAGATGCTTTACGGGATGAAATGATCAAGAAGATCTGTATCAGAGATGCAGACAATATATTAGATGTCGGTTGCGGTGATGGTACTTTTTTACATGAACTGACTCGTTGGAAAGATGTTGAAGGATATGGAATTGATGAATCTGAAGATAAGATTCTTGAGGCAAGGTCAAACTGGCCAGACCTTCATTTTGAGACAAGCTACAGTGATTTCCTTTCTTTCGATGACAATAGTTTCCGTGTGATCACCGTTTGTGATGATTTCCATACATTCAAAGATCCACAGAAGTTTGTTAATGAAGCTTTTCGTGTTTTAATTCCTGGTGGAAGACTTTATATTGGTGAGTCTGCTCTGCCTGATGCTCTGCGAATTGTTTCTAATATTCCATCCTATTTAACTGCCGGCGACAACCGCAGACATTCTACATATGAGACTTTAGGATATTTTAAGAATGCAGGACTTACAAAATTCAGAGTATATAAGAAGAAACGTTTACTTCTTGTCTCTGCAAAGAAACCATTAGCATAGAATACGTAACTTTAAGATGGAGCGGTACAATTTGACCGCTCCATTTTTCTTATGCTTTAAACAACCATCCAAGATATTTATCTTTTGTAATTTTCTCAACTGCTTTTTTTCCTAAAAGTTTCTCCATCTTTTTTCTTGCCGTATTGTTAATTCTTACTTTGTCATCTTTTGTTACGCATAGATCTGGAAACATGACACACCACCAGTTATGTCCTTTTGCCTCTCCAAGATCAATTCTTAATGCATCGTAGATTCCTTCTGGAAATGTATATTGTCCGTAAGTTTTCTCTGGGAATTTTTCCTGTACAAAATGTACTTTCACCTTTTGTATAACTCCCTCTTTCTTTAATATTTCCTGTGCCGTATTTTTTATACTATCTTTTTGTTTTTTTAGGATGTCAAATGCTTCCTCTTTTGTATCTGCCTTATCCATCATCTGACTGACTTTGCTGATCACAGCATCTCTTACTTTTAATTTACACGCCTGATCAAAGCTGCTGTCACTGTTTGCTCTGACATGGAAACGGATCAGATTATTTTTTAAATTTTGCTGTATTTTGTTTTGTTGTATTTTATGAAAAGTATATCTTTGCCATATCATGATGCTTCCAGCAATTATGATAAAGAAAAGACATCCTCTGATCATGTTTTTTTTGTTCATGCTCAAAGGATGCCCTACTTACTTGTTTTTATTCATCATCATTTTATAATTGTCTGAAATTTCATACAAAAATATTTGTATTTTCTTAAAATTCTGGCTTGACGAATCTTATCAGTTATAGTAACCTAATACCCATGAGGTCATATGACTGACGGAGCACGTGGAATCAACCACATGGGAGTATGATCATTAATCGCCGGCCGTCTGGGCAATCTTGTCTGGACGTGCGGCGTTTTTTAGTTTGTTACTACATTTTAGACAGAATGAAACATCTGTCAGCCCTAAAAAATCACTCAATTTTTCTCTTTTTTAAATTTTTCACTTAACACGCTCCACCGTCCAGATTTATATTTGTAATAAAAAAAGAATCCTGTTATTTTCAGGATTCTTTTTTATACTATTTAAATCTTACAGATCTTCTACGATCTGCTCAACTGTCAATCGATTCTTCTTAAGCAATTCCTTCACATCATAGCGATCTAGCAATTCTTTCTTAACTCCATAATTCAATACTTTCATATCAGAATTACCATAAAATCTTGTAATCTTCTCGCCAAATCCACCTTCTAAGAATCCATCTTCTAATGTGATCACTACATCATGATCTTTCTTAAGACCTTCTAATAATGCTTCATCAATTCCTGTAATATAATATGGATTGATCACAGTTGCTTTTGTTCCTGTCTTTTCTTCTACTGCTTTCGCAACTTCACATCCCATGTTGTAGAATGTTCCAAGTCCGATGATCGCAACTTTGCTTCCTTTTTGTGTTACTTCATATTTATTTAACTGGCTGAAATCTTTTGTTACTTCTTTGCCATCTGAGATCATTTCCCCTCCTGGCAGTTTGATCGCTACTGGATACTGGTCCTGATCGATACTCCAGTCTAACATTGCCAGATATTCTTCTTTTGTTGTTGGGGCAAGATATACCAGATTCGGAATATTGCTCATCATTGGAATATCCTGTAATCCAAGATGTGTTATATCATTCATTCCATATACGGATCCCCAGAATGTAACGATCGTTGCTGGATTGCTGTCAATGCAGAGATCCTGTGTGATCTGGTCATATGTTCTCTGTACGAATGTTGAATATACTCCATAAACTGGTTTTCCACCACCTGCTGCGATTCCGGCTGCCATTGCCATTGCTGTTTCTTCTGCAATTCCAACATCAATAAACTGTTTTCCAGCTTCCTTACGTTTGTCTTCTGTGAATCCCATAACGGTTGGTGTTGCTGATGTGATGGCTACTACCTTTTTGTCTTCTCTCATTTTCTTTAAGAGATAATCTGCTGTTACACTTGAGAAATCTTCTCCTTCAAATGAATATAAAGGTTTTCCTGTTTCCACATCAAATGGAGCACAGTAATGCCAGTCTTCTTTATGTTCTTCGGCTAATTTATATCCTTTTCCTTTTTGCGTATTAATGTGAACGACAACTGCTTTTTTTGTATCTTTGACCTGTTTGAATGCTTTGATCAGATCAGCAATTTTATTTCCTTCTTTGACATAAATGTAATCTAATCCCATGGCTTTGAAAAGATTGCATTCTGCTTCCCCATTTGTTTCACGAAGTTCTTTTAAATTTTCATATAATCCACCATGGTTTTCTGTGATCGACATATCATTGTCATTGACTATGATAATTAGATTTCCACCTAATTCTGCTGCGTAATCAAGTCCTTCTAAAGCTTCCCCTCCACTTAAAGATCCATCACCGATCACTGCAATCACATTTTCATCTTCTTGTTTTAAATCTCTTGCTTTGGCAAGTCCTAATGCAAGACTTACAGAAGTTGATGTATGGCCGATCGTAAAATGATCATGTTCACTTTCTCCTGGATTACTGTATCCTGATACATCATCATAATGTTCTTCGTATAAGAATGCATCTTTACGACCAGTTAACATCTTGTGTGGGTAAGACTGATGAGAAACGTCATATACGATCTTATCTTTTGGTGATTCAAATACATAATGCATAGCGATCGTTGCTTCTACCATACCAAAGTTTGGCCCAAAGTGGCCTCCATGCTTACTTAATTTTTCTAATAATGCCTTACGAATCTCTTCGGCAAGGACATTTAACTGCTCATCGGATAATTTTTTGACATCTTCTGGTCCATTGATATTTTCAATATACATGCTCTTTCTCCTTATCTGATTTTTATTCGTTTTTTTATTATATAAGTTGGAGTACACTCTAAGTCAAGATTTTTTATCTTTTCGAAATAGTAATTTAATGTTAAAATAATAACATACACTGAGCAAATAAATAATAAGAGGTGATACTTTGAAGAAAAAACTTACAATCCTTTGTGCTGTTGCAGTCATGATCTGCATATGCCTGACTGGATGTGGGGTTAATGCCGGGAAGATCCGTTTTGGGTCTGCTGGTATTGGTGGTACTTATCAGGTTTTTGGTGATACTTTTGCAAACCTTGTCACATCCAAAAGCAAAAACTATAATATCGAAGTAAAAACAACTGCTGGTTCCGCAGCAAACCTTCGTCTGTTGTCAAAAGATTATATCCAGATGGCAGTTGCCCAAATGGATTTGATCAATGATGCATATGAGCGCACTGGTATTTTTGAAAATGATAAAAAATATCAAGGATATAGTGCCATTGCTTCGCTTTATACTGAAGCGTGTCAGATTGTCGTACCTGCTGATTCATCAATCCATTCTATTGAAGATCTGGAAGGAAAGAAAGTCAGTATTGGTGAGGAAGAATCTGGAACAGAACAGAATGCTATACAGATCTTAAGTGCTTACGGATTAAATGAAAAGCTTGTTGATGAAGTAAATCTTGATTACACAAACGCCGCAAAGAAATTGAATTCTGGTGATATTGATGCTCTTTTCTGTACCGCTGGAGTACAGACAACTGTGATCAACGAATTAGCAAAGCAACGTAAGATCCGTCTTATCAGCCTTGACCAGAAAGGTATTGATCGTCTGAAGAAGTCTTATAAGTTTTACACAGAATACTCAATTCCTGCAAATACTTATACTGATCAGACTCAGCCTGTAAAAACTGTCGGTGTTAAAGCGGTACTTCTTGCAAGTGACAAGTTGTCTGAAGATACGGTTAAACAAATCACAAAGATTCTGTTTGCAAATGAACAGAAGATTCAGTATGCACTCCCTGTAGATATTTCTCTTGATGAGAAAACTGCTGTAGAGGGAATCACGATTCCATTCCATGATGGTGCAGCTGCTTACTACAAACAATATGGAATCACGGTAAATACAGAGAAAGGAAGCAATTAATCCGCTGCGGTATAAATAAATGACAATACAACTAGATATGTATCAGACGATCGCGGTCGCCGTAGTCGTTTTGATGTTAGGAAACTTTTTAAAACACAGAATTGCAATCTTAGAACGATTTTGCATTCCTGCACCTGTTATCGGTGGTGTTATCTTTGCAGTTTTTACATGTATCTGCTTTGTAACAGGAATTGCCGAATTTTCATTTGATGATATTTTGAAAGAAGTATGTATGGTATTCTTCTTTACTTCTGTTGGATTTCAGGCAAACTTAAAGGTATTAAAAAGCGGTGGAAAATCTTTGATCATTTTCCTTATGCTTGTGATCGCTCTGATCGTAAGTCAGAACTTCCTTGCAGTCGGCCTTGCCAAAGTACTTCATATCAGTCCTTTGGTTGGTCTGTGTACTGGTTCTATTCCTATGATCGGTGGTCATGGAACTGCCGGTGCTTTCGGCCCTGTTCTTGAAGACTTTGGTGTAAAAGGAGCAAGCACACTATGTACTGCTGCCGCAACCTTCGGTCTGATCGCAGGAAGTATCATGGGTGGACCTGTCGGCAAACGACTGATCGAGAAAAAAGATCTATTAAAAACTGCTATTCCTGAAGATGACAGCCTTTTGGTAGAAGAAGAAAAGAAACATGAACGTCACACCAGCATGTATCCAGCTGCTGTATTTCAGCTGATCATTGCTATTGGTATTGGAACGATCATTTCCAAGTTCCTATCCATGACAGGAATGACATTCCCAATTTATATTGGTGCTATGATCGCTGCTGCATGTATGCGTAACATCGGTGAGTATTCTGGAAAATTTACAATTTATATGGGTGAGATCAACGACATCGGTGGTATCAGCTTATCCCTGTTTTTGGGAATCGCCATGATCACATTAAAATTATGGCAGCTTGCAGACCTTGCACTTCCACTGATCACATTACTTGCAGGTCAGACAATCTTAATGTTCTTCTTTACATATTTCGTAATATTTAATATCATGGGAAGAGACTATGATGCTGCTGTATTATCTTCTGGTGTCTGTGGTTTCGGAATGGGAGCCACTCCAAACGCCATGGCGAATATGCAGGCCATCTGTGAACGTTATGTTCCATCTGTCAAAGCTTACCTTCTGGTGCCTTTGATCGGTAGTTTATTTGCAGACTTCTTAAACAGTCTGGTAATTACATTTTTTATCAATTTTCTATAATCTTAAAAGGGAGTCAATGAAAATGTTTGGAAAGAGAAAAAAGAAACGTGATGAGATCAAAAAAAACCTCAGAGAAAAACTAGACTATAAAATGAAAAGCGAGAATGTTGCTATCCCAGAGATCCACACAAAGGATTTTGATGAGATAGAAGAACAAATTGATGAACAGGAAGTTGAAAAAGAAGAAGAACATTCTATTCTTTATGATAATGTAGCAATTCCTGAAGTTCATCTCCACAAAAAGAAAAAATGATCAAGTCTTAGATTTTATTTAAATCAACTATGAATCAAAAATGTCGTATGTCAAAATAATTTACTGACATACGACATTTTTATATATTATTTGATATTTATGCTTGTGCAATCTTTTTTCCGTACAATTGTTTTCTCACAAAGTAATAGCAGATAACCTGTAAGATGATTGTTATAATCCATGATGCCGGATATGAAATAAATAAAATATCTAACGACCTGTGACTTGGGAAGATCCAGAAGATCCATACGATTCTTGTTCCAACCGTTCCAATGATCGAAAGGATCATCGGCACACCAGAACGTCCCATTCCACGCAACGCACCTGGAAACAGATCCATGAATCCACATAGGAAATAGGTTACTGTTGTATATAATAAGATTTCCATTCCACACTGAATAACCTTTGGATTGCTTGTATAGATCGTCAAAAGTTTTGGTCCAAAGAAATATGCACTATTTCCAAGGATCATCATTGCTATAAATGACAAAATCAAACAATCAATCAATACTCTGTCCATTCGTTTCCATTTTCCAACGCCATAATTCTGGCTTGTAAAGCTCATACATGCCTGAGTTACCGCATTGACTGTCACATATAAGAAGCCAAAAATATTATTCGCCGCGGTATATCCAGCCATTGCGATCGAACCAAATGAGTTTACAGATGACTGAAGCAGTACATTTGAAAAGTTAATGACTGTGCTCTGGATTCCTGCTGGAATTCCTACTTGGAAGATTTGTTCTAAATACTCTACGTTAATCTTTAATTTTGAAAATCGCAACTGATAACTTGTCTGTGACTGATACAGGCAGCGTAATACAAGAACACTTGAAATAAACTGCGAGATCACAGTTCCGATCGCTACTCCAGCTACTCCAAGATGAAAAATGATCACCAGACACATATTAAGTCCTGCATTCGCGATTCCTGCTATGATCAGGAAAAATAACGGACGTTTTGTATCTCCAACGGCTCTTAAGATTGATGCACCATAATTATAAAGCATAAAAAATGGCATTCCCATAAAATAAATTCTCATATAAAGTGTTGAAAGATTGATTACATCATCTGGTGTATCCATCAGTTCTAACACTGGTTTTGCAAAGATCAAACCTACAAATACCATTATAATCCCGCTGATCAATGCAAGTGTAATCGCCGTATGTACAGTCTCTGACATCTCTTTGTCCTTACCCGCTGCATAAAATCTCGCTGATAATACATTCGCTCCCAATGAGATTCCAATAAACAAATTGGTAAACATATTGATCAGGGCTGTCGTAGAACCAACTGCTGCCAATGACTGGCTTCCACTAAATCTTCCAATTACGATAATATCGACTGCATTAAACATCAATTGCAGGATTCCTGATAACATCAACGGTAACGAAAATGATATTAGTTTGTCCATGATCGTCCCATTGCACATATCAATTTCATATTTACTGCGTTTTGTTATTGAACTCATAATACATCCTCTTCTTACTATTTATAATGAATCTTTTTCATGAATCTGATCTGAAACTATGGAGATTAATCTTCTTTGTTTGGCATATAATTTAATCGTATTAAACACTCTCTGATAAACAACTTTGCCATCAAATGGACTTATCTTGCATCTTTTTCGTCGATTCTTTCCATTTATTCAAATACTTTTTTTATGCTGTCGTAATGTAAGAAAATGCCTTCTTCTGCAAAAGCTTTGATCTCATCCGTTGTTGCAAACATATACCCATCAATCTCGGCTTCCTGAAAGTTTACATCACTGTCATCAATATCCAATGTAAAGCGGTAAACATCTACAAAATAGTTATCTCCCTCTCCTGGATTCTCTCTCTTATAGGTAAACATGTATCCGCCTTCTGCGCCTTTGACATCAAGTCCTGTTTCTTCTTTTACTTCACGAAGCACTGCATCATAAGAAGCCTCTCCAGCCTGTGCAGCTCCTCCAGACACTTCCCACCATCCTGGTGCCCATGCCTTGGTCATGACTCTCTTTGTGATCAGAAACTTTCCATCTGGTCTTCTAATAACTCCAAGAACCGTTAAATGATATTCGTCGTCTTTTAATGTCCAGTCATTTCTCTTCATTGTACGACCAGTTGGTTGTTTGTTTTTATCGTAGATGTCCCATCTTTCTTCCATTATTTTGTATTCTCCTTGGATGTGTTTTTGATGATTCTAAATCTTATTATTTTCTAATAATATCAGTTGCACTAAAGACTTTATCGCCTTTTTGAACTTTCACACCTTTTGCCTCTAACAGTTCAGAAACTGTACAAACTTCATATCCTTTCTTCTTAAGGATTGGTAATACTTTCTCTACTGCCGCAACTGTTGGCTTATGAATGTCATGCATTAACACGATATCTCCGTCTTTTGCATGTTTTAAGATTGTCTTTACTGTTGCGTCTGTGTTCTTTGTCTTCCAGTCTAATGTGTCAACACTCCAAAGAATCAAGGCCGTGTCAATTCCCTGTTTCACATTCTCGTTAATTGCTCCGTATGGAGGTCTTACACTGACTGGTTTGCTTCCACATGCTTTGTAGATCACATTAGCTGTTTTGTCTTCCTGTGCTCTTACCTGTGCTGCACTTAATTTTGGAAGGTATGTATGATTCCATGTATGACTTGATACTTCATTACCAGATTCTAAGACTTTCTTAACTGTCTCTGGATAGTAATTTGCATTCTGCCCTAACATGAAAAATGTTGCTCTTGCATCGTTCTTCTCTAATGCTGCAATAACTCGTTCTGTATTTCCCTTTAATGGACCGTCATCAAATGTAAATGCGATCAGTTTCTTCGTTTTATCAATCTTTCTTGGAACATAGAGTGATTTCTTAAATTCTTTATCTGTTCCTTTGCCGAGTAGGTTATCATTTGCCTTTACCATGTATTCTCCCATGGATTTATTAACAGATGCATAACTTGTTCGTCCTAATCTTGTTGTTATAAAGAATGCTCCGACTGCGATCACTGCAATGATCACTACTAGTCCCACAATTCTTCCTACATTCAACCGTCTTCTTTTTCTTCTTCTGGCCATTGTACCCTTCTTCTTTCCTTATAATAATTTAAATGTATCTACATCCACTAAACCAAGATCTGTAAGTCTTAATGATGGAATCACTGGAAGAGCCATAAATGATAATGTGATAAATGGATCAATATCTCTGGATATTCCAAGTTTCCATGCTTTCTGTAACAGATCATCAATTCCTTTCTGGATGTCTTTTGCCGGTTCCTGACTTAAAAGTCCCGCAACCGTAAGCGGTAGTGTACCTAAAACTTTGCCTTCAGATACCAATGCGTATCCGCCCTGTATCTCTTCTATCGTCTGTACTGCTTTGATGATATCTTCATCGTTATCTCCTGCTGCAATGATATTATGAGAATCATGTGCCACAGATGTTGCGATCGCACCATTTGTAATACCATATCCTTTGATCGGTGCTGCAGATACATTCCCTGTTCCACGATGGCGTTCAAATACACATAGTTTGGAGTATTCACTATCTGGTGTGAACCATCCATGATCATTCGGAACTTCCTCATGCAAAAATGTTGTAACGATCTGTCCCGGAATCATTCCGATCACTGGAATCTCTCCATCTGCTTTCACCTGAATCTTATCTTTGGAAATGTCTTTTAAGACCACTGTGTGAAGCATAGATTCTTTCACTGGTTTTGCTTCCTTTGAGAAGAATTCACTGTTCACTGGCTGTCCTTGTTTATATACAGAAGATACCTTTACATCTTCTAAGGCATCAAGGATCACAATATCTGCATCCTTACCTTCTTCCAATGTTCCAATATCATCTAAACCATAAGTCTTAGCTGCATTGTAAGTTGCCATCTTTACTGCCTGTACAGGTTCCATTCCAAGCTCGATACTCTTCTTTATATTGTAACTAATATGACCTTCATTTTCAATAGTATCAAGGTGTTTATCGTCAGTACAAAACATAAATTTTTCAATATATTCTGGCTCTTTAACAAGACCTGGAACAATATTTTCTACATTTCTTGCTGCACTTCCTTCTCTGACAAGGATTTTCATTCCAGCAAGGCATTTTTCTTTCGCTTCTTCAAACGATGTACATTCATGTTCTGTCATAACTCCGGCTTCTACATAAGCCTTGAGATCGTCACCAGTAAGCCCTGGTGCATGGCCGTCAATGATCATTCCTTTGCATAATTCAAGCTTCTTCATGATCTGTTCTTCTTTGCTTAAAACTGCTGGGTAACACATAACCTCCCCAAGACCAAGTACAAGCGGATGATCTTTCCACTGTTTCATATCTTCTGCTGTGAAATCAGCTCCATTTGTCTCAAATGGAGTTGCCGGAATAGAAGATGGCATCATAACATAAATGCCAAGCGGAGCATCACCTGCTGCATCAAGAATATATTCCATCGCTTCATTTCCTTTAACATTCACCAGCTCATGTGGGTCTGCGATCACTGTTGTCGTTCCATGCGGCATAACCGCCTTTGAAAATTCCATTGGCGTTGCCATACTTGATTCAATATGCACATGTGCATCAATAAATCCTGGTGCAATGTATTTTCCTGTACAATCTATTTCATTTTCCCCTGAAAAATGACCAACTCCTGTGATTTTTCCATCTTTCACTGCAATATCAGCCTGGTCAATCTTTTCATTCTTTACATCAATGACATTTCCATTCTTTAAGATAAAATCATACATATTCTTCCCTCCTGTTTCATTGAAACTTAACCATTCCAACATAATATTTCTTATCTGTATCAAATAACATATTCCAGTCGATTTCTTCGCGTTCTCCACAGTTTGACCAGATCAGTAGTTCTTTTTCTTCATCAAACCCTGTGATCGTTACCCAATGCCAGTTATCTTCTCGAAGCTCATATGTCGGATGCCTTAAGATCAAAAATGCAACTGGATTTTCCTCTTTCAATGAAGGCAAAATGAAATCCAGTGCCTGTTCTTTACTCTTTGGCAAAAATAATTGTTCAGATTTAAATTCTATTCCTCTATCTGCCGCATATCTTTTAAAATCTTTTGCAAATCTTCCGATCAATGGATATCCCATAAATCCTGGCTTCATATATTGATACATTGTCTGCATCAGTTTCAGATATTGTTCCTGTTCTTTCGCATCTTGTCCTTCTTCTGGCTGATATAATGATTTGAATTCATCCTTATTCATGGCATAAATCGCTGCAATATTACTTCCTGTCACGCTTCCACATCCTGCTAAACGCTGGAAATCTCCCGGGAACCATTCCTGATCTCCTCCATATCCAATGATCCTGCCATCTTTTATGATCTGCGGACAGCAAAGTTCCTTCCTCATAATCTATTCCTTTCTTATTATATCTCTACGCTTTTTCACTTATTTTTAAATTTATTGAATTTATTCTTTTCTTTATGTTAATATTGTTATCATTAACCGATATTATTATTTTGCAGAAAGGATGACAACACTTATGAAAAATATCATGACTTCCTTATGTCTTGCACTTTTTATCATCAGTGCATCTGTTACGATAACATTAAACTTCCGACCTTTATATTATCATGATATTTCCGCTTTGAAAATAGAAGAAACTTCTGGATTTTCCAAAAATATCATTAAAAAAAATTATGACGAATTGATTGATTATAATCAGTTTTTTCATTCTGGAAAGCTAAAACTTACTATGCCGATGTCCAGAGAAGGACGAATTCATTTTGAAGATGTAAAACGTATCTTTGATACAATTGAGATTGCCTGTGTCATTACATTAATCTTATCCTGTTATCTCGTTACCACACAAATCCGAAAACGTGATCTCAGGTTTTTAAAAATATCTTCGATCATTACGATATTACTTCCAACGATCGCTGGCATCATGACTGCTGTTAACTGGGAAGCTGTATTTATTATGTTTCATAAGATCATGTTTCGTAATGACTACTGGCTCTTTGATGAAGCTCTCGATCCTGTGATCACAATCCTTCCTGATACATTTTTTCTTCAATGTGCAGTCATGATCATTTTGCTGATCCTGTTAGGAAGTTTGCTTTGTATCTTATTTCGTTCTTTTTTTCACCACAAGTTTATGATATAATTGTTGAGTTATTAATTATTTGTGTCAATTATTACATTTATATTAAGATAGGAGCTTGAATCATGAAACTTTCACAAATAAAAACAAAAGAAGTCAGAGATCGTGTTCGAAAGTCTCGTTACAAAAAATTTATATTTGCTTTTATTGTACTATTTCTGATCCTGATCGTTTCTGTGTGCTTTCATTCATACTACGCTCACCAAAAGGCGAAAAAAAATGCCACTGCAAAGGCACAGCAGAAAATGGAAAATGAATATAAAAAAGCAAAAAAAGAAGCCGAAAAAGAAAAGACTTCCTTAAAACCATGGTATACCTATCATGGCATTGCACACGCCTTAGGTGGTCTTAATGGAAAACAGTATTTAAATTCCATTGATGGTTTTTATTCAAACTATCAAAAAGGATACCGCATTTTTGAAATGGATCTTCAGCTTACATCAGATAATGTGCTTGTCGGAAGACATACCTGGGGAGATAATCTTTCAGATCCTTTAAGTAAACATGGTGATCCTGCCAGCTATCGAGAATTTAAGAATACCAAATTATGCGGCCGTTACAAACCAACTTCTTTTCTTGACATGCTGAATGCAATGGAACGTTACAAAGATTTTTATCTGATGACTGATTCGAAATCTACAGACACACCAACTGTCCAAAAGGAATTCTCTACTCTGGTCCAGACTGCCAAAAAGGCTGGAAAGACTGAATATCTGGATCGTTTGATCGTACAGATTTATAACGAAAATATGTATTACACAATAAAGAAGATCTACCCATTCAAACATTTTGTGTATACCACATACAAGCAGCGTGATGTCGCATTCTATAAGATGGTAAAATTCTGTAAAAAGAATGGGTTTGAGGGTGTCACAAGCCCACAGAATGATATCAACGACTATCGTATGGATATTTTAGCCAAAGAAGGAATCTATGGATTCACTCATACAGTAAATAACTCTTATTTTACAAAAGAATATATGAAATTAGGTGTTTACGGTATCTATTCTGATTTTATGACTCCTTCAGAAATCAACAAAAATTATCTTGAAGTTTATTGTCCAAAGTTTGCTTCCAGATATATGAAAACTGTCATTCCTGCACTTGGAAAATAATTTTAATATCATGAGCTTAAAAATCCCGGAGAGTTATTTCCGGGATTTTTATAGCTTATTTTATTATATGTTCTTTGATCATAGGATTGATTCCTCCGCTGTGTCCACAAGCATTTTCATTGCTTCCACAGGATATTTACCGTGTGCAGTTTCCCCTGTCAGCATCAATGCACTGGCTCCTTGTGTAACTGCATGATAGATATCATTTACCTCTGCCCTTGTTGGATATGGATTCTTTATCATGGAATCTAACATCTGGGTTACAATCACGAAATCCTTGTTGTGCTTTCTGCACACTCTTGCAATATGTGCCTGAATTCTTGGAAGTTGTGATAATGGCATTGCATTCCCAAGATCTCCTCTTGCGATCACGATGTAATCACAATATGGAATCAGTTCTTCCAAATGCTCGACACCTGTCATATTTTCTATCTTTGCAAAAATTCTGATGTCTTCGCAGCCATATTCTCTTAATGCTTCTCTTAGTATGATCAAGTCTGCTTTATTCCGTACAAATGGAAGCATGACATCCGTTACTTTATACTGCTTTGCCACTGCAAGATTCCTTAAATCCGCCTCTGTTAACGTTGGATTGTTAATACTGCATCCTGGCATTGCAATACTTTTATGTGCTGTCAATACTCCTCCACAAATAATCTTACATCTCCATGAGGATTCTGATATTTTCTGTTCTGCTGTCAGCTTGATCTTTCCGTCATCAAGTAAGATTTCCTGATTCTTTTTAATGTACGGGAAAATCTCCTTCGGTGCCGGAATACCTCCATGTCCAAGAATCACATGGGCACCATTGGAAAGTCCCATGTTTCCTTCCAGATTTCCTATTCTTAATTCTGGACCGATCAGATCGATCATAAGCTTCTTTTCTTTTCCTGTTTGACTGGCCGCATCAAAATAATGCTGAATCCATGACTGGCTTGTTTCTAATGAACTATGTGATAAGTTTAACCGGATACCTGTCATTCCTGCATCAAACATCTTCTTTAATATTATTGGTTCGCAACATGTTGGACCTAGAGTTCCGTAGTATTCCATCGTGCATCACTTCCTTTGTCTTTATTGTAACATTTTCCACAAGGAATATCCAACACAAAAACTTCTTCACTGCTTACGCAATTAATATTCTTATAACCGCTTAATTTATATAATATAATTTAAACTTTTTACTTGAATACTTATTATTCTTCCCCTTAGAATCCCTGATAAGTGTCACTTTTTGTTTCTCCTCTTTTTCCGCTTTCACAGTCCCAAGACAATAATCTCTGATCGCCTTTGCATCTGCCTGGGCTAATTTCTTAATCTTAGAATCATCTTTTAAAAACTGCTTCACATCATTATCGTTATCCACAAAACTATGTTCCACAATGACGCCTGGAATTCCTTTTTCTATGCTGTTATGAATAACCCTATAGTAATCTCTTATTTTTCCATTTGGATATTTCTCATTTTTCTCTGATGTTCGCATCAATAATCCTTGATTCTCAACACCTGTCTGCTCTAAATACTTCAAAAAATAACATCCAAGAAGCTGTGCCTGTTGGGACACTTCTTTGTTATAATTCCCTGTTGGCACAAGTACTGTACAGCCATGGTCATAGTCTACGATCTCACCTTTTGCATTATTGTGCAGGCTGACGAACAAATCTGCCTTATCCTGAACTGCTTTCGGTACTCTCTCTCCTAATTCAGGTTTTGTGTCTCCTGTTCTTGTTAGATAAACTTTGATGTTTGAATTTTTTGAAAGTTCCTGTTTGATATATTTCGCTATTTTTAAGTTGATATCTTTTTCTTGCGGCTGATCATTTGTTTCTCCTACAGCACCACTGTCATTACCACCATGTCCTGGATCTAATTCTATGATCCAATTTGATTTTTTTAATTTTCTTGTTTCCTGTTTCTTGCTCGATGTTATTGTCATAACTTCCTTCGCTGCTGTTTTTTGTGATGTTGTTTTCTCTTGTGTCGTTTGTTTCTTAGTTCCACAGCCAGAAATACTTGCACATAATACTAACATTAGTGCTAATACTTTTCTTATATTCTTTTTCATTTGCTCCCCCGCTCATTTCATGATCATTTTTTTATTTTATCACTTTAATTTGTATTTTACAAAAAAATCAGTGGCAGAATCATCTTCTACCACTGATTTTTTTACACCCGATCACAAGTAAGATTCCTAATGAAATAATGCTCATCCATAGATACATTTCCACTTTTTTATCATCCCCAGTTCTACTTTTTGCCTTGCTGCTTTCGCTGGTTTTTGTTTTCGTCCCTGAATCGGATCTGTTCTTATTTTTTTCATTTAGATATTCATCACATCGTTCATTTTTGTTATGCTCGCTGTTGCTATTATGATCTTTATCATATAAATTTTCATCATCGACGAGGTCCATAAAACGAATTTCTGTTACTTTTGCTCCTGCCTGTGTATTTTTATGGATTGCCGTTGTAACAAACAATTCTCCATTTCCCTGATTTAATACTTGTATATGTAAATAGTATTTCTTCAATACTTTATTTCTTCCACGAATAAGTTCTAATTCATATTTATAATCTCCGGGGCTTGTATAGGTGATGGATGGAAATATTTCTTTCGTTTCACCTTCTTTGACCCTTTCTATATATTCTTCTTTCTGACTTTTTCCTGGCATTGGCGTGTTTTTCTGTAATGCTTTTAATTTTATTTTATATTTTTGTCCTCGAACGAGTCCTCCATGTCCCCATTTAAATTTCAAAGGAAGAGAAAAATTAACAGAATGTTGTGCCGCATATGTATATTCAAGATTCCCTACATTGATCGCAAATAAAAATGCTGTCTGTTATTCTTATATTGCGACGGATCAAAAATATAGGAATCTGTCGATCTTACGACCAGAACTGCAAAGATCTTTAATGGATATTTCTTCCCTTTCGGCTTTAAATCTTTTAATTTTACCTGTAGATCATGTATCCCTTGATAAAGCTGATAGTTATCCCATAAGGAATATACACTGTATAAAACTGCTAAGATCAATACGATCGCAATGATCGTATCTAATATCTTATTTAAGATCCGGAGTGTCCGTTCTGCCATAGTTTATAACCTCTTAAATTGTCCACTGCCATGCAGATCTTTCCTGTCTGCTTATTGTAATAAGCAATACTGGTATAATCTTTTTTATTATCTCTGTCTAGCTTTCCGGTCAGTGTAAGTTTCTCCCATTTCTTTGAAGTTGTTTCCACCTTCGATGATCATTGAAGTGGATACTTTTACTCCAGCTAATTTGATACTGGTTCCTCCAGGCCCAATGACAGTTCCTCCTAGTGAAAATGAAAATTGTTTTCCGTCATGGATATCTACCCAGTTCGTTTCTGACGGTGTTTTCTCTTCAAGTTTTGTTGCTGCTTCTTTATCACTGCCTGGATCTTCTTTTAATCCTGTATCGTAATATTCAATCTTTAGATATCCAGTATATGCCAGATAATCATTTGCTAAAGCATCTCCAAAGATTGCGGAAGTTACATCAAAATCACCTGCTTCATTGACAACAACCTGATATTTATAACTTCCTTTTGGTATTTTAAAGCTGCGTACTGCCAATGGAGATATTTCCATATTTGAGTTGTAGACCTTGTCTTGCTCTGGAATGTTTATCTGTTCTTCTTTTGTGATCGGATCACTTTGTAATTTTCGATCCCATACTTTCTTTCCAAGAGATTTTTCCTGTGTTGCGGATGCAAATTTCTGATTTCCTCCACTTACCGTGTCATCAGAATATGCAGCGGCTGTATTCTTTACTTTGATCTCCTGATTGCTCATGGCAAAAATATCTTCACTGATCTTTACCTGATATGTTAATGTCCGTTCTTCTCCAGGTTTTAATTTTCCAAGATAGAAATCTATCTTACATTCTTTTTTCTTATCATTTACAATGTACGGATTTTTCTGCCCTTTATGTGGATTCTCTGGAATTTCTAATTTTTTGGTTTCATCTGCTTTATTGCCTTCATATAATTGAAAGCTATTTTCATCGTAATTGATATATGGTAATAATGTTGTGTTTGTTCCAGAACTGAAATTGTCATGAATCTTTACATTATTTAATGTATAAGTATTACTTTCATTTGCTTTCACATAAACGGTGTATGTGATCGTTCCGCCATTGCCCGATGGATCTTTTTTATATGTACTTGCTGTTTTCTTGATCCAATCTTCCCCTGATTGATACTCTATTGTCACTGCTTGAATATAATTGTCTAATTCTAGAGAATGTACTTCTGTCTTATTCTGTTTTGTCGTTGTCTGCGATGCTTCAATTCTATATGGAGTAAATATCGTCATAAGCATACATATAGATAGAAGGATTGCCACCAATTTTTTTATTGTTTTTTCCATATCGATCCCTTGCTTTTTCAATACCATATACAACTGTATTTCTATAATTTCAAGATTGTGTTTTATTTTTAGCCTTACCTTGACATTCTCTTAACATCTTGAATGGCAGCACCAACTTTGTTAAACTTATTTATAGCAATTATCCTACACATTAATTAAAGGAATCTTAACTATATGACACTAGAAGAACAATACCGTCTATCCTGTTACGAGGAACTGACAACACTTGGTGATCACAATCATATATATCTTGTAAAACACAAACTATCTGGAGAGATTTTTGTTAAGAAAGTTTTAACCAGATTTTCTTTTAATGTTTATAAACAGTTGATGGACTTACAGCTTTCTGGTATTCCAACAATCTATGATATGATCTTGGATGATGATTCTTTGATCTTGATCGAAGAATATATCCATGGTCAAACTTTAGAACAGCTGCTTAATGATCAGAACACCCTAATCTATTCAGATGCTTTATCAATTATGAAAAAGCTTTGCCATATCTTAAAGCCTCTTCATGATTTAAAGCCACCGATCATTCATCGTGATCTGAAATTGTCTAATATTATTTTAACTAGTGAGAATCTGATCTATATCGTAGACTTTGATACTGCCAGATATTATGAATCTGGGAGAGAACAGGATACAGAATTGTTTGGCACCAAAGAATATGCTCCTCCAGAACAGTATGGTTTTGGACAGTCAGATGCCCGGTCTGATATCTATGCGTCAGGAATTATTTTTAACCGATTATTAACTGGTGACTATCCTAAACATCAACTAGCTGATAACCGGTACCGCCCGGTCATTTCAAAATGTATCCGACTGGATCCTGATGAGCGTTTTCAGACAATTTCTGAACTCGAGAATGCCTTGCATAGTAGTCTTTCTTCCGATATTGGGAAACCTGGTTTTACCTTTGCTTCGATCAAATCAGATATTCCTGGATTTCGCTCTGGAAAGCTCTGGAAAATGATCGTTGCTTTTCTTGGTTATTTATTTTTTATTTATTGTAGTTTCTCAATGGATTTTTCTGATACACAAACTCAGCTAGTCCTTACTGGTACGAGACTTTGGTATGAACGTTTTTTCATGTTATTGATCTTTATAAGTCTTACTTTTTATAATTTTAACTATAAAAACATCCGCACAAGATCATTTTTGGGGCGTTCTTTTCCTCTATTATTTCAGATTCTATTGCAATGCCTGATCTCATTCGGAATCATTGTTTTCCTAATAATGGTCATGATGTTAATCGAAAGTATTATATGGTAATTTCTTATATCGCTGGCAGAAAAATTTACGCTGTCAGCGAAACATTTCTATAACAATATTTGCTAATCTTAATATTGTGAAATATAGAAGGGAGGAATTATTTATGAAAACTTGGAAATTAGTCTCTGGAATCATCTCCATTGTACTTTTTGCATTTGTAATGTTTCAGTCTTGTGCTGCTGGGATTTCGAATTCTTTAGCAGAAAATGGAGAAAGCGGTGGTTCTGCCGGACTGATCGTTGCGATTATTTTATTAGCTGGTGGAATCGTTTCTATCGCTACAAGAAATGGTTCAAAAGGTGGTAATATCGCATTGATCGTCTTATTTGTACTTGGTGCACTATGTGGATTTACCATGGCTGAAAGTTATGCAGATTTAAATATCTGGGCTGCCTGGTGTCTGATCTGTGCTGTATTTGCAGCAGTTTCTTTAAAGAAAGGGCAATGATCATTTATTATAAATACAAGAAGAGAAAGGATATTTACATATGCAGGATCAATTAACCGATCATTTAGATCAACAATTAAAATCAACTTCTTTGGAGAATTTTTCAGATTATCTCAAGAATCTTCAACAGTTACCAAGCCTGCAGGATTTTTTCTCTGTTTACATTGCAAAGCATGATATGAAAATTTCGCAGATTATTAAAAATAGCGGAATATCTCAAAGCTATGCTCATGAGATCTTAAATGGTAAGAAACCTCATCCTTCCAGAGATTATCTACTTGCTTTGTGTCTTGGGGCACATATGGATCTGAAAACAACACAGCATGCTCTTCGCATTGCTCAACTTGGAGAACTTTATGCAAAAGTTCCAAGGGATGCAGCAATCATGATGCATATCAATAATGAAAAATGGAATTTGATCGATATTAATATTTTTCTGGAAGAACATGGACTTGATGTAATTTCACTTTCTAAGAAGAATTCATAATAATAACAACAAAAAGATCAGCTGTAAGATATTGTCTTCAGCTGATCTTTTGTTATATTTCTTATGAAATTTTATCTTTTCTCAACACCTAAAGTAACTTTCTCACCATTGATGTTCCATTCTTTTTCATATCCAGCAACTTCTCCAACTTTCACTTCATCTGCTAAAACATCTCCAGCAATCGCTGCTTCGTTTCTTCCGATGATGTCTGCGGCTTTGTCTGATCCTTTGTATGAGAATGTGATGTGGTCTGTTACTTCAAATCCAGCTTCTTTTCTCATAGACTGGATCTTGCTGACTACTTCACGGACGAATCCTTCTTCTAACAGTTCTTCGGATAAGTTTGTATCAAGGACAACTGTTACTCCGTTGTCTGCTTCTGTTACGAATCCTTCCTGTTTTACCATCTCGATCAACAGATCTTCTTTGGCTAATTCTACAGGTGTTCCATCAACTTCAAATGTTAATGCTCCCTTAGAGTCTAATTCAGCCTTCGCTTCATTTCCATCAACTCCAGCTAAATAGTTTCTGATTCCTCCAACTAATTTACCGTATTTTGGTCCTACAGTCTTTAATTGTGGTTTGAAGTTGTATGTTGTGAAGTTTGATACATCATCTGTAAATGTGATATTCTTCACATTTAACTCATCTAAGATGATCGCTTCGTCATAATCTGGCAGTGTTGCATCTGCTTTCACATACATCTGTCCGATTGGCTGACGGTTCTTGATGGCTGCACTGTTACGGCATGCACGTCCTAATACAACGATCTTTAAAACGAGATCCATATCTGCTTCTAATTTCTCATCAACCTGTTCTGCATTGTATACAGGGAAGTCGCATAAATGAATACTTTCTTTTACAGATGGATCAACACTTCTTACGATGTTCTGGTAGATCTCTTCTGTCATGAATGGGATCATTGGTGCTGCTGCTTTACATACAGTTACTAATGCTGTGTATAAAGTCATATATGCATTTACCTTATCCTGTTCCATTCCTTTTGCCCAGAAACGGTCACGACAACGTCTTACATACCAGTTACTCATATCATCTACAAATTCCTGTAATGCTCTTGCAGCTTCAGGGATTCTGTAATTTCCTAAGTTGTCATCTACAGATTTGACCATTGTGTTCATCTTAGATAACAGCCATTTGTCCATAACAGATAATTTATCATATTCTAACGCATGTTTTGTTGGATCAAACTGATCGATCTCTGCATATAATGTGTAGAATGCGTAAGTATTCCATAATGTTCCCATGAATTTACGCTGTCCTTCTGTAACGGCTTTTGCATGGAAACGGTTTGGAAGCCATGGGGCACTGTTTGTATAGAAATACCAACGGATCGCATCTGCTCCATGTTCTTCTAATGCCTCAAATGGATCAACTGCATTTCCTTTGGACTTACTCATCTTCTGTCCATTTTCATCCTGAACGTGTCCTAATACGACAACGTTTTTATATGGTGCTTTATTAAATAATAAAGTAGAAATTGCCATTAAGGAGTAGAACCATCCACGAGTCTGGTCTACAGCTTCTGAGATAAAGTTTGCTGGGAAGTTATCTTCGAAGATCTCTTTATTCTCAAATGGGTAATGCCACTGTGCGAAAGGCATTGATCCTGAATCAAACCAACAGTCGATAACTTCTTCTACACGGTGCATCTGTTTTCCACAGTGTGGGCACTTAATTGTTACCTGATCGATATATGGGCGGTGAAGCTCGATATCGTCTGGGCAATTATCAGACATGCTCTTTAATTCTTCGATAGATCCGATAGAATGCTGATGTCCACATTCACATTCCCAGATATTTAATGGAGTTCCCCAATAACGGTTTCTTGAGATTCCCCAATCCTGTACGTTCTCTAACCAGTCACCGAAACGTCCTTTACCGATGCTCTTTGGTACCCAGTTAACTGTGTTGTTGTTTGCGATCAGCTGATCTTTTACTTCTGTCATCTTGATGAACCAAGATTCTCTTGCATAATAGATCAGTGGTGTATCACAACGCCAGCAGTGTGGATAGCTATGCTCAAATTTAGGAGCATCGAATAATAATCCACGTTTATCCAAATTTTTTAATACTTCTGGATCTGCTTTCTTAACGAATAATCCGGCAAATGGTGTTTCCTCTGACATGTTACCGCGTTCGTCTACTAACTGTACAAATGGCATGTCATATTTACGTCCGACTTTGGCATCATCTTCACCAAATGCTGGTGCGATATGAACAATACCTGTACCATCTGTTAATGTTACATATCCGTCGCATGTTACATAGAATGCTTTCTTATGCTGTTTTTCAGCAACTTTTGCTGCACAGTCATATAATGGTTCGTATTCTTTGTATTCTAATTCTTTTCCTTTAAACGTCTCTAAAACTTTGTATGCAGGTTTTCCTGATTCTTCGTCTGCTAATTTACCAAGAACTGTATCAAGCAGTGCTTCTGCCATGTAGTATACATATCCATCTGCAGCTTCTACTTTTGCGTATGTCTCTTCTGGATTTACACAAAGACCGATGTTGGATGGAAGTGTCCATGGTGTTGTTGTCCATGCAAGGAAATATGCTTCTTCACCTACGGCTTTGAAACGTACGATCGCAGAGCGTTCTTTGACATCTTTATATCCCTGTGCTACTTCCTGTGCGGATAATGGTGTTCCACAACGAGGGCAATAAGGTACGATCTTAAATCCTTTATAAAGTAATTTCTTATCCCAGATCTGCTTTAATGCCCACCATACAGATTCGATAAAGTTGTTATCATATGTGATGTATGGATGTTCCATGTCAGCCCAGAAACCTACTGTATCTGAGAAATCTTCCCACATACCTTTGTATTTCCAAACGCTTTCTTTACATTTCTTGATGAATGGTTCCATACCATATTCTTCAATCTGTTCTTTTCCATCAAGACCTAACATCTTCTCAACTTCAAGTTCAACTGGAAGTCCGTGTGTATCCCATCCAGCTTTACGAATGATCTTGTGACCTTTCATTGTCTGATAACGAGGAATCATATCTTTGATGACACGAGTTAAAACGTGTCCGATATGTGGTTTACCATTGGCTGTTGGTGGTCCGTCATAGAATGTGTATGTCGGATCGTCTTTTCTTTCTTCGATACTTTTTTCAAAAATTTCGTTTTCTTTCCAGAACTTTACGGTCTCTTTCTCGCGATCAACAAAGTTCATGTCAGATGATACTTTCTTGTACATCTTCATCTCTCCTTTTACTTCTTAGAAAATCTAATGAAATAGGAAATAAAAAAGGTGCCGTCCTAAAAATAGGACAACACCGTTGCTTCTAAACCACCTATTTCACATACTATCATATGTTATCCCGTTAACGGAGGATACCGGCACAGCTTACTATCTTCAGCCTGCAGCTTGGGAGTGATCTTCCTTCTTATCTTACTAACACCCGGCTTCCACCGCCCCGGACTCGCTCATGCGTTCATGATAGAAGTACTGTCTCCTTCTTCGCTTTTATCATACTAAGTTATCTTAACACTTGAAATGGCGGTTCGTCAATATTGAATTGTATGTTTTCGCATTTCTTTTTGTTTATTTTGTATGGAATACTTCGTAATAATGTTTCAGGCAATCTTTAAATCCATCTTTTGCAAGTGTTACACTATCATAGTAACTTCTTTCGGCATATCCATCTTTTGTATTATCTCTTGCTGCATTTAATAAGTCTGTACAGATATTTACTTTCGCAATTCCAAGTTCTACTGCTTTGGATAAGTTTTCATCTCCAGAACCAGATCCTCCATGAAGTACTAGTGGAATAGAAACCTCGGTTGCAATTTCTTGTAATCTTTCAAAATTCAGATGTGGAATTCCTTTGTATTCTCCATGAGCTGTTCCAATAGATACTGCAAGGGAATCAACTCCTGTTTGTTCTACAAATTTCTTTGCTTCTTCTGGTGTTGTTAACATTGTATTTCCTTCAACATGATAGCTGTCTCCTTCTCCTACGTGTCCGATTTCAGCTTCTACCGTAACATTTCTTTCATGTGCATATGCTACGATTTCTTTTGTCTTTGCCACATTTTCTTCAAATGGAAGGCTTGATCCATCAATCATAACGGAGGTAAATCCGACATCAATAGCTTTCTTAACCAACTCGATCGTAAATCCATGATCATAATGAAGCGCGATATCTTGGTTACTTTTTTCTGCGTAATATTTTACGATCGCTGCTGCTTCTTCAATACCTAATGTCGGTGTATGTACCTCCGCCAGACACACCATCAATGGGTGTTTTGTTTCTTCTGCCGCCTCGATCACTCCTTTGATATTCTCAAGGTTTACAATGTTGGCTGCTGGGACTGCGTAATGTCCTGCTTTGGCTTCTTCTAACATCTTTTTACTGTTTACTAACATCTGTTTCATCCTCCCGAAAATTCATTCTAAAATTTTACTTTATAAGTTCCACTTGTATCATTTTTAAAAATTAGCTAACAGATAATCTTCTGCTTCTTTGGACCATAATCCATTATGTTCTTTTGTAATCTTAGCTAATTCTTTAAATCTATCATCTGTTTTTCCTTTTTCTTCAAAATCTTCAATTGCTGTTAGTTCAAGATTCTTTCCAAGATACATCAGTTTCTTTCCTCCTGGAATCTTTGGAAGATTCAATATCGTATCGATCTGTGCATCAATTCCCCCGATATGCGTGATCATAACAGCTGGATCTAATCTTCCTTCTCCTGCAAGTTTTAAACATTCTTTCATATCATCGGTATTCCCACCGCTTGATCCTACCAGATGGTGCATCTTATAATGTACGTCAAAGAAATTAAACATCGCAGATAATTTTGGATCCACTGGTCCTGCGAAGAAGTTTAAGCATCCGTCAAATCCTAAAATCTCATCTGCCATCTCGATCACTGGTCTGACTGGTGCATATACAGATACATCATCAAATCCTGTTCCACCAGTTAAATCTCTTAATGTCTTCACTGGGTCATCGACTTTCGCAGTATTGACAAAATGGATTTCAACACCTCGTTCTTTGGCATATTCTTCTGTAAATAATTCACTAGCTCTTTTTAATCTTACTTCATCAATGTCTGTGATCACCAGTAAAGAAGGTTTACGATCACAATTTAACATATAACTGATCGCTCCTAATCCCATTGGACCGCAGCTTGCAAGAAGTGCACTCTTTCCACCTTCTACAATTCCCATCTTATGTTCATAAACACCACGTTCACTGTGGTACATAGAATGGAATGCTCCAATGATACAGCTCATAGGCTCCGCCAGTGATGCCTCAAAAAATGCACTGTTTTCATCAAAAGGTAATAAGCAGTCTTTTTCCATTACAATTGGCGGAACTTTGATAAAGGTTGCTGCTCCTCCGCAGTATTCATAAGAATATCCGATGGCTGCCATAGAACCTTTGATATTGATCGCTGGCTGCATGGTATATTTTATTCCAACTTGATATTTATCTTTCCACTTCGCCCCAACTTCACGAATGATTCCTGCAAATTCATGTCCTACGATGATCGGATGTTCGCTGATATCATCGTTGACTCTCTGATGTTTTGCTCCCTGAATAGATTCTTTGTAAGTAGACATGCAGACACTGTCAGTGATCAGTTCCATTAAGATCTCATCGTCTTTCAGTTCTCCCATATCAAATTCTTCTAATCTTAAATCTGATTCCCCATAAAGTCTGACTGCTCTTGTCTTCATAGCTTATCCCTTTTCCTTTCTGTTTGTGTTGTGTGGTCATATGACCAAGTACATTGTCATTTGATATTTTTTATTATAGATTCAACGTTTTTATTTGTCAATACAATTTTTTATTTTTCCATCACACAAAAAGTGCTGATTTACAAGATTTTTACAATAAAAAAGAAGCTGATATGCTTACTTTTATTTGCATATCAGCTTCATATGTGCGCCTAGCGGCGCACGTTTCTAACGGGTTAAAGTCCCGAATCCACCCGGTAGTGGGAAGGATATAGCCGAAGGCAAGGGTGTCCATCGTGAGGTGGAAT